>Ga0157375_10002771_pt1 | contig 15166 bp, 14 predicted proteins | sample M35metaG_FD_115311 | JGI IMG/M metagenome (GOLD analysis project Ga0157375, IMG submission 115311) | Miscanthus rhizosphere microbial communities from Kellogg Biological Station, Michigan, USA - M3-5 metaG | ecosystem: Host-associated > Plants > Roots > Rhizosphere > Soil | place: USA: Michigan...
CGATGGGTGCCTTGCGGCAGCCGCTGAGCGCCTCGGGAATTAGCGGCGCTCGCCCCACGTACTTCACGCGCGTTGGAATGCCGGGCTTTGGCTGCGGCCCATCGATGACGTAATCGAAACTGTGGTAGGTGCCCCACTGTCGAAAGTAGGCGCAGGCGTGCGGAGCGGTTGTCTTGGGTTCCTGCGCCACCCGCATTGCGTTGCACGGCATCGTCTCGTAGAGGAGCTCGACTTCGAGTGGCAAAAGTGTGTGCGGCATGGCAGCGGGGCTTGTGATTTCTAAAGGCCGGCGACGATTGCCCAAGTAGCCAGCGCACTATTCACAGATGTGTGATAGCCGAAGGCCTCGTAGTACCAAACGGCCCAGTGGGCCTGCATATTGAGCGCCCTGGAACCCGTCGGCAAATCGCCATTGATCTGCGGATCGGAAATGTTACGGATCACGGCCCATTTCGGTGGGGAGGCGAGCTCGCTGACGGCCAACCCCAGTGCTGCATCGCCCATCTCCAGCCCGCAACCGGTTTGCAAAAGTTCCGAGGCGTTGTTGGAAGTGCCAAACTCGAAGAAGTCCGTGGACAAAATGGGATGAAGTGCAGGAATGGTGTTGGCCGGTGTGCCGCCCGCTTCGTGGATGATGCTCGGCTTGTTCGGCTTTGCCTTCAGCAGCGGGCCGGTAAAATTGTAGCGTTTGGTGGGCGGGCCGAACTCGGGCTCGCGCAAGTTTCCGGCGAAGGCGGCCATCAGTTCCTCCGCCTTGGCGAATTGCGTCGTCGGCAGTGCCCAGTCGCTCGTGAACGCCCGGTTGGCGAACGGCTCTTTCTTAAACTCCGACTGCAGGCGGAACTTTGCACCGCGCGTCACGAGCACGTCACCGAGATCGTGATCAACGTCGATGCCGCCACACGTCCCAACGGTGAGCACCACATTCGGCTTCGCCTCAGCGATGATCTGTAGAAACAAATCCTTCACTGGGATCGTGGCCGTGCCGTCGCCGGTCTTCACGCCATCCTGGTTGAGATGAAGCTCGGACTTGAAGCAGAGGACCTTCTTATTGCCGATCTTGGTCACGAAGTAGCTCCCGAGGCTGCGCGATTTTTTCGCCGGCGCGCCCGCGCGAATTTGGGCGTCGTATTTCGTGGCAAAGTCGCGATCGTAGCGAATCCACGTCAGACGGCTGAACCTGGGGGTGAGTACGTCGCAAAGCGCCTCGTGCTCGGCGACCGTCCACGTCACCACGACCACGTCCGCCTCCGGCAGCTTGTCGCTCGATGCTGGGCGGGGGGTGAACGGCTGGGGAACTGGCTCCAGGCCGGGCGGGAAGGGAATCGAGAGGAGTGCGGCGAGTTCCGGCTCGGGCGGCAGGGCGGCGACGCCGATTTCGTCCAACAGAGGCTGATCGTCAATCGAGGTACGGCCCGAGGAGAGTAGCATCCTGGCGAGATCAACGCGTTCTTGCAGTTCAGCGGGTGTGGTCATAGGAAGCGAGTGATGGTGAAGTTTTTGAAGGTGAAATGGTTCGGGATGACCGGCATAAAAACGGAGGGATTGTTCGGATCCTCCTGCCGCCAGCGCTTTCCGGCCAGGCGCAGGTAAACCTTAGAGTTGAGCGAGTCATTGCGAACCACTCCCAAACAAACCCAGTCATCGGGGCTGCTTTTCCCAGTCGCCCGATAGTATGCTGCGAAGTAAGCGCCTCGGCGGTCCAACCTCATGCGTCCGCTCAATAACTTGCCATCTCCAACCGCACGTCCGTATTGGTTGCTGTCGTAATCGGTCCCGAGGTTCCAGTTAATCCGCCAGCCATCATCTTCATCGTGCTCAACACCAACGTACGGCGGAGCGCCGTGCGGATCGTAAAAGGTGTGCTTGTCGCGGAATGACGCCGGTGGATTCGGCGCGAGTTTGCCGGCGGCATTCTTAATCCACGGGGGGCGATGAGCACCTGGATCCGCATTGAGCACCGCCATCTCCACGGTTGTAGCTTGTTGCGCTGTTTCGCTCTGAACATCAACCTCTGCGGAAAAATCACCTTCAATCCCCGGTACAAAACCCACTCCGCCCCCTGAGTAAAAAGGCCAATCCTTCAGGGCATCCCATGTGCGCGAGAGCAATTTTTGCAAGTTGTCCTCGACGGCATCGCCGTGCGAGGTGAAAGAAGTCGGACCGGCAAACGGCTTGATGTCGACGTGGATGCCGTTGTCAGGAAAAACGTGGCAATAACCTTCGCGATTGTATTTCGCGTATCCTAGCCGCCAAAGGTAAGTATTCACATCTTGTCCGTTAACGGCTTTTTGTTCCCACTGTTCATCCACCCAAAGCCAGCCGGGACGAACCGCGGCAGCGGTTTGAACCAAAGACTCTAGGAGCAAACCCCATATTGCTTTCTCCGCATTCAGCGCAGCATAGGCTGGCGCCGGAAAGCGTCCCGTAGTAAGACACAGCGCTCCCAGTGGTAGTTTCGCAGAAGCCTGGCTTGCACGCAGGTCAGCGGCAAGCGGAGTGAGAACGCTCTGCGCGTTCACGAGGATCTCCAAAGGCAGCACGACTGCGTCAGCTTTTGCGGTGATGGCGTCGGCTAGCGCCTGTGCGCCTGTTTTGGTAGGCGAATGTAGCGCCGTCGCAGCGCCAGGGCATTTCTTGCGAAACTCCGCAAGAGCGTCGGCCTCTTGCCCGAACACTAGCGTGAGAGCTTGCCGGCCACGGTGTGCAATCCCCGCCGCGGCTTGCGAGGCGAGTTCTGTTCGGCGTGACGCGTCCGGCTCGGGTTTCAGTTCCAAGGCTAAGTAAGCAGTCGGTGGGAGGGCATCTAGGAGCAGCCCGAATGACTCGACCCGTCCCGCGTAATTAAAGCGGCTGCCATCTGCCTCGGTGAAATTTGCTCCGATGTCGAGCGCCCGCAATTCTTTGAGCGTCAGCTCGGATACTGCGCCAGCTGCGCCCGTGAGCCGATCAGTCGTTTCATCTTCAAAAACGACGACCCGTTTGTCGGACGTAAGCCGGAGTGGCAGGCGAAAACCTTCCGCTCCAGCGACAAATGCGGAGATAAAGGCGATGCGCGTTAGTTCCGGCGCGTGGCAGCGTCCCGTACCAGAAGCGATCAGCTTCATGGTTTCGTTATCTTTTTGCTGACGCGATAGGCGTTGGCGATCAGGGTAAGCGACGGATTTGACGCGCCGGCCGTCGGCATCCAAGCGGCATCCAAGACATACAGGCCTTCAACTTCATGAGACTCGCAGTTTCCGTTGAGTACCGACTGCCCACGATCCGTACCCGCTCGCAATGCGCCATGGACGTGACCATAGCCTGGATTTGCTTCGTCCTGCGGCTCAAATTTCCGCAATTCTCCACCTGCGTTCTCGACCGCCTCGCGCACGCGATTGAGTGCGTATTTGCTCATCTCCAAATCCCAAGTGTCGTGTCTGTAAAAGGTCTTCGCCACTGGTAGTCCCCACGGATCTTTGACCACCGGGTCGAGTTCGACGCGATTTTCGTAGATGCTCATAGCATCGCCCGTGAAGGAAACATTCACGCCGCCTTGGCTTCGGATTTCTTTTAAATACTGGATGAGGTCGGCGCCCCAAACGTTGCGTTTGGAAGGACCAAGCGACGCTCCTCTCACGAGCCGTAGCGGCGTCGTGCAGGTAAAAGGATCATACACTGAAAACTTTCCCGCCTTGCGCAAATCGCCAGCATCATCCTTGTAGGCGTAAATGCCGCGTAATTGGAGACTACCGATCGCGCTGAGCGGTTGGAATTGTTGCTGATCTGGACCCGGATCCCAGACTTTGATTGATGGAAGAGTAAAGTGTGCGTCGCCCTTAGTGTGATAAGTTAGGAATCGACCGATCAGACCGTTCGAATTTGGAATACCGGAAAGGAGGAAGAGTCGCGCCGATTGGATGGTCTGCACAGAGACGATTACACGCTTGGCCGAGAGAAACTCTTCGTTGCCACCTGGTTCTGTAACATACCAGACGCCCGTCGCCTGCTTACGCCCCTTGGAGCCGGGGCCGAACTCGACACGCGTTACGTAATGGCCGCTTCGCAAATCGCAGCGCCCCGTCTCCAGCGCGCGACGAAGCATCGTATTCACGGCATTGGAGCGGCAATTTACCGCGCAGCCAAAGAACTGACAATATCCGCAAAATGGACACGCCGGTCGGCCATCGAAAGTTTGCGAGTTGATCGCGCGCGCGCCAACGTAGGGCTGCAGTCCCGCTCGAGTAAACGTATCCATTAAGAACTCGGTGGACATGTGAGGCTTCAATGGCGGCATCGGATATTGATACCCAGCCCGCATGTGTTCGGGCGATTGCGTAGCGTCACCGGACACGCACCACTCATGTTCCGCGCGCTCGAAAAAAGGCAGAAACTCCTCATAGCTCCACGGCCATTTCACCATGTGTTCGGTGTTGGCGATCCCTTTGAGGTAAGGGAGCACGTCGAAATCCTCTGGCGTGTAACGCGGGAAATTCCCGTCCCAGATCATGGTTGAGCCACCCACCATGTTCGCTTCCCACCACCGCTCACTTCGCACGGTCTGTTTTCCGTCGAGCCCGGCGTAGATCATCGGATCGTCCGAGACCTTCGGAATCATCGTCTTGTGATCGCGGTAGTGGAGTTCATCAAAGGGAACAAAGTCGTCGGTTCCGGCCCTGCGTCCTTTTTCGAAAACTACGACATTCCAGCCGCGCTGCGTTAAGACTCGCGCCGCCGTACCGCCACCAGCCCCGCTGCCTACGATAATTGCGTCAGGTTTGTTCATGCGTTTCGGCTTTGGGTCGGATCATGAGCGTTTAAAATCGCGCGCTTGTCCGCTCGGATAGCCCATCCATTTCCAGATCACGCCCTCCTTATTGCCACCCCAGCGTGCATCTGAAAAACAACCTTCGATACAGTGTGCTCGTATGGTGGAAAAAAAACGCTGCTGCCAAGCGGCGTCAGGGAATCCGGTCAACCGCCCGGCGGCGAGATCCGTCAGCAACGCCGTCATTTCAACAGCGCTTAACGCCTCCAGTGGCTTCGTGGCACCAAAACGGGTGATGGAAGCGGCATTCAGCATTGCTAATCCGGCAGTGTAGAGCGCCCGCCAAGCAGGAATTTCGTAATAAACCGTGTCACTTCCCCCGAGCAAGAAATCCACATAATCCACCGCGCCCGCGTCCGTTGCTCCGGGATTGTCCGGCCCGCCAGGCCATACCCCGTCGAAAATAGCTTTGAGCTGGTTCAGTTGCGTGCTTGAGAAATATCTCTGCACCGAGCGCGCTGGCGGTGGCCTAACAGTAACCATAGCGTGTTTTTTACTTCGAGATTACTTATGCCGCTGCGTTGTATGTGAAAGCAGCGCGACAGGGTTCTGAATTTCAAGAAGTTTTTCCATCCGCTCAACCATCCCAATATATGGCGTAATGTCCGACGCTCCCGTGTGCTGAATGATGTTTAGGACTAGAGCGTCGTCAGAGTCATTGAAAAATGACCCAGCTTCCGGGTATACCTGGTCATCTTCCCGCACGGCGTGGGCAATGAAGAGATAAACAAAAGCCTCCACTGTTCTTTGGAAGTCGATCAGCGCATAAAAGCGGTCGTCCGGATCACCCGTCTGGATGCGGCGCCAGGCGACGTCGAGCGAGCGCCAATAAGCACGCGCCTGAGCGTGCTGGTCGAATACCCATTGGCCGCGCTTTGGCTCCATTCCGCAGGCTACCGCCACCTCGAGCATACGCTCTTCGGCAGTGAGATGTACCTGATCGGCAAAATGGTCGATCAGATGCACATAATACGCCATCGCTCGATATAGTTCAGTCGGCACCTTAACCCTCGGCGGGCTAATCCATTTGCCCTGATCCAAAGGCGGAGCTTTGCCGTCAGTGAGTTTTCTGAGCCAATTACCGATCGCCGCGCCGCAAGCGAAGATTCTTTCACCGAGCAAGTGCTCGTGCTCTAGCATCGCCTCAAATTGACGACCACTGCCGGTTGAAGAAGCGCCGATCTTGCCCTGCAATGCGGGCAGAAACTCGCGGCCCGGAGGACACGGCTTCATTTGCTGCTCCATCCCGGCCAGCGCTGCACCGAGGTTTTCGATCAAGTTCTCGCCGACGAAAAGACATTCATGCGGCTTCACACCGAGTTGCTTGGCAGCATAATGGTAAATTTTGGGATCGGGTTTATTTGCACGCGCCTCGTGATTGGTGATGATATTTTCCCGCGGGATGAAATTCCCAATTGTGCGAACTTTAGATGAGACCGGATCCTGAGATAATTCAGCAGTCAGCACCATTTCTTTCCCTTGGTCGGCAGTAATATCTGCCGGGAGGTTAGTAATCACACCCATTCGCAGGCCCAGCGCTTTGATAGCTTCTAACAACTTTTCTGTGCTCGGCCGGAAAGGCACCAAATGACCCGGCTGGTCAACTTCTCCGAGTGTGTCGCGGGCGTCGAAGAAGACGACCTTGATTAAGTCCGTGTTGACTGATGATTTCTGTTTCATAGTAAGCGAATCCTTGATTATCGGTTGAGAGTTACTGAGGGAAAATATCAGCGGGGGCTGACGGGTATTTAGCCTTCAGGTTTTTGAAATACTTCTTGTAATCGGTTCCTTCCTCGGCAGGCATCCATTCCAACAGCGTCCATTTCTTCGCCTTTTCTTGCAGAAGTCCGGACTGTGGTTCGTAATGTTGCGTCCCGTCTGCTGATTGCGGATTGATCCGTATCCGGGCCCATCCGTTATGAACTTTCAGGTCGGGAACAACCAGCACCAGATTCTTCCGTCCCTGACGAGCCAATGCTTGGTGAGTTGCCTGGAGGATTGCGTTCCTCTCTGCGCTACCATCTGGCGGCGTATGCGCGGTGTTTGCCGAGGTACAGCCGGATAGAAGCAGTGACCTACCCAGAATTGCCAATTTGAGGTGATCCTTCATATCGGCATTTGTTAAATGCCAAATGTCGGCGGCGCAGTCAATGGTTTAAACAAGATTTTTGCAAGTTGTCGAGCCGGGCTGGAAGGTATAGCGGTGAAGTATACGAATTAACCTCATCGATGTTGAAAACGGGCAGCCGATTTAAAGAAAGAACAATCATATGAACAATTGTCGTAATCCGCTCCATTGCATCGTGCCGGGGTTCATCTTAAAAAGAATGGCCGACTCGCCTAACAAAGCAGTCCGCAGATTTGCCATAGAGAACATTGGCCCCTCGGCCGCGATGCGTGCCGTTCGCAAGAAGGTGTCGAGCATGCAATTCTTCGCAGCGATCCCTTCACCCGCCGGGAAGAAATATCGGCTGATCTATAACGGAGGACATCTGCCCGATCTGCCCGGCAACCTTGTGCGCTCAGAAGGCGATCCCAGGCACAAAGACGTCTCCGTAAACGAGGCGTACGACTTCTCCGGATACACGTATGACTTCTACAAGAAACTCTTCGACCGCAACTCGCTGGACAATAATGGCATGAGCCTGCTCTCGACCGTGCACACGCGGAGCCACTTCAACAACGCCTTCTGGAACGGCGAGCAGATGGCTTACGGCGATGGCGATGGTATCGTCTTCGGTCGCTTCACCCGTTCGGTTGACGTCGTCGGGCACGAATTAACTCACGGCGTTGTGACCTTTACAGCGAATCTAGAGTACGAAAACCAACCCGGCGCCCTCAACGAACACTTCGCGGATGTCATGGGCACCTTGGTGCGGCAGTGGCGGAAAAAGGAGTCCGCGGCGAAAGCCAGTTGGCTCATCGGCGCCGAACTCCTCAAGCCTGCGCCAACGCGGCGCGCTTTGCGCGACATGGCTGCGCCCGGTACCGCCTTCGTTGACGACCCGGATCTAGGTACGGACCCGCAACCGAATCACATGGATGATTTCTACGATGGGCCCGACGACTATGGCGGCGTTCACATAAACTCCGGGATTCCTAATCACGCGTTCTTCAAAGTGGCGACCGCCCTTGGAGGAAAGGCTTGGGAGAAAGCGGGACGAATCTGGTATGAGGCGCTGCTCAAACTCAACGCGAAAAGCCAGTTTCAGGAAGCCGCTGAGACGACAGTTGAAGTTGCGGGAACAAGCTACAATTCCGCCACCGCCAAAGTCGTGCGCAATGCCTGGGCTGCGGTCGGAATCAAAGTCCCAACCTAAGGTCCGAGCCACTCTCGAATGCGGATCGTTTTCCGGCAGAGCGGCGGTTTGCTCGGAACCTCCCGCGAATGCGACACGGCGAACCTGGCTACACCCTTAGTGCGGGAGGCTGAGAAGCTGCTTATGCGGGCCGGCATCCACGGCTCATTTGATCAGATTTCGAAAGAAGCGCGCGACGCCACACGCTACGAGCTAACAATCACCGATGGGAATAAGACCACGCGTATCGTTACCGACGACGCTACCGTCTCGTCGCAGCTTTTGCCGCTCATCGAGTTTCTCCGCAAACATTCCCGCTCGGTCCCGCTCAAAAAGGGTGGCGCGAGAGATTGAGGGGCGACGAGTTATTTTCGGCCAGAGCGGCCTCGATGCTGCCTCAAATCGCTGCTTGGGTTTGGCAGCAAGACAACTTCAGGCGGGGACCCCCGCGAAAAACCGAACTCACGCTAAGAGACGCGAATTTAGCAGTACACTTGAATATCTCATACGCCTGAAACGTGTTATGGATCGCCGGCAGATGCCAAAATGACCGCCAGAGGCGGCAAAATTGCCAAGCTCATGCCAAAAATGGACTGCCGTCCTGACCATTGCTCAGCCGCCGTGGCGACTTGGGCCGGAATTGCGGCTAGCGAGGGCGATGCCCCGCCTGTATCGTTTCATGGGGAGCCGAGACAAATCATGGCCCGAGAAGCTTCGTCACACTGTCTTTGGTATCCCGAAGAATCTTTAATCCCTTAACAAAGCGGTCATTAGCAGCCTTTCGCGCAACGTCGCTGGCCGGCCCTTGACCTTCAATGTAGGCATCAAACAACGCATTTAACATCTTTCCGAGATTGTCTTTGTAAGCCTCTTCGATTGCATTTGTCTCTGTCTTAGTCATGGGTGCTAGGATGGCGAGACGTGCCTCGCCAGGCAAGCAAGATGCCATGGAACACACCGCGCCGCGACTTCCCGGCGTCGCCCTCGGCTTTGAGCGCAGGCCGATGTTCGTCAGCGGCATCTCGAATATTGGCGATGTCACCCCGTTCGCCCGCACTTCCGAGAGCGCGGAATCTTCGCCAGAGGGCGAAACCGGCACGCGTCGAAATGGCTTGAAAACGTATTGACGGCCGGTCGTGCGATCTCCACTCTCGGATTAGTTTGACTATCAATCAACCGGCCTGAGACAGGCCTAACGAGGAGAAGATTATGGCAAAGAAAAAGACGGAAGGCGTGAAGCTCCGCAGATCCTGCGGGGCGATGGCCGCTCACATGATGTTGCTGGAACGGGTCCCCTCATTCCGAGCCAGCCAGATGCGACTCGAAGCCACGACCGCACGGCGCCGTGACACTGGAGCGGATCTGAAGAAGTCGGCCCTTGTCACCATCAAGACGGTCGTGAATGTGGTCTATAACAGCGACGCACAAAATATTTCGGATGCGCAGATCGCTAGTCAGATCAAAGCGCTGAATCTGGATTACCGCGCGAGCAATTCTGACAAAAGCCAGACCCCTGCTCCTTGGAAGGGACTCGTGACCGATGTCCGGATGGAGTTTAGGCTCGTGAAAACGACGCGAACCAAGACGACAAAAAGTGGTTTCACTTTCGACGACGCGGTCAAGAAGATTTCGACGGGCGGCATTCCGCCTTTCAGTCCCAAGACACATTTGAATTTGTGGGTCTGCGCTTTAACTGGCGGCCTGCTTGGTTACGCGCAGTTTCCCGGCGGTCCAGCGGCGACGGACGGCGTGGTGATTAATTATCTCGCCTTCGGCACGAACGGCACAGCGCAGGAGCCCTTCAACAAGGGTCGCACCGCGACGCACGAGATCGGCCATTTCTTTAATCTGCGCCACATTTGGGGCGACACACCGGATTGCAGTGGGACCGATATGGTCGCCGACACGCCGAACTGCGAGGGACCAAACTACGGGAAGCCGACCGCGCCGGTGGTCACGTGCAATAATGGGCCGAACGGCGACATGTTCATGAACTACATGGACTACACAGATGACGCTGCCATGTTCATGTTCACCTCGCAACAAGTGTTGCGCATGCGCACGGCCCTGGAAACAGTACGCAGCGGCCTAATCTAACGGGGGCCAAGTAACCGGTGCCGGACGGAGCCGCAAACGCTGACCCGATTTTTGCGACGACATGGGTCCATGTCTTCGAGGAAGATGATGCCAAAGGAGCGGTCTATCGGCCGGAGGATGACGCTGCGATCCCGCTGTCCCGCCGACCGCGCGAACGGCTCCGCTTGAACTCGGATGGCTCTGCGGGGATTTCGGTTCAGGGTCCAGATGATCGCTACATCGAGCGACCTGCTGACTGGCAGGAGGAGGGCGGCGCATTGGTCATTCGCGAACGCTCCGGCGCTTCCCGCTTCCGCATCGTCGAACGATCGTCTCGACGTTTGATTATCCGATTGGAGCACAATTGAGGATGAAGAATAAAAAACCGGCGAGCCCGATTCAGGCTTTCGAGGTAAGCCCACGAGTCCAGCGTCAGGCTCTGGTGCGTCGCTATCAACGGGACCCGCGCGGACCGTTAACGCGGCCGCTTCGCATTTACACCCTTGATCCATCGGTGTCCGATCGAATCGGCGGAATCGCGACCGTCGGCGTGCCATATGAAAAGCTAACGGCCGGACCAATCGGCTCGCTGTTTAAAGTGGTTCCGGAAGGCAGCCCAAAGTCCCTCCGCGCGCAGGCCTTAGACCTCGACGATCCCCATCTGCTGCTCTCGAATGGGCTCGCCCCCTCACCGGCCGATGGCCGTTTTCATATGCAAATGGTCTATGCGGTTTGCAGCCTAACCTACGCGGTGTTTCGGCGTGCGCTCGGCCGGGATATCGCCTGGGCGACGGAACCGGCGCCTAACGAGCCGTTGCGCCTGGTAGTGCGTCCATTCGGCGTGAACGAAGCGAACGCTGGGTATAGTCGCGAAACTGCTGACTTGTCGTTTGGCTATTTCACGGCTCACGGCAAGCGCCAGGGGTTCACCTTGCGCGACGGTATTGTCTGCACGGCGCTCAGCCATGATGTCATCGCGCACGAAACGACCCATGCCCTGCTCGATGGTCTTCGTTCGTCTTTCATGAATCCGACGAATGTGGATGTCCCCGCCTTTCACGAAGGCTTTTCTGACCTCGTGGCGCTCTTTCTTCATTTCAGCTATGCGGAGGTAGTGGAACGCGCGATCCGGCAATGGTACGGCGGCTCGAGGGAGATCTCTCTTCTCACCGATCTGGCGCGCGAGTTTGGTTATGCGCGTTCGAAAGGTGGCCGGGCGGAAGCGCTCCGTTCCGGCGTCGATCTCGGAGGCCTCGCCGCCTTCGATTCCGACGTATTGCCGTCGAATGAGCAGGCCCTCAAACGCTACGATCCAACGTTGGAGCCGCATGCGCTCGGGTCGGTGCTGGTCTCGGCGGTTTTCGAAGCCTTCGTGACCGTGGCTAGGCGTAAGACGGAGCGCCTATTCCGTATTGCTGGGATGGACCCGCGGGTCTTGGGCGAGACTTCGCTAAGCGAACCACTCGTTAGGGCGCTGGCCCAGGAAGCGAGCGACATCGCCAGCCAATTTCTCAACATCTGCATCAGGGCGATCGATTACTGTCCTCCGGCGGACATGGAGTTCGGCGAATATTTACGTGCGCTCATCACCGCCGATGGCGATATGGAAATCAGCGACAAGTGGGGCGTTCGCGAAGCGCTCATGCGGTCGTTTCGCCGTCGCGAGATTTTTCCTGATCATGTCTCGTTTATGACGGAGGAAGCCGTCCGTTGGCAGCCTCCAGACACGCCTCTCCGCATTCCGGCGCTCGGCTTCAAGAATCTGCGCTTTGACGGTGAGCCGGGGCGGCCTGCGACGGCGCAAGAAATGGAGCGGCAAGCCCGAGTGCTCGGGCGATTTGTGACGAATCCCGCGCGGGCGAGTCATTTCCATCTGATCGCGGCGGCCGCACCGCTTCCTAAAGGAATAACCCAAGCGTCGCCTGCCATCGTAGAATCGATCCGGGTCTCCCGAAGGGCCACGTCGGACGGACGCATCCTGTTTGACCTCGTGGCCGAAGTCACGCAGACCTGCACGGTGCAGTTTAAAGGCGACTTGTTCGAAATGAACGGTGGCTGTACCGTGATCATCAATCCGCAGGGAGAGGTCCGCTACGTGATCTCGAAGCGGTTTGAAAGCGAGGCGCGGCGAGCGCGACAACATGCCGCGATGCGCGGACCGCTCAAGGCGTTCTGGAAGAAATCAGGCCGCCACTACGTGCAGCAACCAGACTTATTGCGGCGTGTGCATGCTTTTCGACGCGACTAAACGGTTTAGGCAGGCGGGGCGCGCTAAGACCATGTTGGCGCACGCAAGAAGTCGGGACGTCTCGCATGCTCAAGAAAAACATGGCGCCCTCCAACGCGGTTGCGGATGGATTGAACCTCTGCTCAAAGTCTGGCCGGTCTTTATCCACTATTTTATTACACTCGGCAGGTTTTTTCGGATCATTTGGGACCAAATGGGAAACGCCCGTTCCGCGGGTTTTCATAGGTGAAACCACGTGAGATCGTTTCGGAGAAAATGGGAATATTTGGCCAAATCTCATTGCGAACGAGACGCTCCGCCGATTGCGAGCGCCGGCTTCTTAGTTGGAGTTGTTCTTGGCGGGAGCCTGACACCGTTTCCATCCGTGAAGCGAACAACCTGACAGGCAGGCAGTGGCTATGCTGTTCTCGGAATGGACGTCGACTATAACATTGCCCACTGCATCATTGAGAAAATCGGCGTCGGTAAGGTCGTGCGCCGCGACAAGCACCAGGACCAAGCAGATTGAATCCGAAGACGGCAAGATGATCCGTATGTGACTCTTGCGGCTCCGAAGACGAGACCTTCGTATCGCAGCATTGGGACATCCTTTCGGAGCCCGGGTGGCGATCTTGTAAATGCTCGCACCTCAAGCCGCGAAGCTGACGATGTTCCGGCGGCTCTTTGGCGGCTCGATCCCCCAAAACTGAGCTGCCCTCTTTTTTGTGACTGCCTTGTAGTAGTGCTCCCATAACATTGTGGGAGACTTATGTCCGAGCAGCAGACAGAGACGATCCACTTTGTTGAAAAACGCAAGGTGACACGATGCAAAGGTCCGGCGCGGCGCATCGGCCGGCCAATCGACGATCCCTGCCTGTTGGCGGACCAACCGCAGGCGCCTCCGCAGGTTTCGCGGAGCAACCGCCCCTGAAGTGTTGCCACCTGAAGCTCGGTAATACGACAACCACCGAATCAACAGATCTTCCATGTCCACGATTCGGCGCTGCTTCGTTTTTGAGTGTTGATCGGCGATTACAATGTGGTTCTCGTCAAAATCGACATGTTCTTCCCAACCGAGTCGAACGACTTCTTCGGGACGAACGCCGGCGAAGATGGTGAACAGAAAATATGGAACCAACGCGAAGTCCGTTTCGATACACGCCTCGAGCAAGGCAGAGACTTGCTCGTTCGAGAGGACCGTCGTGTTTCGTTTTTCCTTCGTGAAGTCCAATCGGCGGACGGGGTTGTCGCACCGACACCACTCCTTGCTGATGCCAAGGTTATAAGCGGCACGAACGATTCGCAAAAGGCCGTTCCGCCTGCTCGCAGCGGCCCCGTTGGCTATCTCATCGATCTCAGCTGCGGTGACCTCGACGGCCGCTCGGTCGTTGAGCGGTGAGAAGCGGCTCAACGCTTGTCGAATTTGTGCCTTGTAGGGCGCGCTCAACTTGCTCTTTGCATCCGCTGTTCGTTGCATGAGTTCTCCGAAAGTGACGCTGCTTGCCCGCCGCTTGAAAGACTCGACGAAGAACTCCACGGCTTCGACCAGGCTCGCACCGGTGGGTTTTACCTTCTCAAATGCTGCGAGTGCTTCCTCAGTCTTCCCGGCAGGCAGAATGCTTGAGGCCGTGCCGTAGTTCTCTAGCCGGATTCGTTGCTGTCGGCAGAACTCGCTCGCCTGTGATCGAGTTTTGAAGTAGCGCCGTTCCCGGCGACCGTTGGCACCCAGAGATGGCGGGAGATTTACCAGCCATGGAAAATCGGGGTCGGTTGTCCTCTTTGGCTCTAGGGAAGCGCGCCGGGGCATCGCTCTCAGTCGCCGTTATCGCCCTAAAAGCAAGTGAATCCCTGCAAAACCGTGCGGGACGATGCGGCATCCTACGACGGAAACTCGCGATTCCGCAGGCCTGTCCGCAAGTTTTGAAATCCTGTGCTCATTCTACGAGCTTATTACCGTTAAAGATCAAGACGCAATCTAATTGAGGCGACATGCATCGGCTGGTTACCAGTGGTTATTGGTCAATTCTTGTTGGTTGATCGTTCGGGCGTGACAGGGTGAGGCGCGGCGCTAAGACTTACTCTGGACCTATTTTCATGAGAAATTTCATTGCCTGCATTTTTGCGCTCGCGGGAGCAGCGCATCTCGCTGCCGCCGAGCGCACGGACAAGATACTCATCCAGGGTAACGCGGCCGGGACACAAACCGTACAGCCGGAACCTGGTGGCGCCGTGCGAGCTGAATATTCCTACAACGATCGTGGGCGAGGCGATCACATCGTTGCCACCTGGAAACTCGATGCCGACGGTGTCCCGATCGAGTACGAAGGTCGCGGCAACGACTACATGAAAGCGTTCGTCGAAGAGCGCTTCGAAATCAAGAACGGCCGGGCAGCTTGGAAAAGTCGCAGCGAACACGGGGAGCAGGAGGTTACTGGCAAGGCCTTCTACCTGCCGATCAATCCGCCGCCGGAATTCACCGGAGTGCTCGCGCGTGCTTTGCTCAAAGCGCCAAACCACAAACTGGCGCTTCTCCCGGCCGGGGAAGCGAGCATCGAAGAGGCGGGCAAGGCAAGCGTCGCCTCCGGGAAGGGCGACCTGACGCAGTACCGCATCACGGGTCTTGGCTTTTCCCCACAATCGATCTGGCTCGACCAGGACGGTAATGCGGCTTCCATATCGAGTTGGTTCTCTGTGGTACCGACGCAATACGAAGCGTCAGTGGCGCAATTGCAAACGGCTCAGCAGAAAACCGACGAC
>Ga0157375_10002772_pt1 | contig 15164 bp, 14 predicted proteins | sample M35metaG_FD_115311 | JGI IMG/M metagenome (GOLD analysis project Ga0157375, IMG submission 115311) | Miscanthus rhizosphere microbial communities from Kellogg Biological Station, Michigan, USA - M3-5 metaG | ecosystem: Host-associated > Plants > Roots > Rhizosphere > Soil | place: USA: Michigan...
ATCCTTGGCTACACGCTTGCTTTCGTTGCCGTCATGCTCGCCATCGAATATTTAGTGGTGCAACCCATTGAACGATATTCAACGCGCTGGCGTAACAAGCCGGTTTGAAGTCCGCATCGAGGAGAAGACTTACGTCGGTGCCGACGGCACACTCGTGCCGGCGATCCGCGACTTCGTGCTTGACGTCGAGCCGGAGAGCATGACGGTGCTGATGGGCCCTTCGGGTTGCGGCAAGACAACCCTGTTGCGCATCGTGGCAGGCCTTGACGAACGCTATGTGGGCGAGGTCGGTATCCCGGCCGGCACGCGCATCGGGCTGATGTTTCAGGAGCCACGCCTTCTGCCTTGGCGCACAGTGCGGCAAAACATAGAACTGGTTGCCGCTCCCGGCTTCGCGCCCCAGGATTTGGAGCGGCTCGCGCACGCTGTCGGCATCGCCGATATGCTGCCCCGTTATCCACAAGAGCTTTCGCTCGGTCTGGCACGCCGGGTAGCACTTGCCCGCGCCTTTGCCACCACGCCCGATCTCCTGCTTCTCGACGAGCCCTTCGTCTCGCTCGATGAGCGAACTGCCGATCGCTTGCGGAAGCTTCTGCTCGAAGTGTGGTCGGCGCGTCCGACCACGGCGCTTCTCGTGACCCACAATGCGCGCGAGGCGATCATGCTGGCCGACCAGCTCGTGCTGCTCGCGCCACGGCCTACCCATGTGGTCGCGATCGAGACCATCGCGGTTCCGCAAGCTGACCGGAGCGCCGAGGTGGTCGACGGAATTTATGCCGACCTATTGCGGCGCTATCCCGCCAATTTTGCTCTAAGCTAAATCGGTGATTTTAGAGGTTGGGAGTGCTTTACCACTTAGTACGTTCGCGACGGGGGCGCATCAGGCAGGCGTATGGCAGTCTCCCTACCCCAAGAGCCAAGAAGCCGGTTAGGCTAAGAGGAGGCTCTCTCCCAGCTCACAAGCAATTTGCCGCGTCGTCGCGAGGTGATCAATTGGCTGAGCTCGGCCTACCCACGGCATTGTTGGAGACAAGCGGATGTCTCAGGCCGGAGCTGGGGCCGTCCCCACCTTCCGCTGCTGTATCCCGAATGACGGGTCGTAGGCCCAAACCGACAATGCCAGGAACAGGAGCGTGCATCCGACCACGATGCCGAGTGCCTCCCAATTGACCTGGAGATAGAAGGCAAAGCGAATCAGTTCGACCGCCCAGGTGAACGGGTTGTAGAGGCAGATGTAATAGAGCCAGAGGCTCCCCTCGCGCATCTTCCATAGCGGATAGAGCGCGGACGAGGCGAAGAACATCGGGAAGATCACGAAGTTCATGATGCCGGCGAAGTTCTCGAGCTGCTTGATGGTCGATGACAGCAGCATGCCGAGCGCACCAAACATCATGCCCGACAGCACGAGCGCGGGGAGCGCGGTGAGATAGCCGAGCGGCGGCAATTCCACGCCACAGAAATAGGCGACCAGAAGAAACGTATAGACCTGGAACAGCGAGACGATCACGCCAGCGAACAGGCGCGAAACCAACAGGAACCAGCGCGGCAAAGGCGTCGTCAGCAGCACACGCATGGAACCCATCTCGCGGTCGTAGACCATCGACAACGAGCTCTGCATGCCTTGGAACAACTGGATCATCGCCAGCAGGCCCGGTGTGATGTACACATCGTAGGTGATGTAGGTCTCGTAAGGCGGGATGATCGAAATGCCGAGTGCGGCGCGGAACCCCGCAGCGAAAATAATGAGCCAGATTAGTGGTCTAACCAGAGCCGCAAAGAATCGTTCGCGTTGCTGAAAGAAGCGCAGCAACTCGCGCCAGACGATGCCGTAGAACGCGCGGAAATAGTGCATGAGATTCATGCGGCGACGTCCTCTTCGGTATCGCCGCCGATGAGCAGCCTGAAGGCGCCGCCAAGATCCTTCGCTCCAGTCTCGGCCACCACATCCTTGGCCTTGCCGCGCGCCACGATCTTCCCGCGATTGATCACGAGCAAATCGTCATTGGGTTCCACCTCGTCGAATAGATGGGTGGCCCACAGCACGCCGATATTGTCGGCCCTTGCGAGTTCATGTACGTGGCGAACGATGGCTCGTCGCGTCGGATCATCGAGGCCGATGGTCGGCTCGTCGAGCAGGAGAAGCTGCGGGCTATGCAGCAGCGCGCGGGCGATCTCGACTCTGCGGCGATGGCCGCCGTTCAGCGACCGCACGCGCTCGCCGATGCGCTCCTCCATATCGAGAGCTTTCAGCGCGCGTAGCATGCGCTCGTCGGCCTCCTTGCGCTTGATCCCTCTTAAGGCGGCGAAATAGCGGAGGTTCTGCTTGACAGTCAGATCGAGGTCGAGCGTGGGCTGCTGGAACACCACGCCGAGCGGCCCGAGCGCCCTGGCGCCCCATTCGGATGCCGACCGCCCGCAAATTTCAATGCGCCCGGTTGGGGCGTCGAACAGTCGGGTAATGAGGGAGAAGAGCGTCGTCTTGCCGGCGCCGTTAGGGCCGAGGAGCGCCGTGACCCTGCCGGGAAATACCTCAAAGCTCACATCGTCGAGCGCCTGCTTCGATCCGTACCAGTAAGAGACGTGGTACACACTAAGAACTGCCATAGGCGACGAGTGATCTTTTGGGGCTTCTTTTTGCATAAGCAGTTCTCGAGGGAATGTCCGTGAGCGGCCGAAGTGGCCATGCATAGGCTCTAGCTTTAGCGCACACATACCGCCGGTTAGGGCGTTCCACAAGCGGCCTTGCTTTCCAAGCGGATGGCCTGGGACACCACGCGCGAATAATTTACGCCCCTTTGGGCGGCGGCGTGTGCTTCGATGATCGGTTGAGGGACGCTCTATTTTCGGGATTTGCTTTTCGACAACCAATGCGAACTAAAGGTCCGTCCCGGAGGGCGGCCTACGCAGCTCTGGAGAAGGCAAACCTCGGGTTTAGAAATAGATGCGTGCGCCGGTATAGAAGAGGTCGAAGCCTTCCAACGGCACCGAGCGGTGACGTAGGTCACTATCGATCAGGTCCAGCTCGGGCGAGTCGAAGTGCTGATACACCCAATAAAGATGCATGCCTGACTTGGCCAGCTCCTGGTCTGCGGCGACCTGCCAGCGATTGACCTCAGAGCCAACAACTTGGAAGGTTCCGTTTATGCCCGCCCCCGAAAAAGCGGTGGTGGCGTTGATCAGGCCGTTTGCTGGAACGGCGCCGAGTCTAGTATTTGGGTTGTCGAAAACAATGAGACCCTGTGATACACCGCTGCTGCCTTGCGCAAAACCGTCATTGATTTGGGATAGGCCGCCCCAGATCGATGTCTCGCCTAGCGAATCCAGGCCGAACCAAGATATTTTGCGCTGTATACCGAATTGGACATCCCAGGCATTCATCAGCGGGGGACTCTTGCCATTAAACGCGCCGATTGCATTCGAGTCGTTCGTATCGGAGAAGCTGAAGGCGTTGAACACAAACAGGCCCGTCGGGAGGTGCTTGATCGATTCAGAACCAGCCCATTCGTCGAAGTCTCGACGAAAGCCTGCGAACCCGCCGCCTCCATTCAGCAGGCGCTCATCCGTGATCTTAGCGTAGGCCCAGCCTGCGCCGACTTCCCAGTTCTCGCCCCACTCTTTCTGATATCGCAGCGCCGCGCCCCATTCGTCGTCCTCGAACCAACCGGCAGAGGCTGTGAAGCCCTCCCATTTCGGGGACCAGTAAGCGAAACCGTTTTTGCGCGTCGAGCACACGAAGGCATTTGCCGATTCGAAACATCTTGAAATATCCGACCACCTTATTGTTGATAATCCCTCCGCGTTGTGAGGGGAATTCTTTGCTCTCAGAAAGAAGCTCTGGTTCATTCGGTTGTCGGAGTGCATCGTGTCTTCGAGTTCGGTGACGTTGGTGTCCTTGGTGATGTTGTAAATGGGTGTGGCCGTGAGGCCGAGGCGGACCTCGCCCCACTTCTTGTTATTCAGATAAAGGAAGCTATGCCGAACGTTCAGAGCTCCTGCGGCATCCATCTGGTTATTGTCATTAAATTGATTGAGCCTCGCCGAATTTGCCTCCGTGGGTTCAACTTCCAGGCGGTAGCCTGCGGACCAATCCCCGGCAATCTTGGCCGAACCTTTCAAGCCGAAGCGCGAAGACTCGTAATTGTTGTCGACTGCATAGGTGTTCGATTCAACGTGGTCGTCCCAGAAGAGAACCGCGCGATTTATCTGCCCGTAAAGTGTAACCGAGACCTTCTTGTTGCCCTTCCGCACAGTTGTGGCCTCGAGTTCGGCCACCCGCTCTTCTAGGTCTGAGCAACAATCGCCACCGAGATCGGCCGCTTTTACTGGGGCTTGGACGACGAGCACCGCCCCTGTGGCACCCAAAATGGCAGCGAGCGCATAGCGGCCAGCGACCTCAGCTAATCCCCCAAGCATAACTCTCTCCACTGTTTTTTGCGTGCACATAAACCTATCGAAACAGTCGTGTTAAGCAACCCTCTCCTGTTTCTTTTTATGTGCAACTCTTAAAATGACTTTCTCCTGTGACAAATCTGCAATTCGAAAAGGCTGTGAGCCCAAGCTCACCGTAATGGGTGGGAGCGACACTCCATGAGCAGCTTTTTTCCACCGAACGCTCTCCCAAGCCACGTTGATGAGATAAGAACAGAACTCAGGCGGCGCAGCGCCTATATCCCCCATAAGGGCGCTCGTTGCGAAGCATCTGGTGATGCTTGAAAAAGAAGAAGCCGCCCCGCAGGGCGGCTTCCGCGTTTGTGAAATTCAAGTCTGGTTGGCTAGAAGAAGATCACGCCACCAGCCATGAACATATCCAGATCCTCGAAGCTCTGGTTGACCCTGTGGAAGTTAGTTTCAACGGCCAGGTCCCGGCCGACGAAGTCGCCATCGAGCTCAAGGTGCTGCCAATTGAACCAGACATGCATCGCCGCCGAGTCGATTTCCTGGACGACGCCCGCGCCCCAGCGGTTGACCGTGGAATCGGTGAAGAACACCTGGGCAAATCCCGCGCCTCCCTCTTGCGCACATACGCCGCCCTCGGAGAAGGAATTGAAAGAGCCCGAACCCAAGGAAGCGTTGCCAACCGCACCGCTGCAGACATTGCCCAAAGTGCCAGAGAATTGATGCTCGTACTGCCCACCTTCGCCAAACAGTACGGTCGCGCCGAGCGGAGTCCAAGTCCGCCTGATACCAGCCTTCACGTACCAAACATCGGAGCTGTTCGCGTCGGAATTATCGAACACGTGGCCATTAGCGCCTTGGAAACCAGTGGTGAATGTAGTTCCGTCGTTGTCCTCGTGTTGATATAGGCCATAGGCAAACAAGCCGGTTGGCACGTGCAAGATTGAGGCGCCGACCTGGTTGACAGTCGCGTCCCTGCGGAAGCCCTGGTTGGGCGTGCCACCACCACCAGTGAGAGCGAGGGCACAATTTGCGCCGCCGAAGTTGAAGCAGCCTTCGTCCGTGCTCTCAGTAAAACCGTAGGCCGCAGAGAATTTAAATCCGCCCCACCAATTGAAATCCGTCGCGTATTTGACGGCGGCATCCCAAATATCGTCCTCGTAATAGCCACCCGAAAAGCTGAACCCGTACCAGGTTGGCGTGTCGTAACGGACGCCATTATCCGGATAGCCGTTGCAGTCTGCGCCGAGGCCGCCGCCGCCTTCCAGGCAGTTCGTCACGTTACCCCACGTGACCGTGGACAAACCCTCGGCGTTCTTCGGAAAGCCCTTTGGCCGCAAGAAGAAGAACGATCCATCGAACAGCACGGCGTTCGATTCGATGATCGTCCCGGAGAGGTCGGGCAGAAGAGCCACGTTGTCGGTCGCCTGGCTGAGCTGGCCCCAGTTCAGCGTGCCCCATCTGTCGCTCTTGATCCACATGTAGGACAGCAGGACGCTCTGGTTGTCAAAGATGTTAATTCCAAGAAAGCCCAGACCTTGGGTAGAGTTGTCGTTGAACTGGTTGTCGTCGCCGACCGCGTTCCCGCCTCTCATTTCGAGAGACAGCGTATAACCACCTGACCAGCCAGGAGCGATCGTTGCCGACCCTGAGATTTGCATATGGCTGGATAGCGTCGTGTGCTTGTCACCGACGTAGAAGTTGGTTTCCACGCCGTCATCCCACCAGTCCCCATATTTGACCACCCAGCCGGACAGTGTCACCGACACCTTCTTGTTGCCCTTGCGGACAGTCGTCGCCTCGAGCTCGGCCACCCGCTCCTCGAGATCCGCGCAGCAGTCGCCTCCCAAATCCGCAGCTTTGGCGGGATGCGAGCTCATAACGAAACCCCCGAGCGTCATGCCAAGTGCGGATGCGATGGCGATGCGGCTGGATGTTTTTGTCAGTCCCCCAAACATGTCCATCTCCACCTTCCCTGATAAATTGCCTAAGCCAAACTCTCGCTTCGAATTAGCCTCTCGGCACCGGTTCGGCGAAACCCCGCCTACAATTGGACAGAAATCCCCCCGACAGAGAGTTCTGAAATCTGCTTATACGCGTTCCTGCCGGAAGGTAAATTGCTATCAAAGCGGCGGTGGACGTTTTTGGCCTTCTTGTGACATTTCCGCCACGAAGCTTTCGCCAGAACCGGTGCGCTGCTGGAGGGTAGACGTCGGTAGAAAACTAAGCTTCATCAGAATCTTGAACAGCACCACCGCCCGCGGTGGAAGTTCCTGCGTCGAAGCGCAACGTCTGTGTGCTCCGCACTGGCGAAGACTCGGGCTGTCCAATTGACTTCCAGTGAGAGCTCATTACCAAGCCAGCGATTGATTCTCTCTTCGCGTCAGGCGCTTGGCGGCGTTTCTCCGCCCACCAGGTCTCGCAAGCGCTGAAATCCTAGGCCGCGGCCAGCGACCGTACTGGCGAAGCGGTCCAGATCTAGAAACCCACTACACCCCGTGATTCGGCTGGAATTCGAGTCGCCCGCCGCATGAGTTGGTAGAAGTGCGCTTCCTCTGCTAAAGAGGCGGAGGCGGACAAGAGCAAGCCAACCCAGGCAGGAGGGATGATGGCTGACCAGACCCCTGAGGAACTTCACCTCAAGCATGTCAGGGCCCCGGACTACAAGGAAATCTCAGCCGACGGGACCTTGCACAAGATCGTCAACAATCACCTCGTCATCACCTTCTACATTGAGGATTCCCGGGTCACCGGGGAGGTCCTCAAGCGAGATGGGCAGGATACCTACCGGATTGCCGCCATCGAGGAGGAAAAGCAGCGATTGGATTTGCTCGCTGTGCGTGTGCCCACCAAGGCGATCCTCGGGCTCGCAGCCGCAGTCGCCGAGCGCCTGACCCATCAGTCCGAGAAACAGATGAGGGCCCCGGGTAAGAAATAGCTAATCTCTATTTGGCTTTTCTTGGGATCCACTCGGTCTTGCCAAGTGTTCCTTTCACGCATTCAGCTTGGAAGCGCTCCAAGGATGCGGCAAAAAACGCGACACACCACAGGCTTGCCGCGCTTGTTCGCTCGACGCTACGATGTTATTTCAAACGCTGCTGGATGAGGGCCGCGCTTGAATCGTCGAAGTGGGGACGTCGGATAGTCGCGTTTTGGCTGGCCAAGCTTCTTAGTCTCGGCCACGTTCTTAAGGACTGGGCATGAATTACGAGGATCGCTTTCGTCAGCATCTTGAGGCGCTGCACCAGGAAGGCCGCTATCGCGTTTTCGCCGACCTGAAGCGCCGCTGCGGCGCCTACCCGACCGCAGACCACTTCGCCGAGAGCGGTACGCGCGGCGTCATCGTGTGGTGCTCCAACGACTATCTCGGCATGAGCCAGAATGCCGCCGTGCGCGCCGCCATGCACGAAGCGATCGAGGAGGTGGGCGCAGGCTCCGGTGGCACGCGCAACATCTCCGGCACCACACACTACCATGTCGAGCTCGAAGCCGAGCTTGCCGATCTGCACGGGAAGGAGGCGGCGCTTCTGTTCACGAGCGCCTATATCGCTAACGACGCGACGCTTTCCACCCTGCAACGGCTGATACCGGGACTCATCATCTTCTCCGACGAGAAGAACCACGCCTCGATGATCGAAGGCATCAGGCGCGGCGGCGGCGCGAAGCATATCTTCCGCCACAACGACGTGGAGCATCTCGAAGAGCTGCTCAAGAAAGTCCCGGCCGCGACGCCGAAGATCATCGTGTTCGAGAGCGTCTACTCGATGGACGGCCACATCGCGCCGATCAAGGAGATTTGCAACCTCGCCGAAAGATATGGCGCACTCACCTATCTCGATGAGGTGCATGCTGTGGGGCTTTACGGCCCGCGCGGAGGTGGCATCGCCGAGCGTGACGGCGTCATGGACCGGCTCGACATCATCAACGGGACGTTGGCCAAGGGTTTCGGCGTGATGGGCGGCTATATCGCCGCGACCAGAGCCTGCTGCGACGCGATCCGCTCCTATGCGCCTGGCTTCATCTTCACCACTTCGCTGGCGCCTGCGATCGCCGCAGGCGCGCTCACCGCGATCCGGCATTTAAAGCGGAGCGAGATCGAGCGGGCACGGCTCAAGGAGCGGGTGGGCAAGGTGAAAGGACTGATGAGCGAGGCCCGCCTGCCGGTGATGGAAAATCCGAGCCACATCGTGCCGGTGCTGGTCGGCGACCCCGTGCACTGCAAGGCAGTCACCGACACCCTGCTCAACCACTATCGGATCTATGTGCAGCCCATCAATTATCCGACAGTGCCGCGCGGCACCGAGCGCATGCGCTTCACGCCGTCGCCGGTTCATACCGACGCGCAGATCGCCGACCTCATCGCAACGTTGAAAGAGCTGTGGGCCGCCTGCCCTGTCGGCAAGGGCCAATATGTAAGGCTCGCCGCGGAATAAACTTTGCGAGCGAACTGATTTGAGGCGCTGATTGTTGTCCTATTCATTTCAGAGCTTCAGCCTTGTTAAGGTAGATACGCGCGCTATTCGAGGCCGCTTAGGAATGTGTCCCGAATGGACTCGTCCGGCGACCCCAGCCATGTCTTTTCCTTGCCCGTGAGCAGCAGGCCCCAGGCCTTGGCGCCATTCGGCGAGAACAGCACGTAGAGCTGGTTGTCGCCACAATTATTCGGCTGGCAGGTAAATCCCAGAGTGTAAATGTTGTCGCCGGCCGTGACCGCTATTGACGGCGTGGCCGGGCCGTCCAAAGTCTTGGCGTACTCTTCGACCCATTGCGGAAGGACCGCACCGGCGAGCATGTTGACCCAGGCGCTTCGATAGGGCGGGAGCTTCAACAAGTCGCCGAGAACAGGGCCTTTGGTATCTTCGGCAACAGCCGTAACGCTGCTCAGGGCGAGCACCAGGACAAACAGCAAGCGGGCAAGCATCAGTTACTCCGTTACGACTTTGTGGAAGCAACCCAAGGCAGCCTATGATCAGGCCGACTTTATCATGCCATCGCGCAGGATGCCTTGGCCTCTTCGATGTCTAAGCTGCCAGGTCTTGTCGATCTTAGCGAGCCTTCTTGTGCTTTCTCGACAATGGCTCGACTTTTGGTATTTATTCGCACCAAAAGGCAGCCGAGCGACTACGGCACTTTCCTCAATGCGAAGAAGTAACCGAGTAGGTAATTCTGGATCGAGCACCCGACGGACAGAACCTTGAGACAAGGCCTTGGCGCTGGAGCATTGGCGGCCATAATGGTGGCGGTCGTTTCATTTGCGGTGGGAGCTTCGCCGCTAATCAAGAGCCGCTCCCCGTCTGAATCTATTTCCTCTCGAATGTCACTCTTCCGTCAGGTACTCATCTACGCCAAGGAAGGAAGTCCAAAGCTCGTCGATGGGCGCTGGAATCTCGGCCAGAGTGAGTCCAAGCTCGGCATAAAGCTTTCACCTGAGGAGACGAAACAACTGATGGCGTGCACGGGGCAGATCATGTGTGAGACGCCTGGAGTCCACGACGAGGACGAGGACAGAGTTGGAGTCAAAGTTAGCGCGACCGCGGTGAGCGTGCTCAGACCGGACTTGCTAGTGACGGCGAAGCACGTCTTCTTCGATGGCAAAAGAGCAAAGGTGTCCTTTGCAAGGTGTAGCTTCCGCAGCTATTTGCACAGAAAGGTCGCCATTCCAGTTCTTGTCGAGAAAGACCAAAGGAAGGGATACGTTTTGAACAATGAGGATTTTATCGTCGTTCGCCTCAAGCACGAATTAGAGGGCTGCAACTCGTTTGCGATAAACGATTCTGATTCATCTCTGCGTGAGGAAGAACAGATCCTTTCAGTCACCGGTCAGCAGCTTCATACCTTGAATAAAATTTCGGGCCAAGAACCGGTCCTCGCCAAGGGAAAGATAAGAAAGGTCTTCGAAGGAGTCCTCGGGGGGCCGCCGTTCTACTATGCCAAAGGAGTCCTCGGGGGGCCGCCGTTCTACTATGCCGACATTGACCTCGACGAAGGAGGTTCGGGGGGAGCGGTTTTCGCTCTAAAGGATGGACGCCCGGTTTCAGATGATGAGGGTCACCTCATCCTGAGGGGAATATCGGTGGCCTTCGGACCGCATGCGAAGGATGGAAGGCTCTACAGCGAAGAGCGAAACTACACGATCATCGTTGGCCTCCAGGCGGAATTTAGAGACCTGGTCAAGGGCAAAGCGCATAAGCCCGCGGCTGTGGAACCAGCGCCCTGTTCCCAAGGCGGGGCGGCTAAGATCAATGTGATTTCAGAATCTGTTCCGTTGACTCAGTCAGAAACGCTTGCACCTTTCCTTCAGCAATACGCGTGCAGCCGCGAAGCGACGCCCGACCGCAAAGCTCGAAAGGCGAACGCCAATTGCGCAGGGCTCGCAAAAGGATTGAAACTAGCCGCATCGCGGCGAGTAAAAGAAAAATATGAATTCACGCTGAAGAACGACACAAGCTGTGCGATCTGCTTCACCTATAATCGTTGCAATGACTACGGATGTTGGGACGCAATGGTGAGGTTAAGCGGCGAATCAACACTTTTAGCCGGAGCGACAGAGCAGGCGCCCCTGATCAAGAGCCCGCAATTCTGTAAGTAAGCAGGATGGTCTGCGCGGTGCAGAGGACTGTAAGTGTTGTCTAGCGCGGCGAAGAACGACTTAAATCGCCGCGGGCATCTGATTAAGCGTCCCTGGTCTCTCTGGGCAGGGCTTCATCCAACCGCCTGCGGCGCTAAACGGATCTCCGAGATACCCATCCTCGATCTTTGTCACCGATGGATTTTCACCGTTGTCGCCAATCCAGGAGTCAACTGCATATCGCTGACCCGTTTTTCCCCCTTACGGTCGCTGTATAGGCCAAAGCCTCCCAGTGAGAGTCCCGTAGAGCAGATTATCCTCTTCCAACGTGCCCCCCGACCGTGTGATATCGCAACAATCCGTTGGATTGCAGTACGATCAGGTAGCTGGTTGTGTTGGTTGATTCGTCCACGCAGTCCTGTTGGGTGGGATCGCCAGAGGCTGTCCACTGCATGCCGGCCTTGTCGCGGATACCAAGCACTGCTCCAACCTGCCTTTCCATCAACCCAATAGCATAAGCAATTGCTCGACGTTCCTCTGCAGGCGAGTCATTGCGCTTAATTTTCCGTATTAAGCTCGTGATCTCCGCAATGTTAGTGCTGGTGAACTCATAGGAGGTCTTCATCTGGCAGGTGTAAGCGTGGCAGACCTCCACCCTGTTCGCTTTCGGCGCATCCATGTCGAGCTTGATGAACTGCTTACCAGGATCTGGTCCGTCATCGTAAGTGCAGCCGGCAAGCTGCACACTCGACATGATCAAAACGCTCAGCAAGCGAAAGTGCATTCGTCCGGTCCTTCCGGCGAGCCCTTTCATATTCAAGGCTGAATGCCAATCAAAAGAGCGCGGCTCTGCCGCGAAGGCGCAGTGCCCCGGGAACAATTGAGCATGAAGGTGAACAGCTTTGGTGACCCACAGGCAACCGTCGTTTGCTAATCATGCGACTCAAATTGGACAATTCAAAATTTTCGGCTCCGCATGCTCAGACACCTGTTGCTTGTGGCGACTGGTTTCTGTTGCGTGGCAATTTCACTAACTTTCCTTTATGCAAGAAAGTGAGGCCGCCGATTTCTGCCTCCAACTCTTGCAGCTCCGGCGGGCTCTCTCTCATTCTTAGCTTGCTTGTCAATCTCCGCACGAAGCTTGGCGCGTCCTTTTGCCTGCATACTCAGCACAGCATTCCGCTTACAGCTCAAATATAGCGTGCGTGAGACTGCCGAGTTGCTGATTTGCCACAGATTACAGCTATTATTTTGTACCTCCGCAATTGTCATGGGCCCGTCATCTCCAAACAAGAAAAACGGTCGGCACAGCCGTCAACATGGTGCTGCGAATTCGCATTCGAAGTCGGTGGAGGGGGACATGAACGGGGGACTGAGAAAATTGAACGACTATCTGCTCGCCGGTGCGGGCGTCATCGGTCTAATGGCGACCGGGGCTCCGGAAGCCAAAGCCCAACAAAATCTCCAGCAAATTCAGGCGCATATCGTTCAAAGGCAGGCCACGATCAAGGCCCTGCAGAAACAGGTGAGGAGGCTAAGGCGCAAGCTACTGCGGCCAAATCGGCCGCCGCAAATTCCGGGGGGCCGAGCGATATCGACCTGCAGGTGAAGTGGAAAGGCGCGCCAGAATTCTCCAGCAAGGACGGGAAATTCAAGATGAAGGTCCGCGGCCGCCTCGAGGCGGATTACGAAAAGGCCGACCAGAACACGCGGATCACAGGCTTCCCGGATCTTTCGGCCACCGAGTTTAGGCGCGCCCGCCTCGGAGTCGAAGGCATCCTATGGTACGATTATAAATACGTCTTCGAAATCGATTTCGCCAACGACGTGGTGAGAGTGAAAGACGCCTATCTCCAATACCAGGGTTTCAGACTTGCCGACAATCCCGTGCTCTTCCGAATCGGCAATTTCAAGACCTTCAACACATTCCAAGATGAAACCAGCGATCGCTTCGTCGATAACATGGAGCGTGCAGCGTTTATCAATGCTTGGGACATCGACCGGCAAATCGGCTTCGGAACGATGTACTATGCCAAGCACTTTGGATTGGCAGGGGGCGTTTTCGGCGAGCGCGCTCCATCCAATCAAGACCAGCCGCTCTTTCCCGGCTTCACAGGGGATGAAGATTTGACACTCGCCGGGCGTGCTTTTGTTTCACCGATCAATCGCGAAACCAACGGCGTACCGCAGGTCCTGCATTTCGGCGCAAGCATTCGAAACCGCCAGTCCGGCGATGATCAGCCGCTCTTCCAGTATGGAAACAATGCGCACGGTGCCGATCTTCATATGACCAACACGCCCGTCCTCACCGGCCGCATCGGAGACGAGGACACCTTCTGGGGTGTCGAAGGTGCTACGCTTTGGGGGCCGTTCGCTTTCCAGGGCGAGTACGGGCAACTCGATGTCAATCTGCCTGGCGGCTCCTTCATACGCAGCAACCCGCCAGGCGCAGGACGCCTTGCGAGCGCAACGAATCCCTTCATCGGCATCCCCGATCCAACTTTTAACGGCTGGTATATCGAAGGAAGCTGGTTCTTCGGAGGTCACAAGACCTACGAGGAGGACGGCAGGTGGGGCCGTCCGGTTGTCTACCACCCGCTGTTCCACGGCAGTGGCGGCTGGGGCGCGTTGCAGGTCATCGGCAGCTTCGATGTCCTCGACCAGAGCGACAATGAATTCAACAATGCTGGAGGATGCCGGAACACGCGGCTCTTCCCCGGGAGCGTGCCAAACTCTGCCAACAATCAGCTGAATTCAAACAGCATTCCGCTCTGCGGCGAGATGCAAACTTGGAAAGTCGGCGCGAACTGGTTTATGAACGATTATGTGCGGCTCATGTTCCAGTACTCTGAGTCTGACCTTAGTGATTATCCCTTCTTCGTTCCACAAAACCCGAAGCTACCTCCCGGAAAGAACAACGGCTTCGACGACGCAACCATCAAAGGTTTCGGAATGCGGATGCAAGTTGACTGGTAGCGGAAGTCCTTCCCCTCTCCGCTTCTCTCCCGCCGCTCCGAAAGGGGCGGCGGGCTTTTCCCCTCAGGGTGAGTGACGATTCTTCCCTAGGCCGTGAACTCATAAACGCGTGCCATATGCATTCACTCATCGTCCCAATCGAGATTATCAAGTCCGGGGTATGCCGTCGGGCCTCCCCATTTTTGTGAAGACATATGCGCCGATGCGTGACGGTCCTTCGACGCTGCCGGCCAGGGCTGGTCAAATCCCCGACGGACTACAAAGTGACTGAAACCTCGGCCGCCGAAACCACCCCCGTGGGAACCGCCTCCCAAAGCATCACCGTGGAAGACACCTCCGCCAAAGTCCCCGCCGTGTCCGAGAGGCTGCCAAACGACCCGGCTCTTTCCCGGCAGCGTACCGAACGCTAACAACGATCAACTCAATCCAAACAGAATCCCACTCTGCGGCGAGATGGAGACCTGGAGCATCGGCCTGAACTGGTGGATGACCGAATATATGCGGCTCATGTTCCAGTACTCAGAATCTGATCTAAGCGATTATCCCTTCTTCGTTGCGCAGAACCAAGACTTGCCGCCCGGAAAGAATAACGGTTTCGACAACGCAACCATCAAAGGATTCGGTATGCGAATGCACGTCGACTGGTAAGCGGAACTGTCCCCTCGGCTTCTCCTCCCGCCGCTCCGAAAGGGATGGCGGGTGGGGGCCAACCCCGAACGTTCACGTCACTTGTACACTAGCGTGGTGCCTGGACACGTGGGTGCCGGCGTTACCCTACAAAAACACCTTCGCTGACACCTGAGCCGTTTCCGCTACCTCCAGGCATGGGCTGGGTCGGCTGCGATCAAGCACAAAGCATTCCTAGCGGCCGGAGTTTTCGTTAAAGGTTTGCGCACGACACAGGCGGGCATTCTCTTTGAGGTTGGCCCGTACCACAAAATAGGGAATGGTGATCTTCAGATCACCGACCTTGGCGCAGGGCCTCTTCTTTCTGGCGCCATTCGGTTGAGCCACCATTAGTTCGAACCGGCCGGCACAACGGAGTCTTGAGTCCTCTCTCCGCAGCGGAAAACCACATCACGCCCTGGGTCCGGCACGATTACCAGTTTCTGTCCTTTGGCATGGCAGTATTGGCCCGCCTGCGACACCGCGGCATTTGTGGCTTCGTTTCCGATAACCACTGAATTCGCGCCACGCGCCACGCCAATCTTGTACGTCCCCGGCG
>Ga0157375_10002774_pt1 | contig 15161 bp, 8 predicted proteins | sample M35metaG_FD_115311 | JGI IMG/M metagenome (GOLD analysis project Ga0157375, IMG submission 115311) | Miscanthus rhizosphere microbial communities from Kellogg Biological Station, Michigan, USA - M3-5 metaG | ecosystem: Host-associated > Plants > Roots > Rhizosphere > Soil | place: USA: Michigan...
CGGGCGATGGCGCCGCCGGATGCGCAGCAGATCGACGTCGACGGGCGCACGATCCTGCCCGGGTTCATCGACCCCCACAACCACCTTGCCTTCACCGGCGCCGAACTGGCTGCGGTCGACGTGCGCTATCCGGGCGTCGCCTCGATCGCCGATCTCGTGGCACGCATCGCCGAGGTCGCCGAGCGCACCCCCGACGGCACATGGATCCGGGCCGTGGGCGTCAACCCCGAGCAGTTCCCCGACGGTCGACTGCCGACGCGCTGGGATCTCGACGAGGCGACCCGCGTCCATCCGGTGCTCGTCCAGCACATGAGCGGTCACCACGCCCTCGCCAATACCCTGGCTCTCGAGCAACGCGGCGTCGGCGAGGACGTCGCGGATCCGCCCGGCGGTCGACTCGTCCGTGACGACCGGGGCCGCGTGACGGGCTACTGCCTCGATGCCGCACAGGCACTGGTCGTCCCGATCGACGTCGACATCGGCCATCACGGACCGGGCTTCCACGATGACGCACCGCTCGACGAGATCGTCGGCGACATCGACCGCGCGTCGCGTGCCTACCTTGCCGCCGGGATCACGTCGATCGTCGATGCGCAGGTCACGCGCCGCGAGCTGGACGCCTACCGGACCGCACGGGAGCAGAGCGTGCTCGGCGTGCGCGTCACCGCGATGCCGATCTCATCGCAGCTCGACGACTACCTCGCGATCGGACTGGCGGGGCCATTCGGCGACGACCGGCTGGCGATCGGGCCCATGAAGTTCTATTCGGACGGCGCGCTGACCGGTGGGACTGCCGCGTTCTCGACCCCCTACGGACCCCACGGCGAGTTCACCGGCTCGTTGTACTGGCCATCGGAGGACGACTTTCGAGACGCGATCGGCCGTGCTCACGCTGAGGGGTGGCAGATCGGCGTCCACGCGCAGGGTGACCGCGCCATCGACCGTGTCCTCGACGCCTTCGATGCCGCGCTCGCGACGCATCCTCGCGACGACCACCGGCACCGGATCGAGCACTGTGGCGGCCCACGTCCTGACCAGCTCGAGCGGATGGCCCAGCTGGGGGTCTGGGCGGTCGGGCAACCGCGCTACTTCTGGGATGCGGGCGACGCCTGGCTGGCGTCACTGGATGCAGCCAGAGTGCATCGCCTCCAGCCGTATCGTGAGATGGCCGATACGCGTGTCCGGTTCGCGCTGTCCAGCGATGCGCCGGTCGCGTCCTACCGGCCGTTGGATACGGTCCTCTCGGCGGTGACGCGGACGACGGTCGGTGGCGCGCTGATCGGCGAGAGTCAGGCACTCAGCGTCGAGGAGGCACTCCGCGCGTGCACCCACGACGCCGCGGCGTCGTACTTCGCCGACGACCGCCTCGGCACGCTCGAAGTGGGCAAGCTCGCGGACCTCGTCGTCCTCGAGGCCGACCCGTTCACGACCGCCGTGGACCGCCTCGGCGACATCGCCGTCGAGATGACGCTGCTCGGTGGCGAGATCGTCTACGAAGCGGCGCGCCGGACTGCCACGAGCGACAGCATCTCGTAGGCGAGGTTCGCGGCCAGGAACGCCGTCTGGCCAGCCGGGTCGTAGGCCGGGATCACTTCGACGACGTCGAAGCCCACGAAATCGATCCCGGTCAGCCGCCGAACGATCGCGAGCGCGTCGTGAGCCGACAGTCCGCCCGGCTCAGGCGTCCCCGTCCCGGGCGCGAACGCCGGGTCCACGACATCGATGTCGAAGCTGATGAACGCGGTCGCCTCCCCCACCCGCTCGCGGATCCGGTCAGCGGTCGCCTCGGGCCCGATGTCGAGCACCTGCTCCGTCGTCAGGTACTCCAGGCCGAGCTCGTCGCGGAGCCCCGTCCAGTCCTCGCTGTCGTAGATCGGCCCGCGCAGCCCGACCTCGATCGAATGCGCGACGTCGACCAGTCCCTCCTCGATCGCGCGGCGCATCCACGTCCCGTGGTTGTACTTCTCGCCGAAATAGCTGTCCCACGCATCCGTGTGCGAATCGAAGTCGATGACGGCGACCGGCCCTTTCGACCGCGTCGCGCGGAGGTGCGGCAACGTGCAGGCGTGATCGCCACCGATCAGCAGCGGAACGACCCCGGCTTCGACGATCGGCGCAACGGTCTGCTCGATCGCCTCGTAGCTCCGCTCGATGTAGCCCGGCACGATCGCCACGTCGCCGTAGTCGACGCAAGAGAGGATGTCGAACGGCTTGACGTCGAGGTTCGCGTTGTACGGCCGCAGCATCACGCTCGCCGCGCGCACCCCGTTCGGCCCGAAGCGACCACCGGCCCGGTATGTCACCCCGGTATCGAACGGGACACCCACGACCGCGAGGTCGACCTCCTCGATGGTCCGGACGTACGGCAGCCGCGCGAAGGTCGATGGCCCGGTGAAGCGCGGGCTCTTGAGCGAGTCCTCGGGGACGTAGCGGGGCGGTCCGGAGCGCGCCGCGCTCCGTCCGGTCATCCCTCTGGTGCCTCGAGCTCGCCTGGGTCGGCGAATGCGGTACCGCCTCGCGACGCACCCGTGGCCGACATCGCCTCGCGGTAGACAGCGATGGCATCGTCGACGCAGCACACGACGAGGTCGCCGGGCATCGCCCGCCGAAGCGCGGTCCGGACGGCGGTCATCTCGTCAAGGACCTTCTCTGCGCGCGCCGCGCGAGCGGAACCGTCCGACTTCGCCGAACGAACGCCCTCGATGACGTGGGTCGCGGTCTCGCCGGGCGCCCTGCCACGAAGGTTCTTGTCCTCACGGACGATGATCTCGTCGAAGGCGCCAGCGGCGATCGCGCCGTACTGGCGCTGGTCGTCGTCGCGTCGGTCACCCGGGATCCCGATGACCCCGATCGCGCGCCCATTCCGCGCCTGCGGAGCGGTGGCACCGATACGACCCGCCTTGGTCTGGGGCTCGACCATCATCCGCTGCACGAAATCGGCGATCTGGCGCATGCCGTCGACGTTGTGGCAGTAGTCGATCACGACGCGGACCCCACCGACGTCAAGCAGGTTCAGCCGACCCGGCGCCTGGAAGAACGACGTCGAGAACGTCCGCAGGCCCTGACGGATGTCGTGGAGATGCGCTCCGGACGCCCAGGCGGCAGCCGCTGCGGCAAGCGCGTTCGCGACGTTCATCCGTGCCCGCCCACCGAACGTCGCCGGGATCAGGTGCGTGTACAGCACCGGCATCTTGCGGCTGCCGAGCCGCAGGACGATGAGCTCGCCCTCCTTGGTGGGCTCGAGGCAGAACGCCGCGTTGCCGCGGGACGTGTGCCCGTCGACCCGGTCGTAGCCGTCCTCGCCCTTCTCGGTCGACATCGTGAACAGCACGACCCGCCCGGCGCAATGGCGGCCCATCCGATAGACGTGGGGGTCGTCGGCGTTGAGGACAGCCGTCCCGGAACGGGGGACTGCCTCGACCACGACGCCCTTGACGTTGGCGAGCTGACCGATCGAATCGATGCCGCCGAGCCCCAGGTGATCGCCGGTCACGTTGGTGACGACCGCGACGTCGTTGCGGTCGTAGCCAAGGCCCTCCCGCAGGATCCCGCCACGTGCCACCTCGAAGACCGCGGTATCGACCTTCGGGTTCTGCAGCACCATCTGGGCCGACTTCGGCCCCGACATGTCGCCCTTCTTGATGAGTCGTCCGTCGACGACGATGCCGTCGGTGGACGTCATGCCCACGTGCCGCCCCATGAGCTTCAGGATGTGGGCGATCATCCGGACCGTCGTCGTCTTCCCGTTCGTGCCGGTCACGGAGAGGATCGGGATGCGCGATGGGCTGCCGGGCGGGAACAACCCGTCGATCACGGGTCGGGCGACGTACTGCGGCTCGCCATCGGTCGGGTGGGTGTGCATCCGGAACCCAGGGGCCGCGTTGACCTCGACGATCGCCCCGCCGGTCTCGCGGACGGGCGTGGTGATGTCGGGGCAGATGAAGTCGATGCCCGCGACGTCGAGACCGACGACCTGAGCGGCCGTCTCGGCGATCTCGACGTTGTCGGGATGCGCTTCCATCGTCCGGTCGATAGAGGTCCCGCCGGTCGACATGTTGCCGGTCAGCGCGAGCTTGATCCAGGTGCCCTCGGGCGGGACGTCATCGAGCCCGAACCCCTGGTTCCGGACGAGTTCCTCGGCCGCCTCGTCGACCTTGATACGCGTCAGCACCTTCTCGTGGCCGATGCCACGCCGCGGGTCCTGGTTCGCGGTATCGACCAGCTGGCGGACGGTGTGCTCGCCGTCGCCGGTCACGCTCGCGGGCACGCGCTCTGCGATCGCGGCGACCTTGCCGCCGATCACCAGGCAGCGATAGTCGTTGCCGGCCACATAGGTTTCGACGACCACGTCACCTGACCGGCTCTGTGAAAGCGCGCCGGGGAAGGCGGCCCGGACCTGCTCCTCGGACCGGAGATCGAGGTGGACGCCGCGTCCGTGATTGCCGTCGAGTGGCTTGACCACGCACGGGAAGCCGAGGCGTTTGGCGACGGCGGCCGCCTCGTCCGCCGTCGTGACGACGTCGGCGCGCGGGACGGGGAGTCCGGCACTGTCCAGGAGTCGATTGGTCAGGCTCTTGTCGGACGCGATGTCGACGCCGATCGCGCTGGTCTTCGACGTCATCGTCGCCCGGATCCGCTGCTGGTGGACGCCGTGCCCGAACTGGACGAGCGAATGGCGGTCGAGTCGGATGAACGGGATGTCGCGGCTGACGGCCTCATCGATCAGCGCCTGTGTCGACGGGCCGAACGCCTGGCGCTCGGCCAGGCGGATCAGCCGCTCGAGCTCGTTCGCGAAGTCGAAGAAATGAGCCTGATCGTCGGGTGCGACGAGGTGGTTGACGAGAGCGACAGCCATCTTGCCTGCCTCGAGCCCGACCGCCTCTTCCTTGTACTCGTAGATGCAGTTGTACTGGCCGTGGACGCCGGCCGAGCGGGTCTTCCCGTGGCGGACGTCGGTGCCGGCGAGATTCTGGAACTCGAGGGCGATGTGCTCGGCGATATGGCCGGCCCAGGTCCCCTCCTGGAGGCGGGTGATGAAGCCGCCGCGCCGCCCGAGCGAGCAGGCATGGTCCTCGAGCGTCGGAAGCAGGGCGACGAGCGCGTCGCTAAAGCCCGGGATCCGGTTGGACGGGAACTCCTCCAGGACGCCCAGATCGACCAGCATCCGGATGACCGGCTCGCGTGCCCAGTAGTTCGGGCCGCGCAGGACGCGGGTCTCGAGGATCCGCAGGGTCGGTTCGGGCGTCGTCGGGACCGCGGTCGCAGGCGGTGTGGCGGCAGCCTTCGGGTCCGCGCGCTTCGAGCGGGGGCGCATGGGCTTGGCGGTCGGCTCTGCCGTGTCGGTCACGCTCGCCCTCCTGCTCTCGGGTGGGCCGTCAGTGTAACGAAGGGCAGTCCTACCCCGAAGCCGCCTCGCCGCCCTTGAGCGCGTGCAGGGTCGGGGCGAGGACGCGCTCTCGACGCTGGAGGTCGAACCGGTAGCCGGCCGGGAGCGAGTGCAGGACGACGCCGCTGATCATCAGCGGTCGATGACCCTTGACCTCCCACGCGTCGGTCTCGGAGCGCGCCCCGTCCACGACGGTGATCGATCCGCGGCCGATGACCTCCATCACGTGGTCCGGGCTGACGACACCGGCCGTGTCCTCGTCGACGCCCAGCCCAAGCAATGACGGGTTCTGAGCGATGAGGCTCAGCAGCCGGCCGAGGCGGTTCCGCTGCTGGAAATGCTGATCGATGATCACGCCCGGCAGCACGCCGAGCCCCGCCGCGATCTGGGCCATGCGGTGCTTGGGCGTCGCGCCCGATGCACCGAAGGCGATCATGTGGCTCGACATCGCGGAGGCACCGGCACTGGTCCCGGCGATGACCGCGCCCTTGCGGAACTGCTCAAGGACGGCATCCGCCAGGCGCGTCCCGCCGATCGTCGACGACAGTCGAAGCTGGTTGCCACCGGTCATGAACACGCCGGTGGCGTCGCGCAGCGCGAGCGACACGGTGTCGTCGTTGGCCTGCGCGCGCGTGACGGCGTGGATCGCCCGGACCTTGCTCACGCCGAGCTCGCCGAGGACCTGCTTGTAGCGCTCACCGGCCAGCTCGCCGAGGGATGACGCGGTCGAGATGACCGCGACGGTCGCGTCGCGACCGCCGGCGAGGCTGGCGAAGCGGCTCAGGATGACGCGGTCGCGGACCTTGTCCTCCGCACCGCCGATGATGATGACGTGTCCGTCGCTCACGGGCGTTGACTGGGCTCCCCTGGGATTCGTTCGCGACAGGATACCCGGCTCGAAACGGTTCTGGCGGATGTCCTGCCGGAAACCCATGCGAGAATGCCGGCGCCATGGCCGACGCCTCGCGACCGCCGGAACTGCAGCCGGTCCCGGGCACGGCTCGGGGGCGGGGACGGGTTGTCGTCGGCTGGAACGAGCTGTTCGGTCAGCCGACGCGGCGCCGGGCCGGTGTCTATCGACGCGCGATCCGGCGCGAGGTCTCGCGGCTCCGGGATCCGCGCCACTTCGTAGCGATCGTGCTGATCAGCCTCGTCTTCTCGCTGCTGGCCGCGGGGATGATCGGTCGCGGAGAGGCGGCCGGTGCCGATGCTCGCGCGTATTGGGCGGGGGTCCGCATCTGGCTCAATGGTGGCGACCCCTACCACCCCACCGGCCCGTTCCTGCCGTACGTCTACGCGCCGTGGATGCTGCCGTTGTTCGCGCCGTGGGCGCTGCTGCCGTGGGACGTCGCCTGGGTCGTCTGGCGCGTCGGGACCATCCTGCTGCTTCTCTGGACGGTCGACTGGGCGTACCGACGGCGGCCGCTGACGACCGCGCTGATCATCGTGTTCCTCGCGTTCCCGGTCGGGGCCAACCTCGATACCGGGAACATCAACCTCCAGCTCACGCTGATGCTCTGGGCGGCGCAGTTCAGCGGTCCACGCCTCGGCGGGGCGCTGTGGGCGCTGGCGACCTGGATGAAGTGGGTCCCGGCGATCGTCTGGCCGATCCTGCCGCGGTCGACTCGTCGGTGGGGGCTCGTCTGGCTCGCCGGATCGATCGGGCTCAGCATCGTGCTGCTGCCGATGACGATCGTGCAGTTCCAGGCGCTGTTCGGGTTCGGTGCGCGCCCGATCCGGCTCGACTACCTCGTCTACCTGTGGGCGTTCATCCCGTGGCTGTATCGGTGGCTGGACGCCCGGAGCGCGGCGGCTCCACGACCGGCCGCAGCGTGAGGGCCGCGATCACGTAATAGGCGCCACCCAACAGGTACGCGGCACGCGGCCCGAGGCCCAGCCCGAAGTTGATGTTCACGGTGTCGAGCAGCAGCCCCGCGGTCGCGACGGCGATGACCGTCGATGACGTGGTCGCGACGTTCGACAGGCCCATGTACCGACCCGACGACGCCTTCGGGATGATGTCGGTCATCAGCGCCCAGTCGACCGCGAGGAATGTGCCCGCCGAAGCGCCGAACAACGCACCCCCGACGATCGCCAGCGGAACCGCCGGCGCGAGTGCCGCAAGGACGATGCCGATGAAGCCGATCACGCAGCTGGCGTAGATCACGGGCTTGCGTCCGATCCGGTCCGAGATCCGAGCCGACGGGATGATCGCGATCACGTTGGCGATGACGATCGTGACGAGCATCACAAGGTTGGTGGAGTTGGCAGCGTCCTCCCCGAGGTTGTGGGTCTGCTTGAGGTACGTGAGAATCAGGTTCACGAGGACCGCGCCACCCATCAGGAAGAAGAAGCGCGACGCCAGCAGCCACACGTACGAGCGCTCCTTGAGGACGTCGGTGCCCCAGACCTCGCGCGCGATCGTCCCCCACGACTTGCCGTTCCGCGGCTTAGGCGGCTGACCCTCGCCGACGCGCAGCACGACGGCGGCCATCGTCACGAGCTCGACGAGCGCGACCACGAAGATCGCGACCTCGATCTGACCCATCAGGACGGCGGCGGTGACGAGCACGAACCCGGTCACATTCCCGAGGATCTGCATCAGGCCGACCATCGCGCTGGCCAGGCCGACCTGCTGCTCCGGGACGAGATCCGGGACGTAGCCCTGGAACGGGCCGCGCGCGATGTTGGTGCTGACCGACAGCAGCGCCGCAAAGGCGCCGAGCATCAGGATCGTGTTCGACGTCGCGATGCCGACGAGGAAGACCACGTCGAGCACCGAACCGATGACGATGTACGGCTTCCGCCGCCCCCACCGGCTGACGGTGTAGTCGCTGATCGATCCGACCGTCGGCTGGACGAGGATCGAGATCACCGCCACCGGGATCGAGAGCAGGAACAGGACTCTGCCGACCTCCAGCGGGTCGACCGCGAACGGCCCGAAATTCACCCGGTTCTGGATGAACAGCCCGACCGCCCCGTCGATGGCGGTCAGCCCGAGCCAGTACAGGGAGATCCGGATCAGGTGTCCGAGCGGGAGGGTCAGGGTCGGACGGAAATAGGTCTCGTCGAGGGTCGCTTCGGCCTGCATCGCGCGTACCTCTTGGGCGAAGGTTACGGCCCTGTCGTTCGGATGCTACGACGCGCGGATCGGACTCCCGTTACGGTCGAGGGTGACGATGTCGCCGACGCGCATGAGCCGGCGTTCGGTCGCGCCGCTCGCTGCGTAGGTGAACACCGAGCGGTCGAGCGAATAGATGCCTGTGCTGGCGATGCCGATCCGCCCGAGACGGAAGGTGAAGATCGGGTTTTCGCTGTTGCCGTTGTAGTGGATCGGCGTGCCGTCGTCCGTCAGGACGGCGAGGTTCGCCTGTCCGCCGAACGCGTCGTGGAGCGCGCGAAGGCGATCCGGCGCATCCCCGGTATCCCGCCACGCATCCTCCAGCCAGCGCGCACCGACCTCCGTATCGGCGCGGCCGTGGATCCGCCCCTGGGCCTGGAACGTCGGTCGGAACGTGCGCCACTCTCGAAGGTCGCCGTTGTGGCTGAACGAGAACCGTCCGGCCGGGTCGTCGAACGGCTGCGCGTCGGCGACCTGGAGGGTCGACAGGCGCGACGGTCGACGAAGGTGCACGAGCAGTGCGGTGGTTTCCTCGCGACCGACGTTCGCTACACCCTCCGTGTCATCGCGGAAGGCGCGTGCAGCACGATGGCTACACAGCCGACCGTCCGCCCGCACCCAGGCGACGCCCCAGCCGAACCCTGCCAGACCCCAGCGCTCGAGCCGTTCGGTGAACGGCCAGAGCTCGTCGATCCGGAACGGCTCAGCGGCCCGAGCGACGTATTGCTCGCACATCGCGGCGATGATACGCGCCGTTCCATGGCGGCCGGCGGCGCGCGCGAGGCGCGACGCTACGGCGCAAGCCGGCTCTGGATCTCGTGCTCGTACTCGGGGAAGTAGCGGCTCACGACCGACAGATCGAACGCCGAGAGGATCTGCTCCTTCGATTCGCGTTCGAGCAGGAAGTCGAAGGTCTCGTACAGCAGCCGTTCCACCTCGTCATCCGTCGTCGCAGCAGCCAGTCGGGCGGCGTCCTCGTCGCTGACGCTGACATCGTGCGTCGAGGTGCTGTCAGGGTCGCGAAGCGTGACCGTGCATCGCCACCCGCCTTCGGTCCGGCCGCAGTCCGGCTCGATCTTGGCCATCACGACCCTCCCTGACAGCTGGGGCACCAGTACGTCGTCCGCGGGACCTCCCCGGACAACGGCGCTGAGCGGATCACCGTCCCACACCGTGGACACGGCCGGCCCGCCCGTCGATAGACCTTCGTCGATGTCCGGCCCGGGGCCACACCGGCACTCTGCGTCAACAGCCGGCGCGCCGTCGCGATCAAACGGTCGAGGGTGGCGTCATCAAGGTCGCGGACCGGGGCCCACGGATCGACCCGCTCCGCGAACAGCGTCTCGTTCCGCCAGATGTTGCCGATGCCCGCGAGCGCCCGCTGGTCGAGCAACGCCGCGCTGATCGACATCTCGGCACGCTCGGGGGCCCGCAGTCGTCGATGCGCTTCGGTCGCATCGAACTCCGGCTTCAGAAGGTCCGGACCGAGGCGCGACAACGACGGATGGAGGGGCTCCGTCCGAGTCTCGAACAGCTCGACGACCGGAGCGTCGAAGCAGACCGCGACCGTGCCATCGACCTCGAGGACCAGCCGCGCGCGGCCAGGCGGGCGCCGCCAGCGTTCGCCGGGTCGATAGCGATGCCACGAGCCATTCATCCGCAGATGGGTACGGATCTCGAGCCCACCATCGAACCGGATCAGCAGGTTCTTGCCTTGGGCCTCCACGGCATCGACGCGCTTGCCGACGATCCGCTGGACCTGTGGCACCGGTCCGGGCCCTTGCGCCCTCGCCGCAAGGATGTCGCGACCCACGAGGTACGGGCGCAGGCCCTGCGCAGTCCGGAAGAGCGTGTCGCCTTCAGGCACGGCTCGAGCCTAGCGCGCTTGACGCAGCGTCAGACCGCGGTATCCGGCGATGAAGCCTGCCTCCAGCAGTCGATCGCGCCAGGGCGAGTCCGCGACTGCGACGCCATCGACCTTGCGGATGACCATCTCGCGGAACCGGCCGGACCCGACGAGCGAGGTGAGGCCACGGAGCGCGGCCTCGGCGATGCTAGGATCGTCGGCCGCGGGCAGGGTCTGGAGCGTCGCGCCGCCACGTTCCAGGTATAGGGCGGCGACACCGTCGACGATGACGACGTACGCGCCCCCGGCCCGCTGGAACGGGCGGCGATCGTCATCACCTCGCCGCGGCCAGAAAAGCGCCGCGCCGTACGGGTTCGCAGGGTCAGCGGCCGCCAGCACGTAGACCGCCGGCGCTTGCGACCCTTCCTCGCCGTCACGGACGGCACGGAGCCGATCGAGTGCGCCGGCGAGTGCGAACTGGGCGGCACCAAGACCGTCGACGAAGTACCCCCGCCGGATCCGGCCGGCCTCCTCGAGAGCGCGAAGGACGGGATAGACCGCGGAGAATCCGCCATTCACGCCGTCGGCCGCGACGGCCTCTCGTGTGAGCACGCCATGCCGTTCGAGCAACGCGAGGGTCTGCGCGTGGAGTCGCTCTGTCGGCGCGGTGTCCTCGAGCGGCTCGACGAGCGACCAGCGGCCAGCAGCCTCAGGCGGGCCGAGCGCGGTGAGCCGTCCCGGCCGGCCGCGACGCGCGCCGGACCCGGAACCGGACGGGCGCTTCCAGCGGAGCGCCCGCAGCGGCGCGAACGTGTCGTTGGTGACCTCGCCGGCCCAGACGAGATCCCACAGCGCATCGAGCATCTCGCGGTCGGATCCGCCGCCCGCCGCGGCATGGATCGCCCGATAGAAGCTTGCGCCGCGCAAGCTGAGATGCGCGCGGATCGCGTCGTGGCGAGGGCCGGATGGGCGAGCCGTGGCGTCGTCGTTCGCATCGACCGGCGCCTGCGGGCGCACGATCTCGCGGCCGGGTCGATAGAGGGCGATCCGTCCGTCGTCGCGGCCAAGGGCCCCACGACCCACCCACGCGACCTCGCCCATCGCACCGAGCTCGTCGAGGAGACGCGGCGTGTAGCCGGGAAGGCGTGACGGGAGGACGTCACGTTCCAGCACCGAGGCGGGGATCGGCACGCCAGCCAGCTGGTCGACGATCTCGGCCATCCGTTCCAGTGCGGCCGAGCCGCGGAAGGGGGTCAGCTCGGCGCCCGGACCTGAGACCGGCGCGATGCCATGCCAGGCGGGAAGGAACCGGCCGAGGGCAGCGGGGTCGACCGGCTCGACCTCGCGGCGGAGTCGCGCGAGCGATCGGCGACGAAGCAACCGCAGGACATCGGGGTCGCACCACTCACGTTCCGCGCCGCCAGGCCGGAACTCGCCGCGGAGCAGGCTGCCGGCGGCGAACAGGCGCTCAAGTGCATCTTCGACGATGCCGAGCGGGAGACCCCACCGAGTGGCCGGCTCAGGCGTGAGGAATGGCCCATGGGTTCGCGCATACCTCGCCAGCAGCCCGTCCAGTGCCGCGGCCGCCGGGGCGAGGAACGCCTCGGGAATCCCGACCGGGGCCGTGACACCCACGCCGTCGCGATAGCGCGCGACGTCCTCGATCGCGATCCAGCGCTCGTCTTTCGCGATCCGGACGTTCACGGCCCTGCGACCGGACTCAAGCTCCTTGAGCCATGGCGTTACCGCGTCCCGCCCACCGACGACCCGTGCCGCGACCTCATCGGTCGACAGGTCGCCGAGGCGGCGCAACAGGTCGTGGACCTGGTCGACGGTGATGGCCTGCCGCTCTTCGGTGAGGGCCTGCAGCGACAGCTCCAAGTCGGCGAGCGCCTCAGGATCGAGCAGCTCGCGAAGTTCCTCCTGACCGAGCAACTCCCGCAGCAGGTCGCGGTCCAACGTGAGCGCGCCGGCGCGTCGTTCTGCAAGTGGGGCATCGCCCTCGTACATGTAGGCGGCGACGTAATCGAAGAGGAGGCTGCTCGCGAACGGGCTGGCACGCGGCGTCTCGACGCCGTGGATCGCGATCTCGCGACTCGCGACCCCTCGGAGGACGTCGCGGAGCGCGTCGAGGTCGAAGACGTCGGATAGGCATTCCCGGTACGTCTCGACGAGGATCGGGAAGCTGCCGTAGCGACTGGCGACCGCGAGCAGGTCGGCGGCCCGCTGGCGCTGCTGCCAGAGCGGGGTGCGCGTCCCCGGGCGCTTGCGTGGAAGGAGCAGCGCCCGCGCGGCGTTCTCGCGGAAGCGGCTCGCGAACAGCGCAGAGTTGGCGACCTGGCCGACGACGAGGTCCTCGATGTCCTCGGCTGCCGGGAAGAGCAGATCCTCGACGCCATCGACGCTCCCCTCCCCCTCGGGCAATCGGATCGCGATGCCGTCGTCCGACCAGATCGTCTGGACGTCGAGGCCGAGGCGGTCGGCGAGGCGGGCTTCGATGGCGAGGGACCAGGGGGCGTGGACACGGCCACCGAACGGACTGAGCAACGTCAGCCGCCAGTCGCCGAGCTCGTCCTTGAATCGCTCGACGACGATCCGCTTGTCGGTCGGGAGCGCGCCGGTCGCGTCGCGCTCGTCCTCGAGATAGGCCAGCAGGTTGTCGACTGCGCGGTCATCGAGGTCGTGGTGCTCCTGGAGCCGCTCGCGGGCCTGCGTGCGGCCCGTCGCACCGCGCTGGAGGTCATCCTCGATCTCGCCGACGAAGGCGCCCAGCGCACGACCCAGCTCTATCGGTCGACCGACGGCGTCGCCCTTCCAGAACGGGAGCTTGCCCGGGACGCCGGGCGCGGGCGTGACCGTTACGCGGTCGTGGCTGATGTCCTGGACCCGCCATGAGCTCGCGCCGAGGATCACGACGTCGCCATGCATGCCGGCCCGGAGCTCGTAGACCATCTCCTCGTCGAGTTCGCCGACGCGACGCCCAGGCGTCCCCGCCTCGCCCTCCATGAAGACGCCGAACAGGCCGCGATCGGGAATGGTGCCGCCACTGGTGACGGCCACCACCCGTGCGTCGCGGCGGCCCTGGATCGTGTCGGTCACACGGTCCCAGACGAGCCGGGGCTTGAGCTCGGCGAATTCGTCGGAGGGATAGGCGCCCGCGAGCATGCCGAGGACACCGTCGAGGACGTCGCGCGTCAGCGTCTCGTACGCCGCAGCCTTGGTGACCGTCCGGAACAGGTCATCGCCCGTCCACTGATCCATCACGGTCATCGCGACGATCTGCTGAGCGAGGACGTCGAGTGGGTTGCGCGGGATGCGCGTCTCCTCGATCTCGCCTTCATGCATGCGCTTGGTCACGACCGCGACCTCGAGCAGGTCGCCGCGGTACTTCGGGAAGATGATGCCCTTGCTCGGCGCCCCGACCTGGTGGCCGGCACGGCCCACGCGCTGGAGACCGCGAGCGACGCTCGTCGGACTTTCGACCTGGATGACCAGGTCGACGGCGCCCATGTCGATACCGAGCTCCAGGCTGCTCGTGGCGACGAGGGCGGGAAGGCGGCCCGCCTTGAGCTCCTCCTCGATCTCGAGACGTTGCTCGCGCGCGATGCTCCCGTGGTGGGCCCGGACCAGCTCCTCGCCGGCAAGCTCGTTCAGACGCTGGGCGAGCCGCTCGCTGAGGCGGCGGCTGTTCGTGAAGACGATCGTGCTCTTGTGGCTCCGGATCAGCTCAAGGATCCGCGGGTGGATCGCCGGCCAGATGCTGCTGCGTGCATCGGGGCTGACGGCCGGGCCGCCCGGCTGCTGCTCCTGTGGGAGGACCTCGCCGAGCGAGGCCATGTCATCGACCGGAACGATCACCTCGAGCTCGAGGGGCTTGCGAGCGCCAGCATCCACGATCGTGACGTCGCGATCCGGGCCGATCCCGCCGAGGAAACGGGCGATGGTGTCCAGGGGCCGCTGGGTGGCGGAGAGGCCGATGCGCTGCGGGGGCCTCGCGTCCTGGGCCAGTCGCTCAAGACGCTCGAGCGTAAGCGCGAGGTGCGCGCCGCGCTTCGTGCCGGCGATGGCATGGACCTCATCGACGATGACGTACTCGACACCCTTGAGGATCTCGCGGGCCTGGCTCGTCAACAGGAGATAGAGGCTCTCGGGCGTCGTGATGAGGATGTCGGGCGGCCGACGGGCGATCTCGCGGCGGTCTTCCTGTGGCGTGTCGCCGGTCCGGGAGGCGACCGTGATGTGTGGTGGATCTTCGCCTTGCTTCTGCGCCGCGAGGCCGATGCCGGTCAGCGGCGCCCGGAGGTTCCGTTCGACGTCGTAGGTCAGTGCCTTGAGCGGCGAGATGTAGAGGACACGGACGTGGCCCGGCTTCTCCCTGGTCGGCGGAGGACTCGGATCCCGCGAGAGGCGGTCGAGCGCGTAGAGGAAGGCGGCGAGCGTCTTGCCACTCCCCGTCGGGGCGTGGATGAGCGTGTGCTCACCACGGGCGATCGCCTCCCAACCGCGCGCTTGCGCCTCGGTCGGCGCCTCGAAACTGGCCTCGAACCACGCGCGGACAGCCGGCGAGAACGGTGCGAGCGGGTCGGCAGGAACGATCGTGGCCACGGGACCTGCGAGTATAGGCCTCGTCGCCTGTTTAGACCACCTGTTCGATTTCTCCGCGGCCCGAGGGCGCGCGCTGCTCGCGACCGGTCCCTGCTCGCTCGGGCGAACGAATTCGAGCCCGTGACCCACGCGCGACGCCAACGTTCGCTCGCGGCAAACGATTCCCCGGCGGAGCGATCCGGCCGACGTTGCGAAGGCTTCCA
>Ga0157375_10002775_pt1 | contig 15154 bp, 17 predicted proteins | sample M35metaG_FD_115311 | JGI IMG/M metagenome (GOLD analysis project Ga0157375, IMG submission 115311) | Miscanthus rhizosphere microbial communities from Kellogg Biological Station, Michigan, USA - M3-5 metaG | ecosystem: Host-associated > Plants > Roots > Rhizosphere > Soil | place: USA: Michigan...
CCTTGACATGGTGGGGGTCGTTGGTTCGAGTCCAATCGCGCCTACCAAACAAAATCCGCTCTGCTGGGCGGTCTAGAAGGGCTCACCGAAAGGTGGGCCCTTTTTTGTTGTCTGAAATTTGGGCGAGCACCTGCCTTGGCCCGAATCGCCAATATCGGTTGCTACAGGAGAGTCAGCAGAAAAGCGTAGCCACCGACAGCAGGCAGATGATTTGTACAACCATCTGGCAGCGTATTTCACCATTCGTTGTCGCCATTCCCATTTGTCCGGCGTACATAGCGGCTACCCTCTTGATCGGCAACAGTGCCGTCGGCGATGCGCGGGAACGCGCAAGGCCTGAATTGAGTATAGGTCTGTAACAGAATTCGTCACTGTTGGGCTGGCACTGTGCCTGCGAGGCGATGGAAGCCCTGTATTTTCACATCTGATCAGTAATGCCTAAGTGCCATCATCTATGTACAATTGCCCCCGACCGATACCCGGTCGAGCCAATGATGGCGATAGGGAGTGGTGGTTATGAGCGTTCGGATTGCGTTTGGGGTTGCAGCATTGGTGATGTTGGCAGGTTGTGCCACCAGTCGCTCGGAAGTGGATGTCAATGTTGCACCGCTGAATGCCACGCAGGCGGCTGCCGCCAGCAATGGCAAGAAGGTGCTGATCAGCACCGTCGATGATCGCGTTTTCCAGATCTCCCCTCGCAGCCCCGATGTCCCCTCCCTGAAAAACGATGAAGTGACGGACAAGTCGATCACCGAGCGCGCCATTGCGCGTAAGCGCAACAGCTATGGCAAAGGCCTGGGCGATGTGCTGCTGCCGTCGGGGCGCACGGTGTCCCAGTTGGTGAATGAGTCGGTCGCCGCTGCCTACAAGCAGGCTGGCTACCAAGTGGTGACCGAGCCGGGCACCGCCGATGCAACGGCCGTGAAGGTGCACATCGTTGAGTTCTGGTCGTGGTTCACCCCGGGGTTCTTCTACGTCGACGTCAGCAACAAGTCTCACCTGCGCATCGAAACACCGGGCGCCACTGAGCTGAATGTGGTCACCCGTAAAAACGAAAGCATGCAGGCAGTCACTGAAAACGACTGGAAGAAGATCACCGAGGCCGGTTTGCAGGAAGTGTCGCGCGAAACCCTCAAGCAGCTCTGATCCTGGATAAAAAAATGGGCCAACCGAAAGGTTGGCCCATTTTTGTATCTGCCACATAAACCTGCTGGAGGCCCTTGCTGACATGATTGATCACAACACCGGTGAACGCGTCATCATCACCAGCGGCCCCAGCGGCGCGTTTTTCCGCATTCTGGGTGAGCGCAGGTCCGTGTGGCTGGACAAGGTGCTCAGCGCAGACCTGTGCCTGTGCTACCGAGTTGAACGGCATGAGACGCCTGAAGGCGCCAAATACCTGGAGTACCATTTCGGCCGTGCTGCTGACCCTGAAAAACTGCAGGAGATTGTGGACTCCATGACCTTTGATACCCACTACCTGGCAGGCGGCAACGCCAATGCGCTGGCCCCGTTTTCACTGGTCTCGGAGGTCTTTGGCGCCGAGGAAGTGGTTCGGTTTTTGTCCGCCTTGGCGATTGGCCTGCTGACCTCCGTGCAGCGGGGCGTGATGAGCCTGGAGGAAGCCGAACAACTGCTTTTTACCCCCAGGACCTATGAGCTGTTGATGGACCGAGGGATTTCCCCGGACCTCTGCAACCTGGTGATGGAAGCGTGCGAGCTGGAGGATGTGCTCAGCCTGATCCCGTCGAAGTTCGACGAGAACGTGCTTCGCAGCATCGATCAGTTTGTCGCGCTACTGGGCCGCTCCGAGGCGCCCGGGCCCTACGACTGGCACGCAGAGTTCCGCTAACGGCTGGCATCAGCGAGTCTGGGTCACCTTCTTCAAAAACCTCGGCTGATCGGGATTACGCCCGCGCGCCACCGCTAACTGCGCAGCACTCAGATAAAACCCCTGAATCATCGTGAACGGCTCCAGCAATGGGTGCGCCGTCGGTACGCTGGGTAGCAAACCTTCGCAGACGGTGCCACGCGGGGCCACCACCAGCACCTGAGCACCGCGGGCGCGCATTTCTTCGGCAAATGCCAGGCTACCCGGCTGCTCCGGACCCGAGGGGGCGAAGACCAGCACGGGGTAGCCTTCCTCGATGATCTCCATCGGGCCATGACGCACTTCGGCACTGGAAAACGCCTCGGCCTGAATGCCGGAGGTTTCCTTCAACTTGAGCGCGGCTTCTTGTGCGATGGGCAAGGCTGCCCCTCGGCCTATCACGATCATCTTGTCGGCGCTCGCCAATACCTTGTGCAGCGCCGACCAGTCTTCGTGAGCCGCCTGGCGCATTTGCTCCGGCAGCGTTTGCAGGGCTTGGCTCAAACCGCTGCCGATGGCCAGCGCGTCGGCCAAGTAGGCCACGGATTGAGCGCCAGCCATCAACATCGCCACATAGCTCTTGGTGGCGGCCACGCTTTGTTCCAGGCCGGCCGGCAACAGCACTTCATGATCGCTCACTGCCGCCAGCGGCGAGGCCGGTGTATTGACCAGCGCCACCGAGCGCGCACCGCGTTGCTGCAGGTAGTGCACGCTGTCGATCAGATCCGGGCTCTTGCCGGATTGGGAAAACGCCGCGACCCACGCGTTTTTCAGGCGCAGTGGCGGCTGTTGCAGGCTGACCAGCGACAACGGAATCGACAGGCTCGGCACGCCCACCTGGCTCATCAGGGCGTAGCTGAAATAGGCGGCGGCATGGTCCGAGCTACCCCGTGCAACGGTGATCATCAGTTCGGGCAGCGCCTGCGCCCATTGCTGGCTCAGTGCACGCACGGCGCTGTCCTCGTCGAGCATGCGCTGCAGGATCGCGGGGATGGACAGGGTTTCACTCAACATGAACGACATGATCAATCTCCAAGGGCGTCGATGGACTCGCCAGCGGCGATTAACTGGTGGGCGATGGCGTTCAACCCGGCGGCGTCCATGGCCATGCTGAAGGCGCCCCAGAGCGGCGCATCGTGGGTGAAAAACGCGGTGGTGAGCGCGGGTGGGAAGGGCACCACGCGTTGGATCAATTGCTCGATCATCGGTGCCAAGAGGGACGCCTGGCGATACAGGCCGCCGCCAATCGCGATGCGCTCCACATCCAGCGCTACCGCCAGGTTGGCGACCTGCACGGCACACGCCGCGATGCGCAGTTCCAACGCTTGGCGCACATCCGGTTTGGCGCTGGCGAACAGATCCAGCGGCTGATGCCCGTGCCCGAGCATTTCATCAGCCAACCGGCTCAGCGCATTGCCGGAGAACAATTCTTCCAGAGGCGCGTTGCCGTTCTGGAACGTGGCCCACTGTTCAGGATGCGCCGGGTCGATAAAGGGCGAGAGCAAGTAGCCGATTTCCATCGCGGCGCCGTTATGCCCGCGTACCAGCTTGCCATTGGCGATGGCGGCGGCAGAAAGCCCAGTGCCCAGGTTCAGGTAGATCGCGTTGTCGACACCGGCCAACGAGCCCCAGCGGACTTCCGCCAGGGCGCCGGCCTTCACATCGTTGTCCAGGGTCACGCACACGTTGCCGAATGCCCGGGCGATCAATGCCTGTAAATCGAGGCCCTCGAAGCCTGGTGTGTTGGGGGCCATCAGCAAGGTCGGGCCGCGAACCACGCCGGGGAACACCGCAGCCACGCTCAGCACTTGGGCGCTGTCGAATTCCGCCACGCAGTCGCGCGCTGCGTCGAGGATGCGCTGCAGGGCCGGCACGCCAGACAAACCGTCGGCGTGGGTGGCGAGGATCCGCGTATTCATACGCTGGCGAGCGGTGTCGTAGCAGGCTACCTGTGTCTTGGTGCCGCCCACGTCGATTGCCAGCAGCAGGCCTTGCCGGGGCGCCGCAGCGCCCGTTGATTCCATTGTCTGGTGCATTGCATTGATCACTTATTGAAAGGCCATAACTGCTGGACCCGTGCCCAGAACAGGTAGGCCACGCTGCCGGCCAGCACCCACACCAGTGACCACTGGATAGGGTAGGCGCCGGGCGCATTGTGGTTGGACGCCATATAGATATAGACCCAGCCCAGCAACGCAATCAGCGCGGGCACTGGGTAGAGCCACATTTTGTAAGGCCGTGCCAGGTGCGGCTTGGTCTTGCGCAGCACCAGCAACGAGACGATCTGCGCCACCGACTGCACCAGAATCATCACCGCCGTCAGCAGTTGGATCAGCGTGTTCAAGTCAGTCAGCCGGCCGATCATGAAACCCACGGAAGTCAGCAAGCCCATGCTCAAGATGCCCCAGGTGGGGAACTCATGCTTGGGGTGGGTCTTGCTGAAAGCGCTGAAGAATACGTTGTCCTTGGCCGCTTCGAAGGGCACGCGGGAGCCGCCGAGCAAGCCGGCGAACACCGAGGCAACGGCGGTGATCAAGATCAGCACGGTAACAATGCCTGCGGCGGTGCTGCCCCAGGTTTCGCTGAGCACCACGGAGGCGACGGATTTGTACGCGGCCGATTCCGGGTCGAGCATGCGGTGCCAGTCCACCACGCCCAGCACGCCGACTTGCATCACCAGGTAGATCGTCAGGATGCCGACGATCGACAGGATGATCGACTTGGGAATCACACGGCCCGGCTGCTCGACTTCGCCAGCCAGGTAAGCCGAGGTGTTATAGCCCAGGTAGTCATAGATGCCGATGGTCAGGCCACCGGCCATGCCGAACCAGAAACCACTGTCGGCCAGGTTGAACGCGCCTTCCGGGAAGGTGAACGCCAGGTCGGCGTGGAAGTTGGAGAGCGCGGCGGCGATCAGCGCACCGATGCTGACCAGCATGATCACCCAGAGCACGATGCTCAATTTGGCGATGGATTCGATCTTGCGCCAAAGCATCACGACGATCAGCCAGATGACGGCCAGGCCGATCAGGTTGCCGGCCGTCGGGCTCATGTCGGGCCAGAACCAGGTGAGGTATTGCACGAAGCCGATGATGCCGGTGGACATGATCAGCGGGATAAACAGCATCGCCGTCCACACGAACAGGAATGGCAGCAGCTTGCCGGTGCGTTTGCCAAAGGCTTCGCGAAGGTAGACGTAAGTGCCGCCTGCACCCGGCAGCGACGCACCGAGTTCGGCCCAGACCAGCCCGTCACACAGCGCCAATAGCGCGCCGAGGATCCAGCCCAGGTAGGCCTGGGGGCCACCCATGATCACGATCATGGCCGGGATGGTAATGAAGGGGCCCACGCCGCACATCTGGCTCATGTTCAGGGTGATGGCGGGGAATAGGCCGATTTTGCGTTTGCCGTTGGGCAAATCCGGATCGACGGGTGTCAGCGTGCTCATGGGGACGACCTCTTGTTCGAGTGACAGACGCGTGAGGGCAGATTGCAAAAGGGCCTGCTTGCCATCGAGGGTGCTGTCGACCCGTCATTGTTTTTATGGGGCGTAACCGGCATTCGCAGTGGGTGCGAGAGACCGAGGCGCCAGAAAACCACAGCAGGAGTATTAATTCAACTTGATTTAATTAATCGCCTGCACGGATTATCGGCCCATGAAAAACCTCCCGAACACACGCACCGTCACCACCGGCACCAACGCCGAACACGCCCGTTTGCATAATCGTCGGGTGATTCTCGAAGCCATTCGCCAGAGCGGACGCCTGACCCGTGCCGACCTCACGCGGCTGACTTCGCTCACCGCGCAGACGATTTCCAACATCGTCACCGAGTTGCAGGAGGAGGGCGTGCTACTGGCCCACGCGGCCGAGAAGGGCGGGCGGGGCCAGCCGCCGGTGCCGTTGTCGTTGAACCCTGAGGGCGGTTATTCCATTGGCTTTCATATCGAACAGCACCGCATCATCGGGGTATTGCTAAACCTGCTCGGTGAGACGGTGGCTCAAGTCACCCTGACGGTCAGCTATCCCACTTTCGAGCAGGCGTTGCCGCTGATCCTTGAGCACGTCAAAGGCTTTCGACAGCAAAGGCCTGGGGGCCGCTTTCTCGGTGTGGGCATTGCGTTGCCCGGGCCTTTCAGCGTCGAGGGCATGACGGCCGTGGGGCCGACGGCGATGTCTGGCTGGGACGATCCCACTATCCCGTTGCGCTTGCAGCAAGAGATCGCCCTGCCGGTGCTGATTGAAAACGATGCCACGGCGGCGACCATGGGCGAGCGCCTGTACGGTATCGCCAGCGACCTGAACAATTTTGTGCACTTGTTTATCGGCAGCGGCCTGGGCGCCGGCTTGTACCTGGGTAACCGTTTGTATTCCGGCCATTGGCACAATGCCGGTGAGATCGGTCACATGACCGTCATTCCGGGCGGCAAAGCTTGTTTCTGCGGCAACCAGGGGTGCCTGGAGCGCTATATTTCCATCGCTGCGTTGCTGGAGCACCTGGGATATCCAGCCGATCATGACCTCGGCACCTGGGACGCCAACGATCAGGTGCTCAACGCGCGCGTAGAGGGTTGGCTGGATGAGGCGGTGCCGGCGTTGCGCCAGGCGATCAACATTCTTGAGTCGGTGCTCGACCCGCAGACTATCTTGATCAGCGGCTTTCTGCCCGACGCCATTCTGGCGCGCTTGATCACCCGCCTTGAGCCCTTGAGCCGTTCGATCAGCAGCCGTTCGGGCCGCCAGTACCCGCGTATTCAGATGGGCGCGGCGGGGCAGGATGCGGTGGCGTTGGGGGCGGCGGCTTTGATGATCCTGGCTGAGATCAGCCCTGATTATGAGGCGTTGCTCAAGCCGGAGTGAATGAGGAGGGCTCGCTGATGACCTTCAGGCCATCAGCGAGGCTTTCTTGCAGGCGAATTACTTGGCTTTGGCGCTCTTGATGTCGCTGATCAATTGCTTGGCAATGGCCTGCACTTGTTTCTGGGTCATCGCCGAGGCAATCCCTTCCCAGGCGGACGACGAGGTGTCGTAGGTGCGTGAGCCGATGGGCGCACCGGATTTCAGGTCAGAGAAGTCGGCACGCGAGAATACCCAGGCATTGCCCACCAGGGCGCCGGCGACGTAGCGCGAACCCGGTTCGATGTAGCGGAACTTGCTCACGTTGATGCTGATACCGACGCCGTCTGCGGCACCAGTGGTGACCGACGGGCTTTCCGTCAGGTTGAAGCCGGCCTGGCGCGCTTCAACCGCAAGCGCGTTGTTCCAATCACGCTTGAGCAGGTTCCAGTCCGGGTTCTGCTCCACCTGGTTTTCGCCTTTGATGCTGACCACGAGGTTCTGCTTGGCCGATTCGGGGATGGCCAGCGCGCCGCTACCGCCGCTTTTTACCTTGGCGGCGCAACCACCCAGCATGGACAGGGCTACAGCACACGAGAGAGCGATCAAGACCTTTGGGGCTTTCATTGAATTTCCATATCCACAGCAGGTTGGGGCGCCGGTGTCGGCGCCGCACCCGAGAATCGGGCGGCGCTACGATGCTCGACCACCCGGTTGTTTGTCCACATCTTGTTACTTCCGGCCCTGCAATCACCCACAAGAATTATTGGTTTGCAGCAACAATTTTTCTTGTTGGACACCCCCGTCCCCAAGCAGCAAAGTTGCCGCCACTGACGCTCGACCTTCAAGGTCAACAATAAAAAACCGCGCCGGGCTGCACGCCACTTTCATGCTGTGAACCCTTGGTTCACAACCTGCTATCACGGCGCCGCAGCGCGCATTCAAGGACCTCACCGTCATGCAAACTGTTGTGAACCTATGGCCGTTGATCGGCGTACTCGTCATCGTGGTTGGCTTTGTCTTGCGCTTCAATCCGCTGCTGGTGGTCACCGCAGCCGCCATCGCCACCGGGCTGGCAGCGCAGTTTCCGCTGGAGAAAATTCTCGCCAGCATGGGTGAAGGTTTCCTTCAGACCCGCGCCCTGCAACTGATCCTGTTATTGCCCCTGGCGGTCATTGGCCTGTTGGAGCGCCATGGCCTGCGCCTGCACGCACAGAACTGGATCGCGCGGTTCGAGCGTGCGACGGTCGGGCGTCTGCTGATCATCTACCTGTTTGTGCGCGAATCCACCGCGGCCATGGGCCTGACCAGCCTCGGCGGGCATCCGCAGATGGTGCGCCCGTTGCTGGCGCCGATGGCGGAAGGTGCGGCGGAAAAACGCTATGGCAAGCTGCCGGATAAACTGCGCCACAAAGTGCTGGCCATGTGCGCGGCGACCGACAACGTCGGCCTGTTTTTTGGCGAGGACATTTTCGTCGCCTTTGGTGCGATTGCACTGATGCACACCTTCCTGCTGGGCTCAGGCATCGACGTGGAGCCCCTGCACATCGCGGTGTGGGGCATCCCGACGGCGATCTGCGCTTTCATCATCCATGCGATCCGCCTGCATCGATTTGACCGAAGGCTCACCCGCGACATGACGCCGGCAGCCACCTCAGTGGAGGCTGCGCAATGATCATCTCCATTCAATACCTGTACTGGCTGGCCGGTGTGTTGCTGCTGATCACGGCGGGCATGATCCTGCTGGATCGAACTCACCCCAAACGCTGGTCCACTGCGTTGTTCTGGTTACTCTTCGCCATCCCGTTTTTGGTGGGCGAGCGCCTGCCGCCGGTGGTCATTGGGATGGGCGTGGTGGTCATGGCGCTGATCGCAGGGTTGGGTGGTGTAGGGCGCGGGGCCCATGGCCAATTGCACGACAAGGCTGCCCGCGCCAGTGCCGGTCGCCTGGGCCACAAACTGTTTATCCCGGCGCTGGCGATCCCGTTGACCACGGTGATTGGTTCTGTACTGCTCAAGAACACCCAAATCGGCGGCGTGGCGTTGCTGGACCCGAAGAACACCACGTTCGTCTCCCTGGGCATCGGCTGCCTGATTGCCCTCGGCCTGGCGTGCTGGCTGACCCGTGACACGCCGGTGCAGGCCCTGCGCGAGTCACGACGTCTGACCGAAGCCTTGGGCTGGGCCATGGTGCTGCCGCAGATGCTGGCCATGCTCGGGCTGTTGTTCAACGAGGCCGGTGTCGGCACGGCGGTGGCGCATGTCACCACCACTTACATCAACCTGGATTTCAAGCTGGTCGCGGTGATGGTTTATGTGCTGGGCATGGCCTTGTTCACCGTGATCATGGGCAACGGCTTTGCCGCGTTCCCGGTGATGACCGGAGGCGTGGGTGTCCCTGTGCTGGTGGGGATCTATGGTGGTAACCCGGCGGTGATGGCTGCGATCGGCATGTTTTCCGGCTACTGCGGTACGCTGATGACGCCGATGGCGGCCAACTTCAACATCGTGCCGGCAGCGTTGCTCGAGTTGCCCGACAAGAATGCCGTGATCAAGGCGCAGCTGCCGACTGCCTTGATGATGCTGGTGGTCAATATTGTCCTGCTCTACCTGTTGATGTGAGGCTAACGATGCACACTGTTTTGCTGACGGGCTTCGAGCCCTTTGATCAAGACGTGGTGAACCCTTCCTGGGAGGCGGTTCGCCAGCTGGATGGCATGCAAGTCGGTAGCGATGTGCAAATTGTTGCGCGTCGACTGCCATGCGTTTTTGCCACGGCGGGAGATTGCCTGGTTCAGTTGATCGACCAGTTGCGACCGTCGATGGTAATTGCGACAGGTCTGGGGCCTGGGCGTAGCGATATTTCAATCGAGCGGGTGGCAATCAACCTTAACGATGCGCGAATCCCGGATAACCTGGGGGCGCAGCCGATTGATACGACCGTGGTGCCTGATGGGCCGGCTGCCTATTTCTCCACGTTGCCGACCAAGGCCATGGTCAGGGCTGTAAGAGAGGCGGGCATTGCGGCATCAGTCTCGCAAACGGCAGGGACCTTTGTGTGCAACCTGGTGTTCTATCGATTGCAGCACGCGTTGGTTGAGTCCGGCGTGCGCAGTGGCTTTATTCATGTGCCGAACCTGCCGGAGCAGGTGAAGGGAGTGGGGCAGCATTCGATGGCGCTGGAAACGGTGGTTGAAGGCTTGCGGGTGGCAGTCTTGGCGGCCTGGCAAACAACAGTGGATATCAGTGAAGCGGGCGGGCAGGTCAGTTGACCGGCCCGTGACGCTCAAGCCTCCCGACGCGGAAAGAACAATTCGAACCGCGTCACTCCCGCCTCACTGCTCACACTGTACCGCCCGTTATGCAACTGCATGATGGTCGCCACGATCGACAACCCCAGCCCGTTGGACTGAGCCGAACGTTCCCGCGACTCATCCACCCGGTAGAAGCGTTCAAACAGCCTGGGCAAATGCTCCGCCGCAATGGTTTCCCCTCTGTTGCTGACGCTCAGGTTGATGCCTTCGGCGTTCGGCACTGCCGCAATCTCCAGCTCGGAACTCGGCGCGCCGTATTTGATGGCGTTGGCACACAGGTTGGCCAGGGCGCGGCGCAGCAACATCGGCTCGGCCCAGATCACGCCGTCACCTTGCGCGAGAATGCTGATGTCCACGTCGCTCGCCGGCCCTTCGAAGTAATCGGCCATGCGCTCCACTTCGTCGGCTGCGCTCAGCTCCTGGCGCTGGCGCAAGGCGCTGGCGGGGTCGGTGCGGGCCAGGAACAGCATGTTGTCGAGCATCCGCGCCAGGCGTTCGAGTTCTTCGACGTTGGAGGCCAGCAGTTGCTGGTAGCTCTCGATGCTGCGGTGCTGTTGCAGCGCCACCTGGGTTTCCCCCAACAGGTTGTTGATGGGGGTGCGCAGCTCGTGGGCCATGTCGGTGGACACTTGGCCCAGTTGCACAAAGCCCTTGGCCAGTCGCTCCAGCATGGTGTTGAAGGAGTCGATCATCGGCAGCAGTTCTTTGGGCGCACCGTGGCTATCGAGGCGTTCGGCCAGGTTGCCCACGCCGATGCCCTGGGCGTGCCTGGCCAGGCGCCGCAAAGGCACGAGCCCACGGTGGACCAACAGGTAACCCACCAGGGCGAGGATGATCGCGGCAATGGTCGCCAACACAAATACGCTCAGGCGATAGCTGGCGAGCATGGCCGTGCGTTCGGTCATCAGGCGCCCGGTGGTGACCTGCAGGCTGCCGAGGTCGCCGGAGTCGATGGAGGCGGCCACGGTTGCGAAAGGCACGCCATTCACGCCGGGCAAATGGTGCACGTCGGAAAAGCCCAGCTCATGGCCCCGTGGCACCGGGGTCACGGTAGGCATTTCGATGTTGCCCGGGTTGACCAGCAGCAACGGTGTCTGGCCCGGTGCCGCGATACTCAGCACTGACTCGCTGTTGCCCAGCATGTTCTGGAACAGCTCCGGCTTAGTCTTGATCAGGTCCAGCGTGTTGCTGTCGTTGAGCAGGTTGCGCAACTGGTCTGCGCGATAGATCAGCGCGGCGTCGTCACGTTTGATCAACTCGCGTTCCAGCTCGCGATACAACGCCACGCCCAGGGTGGCCAGGAGCGCAAAGGCGAGCAAGGCGAAGATCAACGCCAGGCGCAGGGTCAGGGAGTAATGGCGAGTGCGGCTCATGGCTGGGTATCGAAGCGGTAGCCGATGCCCCGCACGCTGTGGATCAACTTGAGCTGGAACGGGTCGTCGATTTTCAGGCGCAGGCGCCGCACGGCCACGTCCACCACATTGGTGTCGCTGTCGAAATTCATGTCCCACACCCGCGAGGCGATCATCGAGCGCGACAGCACCTGGTCCTGGTGCGTGGCGAACAGATGCAGCAGGGCGAATTCTTTGTTGGTCAGGGTAATGCGCGTGCCGGCGCGGGTGACGCGGCGCTTGAGCACGTCGATTTGCAGGTCGGCGATCTGCAGCTGTTCCTCTTCGCGGCTGGGGCCACGACGGGTCAGGGTACGCAGGCGTGCGACCAGTTCGGCGAAGGAAAACGGTTTGATCAGGTAATCGTCGGCACCCAGTTCCAAGCCCTTGATGCGGTCGGCGATGTCATCGCGGGCGGTGAGAAACAACACGGGTGTATCCGCTTCCTTGCGCAAGCGACGCAGCACTTCCCAGCCGTCCATTTTTGGCATCATCACGTCCAGCACAATCACGTCGAACGGCGTTTCCAGCGCCTGGTGCAACCCGTCCACGCCATCACGGGCGAGGCTCACGGAGTAGCCCAGTTCTTGCAGGCCATTGAGCAGGTAATTGCCGGCCTTGGGTTCGTCTTCGACTACGAGAATATTCATGGGTAGTGCCTTGGTTCGTCGCGTTGCGCAAGTGTAGCCCGATCAATTGTCACTGGCGCAACCGATGCCTTGCACCTGGTAGTCCAGCACGTGTTCGCGACCCTGGTGGTCCAGGTAGTCGAGGCGGGCGGGGACGATGCCGCATTGGCCGTAGGTGTCGGTGCTCGACAGCACTTTGTCGACATCCAGGTGGACAAAGAAGCCGACCTTGTCGTGGATCACGTTGGTGGCGGGGGCGGTGTCGGCAGCAAACACTGAACCGGTGGCGAGCAAAGCGGCAAAGCCGAGGATAAACAGTTTCATGGCGGTATCTCTCTTTAAGGGCTGGCTGCCAGGTCCTGGCAGTGAGTTCACGGTAACCAGGTGACGCAAACAGCCAGCCAACAGGATGATGACAAGTTCGTAATGAAGGGCTTAAGGCTGGCGGCCGGACGCTTCGAGGATCAGGTCGGTGATTTCCTTGGCGTGGGAGACCAGCGACAGGTGGCTCGACGGCAGCTCGATGGTGGTGGCGTTCATGCGCTTGGCGAGGAAGCGCTCCAGGTCCGGGTTGATGGTCTGGTCATTGGCCGACACCGCGTACCAGGACGGCTTGGTGTGCCAGGCGGCGTTCACCGTGCGGCCGCTGAACAAGGTCTTGGTGATGGGTTGCTGCACGGCGTACAGCTCAAGGGCCTTGGCCCGTGGCACGTCGGCGGCGAAGTACTTGAGGAACGCGTCCTGGTTCAGGGTAAGGTAGCCATCGTGGTCTTCCACGCCGGCACGTACTGGCATGGTCGGGTATTTGGCCGAGAGGGCGACGAAGTCTTCGTTGGCGTCCGGCGCGCGGGCGGCGACGTACACCAGCGAGCTGACTTTCGGGTTCGCGCCAGCGTCACTGACCACGGTGCCTGCGTAGGAATGGCCGACCAGCACGGTAGGGCCGTCCTGTTGATCGAGTACGCGATTGGTCGCGGCAACGTCATCGGCGACCGAGGTCAGTGGGTTTTGCACTGCGGTGACGTGCAGGCCGGCGGCTTGCAGGCGAGTGATCACTTCGGACCAGCTCGATCCATCGGCCCAGGAGCCATGCACCAGTACCACGTTGTTGGCTTTGACCGGCGCGACGGTGCCGGCCATGGCGGTGCCGGTTCCCAGCATCAACAGGCTGGCGGCGATCAGGCAAAGTTTGCTTGCAGGCTTCATGGGTGGACCCTTTTTCATCAGTGGGAAGTGGCGTCAACCGGTGTGGCTGACTGACGACTCCACTGTATGAAGTGAGGGTGCTGCCTAGACTGACAGCTTCATTACAAAGCTGTAATCCAATCGGCCCGGTTTGCGCCGTCGTCGTTTACAAGCGCGGGTGTGATCCGTAGATTGCATCGGGCCTTTTACGTGTCCCTGCCCAAGAGGAAGTCCAGCAGTGTCCATCTCCGCCCCTGCCATTTTTGCCCGACGTTACCGCGCCTTTCTGTTCGACATGGACGGCACCTTGCTCAATTCCATCGCGGCAGCCGAGCGCGTGTGGAGCATTTGGGCGGCGCGTCATGGCCTGGATGTGGCGGCGTTCCTGGCAACCATTCATGGGGCAAGGGCCATCGATACCATTACTCGCCAGGCGTTGCCGGGCGTTGATCCAGAGGTTGAGGCGCAGTGGATTACCGAGGCTGAAATCAAGGATGTCGAGGGGGTCGTGGCGATTCCTGGTGCTGTCGAGTTCCTGAAGGGCTTGCCTGGCGATCAATGGGCGTTGGTGACGTCTGCGCCAAGGGAACTCGCGTTGCGACGCCTGCTAGCGGCCGGTATCAGCCCGCCGGCGGTGCTGGTGACCGCCGAGGATGTGGCAGTGGGCAAGCCGGATCCGGCGTGTTATGTGCTGGGCGCGCAGCGTTTGGGCGTGCCAGTGCAGGATTGCCTGGTGTTCGAAGACGCAACGGTCGGTATTCGGGCGGGGGAGGCTGCGGGGGCAGATGTGGTCGTGGTGACGTCGACGCACCTGAAACCAATGCACACGTCGCACCTTTCGATCGATGGGTATGGGCAGTTGCAGGTACGGCGCGACGATGGCGGGTTATTGTCGATATCGAACCGTGTGGGCTGAGGCTCCGGCTGCTAGCGGCCCTCGTTGCTGTCGAGAGGCGATGTTTGTAGCCGGCTGCTCTTCATGCCCTGGCGCGACAGCACCATCTCCCTGAGGATTTCATTGGCGAGCCGGGCAATGGCTTCGGCACCACGATAGTGCGCGCGGACGATGCCGGTGATTGCGAAATGATCTGTTTCGGGACCACTGAGAATGGCCGACAGCGTGCCGTCGGCGTGCAGCGTGCAGGCGATCTTGTAACTGGGCAGGCGCGCTGCCAGTGCGGATTCGATTTCGGATTTACTCAGGGTATCCATCTGTTTTTGCGCCTTTTACGGACCGTGCAAACCCAAGCATAGAACTTGCCGTGAGGCTGTAAATACCCCGCGATCCAATCGCGATGCAGGGCCCTGTCAGCGTGCGGTTTTAGGGCGTGAGGCGTGGAGCGCACGCTGGCACAGTTTGCGCTGGACGGCCCTCTGGATTGGCTTCAGGCAGAACATGAACAGGTAGGCACAAAGGAATAACGTCAGGTCCAGCCAGGAGTGGGCCTGGCGTGCGTCAGCCGTCTGAACTTTACACCTCAAGCCATATTCCAGCCCCACGAAGGCCAGTCCTATCAACAGCGTGATCGCCCAGGACCTGGATACAAAGGGCTGCGCAGTGCTTCGCCTCATCGATATGCTCCCGGGTGCACTCGGATGGCAGGGAGTGGGTCAGGAGTTTCGGCTACAAATGGCGCAACAAGTTCCGGGTGTTAAAACAGTTTCATCTTGCGGAGAAGTCAGGGGGAGGAGGCACTGATCACGCGATAGCGCCGTAAACAGTCCAAAAGGGGTTTTCGCCAGCCGTTACAGTGAACGAAAGGGCTGGCTACTGAGGGGGCATCAAGGCGTCTGGTTTTTATCCGGAGCAGTCAGGCCAGCCTGGATGCGCTGGTAAATCTCCTCGCGATGCACGGCAACATCCTTGGGAGCATTGATGCCGATTCGTACTTGCTGGCCGCTGACGCCCAGGATGGTGATCGTGATGTCA
>Ga0157375_10002777_pt1 | contig 15151 bp, 9 predicted proteins | sample M35metaG_FD_115311 | JGI IMG/M metagenome (GOLD analysis project Ga0157375, IMG submission 115311) | Miscanthus rhizosphere microbial communities from Kellogg Biological Station, Michigan, USA - M3-5 metaG | ecosystem: Host-associated > Plants > Roots > Rhizosphere > Soil | place: USA: Michigan...
TGGACAAAGTGGATTTCGCCTTTTCGGGCTGGTAAATACCCGTGTTTAAATAATGGGGGACGACGGCATTGATATTACAGGCAGCAATAAAATGCTGAACAGGTAACCCGGAATGGTACGCGAGCAATCCCGCACAGATATTTCCAAAGTTTCCACTGGGCACCGAAATCACGGGTGGATTTGATTTGTTCTTCCATTGTTTCCAGGACAGGAAATAATAAATCTGCTGGGGCAGCCAGCGGGCCACATTGATGGAATTTGCAGATGTCAGAAAAATTTTTTCATTCAGTTCCCGGTCTGAAAACGCCTGCTTTACAAGCGTCTGACAATCGTCGAAGCTTCCATTCACTTCCAGCGCCGAGATGTTCTGACCGGAAGTAGTAAGCTGTAATTCCTGTACTTCGCTCACTTTGCCGGATGGATACAGGATCACCACATCAACGCCTTCCACGCCCAGAAACCCACTGGCCACCGCTCCGCCGGTGTCACCGGAAGTGGCTACCAGCACTGTGATATGACGGTCCTGGTTCTTCATAAAATATCCCAGGCAACGACTCATAAAACGCGCTCCCACATCTTTGAAAGCCAGTGTGGGGCCGTGAAACAATTCCAGTGTATATATATTTTCAGAAACCGTAACCAGGGGGATATCAAAGTCAATTGTTTCCCGCAAAATCTGTCTCAATGTCTTTTCCGGAATGGAATCCCCCACATATTCTTTCATTACTGTCCAGGCTATTTCTTCATCGGAAATATTCTCCAGGTTTTTTATCCAGGATTCCGGAAAAACCGGGGTCCGTTCAGGAAAAAATAATCCTTTCTCTGAACCGAGACCGAGTATGGTGGCCGTTTTAAAATCTGTTTTTTCAGAAGGCTTATTGAGATTGTAGAACAACATGATCTATATAATTTGACGATGGGCCTGCATTGGCGTTAGGCGTTTAGCGTTAGGCGTTTAGCGTTAGGCGTTAGACGTTAAGCTTTATCCCCTGATGATTTACTGTAGTCACATAAATATGATAGGATACCCCGATGCGGTCATACACCGATTTCATTACACCGGCTACGGCCCGGGCAGTCGGCTCATCCTTACTCAGCATGAATATGGAAGGACCTGAACCCGAAATTCCGCCTCCGATGGCGCCGGCATTTTTACATTCGGATTTAATCAGGTCAAAGCCGGGTATAAGTATCGATCGCACGGGTTCAATAATTACATCTTCCAGCGACCTGCCGATGAGTTCATAATCACTGGTCATCAGTCCGGCAACCAGTCCGGCAATATTTCCCCATTGGCGTATGGCATCCTTGAGCAGCACTTCCTTTCGTAAAATTTCGCGCGCATCTGAAGTCCTTACTTCTATCTGCGGATGTAATACGGAAACAAATAAAGGCGGGCAGGAAATGGGTATGATATCCAGGGGAAATATGGAACGGATAAGGGTTACGCCTCCGTAAATACAGGGCGCAATATTGTCGGCATGTTTGACGCCGGAAGCCACTTTTTCACCAAACATGGCAAACCGTACGAGTTCTTCTTTCGAAAAAATATTCCCGAGCAGGGCATTTGCTGCCATCACTGCACCCGCAGCGCTGGCTGCACTGGAGCCGATACCGCTTCCGGGTTTAATCTGTTTGGTGATGATCACTTCAAAACCCAGGTCCTGGTCTAAAACAGCCAGCATTTCCATAAGGGGTGCTCCGGCTGTATTCATGGCCGGATCAGCAGGAAGGGGATAATCATCCGTGGTTCGTATTATAACCTGACGCTTATCGAGCAGCCTGACTTTCATAATATCGTAAGGTTCGGCCAGACAGAGGCCGAGTACGTCGAACCCGCAAACCAGGTTGGCTACGGTAGCCGGGGCATGTAGGGTAATTTCTTTCATCACTGCTTTTTAAGTGTTCGCTGCCCGGATGATATCGGCAAAAACGCCTGAGGCCGTCACCTCTGCTCCGGCACCTGCCCCTTTAATCACCAGGGGTTGCTCGGGGTAACGGTCTGTATAAAAAAGTACAATATTGTCTTTCCCGTATAAATGATAAAAATCGTGGGAAGGGCCCACATGCTGAAGTCCAACAGAGGCTTTTCCGTTTTCGTAACTGGCAACGAATTTCAGCTTTTTCCCCTCTGCAGCCGCAGCATCAAATAATTTCCTGAACTGCGCCTCTTCTTTTTCCATGGCAGTATAAAAATCCGCAACCGACCCTTCCATACAGGAATCGGGAAGAAATACCCGGTTGCTGATGTCTTCCATTTCGATGGCATTCCCGGCCTCACGGGCCAGGATCATTATTTTCCGCATCACATCGGTTCCTCCCAGATCGAGGCGTGGATCGGGCTCTGTATATCCTTCATCCTGGGCCTGTTTAACAACCGCTGCAAATTTTGTTTTGCCATCGTAATGATTAAATACAAAATTGAGCGTGCCACTGAGTACGGCTTCGATCTTCCTGATTTTATCCCCGCTGCGCAGCAGATCGTTCAGGGTTCCGATAACCGGGAGCCCTGCACCTACATTGGTTTCAAAATAAAAAGCGGCATTGAACTCTTTGGAAAGATCTTTCAGTTTCCGGTAATAACTGAAGGGTGAGGAGCAGGCAATTTTATTGCACGCCACCACGGATACACTTTTTTGAAGAAGCTGGTCATAAGCCATGGCTACTTCTTTGTTGGCTGTTATATCCACGAAAACAGAATTACGAAGGTTTTTGGCATGGATGAGCTTGATAAAATCGCGGAGCTGCATGGCATCCCCGTTTTCCAGTTCTTCCTGCCAGTTGTTCAGGTCAATCCCTTCTTCCTGAATCAGCATCCGGCGGCTGTTCGCAACTCCTATAACGCGTACCTGTAACCGAAGATGTTCCTGAAGAAAACCCTTTTGCTGTGCCAGCTGGTACAGCAGTCTTCTTCCCACATTTCCGGTTCCGGTAATAAACAGGTTCAGTTGTTTATAGGTAGCTTCAAAAAATTCCTCATGTAATACGTTCACTGCTTTTTTAACATCCTTGGTGGATATAACGGCAGAAATATTTCTTTCGGAAGAACCCTGGGCGATAGCCCGCACGTTGATCCCGTTTCTCCCCAGCACACCGAATAATTTACCGCTGATACCGGGATGGCTTTTCATATTGTCTCCCACCAGCGCAATGATGGCCAGCTCTTCCTCAACAAATAAAGGCAATACGGTGCCTGTCTGGATTTCTACCGAAAAAGCATCGTCAATGGAAATTTTCGCGAGGGCGGCCTGGGAACTGTCCACGCCCACACAAATGGAATGTTCCGAAGAAGCCTGGGTGATCAGGATTACATTGATCTGCTGCCTGGACAATGCTTCGAAGAGCCTTTTTGAAAACCCCGGGATCCCGATCATCCCGCTGCCTTCCAGGCTGAGCAGGGCGATACGGTGAATACTGGAAATTCCCCGGATGCTGTTTCCTGTCGTGCTGGATATTTTTTCGATCAGGGTACCCGGATCATCGGGTGCGAATGTATTTTTTATCCATACCGGGATGTTTTTATTCATTACCGGCTGCAGGGTTGGCGGATAAATCACTTTAGCGCCAAAATGAGAAAGTTCCATGGCTTCCTGATAAGAAATATCCGGGATCACCCGGGCATTGGTGACAAGCCGCGGATCGGCCGTCATCATACCTGAAACATCTGTCCATATTTCAATCCGGTTACTTTGCAGGGTGTTCCCGAAAATAGCGGCGGTATAGTCACTTCCTCCCCTGCCCAGGGTGGTGGTGATACCCATCGGACCGGCGGCAATAAAACCGGGTACGATAAACAGGTAGGCGGTGGCAGTCTGAAAATAATCTGTCATTTTTTTACGGGTGGCTGTAAAATCCACCTGGGCATGTCCAAACTGCGCATCTGTAACAATCAGTTCACGGGAATCTTTCCAGCTGTTCGGAACATCCATCGCTGCCAGGCCCGCGGAGAGAATCCGGGACGATAATAATTCCCCGAAACTTACCACGTGGTCCTTGGTGCGGGCAGACAATTCCCGAAGCAGGTAGACGCCCTTGAATATGTCCTCCAGTTCATTACAGGTTTTCTTTACCATACTCAGGTTGGCACTCTGACTGGTAACCGGGATCAGTTCCCTGACCGCATCGAGATGACGCTGTTCAATACTTTTCAGCGTTTCCGTATAACCCTCGTCACCCGCTGCTGCTGCCGTTGCACAATGCAATAAACTGTCTGTAATACCTCCGAGCGCTGAAACTACAACGATGGTTTTATCCAGCCGCACTGCTTTTTGTATGATGGCCATACACCTGCTGATGTTCGCCGCATTGGCTACGGAAGAACCTCCAAACTTTAGAACCTGCATATATAAAATTGGGAAATGAGAAAATTTGAGAATTTGAAAATGAAGTCTGCTTTAACTGCAGCTTCCGCCCCGGAATAATATGTAATTGTACAACCCCTAAAGGGTCGTGGTGGAAATAATAATGGTAACACCGGCAGTGCGGGGAATAACGGGAATATTGTTAATATGGTTAACCGGATGATTCACGTATGAAAGTGATGCAAAGCTAAGGAATTATATTAACGAAACTGAATCAAATCATGATAATTTGTACTATATCAAATGATTTTATTCAAAAGTTTTGAATTCCTGCTCATATATTGCTCGATTTGTTGAATGAATTTTAAATTCGCTTATGAGTAACCAAGCTACCGGGCTGCAGGAGTTTAAGAACCTTGTGGGCATCAAGTTCCAGCTGTATAACAGCCTTTTTACATCCCTGCCCTTCCACCGGATAGAAAAAACAGGTATTTTTTTATCCCTCCTGCTTACCTACTGCGAGGAAGGTTATCATAAGAAAATGAGTCCGGTTCAGATCATTGAAGATTTTTTCAGCAAACATTATCCTGACGGAACGGACCGTGAAAAATCAGATATCCTTTTTCGCTTTGTGCAATACGTGGAAAGGCAGGTTGTATTATTCGATGCACTGGAGGACTCGGCTTTTACCAGCGTGAACGATATGGGAGGAACCGGAACACTCAAACATCTTTCCTCCGAGATCATTCAGTACGATAAAGAAAAAGAACTCAGGGATAAACTGGAAGATTATGCGGTAAGGCTGGTCCTGACCGCCCATCCCACACAGTTTTATCCGGGACCTGTGCTGGGAATTATCAATGATCTTTCCCGGGCGGTCATCCAGAATAATGCAGCCGAAATCAATGTATTCATGCAGCAGCTGGGGAAAACACCGTTTTTGAAAAAACAAAAACCCACCCCTTATGACGAGGCCGTCAGTCTGATCTGGTACCTGGAGAATATTTTTTATCATGCCGCCGGGAAGATTTTGTCCACGTTAAAATCACAGTTTCCGGTTGCCGTCAGTGATCAGAATCCCGTGATCCAGATGGGATTCTGGCCGGGCGGAGACCGGGACGGCAACCCCTTTGTAAAATCAGATACGACCATTAAAGTAGCAGAAACACTGAGACATTCCCTGCTCAGGTGTTATTATTTTGACGTACGCCGTTTGAAAAGAAGACTCACTTTTAAAGAAGTGGACCTGATCATCGCAGACTGGGAAGAAAAATTGTATCAGGAATTGTTCACCCCTCATCTGTCGAAATCATTTCATCTGGCAGACATGTTGAAATCCATGCTGAAGATCCGGGAAATACTCATCTATCAGAACAATGGATTGTTTCTGAACCTGGTAGACAATTTCATCAGTAAAATGCGGATTTTCGGATTACATTTTGCAACCCTTGATCTCCGCCAGGAAAGTTCGGTACATGAAAAAGTATTGAGAATTATTAATGAAAGAGATGAAATATTCCCGGAAGACTACGAATCCCTGGAAGAAAATGAAAAAATAAAATTACTTACTCACCTGAAATCGGCGGGTAAAACACCTTTTGAGGATGATCTGACAGAAGATACCCTGGCCAGTGTAAGAGCGGTAAAAACCATCCAGGAAAAAAACGGGGAAGCCGGTTGTAACCGGTATATCATCAGCCAGTGCAATAGTGCGCTGAATGTGATGGAGGTTTATGCGTTGTTCTTATTGGGGGGCTGGAAAAAAGACGCCATCAGCCTGGATATCGTTCCGTTGTTTGAAACGGTTGAGGACCTGCATCATGCAGCCGGTATCATGAAAATCCTTTACTCAAATGCGGAATACCGCGCACACCTGAAAAGAAGAAATGAAACCCAGACCATTATGGTTGGATTTTCAGACGGAACCAAGGATGGCGGCTACCTGATGGCCAACTGGGGTATCTACAAAGCCAAGGAAGAACTAACCAGTATATCCAAGGAATACGGAATTGAAGTGATCTTCTTCGACGGCCGGGGCGGACCACCGGCCAGGGGCGGCGGAAAAACACACCGCTTTTACTCTTCCCAGGGAAAGAATATCGCCAACAAGGAAATACAGCTCACCATACAGGGACAAACCGTCAGCTCAAATTTTGGCACCGTGGATTCCGCCCAGTTCAATCTGGAACAACTGGTACACGCAGGAATCTCCAATGATTTGTTCTCAGACCGCAAAGTAACCCTGACCGAGGAAGAAGAAGCACTCATGTCAGAAATGGCGGATGCCAGCTATCGGTCGTATATCGCCTTAAAGGATCATGATCATTTTACAGAATACCTGGGTGAAGTAAGCCCCCTTCAGTTTTATGGGGAAACCAATATTGGCAGCCGGCCGACCAAAAGAAAAAACTCAGGGAAGCTGGAACTCAAGGACCTCCGGGCTATCCCTTTCGTTGGGGCTTTCAGTCAGCTGAAGCAAAATGTGACAGGATACTACGGGGTGGGTTCCGCCCTCCAGGAAATGGAGAAAAAAGGGAAATGGAAGCTGGTCAGGAATTTATACAGCAATTCCCCCTATTTCAAGACCCTGTTGGACAACAGTGAAATGGCTATGAAAAAATGTTTTTTTCCCCTGACCGAATCCTTTTCCCGCCATCCGAAATTTGGCAAAATCTGGATGATGATCTTCAACGAATTTGAACTCACGAAAAAATATATATTCAAACTCTCTGGTAAACAGGAACTTATGTCTGATTACCCCATCGAACAGCTATCTATTCAGATGCGGGAAAGGATTGTACTTCCCCTCAGTACCATACAGCAGTATGCCATTGTAAAGTATCGGGAGGCAGAAAAAGCAGGCTCCGGAATGAAAAAAATTTTTGAAAAACTGATCATCCGCTGCTCTTTTGGGATTATCAATGCAGCAAGGAATTCAGCCTAAAGCTTTTTACCTTTAGTGGAATAAATATTGATTCCTTTTACGGGCATTTTAACTCTCGGGTAATGATCAGACGTTTTTTCGGGAATTTGTATTTTCTAACTTTTCTGAACGGTTTCCTGCTGGCTTCCCTCTTTTATTTCAAAATGGAGGCCAATTATGAAAACGAACTCTTTCAGGCAATCCATACTGATATAAACAGCAGGGTTTCTACAACGGAACCCGGGGATTCCGTGCTGGCGAAGATCATGCACACCACCCACAACCTGCTGATAAACCGCGCTCCGGTTTTCGAAGGAAAACAATTTGGCGGCTTTAAATCGGATATCATCGAACCCACTTCAATGGATCTGATGACGGCCCGGGGGGCCTGCGGAAGTTATGCGCTGGTGCTAGCCCGGATAATGCAGGATTATAGTTATCCCGTCAGAATTGCCCAGATGAAATCAAACGGCATTTTCGCCGCGCATAATATTGTTGAAGTTCAGACGCCCCACGGCTGGGTTGTGCTGGATCCGCTTTTTGATGTTTATTTTGTCAACCCGTCCCGGAACCTGGCCAGCTTTGATGAAGTGAAAAATAACTGGGCTTATTATAAAAGCCAGCTGCCCGCCGGTTATGATACGAATTATCGGTATGAAGACGTCCGGTATTCCAACTGGACAAAAATTCCCGTCGTTCTGCCGGCCATTAAAAAAATACTGGATCTTACCATCGGCAAACCGGAAGCGGACAGGATTTCACTGCGCACATTTTTCCTGAAGAAATATTCGATTGGTTATGCGCTGGCCCTGCTTCTTTTTGTAATCGTCTTTGCCTTTACCCTGATAAAACTTATACAGGCAAAGGTTTTCCCCAGCAAGAACATCCCCGTTACTTTCCCGAATATTTACAAATATCTGCGGCTTCATTTTCAGCACAAACAACTCCCCGAGCAAGCTTAAAGCCCAAAGCCTAAAGCTTAAAGCCTAAATCCTAAGACATAGTTATGAATTTAAAATTCCTGAAATCCCGCTTTGGTAAGGGTAAGTTTTCACAGATCTATAAGAAATTCCTGAATGGCGATACACATCCGTGTGCGCTTTTGGCTTTAAGCTTTGGGCTTTCGGCTTTGTTGGGCTTTAGGCTTTAGGCTTATATTTGAATTCTTAAACTGAATGGATGCTTAAAGTTGGCGTTTTCGGGACCGGACATCTGGGAAAATTTCATTTGAATAACTGGAAGCTGATCCGGGAAGCTGAAATCGTTGGATTTTATGACCCCAATGACCAGACAGCCGCGGCGGTTGCTGAAAAATACCAGATCCCGCGTTTTCTGGACCCGGAGAAATTGATGGACCTTTGCGATGCCGCAGATATCATCGCCCCTACCCCGTTCCATTTCAGCCTTTGCGAAATGGCTATTAAAAAAGGCAAACATGTTTTTGTTGAAAAACCGCTGGCCAACGACATGGAGGAAGCCAAGATTCTTCTGAAACTGGTGAAGGAATCCAACGTGAAATTACAGGTTGGTCATGTGGAAAGATTCAATCCCGCTTTTCTGGCCCTGGAAGGTGTTGCCCTGCATCCGATGTTCATCGAAGTACACCGGCTGGCAGAATTCAATCCCAGGGGCACCGAGGTAAGTGTAATCCTGGATCTGATGATTCACGATATCGACATCATTCTGCATATTGTAAAAAGTGAAGTGAAAAATATTTATTCCAGCGGAGTGGCCGTGATGACAGATACACCCGATATTGCCAATGTGCGGATAGAATTTAATAATGGTTGTGTGGCTAACCTGACTTCCAGCAGGATTTCACTGAAAAAAATGCGAAAATTGCGCATTTTCCAGAAGGATGCCTATATCGGAGTGGATTTCCTCGCCAAAAAAACGGAAATCATCAGTTTGAATACGGGTGACAGTACGGATGGTTTTTCATTCGATATCGAAACCCTGAACGGAACAAAGTCCATCCTGGTCAGAAATCCGGAACCTCCGGACGTCAACGCCATCCTGATGGAACTGGAAAAATTTACAGAATCCATTCTTCAAAACAAACCTACCCGTGTTTCTGAACTTGACGGATACCGGGCGATGGATATTGCCCACCAGATCCTTCAGAAAATAAAATTCAATTCCATTAACGCCTGATTCATGCTGCAACCGGGAAGAAAGATCCATATCACCTGGTACGTACTGAGTGATTATATTTCAGCCATCCTTTCCTGGATGGTATTATATTTTACCCGGCGTTATCTGTTAGATGAAAAAATATTTTCTGACGGGAAACTTTTTTTGAACGACCGCTTCTGGTATGGCATCATCCTGATTCCGGTTGGCTGGATCATTTTTTATGGCCTTACCGGAACCTATCACTCCCTGTATAAGAAATCCAGACTGAATGAATTTTCCAGCACGATTCTTTCAGGGCTGATCGGATGTACGATCCTTTTTTTTACCATTGTTATCAACGATCCACAAACGGACTACCGGTATTATTATAAGGCCTACTTTATTTTCTTAATCCTGCATTTCGCGATTACCTGGACCGGAAGGTGGCTGATTCTTTCTTTTACTAAAATGCAGATACGCCGGGGGGAAATCATTTTCAACAGCCTGTTGCTGGGATCCGGAGCCATGGGCATTAAAACCTATGAAGAAACCGTGAACGGACTTAGGGCAAACGGATATCAGTATACCGGTTATGTGCAACCGAACGGGGTAGCGGAAATTATGAATATCCCGCTGGAAAATATGGGCAGCAGCGACCATCTTGAAAAATTGATTGAGCAGGAAAATATCCGCCTGGTCGTTATTGCCATGGAAAAGACGGAACAGGCCGAGGCTGAAAAGATAATTCAGCGCCTGAGTGAAAAAGATGTGGAAATTAAAATCATTCCGGATATCCTCGATATCTTATCCGGTTCCGTAAAAACCAGTAATCTTTTTGGCGCCCTGCTGAGCGATATTCATACGGGCCTGATGCCTGAATGGCAAATGCACATTAAACGCCTGGTGGACGTATTATTTTCCGGCTTTGCCCTGATCCTGCTTTCACCCCTGCTATTATATGCCGCTATCCGGGTAAAATTAGGATCGCAGGGATCTGTATTTTACTCCCAGGAAAGAGTCGGGTATAAAGGAAAAAAATTCATGATCCATAAATTCCGTTCCATGGTCGATAATGCCGAACAGGACGGACCCCGTTTATCGTCAGAAAATGATGACCGGATTACCCGCTGGGGAAAGACCATGCGGAAATGGCGTATTGACGAACTGCCCCAGTTACTGAATGTAATCCGGGGGGAGATGAGCCTGGTGGGTCCCAGACCCGAACGCGAGTACTATATCCGTCAGCTCCTGGCAGATGCTCCTTATTTTAAATACCTGCTAAAAGTAAAACCCGGGGTAACTTCCTGGGGGATGGTACAATTCGGATACGCTGAAAACGTTGATGAAATGATTGAACGGATGAAATATGATCTGATTTATATAGAAAATATTTCACTGGCCCTGGATTTCAAAATCATGATGTATACTTTACTTACAATATTTAAAGGCAAGGGCCGGTAAGTTTTCAAACCTGCGCTTATTTGAAAAAGCTGCTCATTTTTTTACCCGCTTTATTTTTCATCCTGCAGGCCCGGTCACAGTCTGCCTGGAAACAAACCCTCCGTTATGAAATTCATATAAAATTCATCCCGTCAGATAAATCTGCCGATGCGCTGATGAAACTGCAGTATATCAATCGTTCTCCCGATACCCTTACTTATATCTGGTTCCATGTATGGCCCAATGCATATCGCAACGACAGAACCCCTTATAGTGAACAGCTGCTTGAAAATGGGGATACCCGATATTACTTTTCATCCAGGGACCAAAAAGGATATCTCAACCGGCTTGATTTTCGGGTGAATGGCGTCCTGGCGCAGATGCAGGACCATCCCGAATATATGGATGTGGTGAAATTATTACTGCCCCAACCGCTTTTACCTGGTGACAGTATTGCGGTATCTGCCTCCTTTCATTTGCGGATTCCCTATAATTTTAACGGAAACGGGTATGGTCCGCACCATGTGGAAATGCGAAACTGGTACCCGGAACCTGCCGTGTATGACCAGTCTGGCTGGCATCCCATGCCTTTCCTGGTGCAGGGAGGTGCCTATCATGAAACCGCGGATTACCGGGTGGAAATTGAAGCGCCACCCTCCTATCGCATAGCAGCGGGGGCTGTGGCCGATACCCTGTCTTCTTCCCCATCAAATAACCTGTACCGGTTCTCCCTCCATCATGCAAACTCCTTTGCCTGGATTGCCGACAACCGCTTCCGGCTGAAAACCGATACCCTGGAAATGGGTGTGGGGAATAGAATAACGCTCCAATATTTTTACATAAATGATATAAACGGGAATAATATCCTTTTTTCTACCATTAAAAAAGACATCCGCCAGCTTTCGGCATGGCTCACTCCGTATCCCCATCAGACACTCAGCATTGTTCAGTGCAGCCAGATGAAGGACCAGAATTTTTCCGGATTGCTTTGTGTAAGCGGAAAAGCAGTTCTGCCGGAAATTGAATCGAACATCAGAAAAGAATTATTGGGTCAATGGTTTCAAACCCTATTGCAAACGGACCAGCGAACACATCCCTGGCTCTCCCGGGGATTCATGGATTATTATGATAAAAGGCTGCTCCGGCAATTTCCGCCGGTATATCCGGACCGGATTCCCTATCCGGTAGATATCCTCTGGCTCCGGGTTGCGGAAAAAGAAAAAAAGACACAGCCTATTGTAACACCGTCTCCGGAATTCAGTACCCGTAATGATTCGTTAATTGCAGAAACCAAAACAGGATTGTGGATTTCCGGTCTTCAGGATTCTGTGGGATTACCGCTTTTTGATCAGACCATGCAGCACTATTTCTCAGTTTGGAAATTCGGTCATCCGCAACCAGCGGATTTCAAAATGATCATGGACACAGCTGGCGGAAAAAATCCCGGGAATTTATGGAATGAGCTAAAGTCCGGCTCCTCCCTGTTTCCGTCCATGGTTCACCGGAAATTGAAACCCGCTTTTATTTTTTCAGCCCGGAACAGTGAACGATACAATTATATTGGCCTGGCCCCGGCCGCCGGTTACAACAAATATGACGAATTCATGCTCGGTGCCGTGATCCACAATATTAACCTGCCTGCAAATAAATTCGAATTTCTTTTTAGTCCCCTGTACGCTTTTGGTTCGAAAGAACTGGTTGGCCTGGGAAGAATGGGATATACCTGGCATCCGGACACAAAGTTCAGCCGCATCAGTATCGGTATCAATGGTGCATATTTCAACACGAACAAGGCAACGGACAGTAACGGGCGGTATATATATGAAAATTTCTCAAAACTCGTTCCCTATATCCGCGTGGATTTCAAACCGGCTGATCCCAGGAGCACGATCAGCAAATGGATGGATTTCAAAACCTACCTGATCACCCAAAAAAATTACGATATCGAATCCTATGCGGTTTCTCCGAATGATTCCCTTATACATCCCAATGCACTGGTCAGCAATTTTTATTATGTAAACCAGCTCAGTTTTAACCTGCAGGATAACCGGGTCTTATATCCTTATGACCTCCGGGTGGAATTTCAGCAGAGTGAATTGTTTTACCGGATAAACCTGCATGCTGATTATTTTCTGAATTATCCTGACGGAGGCGGACTGCAGGTTCGTTTTTTTGCTGCTAAATTCGGTGCCTGGAACCAGGGCAATTCCTTAGCGCTGGACAGATTTGAACCCCAGCTGCTGGGCGTAACCGGGGAGGAAGATTATTTATATGAAAATTATTTTATTGGCCGTTCAGCCACCTATGCCCAGGAAAAAACCTCCGTTCCCAACCAGGGTGTGGCCGCCCAGCAGATCATGAACCGGGATGGCGGACTAAAATTGAGAATAGATGATTTAACTTATCTGCAGGGCAAGTCTGCCAATTGGGTCAGCTCCTTAAATTTTTGCAGCACGCTGCCGGCTCACCTTTTCCCTTTTCCTGTTCCGATACGAATTTTCTTCGATGTGGGCACTTATGCGGAAGCCTGGGAAAATAATTCTCCGACCAGCCGGTTTCTCTATACCGGAGGCATACAATTAAGTCTGTTCAAAAACGTATTGAATATCTATGCGCCCCTGATTTACAGCAGCGATTTTACACAGGCGCTCAACAGCCTCGATTTCGGAAGAAAGATTACTTTCAGTATTGATCTCCGGCGAATTGATTACAAATGGATCCTTAAAAAGAGGCTTCCGGTATATGAATAGTCCTTCATCCGATATCAGGTTTTTAAACCGTGGGGAAATCGACCCGGAAAAATGGGACCGTTGCATTCAGGATGCCCCCAACGGCAAAATATATGCCCGTTCATTTTATCTGGACGCCATGGCTAAAAACTGGAGTGCGCTGGTTTCCGGCGACTATGATATGGTTATGCCCCTGACATGGAACCGGAAATATGGTTTCAGCTATCTCTATCAACCTGCATTTACTGCCCAGCTGGGTTTATTTTCGATTCGTGCCGAAGGGCTGACTGAAATAAACCATTTTATTGCTGAAGCAAAAAAATATTACAGGTTTTGCGAAATTCACCTCAACCACCTCAATGCGCCGGAGAGTTGTAAACTGCGCGCAAATTATATTCTGCCACTCGACCATCCTTATGAACAGTTGCGGAAAAATTATAAAAAAAGATTACTCGAGAACCTCTCCGAAGCTGACAGCCATACATTGACTTATTTTACTGAGGCTGATTTCTCTACTTCCCTGGAACTTTTTAAATCCACCTACGGCAAAAGATTTGCGCATGTAAAAAATCAGGATTATATACATTTTACATTGTTATGCCGGGAGTTGCTGAAAAGAGATATGCTGTTCGTTCGACAGGCCAGGGATGGATCGGGCAATATCCTGAGTTCCGGTATTTTTTTCAGGGATTTGCGAAGAATCTATAATATCATGTCAGTAACCGTAGATGCCGGAAGGGAACAACGCGCCAATTTTTTTCTGATGGATCATTTGATTCAGGAATTTTCATCCCGGAATATGGTGCTGGATTTTGAAGGGTCCGAATTACCGGGCATCGCTGAATTTTATAGAAAATTCGGATCATTCAACCAGCCATACCCGTTTTTAAGATTCAATAACCTGCCTTTCCCTTTCCGTTATTTTAAATGAAAAACAGTTCTGAAGTATAATACAATTATATATTCCGCTGCGGGGGATCCAGCAGTTCTTCTGCGAGCACCAGGTCCAGCGGGCTGGTAATTTTAATATTATTTTCCTCCCCGATAACCAGGTGTATGGGATGATTGGAGGCTTCAACAACAGCTGCATCATCGGTAAAGCCCTCCTGGTATTCGGTGCGATATGCCGGCAAAATCAATTCACTAAGGAAGGTTTGGGGAGTCTGCACCAGTTTAACATCCGTTCTTTTGACGGCCCGGTTACCCGATTCATTCAGGATCCGGACACTATCTTTTGAATCTATACAGGGTATGGCAGAGCCAAATTGCAGAGCCTCTTCAAAACACAGGTGTATCAGGGAGGGACTTAATAAACAACGCACGGCGTCATGAACAAAAATTACCGACTGTTCCTGAATAAGAGACAGGCCTTCCTGTACGGAATGAAACCGCGTATCTCCGCCAACTACTGTCTGAATGGGATTTATGGTTTGGAATTCATCACAGATGGCACGGCCGGTTTCATAATATTCCGCAGGCAATACCAGCACAATATGAATGTCCTTATACGATTTCAGGAATGTATGCAGTGTATACCAGAGAATGGGTTTCTGATGGATCAGCAGAAATTGTTTGGGCAATGGTGTTCCCATGCGCAAACCGGAACCTCCTGCAACGATAACGGCATATTTTTTCATCCGTAA
>Ga0157375_10002778_pt1 | contig 15138 bp, 7 predicted proteins | sample M35metaG_FD_115311 | JGI IMG/M metagenome (GOLD analysis project Ga0157375, IMG submission 115311) | Miscanthus rhizosphere microbial communities from Kellogg Biological Station, Michigan, USA - M3-5 metaG | ecosystem: Host-associated > Plants > Roots > Rhizosphere > Soil | place: USA: Michigan...
CAAGAATAGGGTTGAGTGAGTCGTCATCATTAAAGGCATTTCCCCACATGGCGGGCCAGAGATAATTTGCCTTCAGTCGCAGCAACAACTCAAATATTTTTTCGTACACCAGATGATCAATTCCTCCGAATTTTTCTTTTGCCCAACCGGAGAATGCAGGAGCTTCATCATTGATAAAAATGCCGCGGTATTTTACGGAAGGCGGGCCAAATTTGTAAGTGCCTTTTCTAATAAATACTTCTTTCTTTTTTTTCACGGGTACATCGGCCCACCAATACCAGGGTGATACACCGATTTGTTCGGATAATTCAAAAACACCATAAGCAGCTCCAAGTTTATCACTTCCCGCAATGACAAGGAGTCCCCTAACCCCCTGAAGGAGGGATTTAGAGTTAGTTTCATTTGAGCTGTGAATTGACTGAATAAGAAAAGATTCCCATTTCCCTTTTAAGTTATCAACGTTTAATTCCTTTTCTCCCGCCAGTTCCGCGATCAATTTTGATTTGCCAACCGTACCAATGATAATTAGATTTTTTTCAGAAGATGAAATAGCGGTAACGATCGCCGGTTTCTTTCCTGTTACCATTTCAATATCGTTTTGCAATAAAGCAGCGGCTTTATGCACCAGCCAGTCATCATTTTCATCAACATAAATACCGATTGTTTGCCATGATGTAACAATAGGAAACGCTCCCGCTTCATTTTTTTCTGTGATGAAATTCTGTGAATGGATTAAAGTCTGTAAAATCAAAAAAGAAATTGTCAGACAGAAAACCTTTTTCATTTCAATCAAGTTAATCAATGTAATCCGTGGTCGTTAATCAGCGTAATCCGCGGTCAAAACCCTATTGAATTCCCTCCATCAACAGGAAGTATGACGCCGGTAATGTATTTAGCAGCGTCAGAAACAAGAAACAAGGCCGCATCACCGATGTCTGCCGGTTCACCCAATTTTCCCATTGGTGTTCTTGCCATAGCCTTGTTCAATCTATCAGGGTCATCGCTAAAAGCTTTTGCTGTCATCGGTGTCGTAATAAAACCCGGCGCGATCGCGTTTACCCGGATACCTTTTGAAGCAAGTTCCACCGCCAACGCTCTTGTCATACCATCGATGGCGTTTTTTGATGCTGAATACCCAATTACTTTCGGAAGACCATATTGCGCAGCCATTGAACTGATATTTATGATGACTCCGCCATTTTTTTTCTCAATCATGCACTTCACTACCTCCCGTGAAAAAACAAATACAGATGTTACATTCGTAAGGATAATTTTTTGAAAATCTTCATCCGTTACCTGCGTGAATTCTTTCTTCTGATTAATTCCGGCATTATTTACCAGAATATCGATCTTCCCGAAACGTTGGGCCAGGTCATTGACAAGGTTGGGAATTCCTGCAAGTTCATTTACATCGTATGGAACGGGTTCGCATAATTCACCTAATTTTTCTTTTGCTGCATTAAGTTTTTGCTGGTCCCGGCCGATGATAATTGTCCGGATATTATTCTGCGTGAATTTTTCTGCAATGGCTAATCCGATCCCCGATCCGCCACCGGTAACGATCGCTATTTTGCCCTGATTTTCTTTCTGCATTTATTAGTATGGTTTATTTTTATGTAGTCAGCTTTTGTAATTCTATTCATTCCCGCCTCAGGCGGGATTGTGTCACTCACTTGTACGTTCAGTATCGTTTCTCAGCAAAACATTTTTCTAACGTTATTTAAACTTTTCTTCTTTTCACCTTTGCCTTTTATCCCGCTCCCTCCCGCTAGCGGAAGGTCGGGATGGGGCATCACAAATTCCCTCCATTACCCGGCGCATAAGGAAACTTCAAAGCTTTATAATATTGCAGGTCGTGATCAGGTTTTTCATAGCTGGCAGGTATTGGCATTTTTGACCAGGTTTGAAAATACAACAAACATGCATTACGCCACCAAACTGCTTCTTTTTCCTGGATGGCCAGCAACATTTTTACCTGTTCAAATCTTTCTTCATCAATATATTTTTTCAATCCGTTCCATGTATGCTGCATCCATCTTACAGAGTCAACCCCGGAGTAATATTTATAACATAGCTCATTCCAAAGTGTTCTTCCGGATTTCATCTTGTAATTCCATGATACATGATGAAACCACAATAAATATTTTTCATCACAGGTCTTCACATCTTCCCATTGTTTTCTTACTTCTTCTGCATATTGTGAAATGGCATTACTTCCTGTGACGGTTCTGTCAAATCCTATCCCGGCAGAATCAGCGCGGTGATAATAAACAGGATTCCAATCGGCTCTTCCTGCATTATCAACCCAGGGCGCAGGGCCATAATGAAAGCCAGTTCCCATGATGTGATGAAGTCCCAACGGCGTCATGTAGTTTACCATTGTTTCCCTCGACATCATCATTATTTTTTTTGTGCCAATAACAAAATGCTGATCATTGCTAAATGTTTGCCGCAACCACTCCTCGGCAATTTGCTCTGAAGATAATGCATGATCCCATGCTAATCTTCCGAACGCGTACCAGTTAGCTTGTCCAAATGGATGACCCGTCCAGTTTCTTTCATTGCCAATATTAGCAACGCCGGCTATTGCCGTCGCAGGATAGTTTTCCAATGAGCCGTCAATAACCTTTGCAACGGTTGACCCCTTGCCCTGCCCGACTGTGTCATTCAGGCGGGCTTTTGAATAAGTATCAGCATCAAGGCATTCTTTGAACAGCGGAGCTTCATAAACAAGAGTAGTAGCCTGACCAAGATATTCCTGTGTCAATTGAAACTCTATTATTAATGGTGTATGCTGCATTGCACCAAACAAAGGCGAAAAAGGCTCTCTTGGCTGAAAATCGACCGGGCCATTCTTTACCTGCACCAAAACGTTCTTTCTGAATTTTCCGTCGAGAGGTTTGAATTCATCGTATGCTTGTTTTGCACGATCGGAAGAAGCGATACTTGGAGCACTGGGATCTGCTTTTCCTTCACCAAAATTCTCGGTGCTTTTTTGAACCCTTGCATCATACACAAATGCACGCCACATCACAATTCCATGATGCGGTGCCAATGCATCGGCAAACATGTTGGCTCCATCGGCGTGTGTTCGTCCATAATTCTGGGGACCGGGCTGGCCTTCAGAATTTGCTTTAATTACAAAACCACCGAAGTCAGGGATATAGGAATAGATCTCATCACATTTTTGTTTCCACCAGTTTTGTACCTCTGCGTCAAGAGGGTCAGCTGTTTTTAATCCACCGATCTCCATCGGCGCACTGAATCTTGCAGTGAGATAGACTTTGATACCATAAGGACGAAACACATTAGCCAATGCAGCCACTTTTTCCAAATAAGGTTTTGTAAGAACCATTGCATTTGCATTCACATTTGTCAGCACGGTTCCATTGATCCCAATAGAAGCATTGGCCCTCGCATAGTCAATGTATCGTTTGTCAATATAACCTGGAAGTAAGTGCCAGTTCCAGATCGAAGCACCGGCATAACCACGTTCAACAGTCCTGTTCAAATTATCCCAATGATCCAATACCCGGTTTTGGATTTTTGGGATGCTGACGATTGAAAGTTTTTCAATGCTTTGATGGGTTTGTAATAGTCTTAAAAGTTGAAACACCCCGTACAACACTCCCACATCAGAATTTGCAGCAATAATTATTATATTTTTCTGATCTGTTTTTTTTGTACTGATGACAAAACCTTCTTTTCCCAAATCGAAATTACCTTCTGAAAGAAACGATCGAATGAATGTTGATGTGAGGGGAGTGCCGGTCACTATCGATCGGTCAGAAATTGTTTTTTTGTCTGCGATGGGTATGGCCAGTAACCCTTCAAGGCCGTTTAGCATTTCTTTCTTTGCCACTGCCAATGTAAGTGAGTTACCCGTAAATTGGATGCTATTGATCTTACTTCTGTACTGTTGCAGAAGAACCTGATCATCAACCTTATTGTAGCGTAACCAAAGCGTGTAACCATCTTCAGCGCATGCAACGGCTGCAATAAAGAGAAGGTGAAAAAATAATAGAGTTTTTTTCATAACTAAGCGATCCCGCAGTCACCTTGTGACTTATTTATTGAGTCGTTGCGATGATGCACGAATGATCAGCTCCGACCTTAACACAATTGTATTCGTGGAATAAATAGGGTGTACCCCATTTAAATGATTGATAAGATTACGCGCAGCTACTTCACCCATTTCATAGCCGGGGTAATTAATGGTGGTAAGGTTCGGTTCAATTACTTTTGAAACGGGGTCATTGTTGAAACCAACAAAAGCAATATCGTCTGGTATGCGGATGCCCGATTGTTTTAATGCAAGCATGCAACTGATGGCACAATTATCATTCGCTACCAATACCGCATCTGGCCTCGGGGCCATATTGAGAATTTTGGACGCCGCATCAATGCCTGCTTCCAGGCTTAAATTACCAATGATCAGATGGTCTTCTTTAAATTCGATATTATTTTCTGCCAATGCGTCTTTGTAGCCTCTCAGGCGGTCGACATACACATTTCTTTTTGGATTGGCGGTGATGTGTACAATTCTCTTACAGCCCTCTTTTATCAAATGTGTGGTTGCCTCGTATGCTGATTTCCTGTTGTCAATTAGCACGTTCGTGAAATTGGCGTGTTGTTCACCCCGATCAAAAAAGATAACGGGGATATTCTTTTTTGAGAACTGGTCGAAATGGGAAAGATCGTTGGTATCATAGGAAAGAGAAACCAGCAAACCATCCACACGACTATTGAACATCGTTCTTGCATTCATTTTTTCCTTCTGCTCTGATTCTGCTGACTGGCTAATGATAAGATTGTATCCTTCGCTATTGGCCACGTGTTCGATACCTGCAATAACTGTGGACATGAAATAACTGTTAAGCCTTGGTACAATGACGCCAATTGTTTCGGTGCGTTGATTGCGAAGATTGCGGGCAAAATGATTTGAGCGATAACCAAGTTCTTCAGCCAGTTCAAATATCTTTTTTTTCGTTTTTTTATTGACCACGGGATCATCCTTCAAAGCGCGGCTCACTGTTGCGATAGAGATATTTAGTTTATCAGCTATATCGTATATGGTCACTTCTTTTTCTCTTGACATAATAATTCATTAAATCTACAAACGCATGACTAGATCTCTGCTTCTTTGGTCATTTTTTTTAATGATGACTTTCGTATGATCAGGTCAGAACTGACAATAACAGTATGTATGTTTTGAATATTTCCTGTACCCTGTAAATGGTTAACGAGATTTCTTGCCACAATTTCCCCCATATCTTTTCCGGGATAATTAATAGTTGTCAACGCAGGTTCGATCAATTTGCCTATGGCATCATTGTTAAAACCCACGATCGCAATGTCGCCGGGTATTTTGATATTATTTTCTTTCAGAGTACGCATGCAAACAGCCGCCACAAAATCATTGGTTATAAATGCGCCATCGGGTGCCGCAGCCATGCTAAGAATTTGTTTAGCCGATTGAATACCGGCGTTTTCGCTGAGGTCGTTTATTATAAGTAAGCTTTCGTCGAATGGAATATTGTTATCAAATAAGGCGTCCCTGTATCCCTTATATCTTTCTGAATACACATTTCGTTTCAGGCTTGAGGTCACATGCGCGATCTTTTTGCAGCCTTGTTCAATTAAATGCTGGGTTGCCTGGTAACCACATTTATAATTATCAATGATGACAACCGAATTATTATTTGTTTGCTCTACGCGGTCAAAAAAAACAACCGGAACGCCTTTCTCTTCAAATAGCCGGAAGTGTTCAAGATCGTTTGTGTCAAAAGAAAGTGAGGCGATCAGTCCATCCACTCTCTTGTGAAAAAGATTTTTGGCGTTGGCCGCTTCTTTCACATGGCTTTCAGATGAGTGGGTGATGATAAGATCATACCCGGCTTCGGTTGTTATTTTCTCAATTCCTGCCAAAACAGACGTAATAAAATTGCTGTTGAGCTCATGAACGATGATGCCAATAGTATTGGTCTTTTGCCTGCGAAGGTTACGCGCAAAATGGTTAGACCGGTAGCCCATTTCTTCAGCCAGCTCAAAGATCTTTTTTCTGGTTTTCTTGCTCACAACCGGGTCATCTTTCAGCCCCCTGCTCACTGTTGCAATGGAAATATTGAGTCTGTTGGCAAGGTCATATATAGTGACTTCTTTTCCTTTAACCATACAATCGGTTACAATGATATGATAAAGCTAAATTAAAAATTTTAAAAAAAAATTTATTGTAATCGGTTACATTTTAAAAAAACTCTTTAAATTAGTATCATCATTGATTACTTGCATACTTGCTATATGGGAAAAGAAACTGCTAAGATTCTGCTGAAAGGCTTATCCACAAAATGTTTACTGACATTTCATATTCCCTGGACCAGCCCGGGATTGTCGTTCTTTCTTTCATATTTCAAGCGATGGCCTGGTTGGAATTGCTTTCACTACAAGTATATAATTAGTCAATTTAATGTAATCGCATAACATAAAACGCTTGCGAAGACCCATAAGCTGTGGGAGGCCAGGGGCTTAATTGCTTTAAAATTTTAAAACTAATGTTTATGAAAGTTTCGGTTCTTCAAAATGAAAATTTACCCAACCGGAGCAAGTTGCTCGCAAAAAGATCTTTATCATTTGTCCTTTCTGCTTTGCTGATCTTTTGTTTGGACCAGGCTGCATCCGGTCAGAGCATCCGGGTTCGTGGGCATGTTACTAACGAAACCGGCCAACCAGTGCCAAAACCGTCTGTTGTGATCAAAGGCACGTCAAATGGTGTAACAGGAAATGATAACGGTGATTTTGAGATCGAGGCACCCGGTAACGCCACCCTGGTCATCTCATCAGTAGGATATTCTTCCAGGGAAGTAGATGTTAGCAACCGCACAACTATTTCTGCATCGCTCAATTCGACGGCGGGAAGCATGAATGAAGTGATAGTAGTGGGTTATGGTACCCAGCGTAAAAGAGATGTAACAGGTGCCGTTGCTTCATTGAACGCAGCAACGTTGAGACAGGTGCCTGCACCTAACCTGGTATCTCAGTTAAAAGGGAGGACAGCGGGCGTTGATATCATTAGTAATAGTGCAACTCCCGGAGGTGGTGGTTCCATTCGTATCAGGGGAAACAGGACGATCGCCAATTCACAAGGTACAAGTGATGCGTTAGATCAACCGTTGCTTGTCCTGGATGGAATTCCATTTGGGGGAAGTATCAATGATCTTAACCCGGATGATATTGAAAAAATAGAAATCTTAAAAGACGCATCTGCTACCGCTATCTATGGTTCACGCGGTGCTGGTGGTGTTATATTGGTAACAACAAAGCGTGGCAGAACAGGCAAACCTACGGTCAGCTATAATGCCTATTATGGGGTTTCAACTGTTCTCGGAAATCTAAAAGTATTTAACGGTCCTGAATATGCACAATTCAAACAAGATGCTGCTACCTATAATCGCTCAAGCCCGGGAACAACAGCGTATCCTCTCACTTCTGCAGAGCAGGCAGCACTTGCTGCAGGTGTATCTACGGACTGGCAGGACCTGATCTATCAAAATGGATTTACAACCAATAACCAGCTAACGGTTTCGGGAGGAAATGAAGGTGTTCAATATGGACTGGGTGGCGGTTATTATAACGAGACCGGAATTATTCCAAATCAAAAATTTGAAAGATATTCTTTGCGTGCAACAATTGATGCGAAGGTGAATAAGATAATAAAGATCGGTCTCAATACTCTCAACACGTTGAGTTTTTCAAATACTCCCGGAGGCGCCGGAGTTCCCGGTGGTACGATACGGGTTACTCCCTTAGCCAATCCTTACAATGCGGATGGCAGTGTCAATATAAGACCAGCGGTAGGCTCTATTGATGAACCAAATATCGTGAGTCCTTTAACACTGAAAACAAATACAGATGGAATATTAGCAAGGACAAGGCGCCTCAGAACATTTAATAGTTTATATGGTGAAGTACAGATATCGAAAGATCTGCGATACCGAATAAACATTGGCCTGGATTATCGTCAACAACAGGGCGACAGTTATAACGGTCCTAATACATTTACAAATGCAACGGCTAGCACATTTGCTCAGGCAAATGCAAACGTGACAAATAATGAAGCGTGGACTTATGTGATAGAAAACTTGTTATTCTATGATAAAACAATTCATGATAAACATAAAATTGGTTTTACGGGTTTGTTCAGTACTCAAAAAGATCATAACCAGCAGAGCAGTTTTAATGGTTTAGGTTTTCCTGCTGACTACGTCCAGAACAGCAATCTTGCTTTAGCGAATAGTGTTACGGCAGTAACACCAATTAATGGAGTACCTCAAAACTTTTTGAATGAACAAGGACTGTTATCGCTTATGGGGCGGGTAAATTATGGATATGACAACCGCTATCTTGTAACAGCCACTGTAAGAAGAGACGGTTCATCGGTATTAGCTCCGGGTCATCAATATTTCACTTACCCTGCATTTGGGTTGGGATGGAACATTAGTAATGAGAATTTCATGAGCAATTCTTCTTTTTTCAATAATCTAAAATTGAGGGGCGGATGGGGGAAAACAGGTAACCAGGGTGTAGCTCCTTATTCTACATTAGGTGCTTTAAGTACGAGCACCTATAATTTTGGACAAGGGACAGGCGGCCAGGAAGCCGCTTATACTGTTACACAGCTTGCCAACGCAGACTTGCACTGGCAATCCACCACGCAATGGAATGTGGGTTTGGACTTTAGTGTATTGAAAAATCGCCTCAGTGGTTCGATCGATGTGTATGATCAAAATACAAAAGACATTTTATTGCCTTACGATCTGCCACCCAGTAACGGCGCGGTATCAACCATCAAAAATCTTGGAGAAACAAAAGGTCACGGATTAGAAATTAATTTGAGCAGTATTAACGTACAGGCAAAAAATGGCTTAACCTGGACCACTGATCTGAATTTCTCATTCAACAGGGAGGAGATCACTTCTCTTCCAGGTGGCAAGGATAACATTGGAAATGGTTGGTTCATTGGGCAGCCTCTCACTGTTATTTATGATGTAAAGAAAATTGGTATTTGGCAAACAGAAGATTCTACTAAAGGGACACTGGCGACCCAAACAAGTCCTGTTCAATTCCCCGGCCAGATAAGGGTGCAGGATCTGAATGGTGATGGTAAGATCGATCAGAATGACCGGCAGGTACTCGGTAATTTTCAACCACAGTGGGAAGCAGGATTCACAAGTGTACTGACCTATAAGAATTTTGATTTCTCATTTGTGATACATGCAAGGATGGGAATGAAAGTGTTGGTTCCCTATATCACCGCTGATGGTGGTGCGCAGGGATTTCCATTTTTTATGCAGGCCCGTGCCAACCAGCTAAAGGTCAACTACTGGACTCGCAGCAATCCCACGAATGACTTCCCCGCACCTGATGCCGGCACAGACAGATTTCTTTTTGCTTCCACATTAGGTTACGTAGACGGATCATTTATAAAATGCCGCAGCATTAATTTGGGATACCAGATCCCCTCATCCATTTTAAAGAAAGCAGGCATCAGCTCGTTACGGGTATACGTAAGTGCAGTGAATCCATTTATTTTTTATTCACCATTTGTTAAAGATGGGTTGGGACCTGATCCCGAAGGAAATGGTTATGGAGGCGCTGTATCTTCTCCCACTGCAGGAGGCAGTGTGGCAGTTGGGGGAACGGGACCGAATGCCAACACCAATGGATCTTTCCGCCAGGTCAGTGTGAATGCGAATAATCCGTCAACACGTCAATTCAATTTTGGGATCGATCTGAAATTCTAAATTTTAAAAATCACTCTATATGAAGAGTCTTAAAAAAATAATTCTGCCGGCGATCGTCATGATAGCTGTTCTTTCAAATAGCTGCAAAAAAGTGTTGGAAGAACATCCAAGATCAGTGATCGTACCCTCTTTTCTAAGCACTCCATCAGGTCTGCTGGGAGGTATTTCCGGGGTATATAATGATATCAGGGGTCAATGGGGTACTGAAGGTTTTTCGTTGTTTACTGTGGGCGGCACTGATGAACATCTCATGGGTGCCAGCAATAGTGCGCCAAAATTTTTCACATACAATGGACTCGCAAGTTCTGATATGAACGGAAGCTTTTGGAATGTTGCCTACCAGGATATCAATACGCTGAATGGTGTATTGCTGTATGGACCCGATGCTGCTTTAGCAGATTCTGTTAAACGGCAATACCTCAGCCAGGCAAAATTCCTGAGAGCATTCTGGTATTTTTATCTGGTGCAGACCTTTGGTGATGTGCCATTGCATACAGACTTTATCACTGCTCCGTCAGCGGCAGATTCGCGGCAACCCGTGGCAGATGTGTATAATCAAATCATAAAAGATCTTACTGAAGCGTCAACAGAATTACAAGTGAGTTCACCGGCCACTTCAACGGCTGTGCAACCCTTTGGTGGTAAAGCAGCCAGCCAGGCAACGGCAAAATATTTATTAGCGAAGGTCTATTTAACAAGAGGATGGTTGACAAATAACAATGCTGATTTTACACAGGCATACAATATCGCTGCTGATCTTATCAACAACAAGGCTACTTATGGATGTGATCTGTGGCAGGACTATGCCGACGCTTTCAAACCTGCCAATGATTATGGCAAGGAAACTCTTTTTACAAGTGATCATAGCAGTGATACCAAGTATGGGCAATATCAACCCGGTGCTTCCGGTGGCGCTGCACAAAATCTTACTCCATGGTTCAACCGGTGGAATTATCCTTCGTTGAGTAATATAAATTCTTACGTGTCGGGTGGCGTTCTCAAAAGTTCGGGAACAAGCCCAATGACAAGAGACGTTGCAAATGGTCGCCCTTATATCAGGGTCAGACCTAATAATTACATATGGCCAACCGGCGGCAACACGGGCAAAAATTATTTATTTGATGAAGCATATTCGGATAGAATTAATGATTCCCGCTACGATAAGACTTTTCAAACTGTCTGGATAGCGAACACTGCAAATGTGTCCACTCAAATTAAAGACGCAAGTGGTAATCTTATTCATGATCCAAATAATTCCCGCGGTATAGAATATACAATCGCTGTTGGGAAAGACACGGCGGTATGGATGCCTGATCATGAAGTGACGGGTGCCCCGCAGTTCAATGGCGCGGACCCGTTCAAAGGGATCATCATTCCCCCAAGCTTATGGTCGAACACTTATTTCCCTGCTGTGAAAAAATTTGACGATCCAAACCGGACCGGCGTCAATGATCCTTCTACAAGACCTGTAGTTATTTTCAGATTTTCTGATGTTTACCTTGTTGCTGCGGAGGCAGCTTTCAAAGCGGGAGATCTTACAAATGCTGCTGCGATGTTAAATGTCGTAAGACAAAGAGCTGCATACAGAAGCACAAACAGCTCGGCCCAAAATGACGCGGCGATAGCTGCGGTTACTATTGCGCCTGCACAGGTTACTCTTGATTTTATTTTGGATGAACGTACCCGTGAATTTTATGGTGAATGGCAGAGATGGTGGGATCTTGTAAGAACTCAATCATTAGTAAACAGGGTAACGGCATGGAACCCTGAAGCAGCTCCATATATTCAAGCCTTCCATGTTTTGCGCCCGATACCGCAACAGGAAATTGACCTGGTAACTGAGGGTCCCAAATTTCCCCAGAACCCGGGTTATTAAACGAGCTCTCAGAGCAGTAATCGTTAGTAGATCAAAGGGAGGATGTTTTCATCCTTCCTTTCTTTTAAAAAAATTGTTTGTGATTTTGAACACATATATTTACTCTTAAAAAAAGAATATGTCAGTTATATTAGGGAATAAGGAATTCTTCAAAAATATTTCTCAAATAAAATTTGAAGGACGAGACACGGATAATCCACTTGCCTTTCGCTGGTATGATGAAAATAAAGATGTGGCGGGAAAGAAGATGAAAGATCATTTGCGTTTTGCCTGTGCCTATTGGCATAGCTTCTGTGGAAGCGGGGCTGATCCTTTCGGAGAACCTACACATTTATTTTCGTGGAATGAAAAAGCGGATGCTGTTGAAAGAGCAAAAGAAAAAATGGATGCCGCGTTTGAATTCATAACCAAAATGGGTTTGCCATATTATTGTTTTCATGATGTAGACGTGGTGGATTACACAAATGATGTACTGGAAAATGATAAAAGGTTACAGGCGCTTGTGGACTATGCGAAAGAAAAACAAAAAGCGAGCGGTGTAAAATTATTATGGGGCACGGCGAATTTATTTTCTCATCGCCGGTATATGAATGGGGCTGCTACCAATCCCGATTTTCATGTGCTTGCTCATGCAGGAGCACAGGTGAAAGCGGCACTGGATGCTACGATCGCATTGAATGGCGAGAATTATGTTTTCTGGGGAGGAAGAGAAGGTTACATGAGCCTGTTGAACACCAATATGAAAAAAGAAAAAGAACACCTGGCAAAATTCCTGCACACTGCAAAAGATTATGCAAGAAAGAATGGATTCAAAGGAACATTTTTTATCGAACCAAAACCTTGTGAACCTACCAAGCACCAATATGATTATGATGCGGAAACGGTGATCGGCTTTTTAAGACAGTACGACCTGCTGAATGATTTTAAATTGAATGTTGAAGTAAATCATGCTACACTGGCTGGTCACACATTCACACACGAATTGCAAGTTGCTGCTGATGCAGGATTGCTTGGAAGTATGGATGCTAACCGTGGCGATTACCAGAATGGCTGGGACACCGACCAGTTTCCCAATAATATAAATGAGCTGACAGAGGCGATGCTGATCATACTTGAATCGGGAGGATTTAAAGGTGGTGGGATAAATTTTGATGCGAAGATCCGGCGTAACTCAACTGACGCTGCTGATCTTTTTCACGCTCACATTGGCGGGATCGATGCTTTTGCCAGGGCACTCATCATGGCCAATGATATTCTTGAGAGGTCAGATTACAAAAAATTAAGACAGGAAAGATATTCTTCTTACGATTCAGGAAAAGGAAAAGAATTCGAGCAGGGAAAGTTATCGCTTGAAGATCTGAGAAACTATGCCATCGAAAGGGGTGAGCCCGAAACAAAAAGTGGCAGACAGGAATATTTTGAAAATATCATTAACAGGTACATTTAGTCAACATGAAAATATTTCTCCTACTGCTTGCAGCCTGCAGCTTGCAGCTTATAGCTTTTCCTCAACAACCCGCGTACAAAAACAAAAATCTTTCTCCTGATGCAAGGGCCAGGGATCTGTTATCAAGAATGAACCTTGATGAGAAAGTGATGCAAACACAATGCCTGTGGATCCAGAAATCAAGCATTTTAAATAACAACGGAGATTTTGATGAGACTAAAGCCGAGAAAGCAATTAAGAACGGATTAGGTGAATTAGCGAGATTGAATGAAAATGCCGGCCCTAATAGTTATGGTTATCATCCGAAGCAAGCTGCAGAATTATACAATAAGATCCAACATTTTTTTATTGAGAAAACAAGATTGGGGATCCCGGTAATGGTGCATGAAGAAAGTTTGCATGGCCAGCAAACGCAGGATGCGACAAATTTTCCCATTCCTATTGGCCTGGCAAGCACCTGGAATGAAAATCTTATGACAGAGATATACTCCAGTGTTGCGCAGGAGGTGAGAGCAAGGGGAGGACAGCATGTGTTGGCGCCTGTTGTTGACGTAACAAGAGACCCGCGGTGGGGAAGAACAGAAGAAACGTTGGGAGAGGATCCATTTTTAATTTCGCGATTGGCTGTTGCAGAAATAAAAGCTTACCAGGGTGAGGGAACTTATCTTGGAAGAGACCATGTGGCCACAACGTTAAAACATTTTGGGATACATGGACAAAGCGAAGGTGGTGAAAATGTAGCACCCAGTAATATTGACGAACGAACAGCAAGAGAAATTTTCTTTAAGCCCTTTAAGACTTGTGTGCAGGAAGCAAAAGCGATGAATGTAATGGCTTGTTATAATGAGGTCTGGGGTTTGCCCGCTCACATCAATAAACATTTGCTTACTGATATTTTGAGAAAAGAGTGGGGCTTTAATGGATTGATCGTTTCTGATTACTTCGCCATTCGTGATGTAAGTACCCTTCATAAAATAACGCCTTCATATGATTCAGCAGGCCTGCTTGCTTTTAAGGCAGGTATAGACCTGGAGACCCCCGACCCGGATGGGTTCAAAAATTTAAAACAGCTGGTTCTTGCAGGAAAGATATCAAAGAAGGAATTAGATGAAACTGTTTTAAGGATCCTCATTGCAAAGTTCCGTTTGGGATTATTTGATGATCCTTATGTTGATCCTGATAAAGCGGAAGAGATTGTTGGAAGCAAAGAAAAAAGAGCAGTTGCTTACAAAGCCGCGACGGAAGCAATGGTGTTGTTGAAGAATGAGAATAATTTTTTACCACTTGATAAGAACAAAATTAAAACGATCGCTTTTATTGGTCCCAATGCTGATAAATGTTTGCTCGGCGGTTACTCCAGCAAACCGAGAGTTTGTATTTCTCCTCTACAGGCATTACAAGAAAAATATGGGAGCACCCTGCATGTTCTGTATGCAGAGGGAGTAACAATCACAGATAAGAACAATTGGTTTGCAGATACGATCAATTTGGCCAATGCTGAAGAGAATAAAAGAAAAATTACAGAAGCTGTCGAAGTAGCAAAGCAGGCAGATGTCATTGTGTTATTTGTTGGAGGGAATGAAAGTACAAGTCGGGAAGGGTGGGCAACAAATCATTTAGGCGATCTGCCAACTCTTGAATTGCTAAACGGCCAAAGTGAATTGATAAAAGAAATTGTTGCTGTTGGTAAACCTACCTGTGCATTTGTAAACAGTGGTCCTCCGCTAAGCATTGGCAATTTGGTAAATGCCGTTCCTGCTGTGATGCAGTGCTGGTATCTTGGCCAGGAAGGAGGTTATGCGATTGTTGATGCCTTGTTTGGTGAAATAAACCCAAGTGGAAAATTGCCAATCTCTTTTCCCAGAACTGCAGGCAACATTCCCGCTTATTACAATTACAAGCCATCTTCACGTCGTGGATATAATTTGGGATTTGATGTGACCCCATTATTTCCTTTTGGATATGGATTAAGTTATACAACATTTTCTTACGACAATTTGAAATTGTCGTCTCCG
>Ga0157375_10002779_pt1 | contig 15135 bp, 10 predicted proteins | sample M35metaG_FD_115311 | JGI IMG/M metagenome (GOLD analysis project Ga0157375, IMG submission 115311) | Miscanthus rhizosphere microbial communities from Kellogg Biological Station, Michigan, USA - M3-5 metaG | ecosystem: Host-associated > Plants > Roots > Rhizosphere > Soil | place: USA: Michigan...
GTCCACCTCGGCTGGAGCGTCCGCACCCTCACCGAGGCCAGCGCCGCCGCGCGCGAGGACACGGATTTCCGGACCGCCCTCCTCGACGCCCGGCGGATCGCCGGCGACGGCCGCCTGTGGTCGCGGGCCGATCGCTCGCTGCTGGTCGAGCAGCGCACCCGTGACGCGGACGGCTTCGTCCAGGCCAAGACCCGGGAGCTGCGCGCGCGCCGCGAGAAGTTCGGCGACACGGTCTTCCTCCTCGAGCCAAATTTGAAGAACGGGCAGGGCGGCCTCCGAGATCTGGAATCGGCGCTCTGGGTCGCGCAGGTGCGCTTCCATGCCCGGACGCTGGGACAGGTCCTCGAGCGGGGCATGCTTCCTCGCCACGACGTCGCCGAGGCCCGCGCCGCGCGCGACTTCCTGCTCCGCGTCCGCCACGCCGCCCACCTGGCCTCCGGCCGCAAGGAGGACCGACTCACCTTCGAGCTGCAGGCGAGCCTCGCCCAGGAGCTGGGCTACCGCACCGGTCCCGAGGGGGAGGCGGTCGAGCGCTTCATGCGCCACGTCTACCTGGCGGCGGGAGCGCTGCGCCGGGAGAGCGATGCGCTCCTGGCTCGCGCGGAGGAGGAGCGCACGCCAAGGCGCATCTTCCGGCCGGAGCGCAGGGTGGGGCACTTCAAGGTCTTCCGCGGACGGCTCACGGTCGACGACGGAGAGCTCTTGCAGCGTTCCCCCGCGGAGGTCGTGCGGATGTTCCAGCTCGCCGGCGAGCTCGGCGTCCCCCTCTACAGCTGGGCCCGCGAGCGCATCACCGAGGCGCTTCCCGCACTGGTCGATGCCCGCGGAACGCCCGAGGTGGTCGAGGCGCTCAAGTCCCTGTTCACCTCGCCGGCCGGACGGGGCGCGGTCCTCGACGAGATGCACGCCCTCGGTGTGCTGGGGGCGCTGGTGCCCGAGTTCGGGCGCATCACCGCGCACCACCAGAACGACCTGTACCACGTGTACACGGTGGACGTTCACACCCTGCGCGCGCTCCGGCGCCTCTACGCCCTGCGCGCCGGTGACCTGGTGGACGTCGAGCCGGAGCTCGGGCGGCTGATGGCCGACCTCGAGGACCCGCTCGCGCTCTTCCTGGGGATGCTCCTGCACGACGCCGGGAAGGGCATGGGCGGAGACCACTCCGTCCGGGGCAAGGAGCTGATGGCCGTGCTCGGCGAGCGGCTGGCTCTCAGCACCCGCCAGCGCGAGGTGGCCGAGTTCCTCGTCCTCCATCACCTCACGATGAGCCAGACCGCGCAGCGACGGGACCTCTCGGATCCGGAGCTCATTCGCTGGTTCGCCGACCTGTGCGGTGACGTCGAGAAGCTCGGCGCGCTGTACCTCCTGACGTGGGCGGACATGTCGTCGGTGGCCCCGGGGATGTGGAACGCCTGGCGGGCCGGGCTGGTCCAGGAGCTGTTCCGGAAGGCGCGAGCGGCCCTCTCCGGACAGGGCACGGACCACGCGGCGCGCGACCCCTTCGCCGCGTCCTGGACCCGGGCGCTGGGAGAGACCGAGGCCGGGCGGCTCCTCGGCTCGCTGCCCGACCGCTACTTCGACGCCACGCCTCCGGAAGACGCGCTCCGGCACGCACGCCTCCTCCGGCGGGCACGGCGCTTTCCACTCGCGGCGGTCCTCCGGCGGACGGTCGAGGGCCACGCCGAGGTGCACGTCGCCGCCCTCGACGCCCCCGGGCTCCTCGCCACCTGGAGCGGCGTCCTCGCTGCGCATGGGCTGGACATCCTCTCCGCACGCATCGTCTCCACCGCCGACGGGTACGCGCTCGACGTCTTCGAGGTGCGGGGGCGCGCGGGCCGACCCGTGGAGCGCACCCGATGGCGCCGTGCCCGGGCCGACCTGGTGGCCGCGGCGCGCGGGAGCCTCGACGTGCCGGCGCTGCTCGCCCGGCGGAGGGGCGGGAAGCTGCTCCACCGCGCGCTGCCCCCGGTCGCCACCCGGGTGAGCGTCGACAACCGCGCCTCCCAGCGCTTCACCGTGGTGGACGTGCGCGGCGAGGACCGCCTCGGGCTCCTCCACGACCTCGCCGCGGCGCTGGCGGGGGCGGAGCTCGAGATCGCCGTCGCCAAGGTCGCCACGGAGGCCAACCGGGCGATCGACTCCTTCTACGTCACCCGGAGGGGGAGCAAGCTCACGGACCCCGGTGACGTCGACGCCTTGCGAGCGCAGCTGGCCGCGGCTGTCCCCGCTCCGACGCTCGAAGGGTAGCCAGACGAGCAAGGGCTACGTGCGCTGGGACCCGGCCGTGAGCTTCCTCGTGACGGAATGAATCCAACGTGCGGTGGGTTGGCCCCAAGACAGGGAAGGAGCTTCGGCCCTGGGACCGGTGTAACGGTCAAGTTCCCGAAACTTCGGAACTTTGTCTTGGCGCCTACCCCAGGGAAGGTACAGCTTCCCGGTCGCATGCCTGGCTGTGCACGGGTCTTGCTTGCGTTTCCCGTGCGCTGTCGCACCTTGCGTCCTAAGGAGCGGAGCGAGGGCTGGTCGGGGTGGCCGCGAAGGGAGACACAAAAGCAATGACGGACAAGGACAACAAGGGAAGCATGACGGTGGCCGAGGCGGGTCGAAAGGGCGGCGAGACCGTGCGCAACGAGCGCGGCCGCGAGTTCTACGAGACCATCGGCCGCAAGGGCGGCGCGACCGTGAAAGCGGAGCGTGGACGGGCGTTCTACGAGGAGATCGGCCGCAAGGGTGGCGAGACGGTCAAGGCGGAGCGCGGCGCCAAGTTCTACGAGGAGATCGGCAAGAAGGGCGGCGATCGGGTGAAGGCGACCCGGGGTCCCAACTTCTACGAGGAGATCGGCCGCAAGGGTGGGCAGAAGGTCAAGAAGCTCATCGAGGAAGGCAAGCGCGCCGCTCGTGAAGCCGCGGCTCCCGGGGCGGCAGCGGCGGCAGCAGCAGCCGCAGCGGCGGCCGGCACCAACGGCGGACACGACCCCTCCAAGGGCTGATATTCGGGGGGCGTGACCGCGCCCCTCGTTCCGGTCGACGGACGGCATCCGCAGCCGAGGACGATCGGTCTGGCAGTGCGGGCGCTCGAGGACGGCCAGCTCCTCGGCTACCCGAGTGACACCACGTACGCACTCGGCTGCGACGCGCACCAGCGTCGCGCCGTGGAGCGGCTGGCCCAGCTGAAGCTCCGGGACCGGAAGAAGCCGTTCGCCCTCCTGGTGGCGGACCTCTCGGGGCTCGCGCGCTATGCACAGGTGAGCAACTTCGCCTACCGGGTGCTCCGCCAGCTCGCGCCCGGCCCCTTCACCTTCGTCCTCCCGGCCACCCGGCTGGTGCCCGAGCTTTTGCTGCACCGAAAGCGGGAGGTCGGGTTCCGCATCCCGGTGGCGCCGGTGGCCCAGGCCCTGGTCCGGGAGCTTGGCCGGCCTCTGGTGACCACGACCGCGACCGAGCTCGACCCGCCGCTCGACGGAGGCCGGGACGGCGGCGTCCAGCGCGATGGAGAGCTCTCCCCCCGGCCCCTGTCCGATGCCGCCGAGGTGCGGGACGCCTATGGCCATGCCCTGGCGCAGGTGCTCGACGGTGGTCCGGTGGCAGGCCACCCGAGCACCGTGCTCTCGTTGATGGACGACAGCCTCGAGGTCATCCGCCAGGGCGTAGGGGTCGTCGCCGGCCTGTAGAAAAGTTCCCCTGGATCGACAGGGGGCTACCGTGGGCGGCGATGACCGCGGCGCCCAACCTGCTCGAGCCGTACCTCGATGCGTTCGTTGCCTACCTGCGCTCGGAGCGCGGCCTCTCGCCGCGGACGGTGGAGGCGTACGCGCGGGACCTGGTCGAGTATCTCGAGGCCCTGCGCCAGGCCCGGGTGAGCGCACCCGGCGCGGTCCGGCAGGAGCACGTGCGAGGGCACCTGGCCACGCTCGGACGCAGGCTGTCCGCGCGCAGCCAGGCCCGGCACCTCGCGGCGATCCGGATGTTCCACCGGTTCCTCGTCGCCGAGCGCCACGCCGAGGCCGACCCGACCGAGCAGGTGGAGACGCCACGGCAGGCGCGCCGCCTCCCGGTCTTCCTCACCCTGGACGAGGTGGAGGCGCTGCTCGCGGCTCCGCCGGACACCACCCCGGCCGGGCTGCGCGACCGCGCGATGCTCCACGTCCTCTACGCGACCGGGCTCCGGGTGAGCGAGCTGGTCGGGCTCTCCATCAACTCGGTCCAGCTCGATGCGGGGTACCTCGTCGCCCGCGGCAAGGGCGACAAGGAGCGTCTGGTTCCCCTCGGCCGGCGGGCAGTGGCCGAGGTGCGCGCCTGGCTCGGGCGGGGACGCCCGGCGCTCCTTCGGGGACGCACCTGCCGCGCGCTCTTCGTCGGTCCGCGCGGAACGGCGCTGACTCGCCAGGGGGTGTGGAAGCTGCTCCGGCGGCACGCGCTCGCGGCGGGCATCCGGAAGCGGCTGAGCCCCCACAAGCTCCGCCACTCCTTCGCGACGCACCTGGTGGAGCGCGGCGCGGATCTCCGTGTGGTGCAGGCGATGCTCGGGCACGCCGACCTCGCCACGACGCAGATCTACACGCACGTCGACGGCCGCCGACTGCGGGCGGTCTACGACGCTGCCCACCCGCGCAGCCGGAGCGATTGAACGCCGAAACCACTCGTATCTCTCCGTTCCTCGCTTGTCCTCGCGGCCGATCTCGGCGTCGCTCCTCCCTCACGTAGCAACGGCTACGCTCGGTCGTCCCGCCTGGACCTCAGCCGCGATTCCTGCGCGATCCTCCGGAGGATACGAGTAGTCTCGGCGTTAGGTTCCTCGCTCCGCATGCGCATCCTGTCCGGCATCCAGTCCTCGGGAAAGCAGCACATCGGCAACTACTACGGCGCTCTCCGCCAGTTCGTCGATCTGCAGAACCGTGGTGACGAGGCGCTCTACTTCATCGCCAACCTCCACGCGCTGACCACGATCCGCGATCCGGTCCTCGCCGCGACGCTGACCCGTGAGACCGCGATGGCCTTCCTCGCCCTCGGGCTGGACCCGAAGCGAGCCATCCTCTTCCGGCAAAGCGACATCCCGGAGGTCACCGAGCTGTACTGGATCCTCGGGACGGTCGTCCCGCTGTCCAACCTCGACCGTGCGACGAGCTACAAGGACAAGCTCGCCCGCGGCATCTCGGCGGACTTCGGCCTCTTCTCCTACCCGGTGCTGATGGCGGCGGACATCCTCCTCTACGGTTCGGACCTGGTCCCGGTGGGCAAGGACCAGGTGCAGCACCTCGAGTTCGCGCGCGACTGGGCCACCAAGTTCAACGTCACCTACGTGCCCGGTTACGACCCCGCCGACCCCGCGGGGACGAGGACCGGGCACCCGGGCATCCTCAAGCCCCCCGAGGCCCTCGTGCAGGAGGCGACCGCGGTGGTTCCTGGCACCGACGGGCAGAAGATGTCCAAGTCCTACAACAACACCATCGACCTCTTCGGGGACGAGGCCGAGGTGAAGAAGCGGATCATGGGCATCAAGACCGACAGCACCCCGGTCGAGGCCCCGAAGCCGATGGACTCGCCCCTCTACCAGCTCCTACAGATCTCCCTTCCCGCGGCCGACCTCGCCACGGTCGACGAGTCGTGGCGGAAGGGCGGGAAGGGCTACGGCGAGTACAAGAAGACGCTGCTCGCCGCCTACCACGCGACGTTCGGCGAGGCGCGCGCCCGGTACCAGGCGCTGCAGAAGGATCCAGGCTCGGTGGACGCCGTCCTCCGGGCCGGGGCGGAGCGGGCCCGGGCGGTCGCCGCTCCGGTCATCGAACGGGTCCGGCAGGCGGTGGGGATCGAGCGTTGACCCTCTGCGGATGGGACTGGTAGGGCCTCGCGAACGGTGCCCACCCGATCCCAGACCCCGGCCGAGCCGGAGGACCTCCCTCAGCCGGGCGCCGCGCCGGTGCATCCCGGTCTACAAGTCAAGCTGCCCAGCTTCGAGGGACCGCTCGATCTGCTGCTCCACCTGATCCGCGAGCACAAGCTCGACGTCTTCGACATCCCCATCGCGCTCATCGCCGAGAAGTACAACCAGTCCCTCGCCCAGATGGTGGCCCTCGACCTCGACGTCGCAGGCGAGTTCCTGGTGATGGCGGCCACGCTCGCCCACATCAAGAGCCGGCTGCTCCTGCCGCGGACGGAGGCGCCGGAGACGGGCGAGACCGCGGAGGAGCAGGGCGACCCGCGGGCCGAGCTGGTCCGGCGGCTGCTCGAGTACCAGAAGTACAAGGACGTGGCCCGCCAGCTCGCCGAGAACCCGCTGCTCGACCGCGAGGTCTTCGCCCGGCGGATCACCCCGGCGGCCGGGGCGCAGGTCGAGTCGGCCGCCCTGGCCGAGGTGAGCGTCTACCGGCTGATCGAGGCGCTGGACCGCGTGCTCAAGGCCCTCGAGCCGCGGGTCGGTCACGAGGTGGTCCGCGATCAGCTGACGCTGTCCGCGGCGATGCAGGGCATCACCGCCCGGCTCCGCCCCGGTGAGCGGATCACCTTCATCGAGCTGTTCGAGGGTCAGCGGACGCGGGGGTCGGTCGTGGTCACCTTCCTCGCGCTGCTGGAGATGGTGAAGCTGCGTCTGCTCCGCGTGCACCAGGACCAGGGAGCGAAGGAAATCTGGGTGTCGGCGGAGGCCGGCGCACTCGACAGCGGGACTCCGGAGGTCGACGAGCGTGAGTACTCCTGAGAAGCCGGGCGAGCGCCCCGGCAAGGCGGTACCGTTCAGCGAGGCCGAGGTGCAGTCGGTGGCCCCGCCACCGTCGGACGTCGAGCTGGAGGACGTCGAGCCTGCCGAGATCGACGAGCAGCCGCTCGAGTTCGAGCCCTTCGAGCGGATCGTCCAGCGAAACCGCCGCCTGTCGCCGGAGCGGGTGAGGACCGTCGTCGAGTCGCTCCTCTTCGTGACCGACAAGCCGGTCACACTCGACCAGCTCCACGAGGCAACCGGGGTCGACAAGGCCCGTCTGGAGGAGGCGCTCGGGCAGCTGGGAGGCATCCACCGAGACGGGGTGAGCGGCATCGTCCTCACCGAGGTGGCCGGGGGCTGGCAGTTCCGGACCGACCCCGACAGCGGCGAGTTCGTCCGGCGGTTCCTCCGGGTGAAGCCGCACCGGCTGACCCGCGCCGCGCTCGAGACGCTGGCGATCATCGCTTACCGGCAGCCGGTCACCCGGCCGGAGATCGAGGACGTCCGGGGCGTGGACTCCGGCGCGGTGGTGAAGGCACTGCTCGAGCGGCGGTTGATCAAGATCCTCGGCAAGAAGGACGAGATCGGCCGGCCCATCCTCTACGGCACGACGCGCGAGTTCCTCGAGTTCTTCGCCCTCAAGGATCTGTCGGCGCTGCCCACCCTCCGCGAGTTCCACGAGCTGTCCGAGGAGCACCGCACGCTCGTGGACAAGGAGGCGCCGGCGCCCGCGGGCACCGAGGGCCTGGTGCAGGAGCTCGCCGATCCGGCCTTCGGCCAGGGGCTGGAGGAAGCCTCGCCCGGCGCCGAGGAGGCGATGGAGGCCCTGGAGGCGGCGATGGAGGAGGCCGAGGCACGCTCGAAGGCCGCCGCGGCCTCGCTCGGGACCGAGTCGCCCCCGCAGCACCCACCGTCCGGGGAGCCCGAGCGGTGAGCGAGCGCCTGCAGAAGTTCCTCGCCCGGGCCGGCGTCGCCTCGCGCCGCCACGCCGAGGTTCTGATCACCGCGGGCCGGGTGAGCGTGAACAACCAGCGCGTGACGGAGCTCGGGAGCAAGGTGGAGCCCAGCGATCTGGTGATGGTCGACGGGCAGCTGGTGACGGTGCCCGAGCACACCTCCTGGTACCTCCTCCACAAGCCGCCCGGCGTCGTGACCACGCTGTCCGACCCCGAGGGCCGGCCGACCGTCGCCGGGCTCCTCGAGGGCGTCGAGGAGCGGGTCTTTCCCGTGGGCCGGCTGGACTGGGATGCCGAGGGCGCGCTGCTGCTGACCAATGACGGCGGCGTCGCCCACCGGCTGCTGCATCCGAGCTTCGAGGTGCCGCGGACGTACCTGGTGAAGGTGAAGGGGACGCCGACCGATGAGACGCTGGCCCGGCTGCGCGAGGGCGTGCGGCTCGAGGACGGCCCGGCGCGGGCGCTCCGTGCCGAGCGCTTCGAGGCGACGGAGCGGAACACCTGGCTGATCCTCCAGGTGGGCGAGGGACGGCCGCATCTGGTGAAGCGGCTCTGCGCCGCGGTCGGGCACCCGGTGGTGCGCCTCTTCCGCCCGGGACAGGCCGGGGTCTCCGTCGCGGGTCTGCAGCCGGGTCAGCTCCGGCCGCTCACCACGGAGGAGGTCCAGCGGGTGGAGGCGATCGCCGCGGGAGGGACGGTCCCCGAGCCGGCGCCGTTCCTGCCTCCGCGGCGGCACGGTCGGGCCGGCGAGGACGACGAGGTCCTCGACGCGGGGGAGATGCCGTCGACGGCAGACACCGCGGCGCGCGAGGGCGTCGGTCGAGCGAGCACCGGTCGCGCGGGCGGGCCCGGAGGCAGGAGCGGCGGATTCGAGACGCAGGGTCGTGACGCTCGAAACGGACGCGGGGGCAAGCCTCGCTTCGGGCGACCGGGTCGTGACGCCGAGCGACCCGGAGCCGCGGGTCGACCCTGGCGCGGGGCTGCCGACGACGGCGACCGGCCTCGCGGGGACGGCAAGCGGCGAGGCCGTGACACCGGGCCGGGCGAATCCGGCGCACGGCCACCGCGCGGAGCGTCTGGTCCCTCGCGAGGTGGCTTCGGTGCTCGGGCATCCCGCGGAGCGGGCGTGTCCGAACGGTTCCCCCCCGGAGGCCGCGAGAGGGATCGTGGCTTCGGCGACCGGGCGCCGCGCGAGACGGGAGCGAGCGAGGGTGACTTCCGGCCTCGTGGCCGTGGCGCTCCGCGCGCCGGGTTCGGTGGCCGTCCCTCCCGCGGACCGGGCGAGGGCGCGTCCCGACCGCGTGGCGGGGGCTTCGAGCGGACTGGCTTCGGCAACCGACCGACGGGGGGCACCGGCGAAGGGGAGAGCGGGTTCCGACCGCGCGGTCGTGGCCCGCCACGAGGCGCGTCCGATGGCCGTCCCTCACGCGGAGGCACCGGGGGCGATTTCCGGCCTCGTGGACGTGGGGCGCCGCGCGCCGGATTCGGCAGTCGTTCCTCGCGCGGACCGGGCGAGGGTGCGTCCCGACCGCCTGGCCGTGGCTTCGAGCGAGCCGGGTTCGGCGACCGACCGCCGCGCGACACCGGAGCGAACGAGGGTGAGTTCAGGCCTCGTGGCCGTGGCGCTCCGCGCGCCGGGTTCGGTGGCCGCCCCTCCCGCGGACCGGGCGAGGCCGAGTCCCGACCGCGTGGCCGGGGCTTCGAGCGGACCGGCTTCGGCGACCGACCTGCGGGCGGAACTGACACGGGGGAGAGCGGGTTCCGACCGCGCGGTCGTGGCCCGCCACGAGGCAGATCCGCTGGCCGTCCGTCCCGCGGAGGCAGCGGGGGCGATTTCCGGCCTCGTGGACGTGGCTCGCCGCGGGCCGGATTCGGTGGCCGTCCCTCCCGCGGACCGGGCGAGGGCGAGACCCGGCCTCGTGGACGTGGCTTCGAGCGGACCGGCTTCGGCGGCCGACCTGCGGGCGGCACCGACGCAGGGGAGAGCGGGTTCCGACCGCGCGGTCGTGGCCCGCCACGAGGCGGGTCCGGTCCGCGGCCGCCGCGCGCACCCGGGGCGAGCATGGGCCGGTTCCCGCCCCGTGGACGCGCCGGCTTCGAGGGCGGATTCCGCCCACGTGGTCCCGGCGCCGGCGCGCCACGCAGCGCGCGTCCGGGCGGCGCGAGCTTCGGTCGCAGCGCACCCGGCCCTGGGGGCAATCCCCGTGGGAAGGGCCGCTTCGGCGCATTGCCCCGCGGTGGTGGTGCACGACGACCCCGCCCCGGCCCCCGTGGTGGAGGTGGAGGTGGGAGGGGTGGCGGGCGCCGCTGAACGGGCGCCACCGTCCCCGGGGTGAGGTAAAACCCCGATTCATCGATGGATCCTGCCCGGCTCAAAGCCGACGCCGGAGCCGCCCTGGCGGCAGGACACTTCGCGCGTGCCGCCTCGCTGTACGCCGCGTACTGCGCCAGCGCGCCTCGCGATCGCCAGTCGCACCTGCGGCTCGGTGACGCGTACGCCCGCGCCGGCGACAAGCCCCACGCCATCGACGCCTACCTCACCGCCGCGCGTGGCTTCGCCGAGGACGGGTTCCTCGCCCGGGCCATCGCCGCCAGCAAGCTGGTCCTCGAGCTGGATCCGAACCACACCCAGATGCAGCGCATCCTGGCGGACCTCTACGCCAAGCGCGCAGCCGGTGGACAGGCGCTGCGGACGCTCCTCGGAAGGGCCGAGGCGCCGCGCGACGAGCCGCTGCCGGTGCGTCCGTTCCAGGTGCTCGCCGCCGAGGCCCCCGCCGTCACCGAGCCCGTCACGCCGAAGCCCGCTCCACCGCCGGCCCATCCCGCGCCCCGCATAGGAGCCGAGGCCGGCGAGCTCCTCGTCACCGAGTACATGCTCGAGCCGGACCCGAAGGAGCCGACGCTCGAGGAGGTGCTCCGAACCGAGGCGAACCATCAGCACGAGACACCGGTGCCACTCGGGCGGCCGGCCTCACCCTCCGCCGACGGCGACCCCGTGGACTCCTCCCCCGTCGCTCCCGCCGAGGTCGCCGCCGCTCCGTCCACTCCTCTCCCCACGCCCGCGCCTGCTCCGGTTCCACGGTTCGTCGAGCTCAGCCTCGAGGACGCCGGAGGCGAGGAGACGATGGAGATCCCCACCGAGCTTCCCAGGGCTGCAGAGACGAGGCCGGGGGAAGACGCGGGCTACATCGATCTGCAGCTGGACGAGGACCCGCCGCCACCGGCCGCGCCCACGCCGCTCCCTCTCGATCCCGGCCCCCTGATCCACGCCCTCGAGCAGGCCGCGGAGCTCGCTCCCGCCGAACCCTCCAGCGGTCGCAATCCGTTCGTCGCGCCGGCGGTGCACAACATGCCCCGCGCGCCCCTGTTCTCGGACCTGTCGCACGAGGCCTTCGTCGAGCTGGTGGAGCGCTGCCCGCTCCGCCGCTTCGAATCGGGCGACCGCATCATCCAGCAGGGCGAGCCGGGGGACAGCTTCTACGTCATCTGCGAGGGCAGGGCGTCCGTCCTCCGCGAGGACGATGGGCTGGCCCACCCGGTCGCCGCGCTGGAGGCCGGCGAGTTCTTCGGCGAGGTGGCGCTCCTTGCCGGAGGCCCGCGCACCGCCAGCGTGTACGCGCTCACCGACGACACGCAGGTGCTGGAGATCTCCGGCCAGCTCCTGATGGAGCTCGCCCGGCGTCACCCCGGCGTGGCCGCGGCGCTGAAGACGTTCTGCCGGCAGCGACTCCTGAGCAACCTCCTCTCCACCTCGCCGCTGTTCCGTCCGCTGGAGAAGAGCGAGCGGCGAGAGCTCGCCACCCGCTTCCGGGCCCGCGACGCGCTCGCCGGCGAGATGGTCATCACCGAGGGAGCGCGAGGCGACGGGCTCTACGTCATCCTCGCCGGGGAGGTGGAGGTGGTCCGCGAGGGCATCGTGGCCGGAACGCTCGGCGCCGGCGACGTCTTCGGGGAGATGTCGCTCCTCGACGGTCTCCCGGCGGTCGCGACCGTACGCACCCGTCGGCGGACCTCGCTCCTCCGCCTTCCTCCCGCGGACCTGACCCTGGTGCTCGAACGGTACCCGGCGGTCCGCCAGCACCTCGAGGCGCTGCGCGATGCCCGCTCGGAGATCAACGCCCGCCTTCCTCTCACTCCCGACGATGAGCCGCTCTTCGTGGTCTAGCCCTGGAGACGACACGCCCGTGACCCTCCGCCTCGCCGTTGCCTCCGTCCTCACCCTCGGCCTCGCCGGCTGCGCCCACGCCAACCTCGAGGGAAGCGACCTCGACAAGGTCCAGCACCCCGCCTTCGTCTCCCGCGTGGCCGACGAGGCCGGACCCCGCGTCGACGTGTACCGCTCCGACTCGAACCAGGCCGCGAAGCTCGGCCCCACCTCGCCCGCGGACGCCGACAAGAAGCTCGAGGAGAGCCTCAAGCCGGTCCTCTCGCGCTTCGAGGCCGCCGAGCGCCTCCGCTCGCACGTCCACGCCGCCATCCAGACCGAGAAGCCGTGGTCGCAGGCGGTTCCCCCCTCGCAGGTGGCGAGCGCGCTGGAGACCTTCCTGGTGCAGGAGGTGCCGGGCGGCGAGCCGGACTACGGACGGCTCAAGCCGCTCGGGGCGGACGCGGTGGTGGAGTTCGTCATCGAGGAGTACGGGATGCGCACCGAGAAGGGCGTCCCTCAGACCTGGGTGCGGGGAACCGGACGCATGTTCCGCCTCGGCGACGGCGGCGTGCTGTGGCGGAGCGGCTTCTCCGGCACCTCCACCGAGGCCGGTCTCCAGCCCCTGGACCCTGCCGCGCTCGCCTCCAACCCGCGTCCCTTCCACGAGCAGATGGTCGCGGTGCTCGACTCGGTGTCGGTCCGCCTGGCACGCCAGCTGAGCCCCACCAACCGCGCCGGAGGGGCCCCGATCCCGCCGGGGACCGGGGAGCTGCGCACGCCGGTCGACGAGCGCACCCCGCTGGAGAAGGAGATCGACAAGTCGAAGTCGAACCCGCCGCCCGACGCCGTCGCTCCGACCGACGTCCCGGTCGACGTCGGCTCCTCCAAGAAGAAGCCACCCAAGGAATCGGCGCCGCCGCCGGACGCAACCGCGCCCACCGAGGTCCCGGTCGACTCGAAGAAGAAGTGAGCACGGCCGGCGGCGGGCCGCGTCACACCATCCTCTGATACTCTCCGCCGCTCCGTCTCGTGTCCGCGAACGCCTCCATCACCGTCGACGGCTCCGCCGGCGGTCAGTCGCTTCGGACCGCGCTGACCCTCTCCCTGGTCACGCAGCGCCCGTTCCGCGTCGAGTCGTTCTGCGCCGGACGTCTGGCGCCGGGCCTGCGGCCGAGGCACCTCGCGCTGCTGCGCGCGGCCGAGGCGCTCGGCGGACGGGTCGAGGGCGGACAGGCAGGCGCGCTCGCCTTCCACTTCACGCCTGGCCCGGTCTCCGCTGGAAATCACGTGCTCGAGCTCGGTGCGTCGGCGCCCGCGTGCCTCGTGTTCCAGTGCCTCTTCTATCCGCTGGCCCTCGCCGGCGGCGGCGAGCTTCACCTCGTCGGGCTCACCCACGCGCCGAAGGGCCCCACCTACCACCACCTCGCCTGGGTCTGGCTCCCGCTGCTCGAGGCCTACGGCCTCCGGGCCTCGCTGTCGCTCCAGCGCGCGGGGTTCTGGCCGGAGGGGGTAGGGGAGTTCCGCGGGCAGCTCCAGGAACGCGGTGAGCCGCCGCTCCGGGTGGAGGTCCCGGCGCGGGGCACGCTCCAGGACGTCGAGGTGCGCAGCCTCGTCGGCGGGATGCCCTTCGACGTCGCCGCGCGCCAGGCCCGGGCCGCCGAGAACGCCCTCCGCGAGCGGGGCATCTACTGCCACGCCGAGAACCTCCCGCTCCCGGTAGGCAAGACGCCGGGCACGCTGGTCTTCATTCGCGCCCAGTTCGAGAACACCTTCGCCGCCTTCGCGTCGGTGGGCGCTCGCAACGCCGCGCCGGAGGAGGTGGGGGCGAAGGCGGCCCACGCCCTCGCCGACTTCATGCAGACCCCGGGCGCGCTGGACGAGCACCTCGCGGATCAGATCCTCATCCCCGCCGGACTGCTCGCCTCGGGCCGCCTCGGGACGTCGAGCCCAGGCACGACCCGCTTCACCGCCGCGCGCATCACTCCGCACCTGAAGGTCACCGCCGCGCTCCTGCAGGATTTCCTCCCCGTCCGGGTGGAGATGCAGGAGAGCGGCGAGGTCGCGGTGTTGCCCGCAACGGCCTGAGCTCGGCCGAGGTCAGGGCGTCCGGACGACCCGGGGCCGGGCGGTCCGTTTCCAGCACCGCAGGCGGCGAGGACGAGCGCGACGAGGAGGGGAGGGGCAGCGCGAGCCATGTCCCCTTCAGGAACGCGAGATCCCCCGTCCAGGCAAATCCCCCGGCCACGCCGAGGCGATCCGGCTAGAGAACCCCATCGTGCTCCGCCCCCTGGTCGCCGCCGTCGTCAACCTCGTCCTGCTCCTCGTGGCGATCCTGCGGGCGCCGTTTCGGCTGCTGCGTCGCCGCCGCGCGCCGGTCTACGTCCAGTTCCTCCTCAAGGGAGATCCGCCCTACCGCCAGCCGTTCCAGCGGCGATGGCCCTGGCGGCGCGAACGGCTTGCGCCGGGGCAGGTCACGTCGCTCCACGCGCTCGACGCGTCGCTGGACACCCTCGCTGGCGATCCGGCGGTGAAGGGCATCGTCCTGGAGGTCCAGTCGCTGGAGATGCCGGCCGGCAAGCGCGCCTGGGTTGCCGAGCGGCTCGCCGCGTTCCGCGCCCGGGGGAAGGACGTGGTGGGCACGGCGGTGAGCGCCGGCAATGGCGAGTACGCCTTGCTCTGCGCCGCCGACCGCATCGCGCTCCCGCGCGCCGGACGCCTCGAGCTCGCCGGGTTCCTGGTGGAGGCCACCGCCGCCGGACGGGCCTTCGAGCAGCTCGGCATTCGCCCGGAGTTCGTCCGGCGCGGTGAGCACAAGACCGCCCCCGAGCTGTTCATCCGCGCCGAGGTGTCGCCCAACCAGCGCGCGGCGCTCGAGCAGTTCCTCGACGAGCGGCACGCCGACCTGGTGGACGCGGTCGCACGCGGACGGCATCTCTCGCCCGAGGACGCCCGCGCCCGGGTCGACCAGGGTCCGTACAGCGCCACCCGCGCCCAGACGCTGGGCCTGGTGGACCTCATCGCAGACGACGTCGAGCTCCCCGCGGCGCTCGGCCTGGATGCGGACCAGACCCGGGCGCTGGCCGGGTCCGCGGGCGTCGGCACCTTCCGCGACTGGGAGCGTGCACGCCGGTGGCCGCGCACCTCCTGGATGGCGTGGCGGCGCCCGACCCGCCTGGCGGTGGTCCCCATCTCGGGGATGATCGCCCAGGCTCCGTCGGGCGCCCCCCCGGTGGGTCCCACCGTCGCCGGCTCGGAGACGCTCGTCGCCGGCCTCCGCGCCGCGGCGCGCGACCGGTCGACTCCCGCTGCGCTCCTGTACGTCAACAGCCCGGGCGGGA
>Ga0157375_10002781_pt1 | contig 15131 bp, 11 predicted proteins | sample M35metaG_FD_115311 | JGI IMG/M metagenome (GOLD analysis project Ga0157375, IMG submission 115311) | Miscanthus rhizosphere microbial communities from Kellogg Biological Station, Michigan, USA - M3-5 metaG | ecosystem: Host-associated > Plants > Roots > Rhizosphere > Soil | place: USA: Michigan...
ATCAGGGCGGGTTCGCGTCACCGTGCAACTGATTCAGGTCAAAGATCAAACCGACCTCTGGACCGGGAGCTTTGATCGTGAATTGAAAGATATATTGGCTCTGCAGGCTTCACTGGCACAGACTGTCGCAGATCAGATCCGTATTACGTTGACCAGGGAACAGCAGAATCGTCTTGCAAGCCCCCGCACCTTGGATCCTTATGCATACGAGGCCTATCTCAAAGGCCGCTATTACTGGAACAAGCGGACGGGCGAAGGTCTGCGCAAAGCAGAAGGTTATTTTCAGCAGGCCATAGACAAAGATCCCGCTTACGCGGCCCCTTACTCAGGATTAGCCGACTGCAACAGCGGACTGACTTGGCACGGATTCACCTCGCCATCCCAAACTCTTCCCAGAGCTGAGGCTGCGGCACGCAAGGCGCTTGAGATTGATCCCCAATCTGCGGAAGCACACGCCTCTCTCGGTTTGGTTCTTAACCACAGGTGGGCTTGGCCTGAAGCCGAGGCTGAGTTCAAGCGTGCAGTGCAGTTGGATGCCCGATATGCAAATGCTCACCATTGGTATGGAGACTATCTATCAATACAGGGCCGACATAACGAGGCACTGAATGAAGCGAAAGAGGCATTAAAACTGGACCCACTCAACCGCATGATCGGGACTTGGGTGGCACTCAGATACTACCTTGCACGGAAATATGACGACGCTATCGAGCAAAGCCGTAGCACGATTGAGTTGGATCCGAATTTTGCGGCCGCGCACTTGCTCCTCGGTGAGGCTTATGTGCAAACAGGCCGCCCTAAAGAAGCCCTGGCCGAGTTACAGACGGCGGCCAAGCTTTCCGGGGACAGTCCAGTCTACGTGGCTCAAGTAGGTGTCGCCTATGCTTCAGCAGGAAGGAAAGCCGAGGCCCTCCAGATAGTTGCTCAACTGCAAAAGATTTCAACGGAGTGCTATGTGTCTCCGTACGGTGTGGCGCAGATTTATGCCGCATTAAATGACAAAAAGAAAACATTCCTGTGGCTACAGAAAGCTTATGACGATCGTGCAGTATGGATGTCGTATCTCGCGGTAGACCCGGTGTTTGATCGCTTTCGCTCGGACCAGTGGTTTCAGGATTTGTCGCGGCACCTCGGCCTATCGACATAACTGGTGGAGGCGGAGGGGAGTCGGAACCCGCGTCCGAAAATGTTACTGGTCAAGAGACTACATGCTTACCCCAGTTGCTGCCCCATTTCACCAACAACCCATTTCCGCTTGTAACTGCAGTTAGGGACGCGTTAAGCCGATGCGAAAATTGCCTGCCGTTACCTGCCGTTCGCTCGCGATACACAGCATAACGCCGTATGACACGCCATCTGCCGCGTTCCAAAGTATTTGAAACTACGTTTCTACGCGAATTCGATTGCTTCCGCGCTCACCAGCTAACATTCCGCACTAGTGCTTGAACACAAAATTCGAAATCTCAATCTCATCATTCCCCTGCAAATAGAAGCCAAACGTTCCTTCAGCGAAATTCTTGTTTTTACTCTGGCTTAATGACGGCGTGGAGGCTGCCGGGCCCCAGTCGGTCAAGGTTTGCCATGAGTTACTCGCATCCGTGCAGCGTTGCAGAAGACTGTTGGACGAAAAAGCGATATTCATATGAATGACTTCAGCATTCCCCAGGTTATATGGAGTCTTTGTCGTCTGCTGTTTGTTGCCATTTGCAACTTCGGTCCGATAGAAGGACTTGTTATCCAGCTCAAAGAGAAGGTAATTCCGGTCATCGATAAAATTGACCACCCACCGGATGTGAGGTCCGCCGCTGAAAATGTTGTGCTTGCGCATTTTCACGGTAAAGGAAACTTGCCCGGATCCATGCGGCCCTGTGTAGAGGACGTATCCACCGCCCTTGTGTCCATACCATTGATCTTGCAGCGTCCACTTAGCGCTCCATTGGTCCATGATGTTTCCGGCCGGAGCCTGGGCGCGCATATCCAGCGGACGGCTTTCGCCAGCGGTGAGCGATACAATCTGCGTATTATCCTGGCCGTTCGCGGTATGCGCTGTGATTGTGTAAGTGCCTTCGTCGAGTGCGAACTTATACGGTCCAGTGGAACGACTGACGGTTTGATTTCCCCGCATTACAGTTACGGCAGTGTTGTTGGCGACCATCACCTCCAAGGTGGCCTGTGAGCGCTTCAAGCCAACGTCGTTAGCGGTGAGGTGCACGGTGTCATTTGCCGCGAAGGTCTTCTTGATAGTGGCCGGCTGATATCCCGGTTGCGTGAAGGTCAGAGTGTGTTCACCAGCAGCGATGCCGGGATGAATGAACGTGCCATTCGGAGCGACGGTACCGATCTGCGTGCCGTCTACTGACACTTGCGCGCCCGCCGGCAGGTGGTCCAGAGCAAGAGTGGAGAATTTCTGCACCGCAGCAAGAGCAAACGTAACCCTGGCTTCCTGTCCCTTTTTAACATCCACGGTCTGCGTGTCGTCTTTGAATCCGTCCTTCACCACGCGGACCGTGTGCGATTTGGTGGACAGACCAGGAACAATGACTTTGCCTTGCTTCGTTTTGCGGGGAAATGGTTTGTTGTCGATCAAGACCTGGACGTCATCTTCGGCGGTCATCACCAGGAGGCTGCCGACTTCACGGTCGGAGTAAACAATCACATCCAACGCTGGAGCAGCTCCAACCTCGAACGACATTTTCCGCAAATCCGTGCCCTGTCCAAGCGATAGTTCATGAACACCGGCGCTGAGATCGTTGATGTCTATTGCGCCATTGCTGAGCTGTCCAGTGGGATTTCCATCGATCGCCACCGGAGCAGTCGCCACGCTGGCGGTCACGTGGGTTATTCCGGGCCTGGTGCTCACCAGGACCGCTTGCATCTCCTGGGTTTGCGGAGCACCGACCGTAGGCAGGTTTTCGGAAGCGATCACAAAGGTGATCGTCGCCTTCTCTTTGCCTGGCGTAGAGATTTTCATCACGTGCTGGCCATTGCCCAGGTTGGGAAGCGACAGACTGCCGCTATCCAATTTCCCCACAGGTTTGTCGTCCACCGTGACCTCACCGTTGGCAAGATCTGGAGTTTTGATCCTGACTACCTGTGCGAGGGATTGCAGAGTCAAATTAAGGTCAGGCGCTGGTTGTCCTGCTTGGATCGAAAACGTGGTACTGATTGGCGCATATCCCGCTAGCGAAGCTTCCACCTGATAATCGCCGGGTTCAAGGTTCAACTGCAGGTTGGAGGTCCCCTTGTCCTGATGGTTGATACGGATTGTCGCGCCTTCAGGCGAGGTGTGAATCTGTACCGCTACAGCCACGCCAGCAACCGATGGTTTGTGTAAGAAACGAACGCCGACCACCGCGAGGATTATTACCGCAACCGCACCAGCCATCAAAAGCACAGCAGGTTTTTTAAGCTGCAGCTTTTCTCCGATGCCTGGTCCGGCGGGAGCGGTCGCAGTTTTCTTTTTTGGCTTGGGAGTCGGTGCATTACCACCGCGTGCGCGTACGATTCGCTGGACTTCACGCGCCACCGATTGCACATCAGCTTCTTGCGGGTAACGCTCTGCCACCACGCGGCTGCGTTCCCAGATAGCTTGGAGCTCGCCGCTTTTGGCAGACTGGGCTTCCTTCTCCAGGTTTTTCAGTTGATCGAGATCACTGAGCCGCGCCTGCTTCTGTTGCGACTGCCGCAATTGTTTGCTCAAGGTATCGCGGATGGCGGTGAGCCGAGGCTCCGACGGATAAGCGGTTAAACCCTTCTCAACTTCTGCCGCCGCCGCCTTCATGTCGCCGGAAGCTTGCAGGCGCCGCGCTTGCGAAGCACACTGTTCCACAAATTCTTCGCGCTTGCGGTCGAAAGCCTGGGCGCGAAGACTCTTTGCTTCGGGATGGCTGGGATCCAGCTCCAATGCCTCTTGCGCCAGGCTTTCAGAAGCCTGCCAGTCCGTATCATGCAGATTGCGCGAGCGCTCGACCAAAAGATCGCGCAGGGTGCTGCGAATTTCCGGATTGCGGTCGTCGAGTTGATGGGCTTTGCGGATCAGTTCCAGCCCTTGTTCAAAATCACCTTTCCCGCAGAAATCCTGTCCGTCGGTGAAAAGATGTCCCGCCCGCACGGAGCGCTCATAACCCTGTTGCGCCAGTTTCTGTAGCTCGACCAATTCGGCATCGCTCGGGAATTCAGCCTGCGCTCTTTGCAGCACTTCGAGAGCGCGGGTGTACTCGCCCATGCCTAGCTGACGATCGATCTGTTCCACCCAACCTGCTTTTGCCGCATCACGCGCCTGCTGGTCACGGCGTTTTTCCAGCCGCTCTACTTCAAACTGCAGGCCGGGATACTGGCTGTAAATTGTGCGCAAAACTTCCATGTCAGCCAGGGCTTCATTGATTTGTCCGCGCTCTTCGTGAGCCCGGGAGCGGGCGACGATGGAGTTGACTAGGTCCCGCTTGTCGCTAACGAGCTTCAGTGATCGCTCAAAGTGAGGTTCTTTGGGATAGGATTCGAGCGCTTCGCGTAGCAGGTTATACTTTGCATCGAGATCATTTTCGCTTTCCAGTCGGCGATCGACATCAGCAATGAACGAGGAGAGCTGCTGCCGCTGCTGCTCTTCGATATCAAACTTGACCGCCTGAAACAGCGCCTGCCCAGGATATTTGGCAAGGATGTCGTTACAAATTTTTAGCGCCTTTCCAAAGTCACGCTCAGCGAGATATCTGCGAGCTTCGGCGTAACCGTTGTTAATGTTGTCATGCTCCGAGCGGACTTTGTTGTAGAAGCTTTGATAAGTACCACTGAGCTCGGGAGAAGAGGTATCGGGAGCGCGGCGGTCGAGATCCAGCACCAGTCCCATCTGGCTCAGCGCCACGCTGACGTCGCCGTTCTTCCACGCATTCAGAGCATTCTGATAAATGTCGGCCTTTTGTTTACGCAGCTTTAGATAATCTTCTTCTTCACGCTCGATGTCCGCAATCATCCGCGTGGCGCGAGTCTCCTTTGGGCGCAGTTGAAGCACGTTCTGTAGCGCTTGGCGGGCGTGGCCGTAGGCGTGGTTCTCCAAATGCTGACTGGCCAGCTTGAACCACTTGTCGATTTGCCGTTCACTGCGCCGGTCTTCGATTTTGCTCTTCAGGCCAAGCGCGGCCATATGGTTGGGATCGAATTGCAGGATTTCCTGGATCTTTTGCAAGGCGAGCGGGTCTTCTTCTTCCTCAAAGCGTGCTTTGGCGCTTTCGAGAAGTTGAGAAATGGTCCGCTGTCGCACCACCTGATCGATCTGCGTACGCAACAGGCTGATCTGCGGATCAATGTTGCCCTCTGCTTCGAGCTCGGCCACAATTTCGCCGGCAAACTGATAGTCTCCGCTGTCGAATGCCTTATTGGCGCGTTGAATGCGCGGTGCAAGACGAGCAGGATCAAAAATATCAATCGGCTCGTTGCGCAAGGCTTTTTGCAACGAGTCACCAAACTCGCGCGCGTTGTCATAACGGTTCCACGGCTGCTTAGCCATGGCTTTATGAACAACGCGGCTGATGATCTGGCTTACGGCGGGATTAATTTCCGAAGCCGGTGGCGGAATGTTTTTGAGGATGCCATTGACCACTTCCTCTTCGGTCGTGCCGCGGAAGGGCTGCCGGCGAGTCAATGCTTCGTAGCAAACAACGCCCAAAGAAAAAATGTCCGATTGCGGCGAAACCGGTTTGTACTGGACCTGCTCCGGTGCCATATACAGCAGCGTGCCCTTTTGAAAGCCGCTGGAACGAGAGTGTGAATCGACACTATGCGCGACCCCAAAGTCGATGATCTTTACCGAATCATCTTCCATTACAAAAATATTGCTCGGTTTTAAATCACGATGGATCAACCCGCGTTCATGCGCAGTCTGCAAACCACGGCAGGTCTGGGCAATGATGTCTACGACGCGATCTACGCTCAGGCGATGGCTGGCATTGCGAATCAACTCGTCCAAAGTTTTGCCAGGCAGCAGCGGCATTACAAAGAACGGCTTCTTATGGCCGGATTCGTCCTGGAACTCCCCAATATCGAAAATCTCAATGATGTTGGGATGGGCCATCGACTTCAGCACTTCACACTCTTTGTAGAAGAGTTGAAGCGACATCTTGTCGGGGAATTCGAGCAGGGTCTTCAGCGCGACGTCGCGGTTCATCGGCGCGGGATCGTAGCAGCGATACACGATTCCCATCCCGCCTTCGCCCAGCTTGGTCTTGATCTCGTACCGGTTCTTAATTTTTTTTACTGCTGCCATGCGTACCAGCTTTTCCGGGGGAGAGAATCGAAGGTCCTGCTGATCGTGATGCTGTGTTCGCTAAATTCCTTGCATGCTCTCTAGTAGTCTCTTCCACCCGGAGGACGTTTCTGGAGACGACTTTTCGAAAAATCTGCTTCGGGCCGGACCACAGTCCGTTCGCCCGCAGCTCGAGGTGGCTGCGCGCCACCCTTTTGTCCGCCAAATCCGGGAGGCGCCTGCCGCATTGGCATGTCCTGACTGGAAGACCGTGCGCGCGACATGTTGGCCCAGCGCATTCCGCCGTCAGGCGCAGAGCCGGGGAAGTTGCCGATGTACTGCTCCGGCCAAACCAACCGCGGTACCCAGAACCAGAGAACTAACAGCATTGTTCCCAGGCCGAGGAAAACAAGAACCGGGCGCAGCAGCGAAAGCCAACTTCCGGAAGCGGGGACAATCGGCAACGCTGCTTTCAATTCGGCGGTATCACACTTCCCATCGAAACTCGGAGTACCGATCTGCGGCGCTGACCACTGACGTTCATCGCTCTCGAATTTTTTGCCAGATACATTCAAAGTTGCTTTGACCTGCAACGTTCTGCCTTGAAGAGAGGCGCGATCGTCCCATGGCGACGCGAACGTCGCGACAATACGATTCGTCAGCAGGGTGCGCGCGAAGTTGAAGGCCTGTGCCAGCTTCTCGAGGCTGTCAGCCATATACGCCTTTGTGCTGATCTGTCGTAGCGCAGATTGGTCAATAGAACCACGATCACCGAAACCGACAGCAATCACTTGCACGCCCGAAGAGCGGGTAGCGTTGGCGGCCTCCTGCAAACCAGCAGGACCGTCGAGCAAACCGGCATCATCTCCTTTGCCAACTTCGTTCTTGCCATCAGTCATAACGACTAACAATGATTCAGGAGCACCCGATCCGCTGGCGTTCGACGCGGTGGAGGCCTCTGCCAAAACCTGCAAGCCTTGCACGACAGCCGAATAAAGCGCCGTGTTGTTCCTCGGTCCGGGAGTCGGCAATGCACTGATCTGCGTCAGCGCTTCGGCGCTGGAACTAGCAAATTGAGCGGAACTAATCCGGTTCGCGACGTCGTGGCTTTCGAACGGAACAATGGCCACACGATCCACCGAGGGATCGAACCCCTGCAGGAATTGTGCAAGTGCGGCCTTCGCCGTTTCAAAACGGGTTTGGCCGGAAGGCATGCGCTGGTTCATGCTGCCGCTAACGTCGACAAGAATCAGAGCGATGCGTCCGCGAACCGCTTGTGTGTCACCACTTTGCGCGACGGCGAAGAAGGGATCAATTTCCTGATTGTCGAGATAAACCTTCAGCTTGCCGCGCAGGTCTTTGTTCGGCGGAAGATTGATGTTCAGCGGAGATCCTTGGGCGTCGACAACATTGAACTTCACTCGAAAGCAGGGCTTCGAAGTGGAAGGATCACAGCTCAGCAGACGAACTTTGTCGGCGAAGTCGAGTTTTCCTGCTTGCGCGAATGAGACACTGCTGCCGAAACCTGCAATCAGCAAAGCTATCGCGAGTGAAATAAAACGTCGCATTTCGCCGATTACTTCTCCTTCCGCGAAACAAATTTCAGCGCGGTGCGCCCGACCAGAATGTCATCAGAATCACGCAATTCCTGCGAGGAAACAACCGTCTTGCCTCTCACTCGTAGTTGATACCGCGCCAGCGCAGCTTGATCACTGGCATCGGGATGCCGTGCCAAAAAGAACCTTCCATTCTTCCCAAACAGAATTGCGTGCCGCCCGGCGATTCCAGTATCCGGTACGAAGATGTCGATTTCTGGGCGATAGCGGCTGCGGCTCAAATCCTGACTCTGGCTGCCGACTACATAAGAATCGCCCTGCTGAATCTCCCACTCCTTATGACTGCGACCAAACTTCGACTGAGCGCGCGCGTCTCCGCTACTGATGAATTGTAAGACGCCATCACGCAGAAGAATGGGAGCGAGCGTCACGCCGAAACAAATTCCCACACCGACGGAAACAAAACCCAAGGCCTGCGAAAGATCGGGAACCACCGTACCCAGTCCAACAAAGATCAGCCCACCTAAAGCGCCGCCAATCAATCCACCGGCAAACGCGTGGGCCACGCGCGCGCGGTTCACCTGCACCCAGCGCAAACCAAGTCCGCAACCAATAAATGATCCAGCCAACATCCAAGCAATTAAGCGCGTCAGGATAGGGGCTTTCTCGCCCAAATTGTTGGTGATTGGAATCTGCGCCAACCCAGCCAGCAACCCTGCCAAAATCCCGATTAAAGTTCCTGAAACCACCCAGCGCGGCATGATGCGGCTGCCCGACCACTTGTCGGAAAATGCCACGGTCAACCCGCCGATGAAGGCCCCTAAGATTGTGGCTGGAATAACGTCCGCGACCCACGCGCTCGATTGGTTGGCGAAGACTGCCGACACCAGTGCGTAGAGGGTCCAGGAGAACAGACCAGCGATTCCTCCCACCAAGCACATGAAATACAGGGTCTTATAAAGACTCATATCGGGTTACGCGGCAAAACTTGGGACTTACGTAAAAGCGACAACTGCCCCAATTAGGTGCAAAAGTATAGCCTATAATTGCAATTCGTGTATCCATTGTCTGCATCCAATGCTGACTACTCGAAGCTCTCCCAAACTCCATTCAACTCCAAGCTTCTCCGTGAGTTGGCGGTCATCGTCGTCGGTGCTGGAGCGTTGGGGAACGAAGTCGCTCGCATCCTTGGACTGCTAGGTACAGGACGGGTAACGGTCATCGACCCGGATACTGTCGAAGCTTCCAATCTGCCGCGTTCCACCTTTTTCTGGGCCAAGGATTCCGCCGGACAAAGCAAAGCTGAAGTACTGGCGAAAGTTGCCTCCGGCTGGTTTACGGATACCAACTGGATTGCCATTCCCGCCGAAATCGCCGACGTCGGTTTCCAGAAAATCAAGGCTGCCGATCTCATATTCAGTTGCGTGGACAGCGACTTAGCCCGCCTGGAAATCGCCTACATCTCCAGCAAACTGGGGGTGCCGGTGATGGACGGGGGAATGGGTAGGCAAAACTTTGCACACGGGAGAGTCACCTACTTCCCTGCATCCCGCGAGTCGGCCTGTTATGGCTGCCTACTTAGCCCGCGCAAACGCCGCGAACTGCTAGAAATGTGGCAAGCCACCCTACGTCCCTGCACGCCAGCAGCCGAATCCGGGGAGGAGGGCTTGGTCAGCACTCCCACCATGGCGGCCGTTATCGGGGCGTTGCAGGTGGAGTTTGGGTTAAGGACAGTTTTTGAGATCCGCAATGGAAAGCCAGCAAAATCAACAACTTTGGAGATTCGCGTCGATCCGGAGAGGTGGATCAAGGAGTTTAGTTCCGGGGTCAGCGTGGATTGCCCGTTTCATGAAGAGGATAGGGAAAAACTCCATCCACAGCCTTCGGCGGATTGCACGGTAAGACAGCTTTTGAACGATGCTTCCGCCCACCACTTGATACTCGACTGGCCTCTTTGTACCCAAGCTAAATGTTTGACTTGCCAACAAAAATGGGAACCAAAGTTGAGACTGGCAGCGCTGCGCCGCCACGGTCAATGTCCATCATGCGGGTCGAACAATATCTTGGAAGTCGAGACAATTCGGTCGGTGGGAGCAGACTCTCCCTGGGGTGATCTTCCACTGTCGGCATTAAAATTGCCCGTAGATCATCTGTATACGGTCCGCAAGAACGCCATATGAAAACTAGAGCGCTGGCCTCAATCCTGGCATGTTGTTTCTTTCTGGTGCTGCTGCAGTTGTTGGCGGCGTTCATCGGACCATGGGTTGGCATGCTGACCGGCGCGGCGCTCGCGCTGGTGTCATTGGGAATTTTGAAATTTTTCCAGATTGAGGTTGAACAAATCTGGCTGGCTGCAGTGATCCCGGTCGGTGCGAGTTTAATTGGCGTAGCTTTAGTTTTCTTTACCCGCGGTGGCGTGGCCACGCAGTTATGGCTGGCTCCGTTGTTGGCTTGCGTTGTAGCCCTGGCCATCGTCGGGATCCAGCGCATGAATTCCCGCAAATGCCATTTATGTAATCGCAGGATCAGCGATGTCAGCTTTGCTTGTCCGCGGTGCAGCTTTACGGTTTGCGATGCATGCTGGGTCTTTGAACGCGTGCGCTGCAAATTGTGTGAGCAGCAAAAGGTGCCAATTTTCCCGCCGGAGGGAAGATGGTGGGACAAACAACTGGGCCCACGCACTGCGCATGGACGCTGCCAATTATGCATGACGCCTGCTGAAGAAACTGACCTACGTCCCTGCCGCAACTGCGGCCGTCCGCAATGCCGCGAGTGCTGGGACACGGCCAACGGCCAGTGCAGCCGCTGTCAGTGGAGCATCGAAGATTTGCCGGGAGCATTAAAGTTCTATATGCCAAGTGCAGATGCGCCCGCAAAGGACGCGCGCGTCCGTACCCGATAGAGGAGACTATGGCCAAGTACCAGATCTATTTCGACACCATCACCGGAGAGACCAAGTACAACGTGGATATTGATGAAGAGGAAGTTTTGGAGACTGTGCTGGATGAAATTCTCTACGACCTGCGTGAGCGCGGGGAGATTCTGCGTGGAGATGGAGAGCCGCAGGTGGTGTGGAATGGGCAGTCGCTGGATTTTGCTGTGTCGCTGCCGCAACAGGGTGTTCATCCGAATGATGTGTTGCGAGTTTCTACGATAGCCACAAACGGCTGATGGACGCGTTTTATCAACGTCGGGTCGAGCAGGAGTGGAGACTACTTGAACTCCTGGCCCAAACGAATCCCAATATTCTGGGGAATATTCAGCGTAGCCAAAAACCAAGTGGGGAAGTTTTCGGCTGTACTATTCAGCAGACACAAGCTCTAGTTGGCAACCCAAAAGGAATTAAATTTCAAGACTCTCATCACGTCCATTTTCACTTCCCAACATTCTTCCCGTCGGTTCCCATCGAAGCGAATGTTGCCCAACCCGTTTTCCACCCCAACGTCCACCCAGAAACCGGTTTCATCTGTCTCTGGAACCGCTTCTCCACGGGCGACACCGTCATGGAAGCCATCAGTCAGCTCCAGCAAGTCATCACTTGGACTCTGGTCAACCAGGAAACCGACCACCTCATGCAACCCGAAGCTCTCGCTTGGTACAAAGACCCGGCCCGAACAGTGGAGCTTCCTCTCCCGTACCAGCCCATCGTCAAGCCGATCGATTTTCAAAAGGAGCGTACCTACGCCACCCGCCCTGCAAATTCCTTCCGACATCGCCTGGAATAGCCTGCAAAACCTGTGGAAAACTCGGATCTAACTCCCGCTTTCTACAGTAATTTCTTTCTTCAACTGTGCAAAGTTCTGTCACTTTGCCGTTCCTCGAACGAGTCCAATTCCCACAAAGTCATTGACAAAATTGGACTTTGGCGATAACTTCGCGGGGCGTCAAGTTGCGTCCGAACAAGGTGTATTGAGGCGCACCCCATTTGGGGCAAGGCCTTGTACGGGCGTATAAAGACCCACGCCCAACTGATCCACGCCTTCTCCTTATTTTGAGGCTCCACCGGATCAAAGGGCTTGTATTGCTGGTTTACCCTGCTTCCGGTAGGCTGGCGAGAAGGTGAAGTCCCGGGGGGTCTCCCGCAGGAGAAAACACATGCCGCTGGTAAAAGTTATCCGTAAGGGAGTTACTCCCGCCGTCCGCAAAGTGCCAACTTCCACCGCTGCTGTCATGTTGCCCATGACGTTGGATCGCGTAGGTAAGGAAGCAGCTTCGGAGAACGAAGAGCCAACAAAAGTCGAAGACGTTCAGGATGCCTTTAAGAAGTTCAATCCCAAACTCAACTTCAAAGGCAACGCTGGCCCGGAAGAGACAGAGTTCAAGGCCGAGTTCCAGTTCCGCAATATCAAGGACTTCGATCCGGAGAACCTTCAGAAGCGCCAAGAGATCAAAAACGAAGACGGCGAGACCGTTTACCTACGGAATGACATCGCAGACCTGAAGAATAAAATCGACCTGCTCTATCGTCTAAAGGATCGTTGGAAGCTGCCGACGGTGCGCCGGGCGTGGGGCAACGAAACTCAGCGCAAGGAAATCATTCAAGCACTTGAGCGTCTGCGGGGCGAATTGGTAAGAGTAGCGGGTAAGGGGGAGGGTTCGAATGGCTGAACTTACGAAGTCAGCAACAACTTCGGAGATCTTGGGCGCGAGTCCGGCGCGTGATCTTTTGCAGGATATCTTTGCCGACCTGCATCCTGCGTTTATCGACGAAAGCCGCGACCTCACTAGCATCTTTACGCCCCAATCTGCCGGTGAATTTCTTTCCCAGCTCACCAACTTTGAGCAGCTACTTGCTGAAACGGACAGCTACGAAACCACACTAAAGAAAATGCAGGTACAGATTGATCAGGCGGAGGCGATCCGCGATCAATTGCTTGCTCAGGTGTTTGAGAAGATTCGTCCGATCGAGCGGAGCTACCGCCAGTTGATGCTGTTCTTTGAAAATTCGAAAGTGCCAGATGGCAAGGTGCGCAAGCCAGTCGAGTTGTACATGATGAATGCGGATCCCAAGGCAATGAAGGACGTGTTCAGCATGAGCGTTGTCGCCATCGAAAATTTTGTGCGGAAACGCAATGACAATTTCAACTTCCGCGATGACATCTGCAACCTCGTGGTCCCCGGATTTATTCCGCAAGCGGTGCGTGAGAAGTTTGAAGACATCGCGAACGCATGGGGCATGCTGCTGGTCGGCGATCTCGACGATGAAAAGACCTTCAAGAACGTCGAGCGCAATTTCCTGCCGGGCGGAAAATACGAGTTCATGAAGCGGCCAGAAGACCGCGCCGCGGCTGATGTTGTCACCATGGGCTATCTGCAACTGCGGCCCAAGCACTGGTTCGAAACGAACCTGGACGGCGGTGACGATCTCTATGGTCCAGCTTCGGTAGTTTTTGCCGGCGCCATTGCCCGCGCAGACGACGCACAGGGAATCGCTCAAGGTCCTGTCGGTTCACGCTTCGGCCAGGTGGCTGGTTCCGAAAAGTGCCGTGTGGAACCGCTGATCGGCGAGATGGAACACCTCAGCATGGAGCGTCAGCTGATCCCGATCATTCGCGATGCGGACAATCATCTGTGCTTCTTCGGTTGCCGTACTCAGGCGGAAGATCCCTACGGCGTCCTGAAGTTCTTTACGTCGTACCGCATTCTTCGTTATCTGGAACGCTGCTGCCGTCACTATCTCCTGCAAGTCGCAGGGCAAGTGCTGACGCGCGATTTCATGGACGACAACATCGAAAAGCCGTTGCGTCGGTTGTTGGATGAGCAAATGGCACAGGGCACGATCGCTGGTTACGACTTGAGCGTGGACAAGGATTCCAATAAACGCATGCAGGGAATCTGCGACATCAGTTTGAGCGTGATGCCCACCGGGCCGGCTGAAACGTTTGTGCTGAAAATTGACGTGCCTGAATTCAAGTCTTCCGAAGCAGGCAAGTCAGAGTAGTTAATTCAGATCTGTTTGGCTGGATGGATCGCGTTGGATTTTGTCCAACTCTTAAGTGTCAGCTGACCCCCGTGTGCCCCCGTTAACGTTAAAGAAAGCAGGAGGTTGAGACATGGCTACACCTTATCGTTGTACCGTCACCATTGATGGCACAAAGTTCAACGCCATCAGCACCAGTGTTAAGTTTTCAACCGAAAAAGACCGGGCAGGTATGGCGCAGATGGGGAGTCTCACCACCTCCATACGGGTTTGGGCTGATTTCCACGATGACGTCAATTTGCCTCACGCCGCAGTCAAAAAAATCTTCACTTTGGCTAACGTAGTTACCCGCGACAAAATCAAGGACATCAAGATCGAGTACTGGAAGGACGACTCCCATCAGGATGCTCTTGCTGCCTACAGTTTCAAAGGTTGGGTGAGCCGCTTCGAGACTTCCAATCCACATGACGCGACCGGTGACGATGATGTGCATCCGAATGCGCCGGCTGGAGTTAATCACCTGCTCGTTCTCGACCTCGAACCGGCCCTGAACCAGCAGAACTTCAACGAAATCAAGATGACCAATTAACGCGAAGGAGACATCATGCCCTCACCAACTCGCAGTACCGTTACCCTGGATGGCACCAAGTTCGACGCAGTTTCGACCCAAGTCGCCTTCACGACCGCTAAAGATCGCGCAGGCATGCCGCAGATGGGCAGTCTGCAAACGCAAATCAGAATATGGGTCGATTTCCATGACGACACCAATCTTCCCCACGCATCTTTGAAGAAGATTTTTGAACTGGCTAATGTAGTCACGCGCGACAAGATCAAAGACATCAAAATCGAATTTTGGAAAGACGACGCGCACAAGGATGCCCTTTGCAGTTACAGCTTTAAAGGGTGGATTAGCGGTTTTCAGACTTTTAATCCATCCAATGAGGACAGCGGCCTGAACCATCTGCTGGTGCTGAATCTCGAGCCGGCGCTGAACCAGGCCAACCACAAAGAAGTAACCATGAGCAACTGACCGGGAGGTCGTTATCTCGTTCATCGCTTTTCCTCTCCGCTTCCGGCAAGGCTTTCTGCGCAGATGCGATGAGCCGGAAGCGGTTTTGTCGTTATTGCAGGTTATGGCGAACACGCCCCATCAGTCATGGGCGGGGAGTCCGCATTTTGGACTGCGCGAACTGCTTGAGCACGGAAGAGCGCGGCCTGAAAAGATTCAATTCGCCGTGGAAGAGATGAACCGTTCGCTGGAGAGTCTGGGCGTCACAGGTTTTCGCGTAGGCAGTATCGCGATGGAATCGCAGCCGGGTGAGGGGATCAGCCAATGGGTTATAACGCTGGCTTCCACCACGGACAGCGCCAAGACATACTCCATGCAATGGAAAAGTACGGCCTGAATTTGCTTTCG
>Ga0157375_10002782_pt1 | contig 15125 bp, 17 predicted proteins | sample M35metaG_FD_115311 | JGI IMG/M metagenome (GOLD analysis project Ga0157375, IMG submission 115311) | Miscanthus rhizosphere microbial communities from Kellogg Biological Station, Michigan, USA - M3-5 metaG | ecosystem: Host-associated > Plants > Roots > Rhizosphere > Soil | place: USA: Michigan...
GGATCGCGGAAGGTCGCGAACCGTGCGTACCCCTCGACCTCGCCGACGTAAGCATCGAACACGGCGCCGCGCTGTTCGAGGGCCCATCGCGTCCCGTCGAGATCATCGACCTTCAGCACCACGGTCCCGCTGGCCGGCGGCTCGTCGTCGGTCCCGTGCAGGGCGATCCGCACCGGGCCACCGTCCAGCTCGGCCCACTCGTCGCCGTCGCGACGCAGCAGCTCGAGACCGACGACGTCGGTATAGAACGCGAGCGCCCGACCCATGTCGCGGGTCCAGTAGTAGACGTGGTCCACGATCACGGCCCCGATGCTACCGGGGAGGACCGTCAGCTCTGTCCGAGGATCTTGGCCTTCTGCGCTTGGAACTCGGTCTCGGTGAGGATGCCGTCGGCGCGGAGCTTCGCGAGCCGCTCGAGCTCGGTCGTGGCGCTCGGGGCGGATGGTGCCCCCACGGGCCCGGCCGGCGGTGGCGCGGCGGCCTGGTCGCCCTGATACATCCGCTTCTTGTTGATCTCGCCTTGGTGGTAGATCGTCTTCTGCACCTCTTCGGGGTGGCGGATGTCGTCGAAGGAGTTCGTCCCGAACTCCGAGGCCGACGAGATCCGCAGCGTCCCCGCGCCGACGATCCGGTCGAAGATGCCTTGCTCGAAGCGCACGTCGTTGATCGCCTCGAGCGGGATCTCCATCGAGCGCTTGGCGATCCAGCCCTGCCGGTGGATCACCCGTTCGCTCGTCACCGCGAAGTTCGACGTCAGCCATCGGATCAGCCGCGGGACCGGGTAGACGAGCATCGCGACGATCCAGATCGCCGGCCAGAGCCACCACGGACCGCCGAGCCAGTTGGCGAGGAACCCCGCCGCGACCGTGACCACGATCGTGTACAGCGTTGGCAGCGCGAGCTGGATCGGGTGCGGCCGGAGGTCCAGCACGAGGGTCTCGCCCTCGATCAGCAGGTTCTTCGGGAACGGCATGGCGGGACGCTACCGCGGTGCCCAGGCCCAGGCAATCCGGTCAGGCCGACGGGCGGAGGTGCTCGACATCGCCGAACGCGACGCGCGCCTCGCCGGTGTCGGTGGACAGCTGCAGCGAGCCGAAGTCGTCGATGCCGACGGCCCGCCCGGTGGTCTCCTTGCCGTCCAGCGTCCGCGCGCGCACGACCTGGCCGATCGTCGAGGACACCGGCAGCCATTCGTGACGCACGCGCTCGGGGAGCGACGCGTCGGCCGTGCTGTATACCGAGGCGAAGCGCTTCAAGAACGCGATCAGCAGCTCGCGCTGCCCGGTCCGGTCGCCGATCGCGCCCGCACCCTCGATCTCCTTCGGCGCCTCGAGGTTGACCCCGACGCCGACGACGACGTATCGCAGATCGCCGTCCTCGACCCCGGACTCCAACAGGATGCCGCCGACCTTCGCTCCGTCGAGCAGGATGTCGTTCGGCCATTTGCACGAGACCCTCCGGCCGGTCACGTCGCGGATCGCGCCGGCCATGCACGCCCCGGCGAGCAGCGACAGGAGTCCCGCGCGCGACGGCGGGAGCGACGGACGGAGCACCAGCGAGAACAGCAGCGCGCGATCCGGGACGTCGGTCCAGATCCGGCCGACACGGCCGCGGCCCTCGGTCTGGTGCCCGGCCGACACCAGCGTCCATTCCGGGCTGTCGTCGCCGGCCAGGGTCACCGCCAGCGCGTTGGTCGACCCGGTAACCTCCTCCGCACGCACGGGCGCCCCGATCGGGATCGCTGCCAGGGCAGCCCGCAGGTCGTCGTCGGTCAGCATGTGGTCACCGAGTGGCGCCGGACACCCATGGAAGGCACGATACGCGAGTGACGAAGCAGAAGCTCCTGATCGCGAACCGCGGGGAGATCGCCGTCCGGATCATCCGCACGTGCCGCGAGATGGGGATCCCGTCGGTCGCGATCTACTCCGACGCCGACCGGGACGCGCTGCACGTCGAGCTCGCCGACGAGGCGTACCGCGTCGGGCCCGCGCTCGCGAGCGACTCCTACCTGTCGATCGGCGCGATCCTCGAGGCCGCGCGCAAGTCGAAGGCGACGCTCGTGCACCCCGGGTACGGGTTCCTCGCGGAGCGGGCGCACTTCGCGCAGGCGGTGGACGAGGCCGGGTTCACGTTCGTCGGTCCGTCCGCGACCGCGATCGAGCAGATGGGCGACAAGGCGGCAGCGCGTCGCATCGCCGACGCCGCCGGCATGCCGATCGTCCCCGGCACGCGCGACCCGGTGGACATCGACGCCGCGAAGAAGGAGGCGCCGCGTGTCGGGTATCCGTTGCTCGTTAAGGCCGCCTTCGGCGGCGGCGGCAAGGGCATGCACGTCGTCCGCGACGCGAAGCACCTCGAGGATTCGCTGAAGCGCGCGGCGCGCGAGGCGCAGTCCTACTTCGGCCGGCCCGAGGTCTTCCTCGAGCGCTACGTCGATCGTGCCCACCACATCGAGGCACAGGTCATCGCGGACACCCACGGCGAGGTCGTGTTCCTCGGCGAACGGGACTGCTCGGTGCAGCGGCGGCATCAGAAGCTGATCGAGGAGACGCCGTCTCCGCTGGTGGACGAGGCGCTGCGAGAGCGGTTCGCCGACGCCGCGACGTCGCTCGTGCGCGAGGCGAACTACGTCAACGCCGGCACGATCGAGTGCATCCTCGATGAGGACGGCTCCTTCTACTTCCTCGAGATGAACACGCGGCTGCAGGTGGAGCACACCGTCACCGAGATGGTGACGGGTCTGGACATCGTCGCGCTGCAGATCGACGTCGCGTTGGGCGGGTCGCTCGCCGGGCTCGAGGTCGCGCCGCGCGGGCACGCGATCCAGTGCCGGATCAACGCGGAAGACCCGGGCCGGAACTTCCTGCCCGGGCCCGGCCGGATCACCCGCTACGTCGAGCCCGGCGGCCCGTTCGTCCGGGTCGACTCGGGCGTGACCGAGGGCCGCGACATCCCCGGCGACTACGACTCGATGTTCGCGAAGCTGATCGTCGCCGGCGCCGACCGGGAGCAGGCGCGGCACCGGATGCTCCGCGCGCTCGGCGAATACGTGGTCGAGGGGGTTCCGACCACGATCCCGGTGCACGAGTGGATCCTCGAGACCGAGGCGTTCCGCGATTCCACGCACACGACGACCTGGCTCGAGAAGGCGCTCTCGGACGCGCATCTGCCCGCACAGGGCGACCTTTCACAGGGAGGCGCGCAGCGGGCGACGCGGCCGGAGGACATCCTGGTCGAGGTCGACGGCCGGCGGATCCCCGTGCGGATCTTCGACGAGCGGCGGGAGGCGGCCCCGAAGGCGCCCGCCGGGCACGGCGGACACGGCGGCGAGCACGTCCACGGCGAGATCCGGGCGCCGATGCAGGGCACGATCGTCAAGGTGCTCGTCGAGAAGGGGCAGGCGATCCGCGCCGGCGAGGTCGTGTGCATCCTCGAGGCGATGAAGATGGAGAACCACATCGCCTCGACGCGCGAGGGCGAGATCAGTGAGCTGCCGATCCGGCCCGGTCAGGTCGTCGAGACCGGCGCGCTGCTGGCGGTCATCGACTAGCCGGGCGTGCCCCAGGGGTCGCGGCCGGTCATCCGGAACCCCGCGTCGTGGATCTTGTATCGAACGTTCACGGAGATGAGCAAGGGGGTCATCTGCTCGGCGATCCGCGCCATCTGCAACCCGCCGAGGTCGACCCAACGCATCCCCTCGATGTCGTCGGCGAGCGACCCGATCGTGGCCTTCGCCTCGGCGTCCTCCCCCATCACGAACGTGTCCGAGTCGACGGGCTTGTCGAGGGCCCGGAGGACACCCGCGCTCACCGTGTGGAAACCGGCGACGAGCCTCGTGCCGTGCGGAAGGAGCGTTCGGACGAACTCAGCCGCCGAACCGTGCCATGGGTGGAGCGCGTGGGACGCGCGACCGCCGACCGAGGCCATCAGCGGGCTCGTGCAATCGCACACGATCGTCTCGGGCGTGATCGCCGGAGCGATCGCTTCGTAGATCGCGGCCGCGCCCTCGAAGGGCACGGTCACGATCACGACAGGCGCGGCCGCGGCCGCCGCCGGGTTCTCGGCCCCTGAGACGTTTGCGTCCGCACCGAGGATGCCCCTCGCTTCTTCGGCTTTCGCGGCTGCACGGCCGGCATCGCGCGACCCGATCGTGACGTGATGCCCGGCCTTGGCCAGGCGAAGCGTGAGGCCGAACCCTTCCGCGCCCGTTCCGCCGATGATCGCGACGTCCATGCCGGCGAGCCTAGCCGCTAGCCTCCCGCATCGTGACTTCGGTGACGGCGGTGATCGAGCTGCTCGTCGGCGCGGCGTGCATCGCGATCGCCCTGCCGTGCTGGCGCCAGGGCTCCACGATCTTCCGCGTGATGGGTGCCGTGCTCGCCGTTGCGGGCGTCGTCGCGGTCGTCAATGCGGTCGTGACGCTGGTCCGCTGACGGCTCAGTACGACGGCCGGTACTCCCCGAACGCGTCGCGCAGGGTGTCGGACACCTCGCCGAGCGTTGCGCGGGCCTTGAGCGCCTGGCGCATCGGTGGCAGCAGGTTGCTGGTTCCATCTGCCGTCGTCCGCACGTCCGCGAGTGCGGCGTCGACGGCCGCCTGGTCCCGCGAAGCCCGAAGGTCCCGCACCCGCGCGACCTGCGCCGCGACCTCATCCTCGCCGATCCGCTGGAGCACGGGCTGACGGTCTTCTTCGGCCTGGAACCGGTTCACCCCGACGACGACCCGATCGCCGCGTTCGATCGCCTGCTGGATCTTGAAGGCGGACTCGTGGATCTCGTCCTGGTAGAAGCCCTGCTCGATCGCGGCCACCGCGCCGCCAAGGCCGTCCACCTTCTCGATGTAGGCGGTGGCGAGCCGCTCGAGCTCATCGGTCAGCGCCTCGACGTAGTACGAGCCACCCAGCGGATCGACGACCTCGCCGACGCCGGTCTCATACCCGATCACCTGCTGCGTCCGCAGCGCGATCTTCGCCGACGCCTCGGTCGGGAGCGCCAGCGCCTCGTCGTAGGAGTTCGTGTGGAGCGATTGGGTTCCGCCGAGCACCGCCGACAGCGCCTCGAGCGTCGTCCGGACGATGTTGTTCTCGGGCTGCTGCGCGGTGAGGGTCGCGCCCCCCGTCTGCGTATGGAACCGAAGCATCAGCGACCGCTCATCTTGCGCACCGAACCGCTCGCGCATGATCCGCGCCCAGAGTCGCCGCGCAGCCCGGAACTTCGCGATCTCCTCGAAGAAGTGCTGGTGGCACGCGAAGAAGAAGGACAGCCGCGGTGCGAAGTCGTCGACCGCGAGGCCCGCGTCGAGCGCCGCCTGCACGTACGCGATCCCGTCGGCGAGCGTGAACGCGATCTCCTGCGCGGCCGTCGCCCCGGCCTCGCGCATGTGGTACCCGCTGATCGAGATCGTGTTCCACTTGGGGATCCGCTCGTTGCAATACGCGAAGAGGTCGGTGATCAGCCGCATCGACGGTCCCGGCGGATAGATGTAGGTACCGCGCGCCGCGTACTCCTTGAGGATGTCGTTCTGGACGGTCCCCGACAGCGCGTCCGGCCCGACGCCTTGCTCCTCGGCGACGAGCTCGTAGAGGAGCAGCAGGATCGGCGCGGTCGCGTTGATCGTCATCGACGTCGAGACGCGGTCGAGCGGGATCTCCGCGAACAGCCGGCGCATGTCGTCGACCGAATCGATCGCCACACCGGTCTTCCCCACCTCGCCCTCCGCGCGTGGGTGGTCGGAGTCGTACCCCATCTGCGTCGGCAGGTCGAAGGCGGTCGACAGACCGGTCTGCCCGTGTTCGAGCAGGTAGCGGAACCGGCGATTCGTGTCGTCGGCGGCACCCATGCCCGCGTACTGGCGCATCGTCCACAACCGGCTCCGGTACATCGTCGGATACGGCCCGCGCGTGAACGGGAACACGCCCGGTTCGCCGAGCTCGGCGAACGGATCGAACTCCGGATCGGGCTCGTACACGGGCCGCAGCTCGATCCCGGAGTCGGTCGCGAAACGCTCGTCGGTCACGCATCGAGCCTAGCCGTTGGTCGCGCGACCCGACGCGAGTAGGGTGCCCGCGTGGACATCGTGAACCCCGAGGTCGAGGCGTACATGGCGTCGCTCCAAGCGAGGCACGACGAGCCGGTGCTGTTGGAGATGGAGAGGGAAGGCCGCGAACGCGACTTCCCGATCATCGGGCGCAACGTCGGCGTGACCGTCGAGGTCCTTGCCCGCTCGATCGGCGCACGCCGCGTGATGGAGCTCGGGAGCGGCTTCGGCTACAGCGCGTACTGGTTCGCACGTGCGGTGGGCGAAGGCGGCGAGGTCCACTGCACCGACGGCGACCCGGACAACGCGGAGAAGGCCGAGGGTTATCTCACCCGCGCGGGCGTCTGGGGCCGCGTGACGTACCACGTCGGCGACGCCGTCGAGCAGATGGCCGGGGTCGACGGCGACTTCGACATCGTCTACGACGACATCGACAAGCACGGATACCCGGACGCCTGGCGGGCCGGTTGCGAACGGATCCGGGTGGGCGGGCTCTACATCTGCGACAACGTGCTGTGGTCGGGCCGGGTCGTCGAGCCCGACCCCGACCGCAACACGAGCGCGATCCTGGAGCACAACCAGCTGATCGCCGACGACGACCGCTTCGTCAGCACCATCGTCCCAACCCGTGACGGCGTGTTCGTCGCCCTCCGGGTCGAATGACGCCTCGGCCCGACCGGGACCCCGGCCGGAACGGACCCCCACCGCCGGCGCCCCACCGTTGCCTCTGACTGCCCAGCCCTGAGATGGAGATTGGCCGTCCCGCAGTAGACTCCGCGCGGTTCGGTGGACGTACCGGCCACCTTCCCCGGGCCTTCCGGCGCTAGCCTGGAAGGGCGATCGCGACCGACGAGGAGTGAAGCGCGTGGCAACGGTGCGGAAGAACAAGAGCGACTACGGCGGCCCCTACAAAGGCCATCCGGGCCAGTACTCCTGGATCCTGCACCGCATCACCGGGGTCGCGATCATCCTGTTCCTGTTCATGCACGTGGTGGACACTGCCTTGATCGGCTGGGGCCCCGAGGCGTACGACCGGGTGCTCCGCGCCTACCAGAACCCGATCGTCCACCTGTTGGAGCTCGGACTCGTGATCGCCGTCCTCTATCACTCGCTCAACGGCTTCAAGATCACGCTGATCGACTTCTTCCCGAAGCTGGTGAGCCACATCACGGGGATCTCGATCGCGACCGCCACGGTGTTCGCGCTGACGGCGATCCCGACGACGGTGATCATGCTCAAGCAGACCTGGGACCTCTGGAAGGCCTGACGATGGCGACCACCACCACGCCCAGGCCCACCCAGAACAACCCCGACCCCCGCGACCGGCGGCTCGGCCGCGAACGGCCGGTCGGCGGCAGCGAGCTCTGGCTCTGGCTGTTCATGCGGATCAGCGGCCTCCTCCTGATGGTGCTGGCCCTCGGGCACCTCGTGGTCATGCACCTGATGGGAACCGGCGCCGAGCGGATCAACTTCGGATTCGTCGCGGTCCGCTGGCAGAGTCCGTTCTGGCGCACGTGGGACTGGATGCTGCTGATGCTGGCGCTCGTGCACGGCATCAACGGCCTTCGGAACATCACGCTCGACTACGTGACGCGCCCAGGACTGCGGCTCGCGATCAACATGCTGTCGTACGTGATCGGGTTCACGCTCCTGGTGCTCGGCACGATCATCGTCGTGACGTTCGACCCGTCGAAGTGGCCGGGTGCCGTCTAGATGACCACGACCCACACGTACGACGCGCTCGTGATCGGCGGCGGCGGCGCCGGGATGCGCGCCGCGATCGAGCTCTCCGACAAGGTCAAGACCGCGGTGATCTCGAAGCTCTACCCCACTCGGTCGCACACGGGCGCTGCGCAGGGCGGTGTGTGCGCGGCGCTCGGCAACACCGAGGAGGACCACCCGGAGTGGCACGCCTTCGACACGATCAAGGGCGGCGACTACCTGGTGGACCAGCCGGCCGCGATGCTGATGACCGAGGAAGCCATCCAGGCGATCTACCAGCTGGAGCGCTGGGGCCTGCCGTTCAACCGGACGCCCGACGGGCGGATCGACCAACGGCGGTTCGGCGGCCACACCGCCGAGCACGGCGAGCGCCCGGTGCGACGCGCGTGCTACGCCGCCGATCGCACCGGCCACATGATCCTGCAGACGCTGTACCAGCAGTGCGTGAAGCGCAACGTGCGCTTCTTCAACGAGTTCTACTGCCTCGACCTGCTGCGCGACGAGGACGGCACGACGGCCGGCGTCGTCACCTACGAGCTCGCGACCGGCGAGCTCCACGTGTTCCGGGCCAAGTCGGTCGTGTTCGCTACCGGCGGCTACGGCCGGATGTTCCGGGTCACCTCGAACGCCCACGCGCTGACCGGCGACGGACCGGCGGTCGTGTGGCGGCGCGGGATCCCGCTCGAGGACATGGAGATGTTCCAGTTCCATCCGACGGGGCTGGCGCGGCTCGGCGTGCTGCTGTCGGAGGCCGCGCGCGGCGAGGGCGGGATCGTCCTCAACAAGGACGGCGAGCGGTTCATGGAGCGCTACGCGCCGACGATCAAGGACCTCGCGCCGCGCGACATGGTCAGCCGCGCGATCTATCAGGAGATCAAGGAGGGTCGCGGCGGCGGTCCGAACGGCGACTGGGCCTACCTCGACATCTCGCACCTCGATCCCCGCGTGATCGAGGAGAAGCTCCCCGACATCACCGAGTTCGCACGGATCTACCTGAAGGTCGAACCGACGAAGGAGCCGGTGCCGATCCAGCCGACCGCGCACTACGCGATGGGCGGGATCCCGACCGACACCGAGGGTCGCGTCGTCACCGGGCCGGATGAGGCCGTGGTCCCCGGGCTGTACGCGGCCGGCGAGTGCGCGTGCGTGAGCGTCCACGGCGCCAACCGCCTGGGGACGAACTCGCTGCTCGACCTGGTCGTGTTCGGACGGCGCGCCGGCGACGACGCCGCCCGCCACGCGAAGGAGGCAGAGCTTCCACCGCTGCCGGACAAGCCCGATGCGCACGTCCTCGAGCAGCTGAACGGGATCCTCGGTCGGACGAGCGGCGACAACGGCGCCGATATCCGTAAGGAGCTGCAGGACAACATGTTCGACCTCGCCTTCGTGGTGCGGTCGGAAGAGGGCCTGGGGAAGATGCAGTCGATCCTCGGCGGCCTGCGCGAGCGCTACGACCGGGTCGCGATCACCGACAAGAGCGCGCTTTACAACACCGACCTGATGGAGACCGTCGAGCTCGGCTACCTGCTGGACTGCGCCGAGGCGCTGGTCGCCAGCGCCCTCGCCCGCACAGAGAGCAGGGGCGGCCACTACCGCGAGGACCATCCGCTCCGCGACGACGCGAACTGGCTGAAACACTCCCTCGCCTACCGCAACGACGACGGCTCGATCCGCCTGGACTACAAGCCCGTGAAGATGGGGCCGTACATCCCCATGGAGAGGAAGTACTGATGGCGACGGCGGCCGAGGCGCTCAACGCCTCCGACGACCAGCGGGTGGGAACGAAGCCCGGAACGATGACGCTCACCGTCCGGGTGCGCCGATTCAACCCGGAGGTCTCGCAGGAGTCGTGGTGGGACGAGTGGACCGTGCAGTGCGAACCGCTCGAGCGCCTCGTCGAGGTCCTCCACCAGATCAAGTGGCATCACGACGGCACCCTCAGCTTCCGCCGGTCGTGCGCCCACGGCATCTGCGGGTCGGACGCGATGTTGATCAACGGCCGGAACCAGCTCGCCTGCAAGGTCCTGGCCGAAGACGTCGGTCCCAGGGTCACGATCGAGCCGATCCGCGGCCTGCCCGTCCTCAAGGACCTGATCGTCGACATGGATCCGTTCATGGACGAGTACCGGGGGGTCCTGCCATTCCTGATCAACGACTCGGGCGAGCCCGACAAGGAGCGTCGCCAGACGCAGGAAGACCGGCACCGCTACGACGACACCACGAAGTGCATCCTGTGCGCCGCCTGCACGACCTCGTGCCCCGTGTTCTGGGGCGACGGCGGGTACGTCGGCCCTGCCGCGATCGTGAACGCCCACCGGTTCATCTTCGACTCGCGCGACGAAGCCGGCCGGGAACGGATGAAGATCCTGTCGGAGAAGACCGGCGTCTTCCGCTGCCGGACCACCTTCAACTGCACCGATGCATGCCCCCGCGGGATCCAGGTCACCAAGGCGATCCAGGAAGTGAAACGCGCGATCCTGTTCGAGCGCTTCTAACGTTCTCCGTCGCGTCGACCGCCCGTCACCTCGGCACTTGACGCTACGCAACCGCCGGGCATACAAGGGAAGCCTCCCATGGCCGGGAGCCCTTTCCCTTTCCGGAGAGGTCGAAGCGAACACGGGTTGATCCATGAAGACAGAGACGCGTCACGCCGACGCGTCCACGGCGTTCGACTGCACCGTTTGTGGCGCGCGCCTCGACGCCGACCACGTGGATGTCGCGGCGGATGGTTCGCACTGCACGTTCTGCGGTGCGACGCAAGGAGACACCGGACCGTCCGACGACGGTGTGTCGCTCGACGTCGGTGACGCGCTGCACGACGCTCGCGTGCACCGTGGCGAGACGCTCGAGCAGGCCGCCCACTTCACGAGGATCCAGATCCCGTACCTCAGGGCACTCGAGCACGACGACGCGTCCATGTTCGATCCGTTCCCGGGCATCACGTATGCGCGGTACTTCCTTCGCGACTACGCGGAGCACCTCGGGATCGATCCCACGCCGCTCGTTCGGCGGTTCGACAGCGAGGTCACGGCTCCGCCCGTGCTCCCCACCCTGGCGCCCGCGCGGACACGGCGCCCCCGCCCGGGCCGCTGGGCGATGGGCGGGGTCGTGGTCCTGATCGTGCTCCTGGCAGCGAGCGCCGCGTGGTCCAGGGGCTATCTGCGAGACCCGGTCGCGCAGGGACCGCCCTCCGTCGCTCCATCCGCCGGGGCGCCGAGCGCGGTGGTTCCGGCCTCACCCTCCGATCAAGGACCGCCACCGCCTCGCCGGATCGTCGCCGTCATGCGGACCGAGGACCGACCGTCGTGGGTCCAAGTGACGGTGAACGGTGCCGTCGTCCGCGAACAGACCGTGCCCGCCGGCACCACGCTGCGGTTCAAGGCGACGCGCACCTTCGAGATCCGGCTCGGTGATGCCGGAGCGGTCGTCCTGACGATCGATGGCAAGCGGGTCCCGACGGGAAGCTCGGGCGCCGTTGCCGACCTGTCGTTCGCCCTTCGGAACGGGCGCGTCGTTCGCCTGTGATTGAGTCGATCCGGCTCTAGGAGACTGGCACCGCCGAACAGCCCTCGGCCGAGATGCCTTGGAACGGCGACCACGCGCCGCGGTTGCGCTCCCAATACCAGCGCGTCCAGCCGTAGCAGCCGTACCGCCCGGGATCGCGCCACGAAACCATGGTGGTGACCGGTGACCGGTCGAACCGCACGGTCCCGAGGACCCAGAACTGTCCCGCGTGGCGGCGTCGGTGGCCGACCCAGGTGATCGGAGCGTGGATCGCTCGCTCGAGGGCACGCTGCATGCTCGGTTTGATCGGCACACATCCGTGCTGCGCGTTCGGGTTGTCGCACAGCTGGTTCAGGACCTGGACAGGCTGCTTGGAGGTCCCCGCGGTCCGCGCGATCATCGCGGCCTGCGCACCGGGGCCTCTCCCGTGCGGGGCGACGGCCGCGAGCGCTGGCGTGGCGAGCAGGCCGAGGGCCACGATCGCCGCGAGGATCGAACGCTTGCGCATGGCTCCAACCCTGTCACGGACGCCCGCGGGGCTACAACCGTCGTTCGGACCTCATGTCGGGCCGTTGGGTGGGTGCGGTCGACGAGGCCGCTACCCTGCACGCCATGGCGAAGCATCGCGTGACGTTGATCCCCGGCGACGGGATCGGGCCCGAGGTCGCCGAGGCGGCCCGGCTGGTCCTGGACGCCGCGGACGTCGGCATCGAGTGGATCGAGATGCCGGCCGGCGCCGGCGCCCTCGACACACACGGGGCGCTGCTTCCCGACGAGACCGTCGATGCGATCCGGGCATGCCGGGTCGCGATCAAGGGCCCGATCACCACTCCGGTCGGCACCGGGTTCCGGAGCGTGAACGTCGCGCTCCGCCAGGGTCTCGACCTGTTCGCGGCGGTGCGACCCGCGCGATCGCTGCCGGGCGTCCCGACGCGCCACGACGACGTCGACCTCGTCATCGTGCGGGAGAACACCGAGGATCTCTACCAGGGGATCGAGTTCGAACGCGGATCCGAAGAGACCGCCGCGCTCAAGCGACAGCTCCACGACGTGGGTGGGCTCGAGCTGCTCGATGACGCCGGGATCACGCTCAAACCGATCAGCATCACGGGTGCCCACCGGATCGTCCGTTTCGCGTTCGAGTACGCGCGCTCCCACCGGCGCAAGCATGTGACGGTCGGACACAAGGCGAATGTGATGCGGTACTCCGACGGGATCTTCCTCGAGGCGGCGATCGATGACGCGAAGACCTTCCCTGACATCGATTGGGACGAGATCCAGATCGACCACCTGTCGTCGCGGCTCGCCCGCAAGCCCGAGGACTTCGACGTGCTCCTGTTGCCCAACCTCTACGGCGACATCATCTCCGACCTGTGCGCGGGGCTCGTGGGAGGCCTCGGACTGATCCCCGGCGCGAACATCGGGTGGGAGTACGCGGTGTTCGAGGCAGTCCACGGGAGCGCGCCGGACATCGCGGGCAAAGGCGTCGCGGACCCCGTCGCGATGATCCTGTCGGGTGCGATGTTGCTGCGGCACATCGGTGAGATCGACGCCGCCGAGAACGTGGAGTGGGGCGTCGACGAGACCCTGCGCAAGCAGGAGATCCGGACGCCGGACCTCGGGGGGACCGCCACGACGATGGCGTTCGCCGAGGCGATCGCGGCCGAGGCCGTCGCCTGGGAGCACGGCCCGAGCTAGGCGGGCGCGAGCCCCGGGATCGACGCGAGCTGGGACGCGATCAGCTCGCGGTCCTCCTTGTCCTCGAGCGTCGCGAGCACCCGCCGGGCTTCCGCGGCGTACCGGTCCCGCGCGTGGTCGTCGCCGACGGCAGCGGAGGCGCGCGCCATACCCTCGAGCATCGACGCGAGCCGCCAGTCGGTCCAGCCGTTGGATCGGCAGACGTCCAGCGCCGTCGTCGCGTACCGGTGAGCCAGGTCGCCGAGACCTTCGAGGCTTGCGACGTGCGCGATCAGCCAGTCCCCCACCATCGCTTCCTCGTCGCCGCCGACCCACCCCCAGTGGTAGCGGGACGTGAAGGCGAGCGCGAGCATCTCGCGGTCCTGCTCAGGCGTACGGACGTCAAGCTCGATCAGCTCCCACGCCCGGTTGAAGGTGTCGACCGCGACCTGCCGGTGCCACCCGGCCTGACCGTCGATCGGCTCCTCAGCCACCGTGGTCCCCCTCCTCGTGCTCGTGGTGCTCGTGGTGCTCGCCGGGCCCTCGACCGAGGTCCCACTCGGCGGTGCGTCAACAGCCCGGTTGCCCGTGATTCCCGCAGCATCCGCCGTTGACCAGCCCGATCGCGCGGTTCTTGACGGTCAGGCCGATCTTCTGGGGCACGGTGTAGTTCGGGTTCCGCCAGTTGGTGAAGAACATCGCCGCGTGCTCGCGCAGCAGATCCCAGAAGTCGGATGCCATAGAGGAATCGTACGCCGACCCTGCTTGGTCGGCGGCGAGGGGGGTGCCACACTGCTCCGGATGGAGCCCGCCCCCCGCATGGACACGTCCGCGCCGTCCGATCTCCGATTGGTCGCGTTCGTCCTGACCGCCGTTGGGGCGCTCGCGATCGGGGTCGGCTCGGTCCTCACCTGGGTCAGCGCCGGCTTCACCCAGCCGCAGCTGGCGGGACTCACCAGCGTGACGAGGGGCCTCGATACGAACGAAGGCAAGGTCGCCCTGGGCTGCGCCGTCGCGGCGCTGATCCTCGTCCTCGTGAGCCGGATCGTATCCGATACCGCCCGCGCGGTGTTGGCCGGCGTGATGGTGGTCGTCGGCGCGCTCGCGGCCGTCCTCGGCGCCATATTCATCGCGACGGCGTCGACGAACTACTCCCCGGTCGACAGCGAGTCCATCATCGAACGCCTCGCCGCGCAGCTGCACCAGCCCGCCGACCAGGTCCGCGCGGCGCTCGCGACGGTGGCAGCCCAGCTCGGGCCCTACACGAAGATCGGCATCGGACCGTGGATCGTGATCGTCGGAGGGATCATGGTCGCGGTGGGCGGCGTGCTCACCGTTCGATGGGCGGCACGACTCAGCGCCGACCACGCCGCAGCTGATGAGGACCGCGAAGAGATGGCACTCGAGGACGCCGAAGCACCGCGCGGCGAGGAGCCGCCGAACACCCCCGTGCGGGATGCACCGGACCCGCCCGAAACGTCGCTCGACTGACTAGAGCTTCGCGAGGTCCGCGCACTTCTCGCGGATGCCCTCCGCGGCCGCGCGCAGCTTCCCGAGCTCGTCGTCGTTGAGGTCGAGCTCGACGATCTCCTCGACGCCGCCGCGCCCAAGCTTGGCCGGCAGACCCACGTAGACGCCATCGATCCCGTACTGCCCCGTCGCCCACGCGCACACCGGCAGCATCGCCTTGGTGTCGCGCACGATGGCCTCGACCATCGCGACGACCGACGCGCTCGGCGCGTAGTACGCCGATCCGGTCTTGAGGAACGCGACGATCTCAGCGCCGCCGTCACGGGTTCGTTGGAACAGGCGCTCGAGGGTGACGTCGTCGACCAGCTCGGGGAGCGGCTTCCCGTTCACCGTGGCGTGGCGCGGGAGCGCCACCATGGCGTCGCCGTGCGATCCGAGCGTCATGGCCTCGACGCCGGTGGTCGACACGCTGAGCTCTTCGGCGATGAAGTACCGCAGGCGTGCGGAGTCGAGCACCCCCGCCATCCCGACGACCCGCTCCTTCGGGAACCCCGACCTCTCGGCGGCGAGGAACGTCATCTCGTCGAGCGGGTTCGACACGATGATCAAGATCGCGTCGGGCGAACCAGGCGTGATCTTCGCGACCACGTCGGACATGATGGTTGCGTTCTTGCCGAGCAGGTCCATCCGGCTCATCCCGGGCTGCCGCGGGAACC
>Ga0157375_10002783_pt1 | contig 15123 bp, 19 predicted proteins | sample M35metaG_FD_115311 | JGI IMG/M metagenome (GOLD analysis project Ga0157375, IMG submission 115311) | Miscanthus rhizosphere microbial communities from Kellogg Biological Station, Michigan, USA - M3-5 metaG | ecosystem: Host-associated > Plants > Roots > Rhizosphere > Soil | place: USA: Michigan...
ATTACTACAAATTTAATTAATAATATGAAAAAAAAATACATATATACAATAATAGTGATAATATTATTATTTATATCGGTATATTATTATAATAATATACCGATACCAAGTCAACCTGAAACTGCAAAAATAAATCAAGAAATTTTAGATTTTGTTTCTAACACATATACTCTAGATGATATTACAATACCTAAATGGGATAAAGATGTTACAATACCTAAATGGGGTAAAGATATTATAACAGATGTTACAACAGATGTTACAACAGATGTTACAACAGATGTTACAACAGATGTTACAACAGATGTTACAACACCTAAAGGGGATAAAGATAAATAAAATAATTTTAATTTAAAAATAAATAATTTTTAAATTTAATAAAAAATATAAAATAAAAAGAGAGCTTTTTTATTTTTAAATTTAATGAAAAATATAAAATAAAAGGGGAGCCTTTTTTTTTTTTTTATATTTATACTATAATATATTTTTATATATTATTCTTTCGGAAGAAAAGGATTCGAACCTTTGATCTTCTGTTCCCAAAACAGATGCATTAAACCATACTATGCTACCTTCCGTTTATAAATTAGAAGATAATGATGGTAGGATTTGAACCTACAACATTAGGATTATGATTCCCACGTTCTACCATTAAACTACATCATCATAATAATGAAATATAAGTCGAAGTGGGATTTGAACCCACGAGTTAATAAATTAACTGATAGTTTAGCAAACTACTGCCTTAAACCTGACTTGGCTATTCGACCTAAAATATAAAAACTTCTTTGATAGGATTTGAACCTACAACCTAATGGTTAACAGCCATTTGCTCTACCATTGAGCTACAAAGAAATAGATATATTTAAAATTTTGAAACTTTTAGTATTTTTAAGCTAAATATCTTACGATACGTGCACTTAAAACCTATCAATGTAATAGTCTTTTACAGTTTTCATATGAAAAATTTTTAAGAATGGTTTCTTACTTAGATGCTTTCAGTAATTATCCAAAATAAATTTAGCTACTCGGCGATGCCTATTAAACAACCGATACACCAGTGATTTACCCTTCTCGGTCCTCTCGTACTAGAGTTAGATTCTTTCATTTTTCAAAATATCTATAGAAGATAGGAACCAAACTGTCTCACGACGTTCTAAACCCAACTCACGTACCACTTTAATCGGCGAACAGCCGAACCCTTGGAACCTTCTTCAGCTCCAGGATGTGATGAGTCGACATCGAGGTGCCAAACGACTCCGTCGATAGGAGCTCTTAGGAGTCATCAGCCTGTTATCCCCGGAGTACCTTTTATCCGTTGAGCGATAATCTTTCCACAAAGAATTATCGGATCACTATGACCGACTTTCGTCCCTGTTTGATATGTCTATCTTACAGTCAAGCAAGCTTATACCATTACGCTCTACAATTGATAATCTAATCCAATTTGAGCTTACCTTTGTACACCTCCGTTACTCTTTAGGAGGTGACCGCCCCAGTCAAACTACCAACCATACACTGTCTATTTTTAAAAATATTAGTTATTTATTTTAATAAGAGTGGTATTTCAATGTTATCTAAACAATTCACTAGCGTGAAGGTCTTATAGATTCCCACTTATGCTACACATATTAGATAAAATAACAATATAAAGATGTAGTAAAGGTTCACGGGGTCTTTCCGTCTAACTATAGAGAATCCGCATCTTCACGGATAATTCAAATTCACTGAGTCTATATTGGAGACAGCGGGGATGTCGTTACACCATTCATGCAGGTCGGAACTTACCCGACAAGGAATTTCGCTACCTTAGGACCGTCAGAGTTACGGCCGCCGTTTACTGGGACTTCCATTCAATGCTTAAACATCTCCTATTAATCTTCCAGCACCGGGCAGGTGTCAGACCCTATACATCATGTTACCATTTAGCAGAGTCCTAAGTTTTTATTAAACAGTCGCAACCCCCTATTTTGTGACACCTAAATATTAAAAATAATATTTAGGTACTCTTTATCCCGAAGTTACAGAGTCATTTTGCCGAGTTCCTTCAATATAGTTCTCTCATCCACCTTAGTCTACTCGACCTATCCACCTGTGTCGGTTTAGGGTACGGTTTTTATTAAAAAAAGCTATTTCCTGAAAAAGTTAAACTTTTTGTCACTTTTTTTAAAAAATTTAATTTAAAAATTATCCCATCAAAATTTGCTTTCGTCAAATCTTTCTTAGGGGCCGTTTCACTCTATGAAATACATTTTAACATAGAAACCCTTGGATTTACGGTGATAATGATTCTTATTCATTATTTTGTGTTACTAATGCCAGCATTTTCTTTTCTGATATCTTCAATATATTTTACAACATATCTTTATCAACATACAGAATGTTCCGCTACCGTTTTATTAAATATAAAACTTGCCGCTTCGGTAAATTTCTTAAGTCTCGATACATTTTAGGCGCAAAAAAACTAGACCAATGAGCTATTACGCTTTCTTTAAAGGATGGCTGCTTCCAAGCCTACCTACTGGTTGTAATTATTTTTTCACTTCCTTTTTCACTTAGAATATTATTTAGAGACCTTAGCGATCAATCTGGGCTGTTTCCCTCTTGACAATAGACCTTAGCGCCTAATGTCTGTCTATTTAAATAACTTTTTTTTGTATTCGGAGTTTCTAAGAGTTCAGTAAGTTTTTACGCCCCCTAGCTCAATGAGTGCTCTACCCCAAAAAAAGATTTTAAATGCTCTACTTCAATAGATTTCGCGGAAAACCAGCTATCTCCGAGTTTGATTAGCCTTTCACTCCTAACCACAAATCATCTCCATGTTTTGCCACACATGTGAGTTCGATCCTCCAAATAGTTTTACCTATTTTTCAATCTGTTCATGGTTAGATCACTCGGTTTCGGGTCTTATTTTTATAACTATATATTGCTTTTTAAAACTTGATTTATCTACGCCTACTTTATAAAATTAAGCTTGCTATAAAAATAAACTTGCTGGCCCATTATGCAAAAGGTACACTGTCACTTTAAAAAAAGTTCCAATTGATTGTTAACATTAAGTTTCAGAATTATTTCAAACTCAAAAGTTCTTTTTCACCTTTCCTTTACAGTACTTGTTCACTATCGATCATTAATTTTTACCAGGTTTTGAGGGTGGTTCCCCAATATTCAAAAAAGATTACACATACCTCTTTTTACTATAATAAAAATATATATTATTCTACAGGACTTTAACCTTTTTACGTTAATTTTTTAAAATTATTCGAATAATATTTATTATTTTTATAAACCTATTTCCATTTTCACTCGTCATTACTCACGGAATCTCGTTTGATTTTTTTAACAGTTACTTAGATATTTCAATTCACTGCTTTTAAAATTTTCACAAAGAAAAAGTTTTCTTTAGGAAATTTATATTTCAAAATATATTATTATTTAATATAACTTTTCGCATTTTTTACGTCCTAAAAATAAAATTAATGCCAAGGCATCCACTTAATGCTTTTATTATTATTGTAACTTAAACCATTTAAATATTTTAAAATTTTATTTTTTTTTTAAATATTCATTAATTAATTTCAAATTTAAAGAAAATGGATATATAATATCATTAAATGAAGGTTTTTTTAAAAAAACTCCTTTTTTTAATTTTTTATGTACATATAAATAATTAGTTATTTTAGGTTTTTCAGGTTGTTTTTTTTTTTTAATTATATTATTATTATTATATATTTTTTTTTTATAATATTTATTATTAAATTGTTGATTTAAATTTTTATTTTTTTTATTTTTTTTTTCTATCATTAATCAATTATGCTAATAACGTCTCCTTTTTTCAATAAAAAATTAGGTTTACTTACAATTTTATTATTTATTTTAACTTTTTTATGATTAATTAATTGTTTTGATTGAAAAACAGTTTTTGCTAATTTTAATCTTACTAAATTAATATCTAAACGACTTTCTAATATTAAAATAAAATTTTTAAAAATATTAATTTTATTATCTTTTTTATTTAAATTACTAAATAAATTTTTTAATTGATATTCAGGTATACAACCATAAAAATTTTTAAATTGTTGTTTTTCAAAAAGTCTTTTTTGAAAAAATTTATTTCTTTTTTCAGGTTTTATTTCTTTTTTATATTTTAATCTTTTTTTAAATAAATTCCATTTTTTTTTATTTAATTTTGATATTTTTAAATTTGCATGTATGTTTTCATTATTTTGAAAACATATTTTATTTCGAGGTCTAAATTTATTCATATTTTATTAAAATAATTTTCTTAATAAATACATTAAAGTATATAATGATTTAATATTTTTTGAATTAGTAATTATAGGATAATTAATATCTTTTAAACTTTGATTAGTATTTATAAAAGATATAGTTGGAATTTTTAATGTAGATAATTCCTTATTTAAAAATTTTTCATTTATAGAACTTTTAATTATTAATACTAATTTTATTTCTTCTTTATTTAATAAAGAATTTATTTTTTCATTTGTAGAATTATTAACAATTTTATTAGTAACTAAACCATTAACCCAATCTTTATTAAAAAAAATAATATTTTGATTATTTTTAATAAATTTTTTATTGATTAAAAATTTAATATCATCTGAATTACCTATTATTAAAATTTTTTCATCTTTATTAATAGTAAATTTAATTAATTTAAAAATACGTTTTAAAAAAAAAGAAATATTTTTTAAATTAATTATTGTATAATTATGTCTTATACCATAAATAAATGGTAAAATTTCTTTATTAGTATCTTTTAATGATTCTCCGTATATATTTTTTGATTTAAATAATAAATTTAATAAAATATTATTATTTTCTTTATTTTTTTTTCTATTAATCATATTTAATTATTTTTTACTTTTTTTACCTTCTTTTTTAAGAATTTTTTCATTTTTTAATAATAAACCTTTCCCTTTATATGGTTCAGGTTTTTTATGATTTTTAATAAAATGCACAAATTGTGTTAAAAATATAAAATCTATACTACTAAAAATTAAATTATTAGCTTGACTTATTACTTTAATATTTACAGGAATAGCTATAGTAATATTATGACTAAATCCTAATTTTAAAATTAAATTGTTATTTTCAACAATAGCTTTAAAACCTATACCTTTTAATATTAAATTTAATTTAAATCCTTGTAAAACACCTTTTATTTTTAATTTTATTAATTTGTTATATAAATTTAAAATACTTTTTTTATTTTTTTGTGAATTAAGAATTAATATTAATTTATTTTTTTTGAAAAAAAATAAAATTTCATTAATGTAATTTAATGATAATTTTCCTAATAAACCTTCAAAATATATTTTGTTATTTTCAATATTAATTTTTACATTTTTTGGAATTTTAAAAGTTTTATCAATAAAAAATATATTTATATTTCCTAGAGAACTTTTAAAAAAAATTTTATTTTTTATTTTAATGTTTTTTTTTAATAATTTAATCATAATTTTTTAAAAAATTTTACAAATTAATTCACCACCTACATTTAATTTTTTAGCTTGTAAATCAGTTAAAATACCTATAGAAGTTGATAAAATATAAAATCCTTGTTTTTTTATATATAAATCTTTATTTTTTACATATAAACGTTTACCTGGTTTAGATAAACGTTTTATTTCTGTAATAATAGCTTTATTTTTTTTATATTTTAAATAAATATCTAATTGGTTATTTGAATTAATTTTATAACTTTTTATAAAACCTTCACGAACTAATATATTTAAAATATTTATACATTGTTTTGAATTTTGTTGTGTTATTTTTGATTTTTTCGATAAATAACCGTTTTTTATTTTTGAAAATAAATTTGAAAGAGTATCTGTAATAATCATATTAATTTACCAACTATATTTCGAAACACCGGGTAAGAATCCTTCTGATGCTAATTTACGTAATTGTATTCTCGATATTTTAAATAAACGATAAATACTTTTTGAACGTCCAGTTAATACACATAAATTTTTAATACGTGTAATTGATGAATTTTGATGGAAAAAAAACCATTTTTGTTGAATTTTCCATCTTAAATCTTTATTTATATTTAAATTTTTTGAAATAATTTTTAAAATTAATCTTTTTTTTTCTAAATTTTTAAATAAATATCGTTGTTTTATATTTTTTTTTATTTTTTTTTGCATAATATAATATATTAATTAATGATATATAAATGTATATGTGGAGATAATCGGACTCGAACCGATAACCTTATATTTGCAAAACATACTTTCTACCAATTGAAATATATCCCCAATAATAAGTGTATTGGGACTCGAACCCAAGACCATCGGATTAAAAGTCCGGTGCTCTACCAACTGAGCTATACACTTATTTAAAATTGTTAAATATTAATAAATACTTTTTTAAATAATAAAAATTTTTGATTTAAAAAAAAATTAATTTTTTTTTTTAATATATTATTTAATAAAGGAGTTTTTTGTATTTTAACATTTTGATTTTCTTTATAAACAGATAATTTTTTAGTAATAAATAATTCAAAATTAGAACAAAAAGTTTTATAAGAATTATTAAGAAAAAAAATTATATTATTTTTTTCAAAATTTATTTGACTTTTTTTTTTATTATCAAATATTATTTTTTTTTTTCTAAATTTTAAATTATAACAAATTTTTGGTAAAAAAAAATAAGTAATAAAAAAATAAAAATTTAAAAAAAAGAAAAGAAACCATGAAACTTGATTAAAAAATGAAAATTGATCAAATTGTGGCATAATTATTTTTTTTTTTGATTTATTTCACGTACATATAATTTTCTTGAAAGAACACTTTTTTTAAAAATTATTTTTTTTTTTTTAATTTTATTAATTTTATGATTTTTAATTAATTCTTGCAAATAAGATACTCTTGAAAGTATTTTTTTTTGTTTTAAATTTAAATCATTAATTATATCTATTTTAAAATTTAAATAACGTAATTTATAACTATTAATTAATTGTTTTGGTTGAATTTTTTTAGGAATATAAAAAAATTTTTTTTTTTTAAATTTATTTTTTTTATTTATATAAAAAGTTTTTTTATTATTAATTAAATTATTTAAATTAATAGGCTTCATTGAAAAAACAACACCTAAAATAGAAATTAAAACTTTTTTATTAGTTCCACCAATAATACGACCTTTTATTATATTATTATTTTTTTGAATAATATTTTTAAATATTATTGAATTAAAATGATATAATATATCATAATTTAAATTATAATTAAATAATAATTGATTTTCATATTGTGTTTGAACTGTATAAATATTATTTAAATTTAATACTGTTGAAGGTAAATAAATATTTTCATAATTATTTAACTCAATAATATTTGAATCTATATTTTTATATAATATTTGATTCTCAAATAATATTTTTTTTAATTTAAACTTGTTTTTTTTTAAATCATTATTTTTTAAAAAATGTTGATAATTTAGTAAATTATTAAATTTTTGTTTTTTTAATTTTTGCATTTAAATGTATTAAATAAAATTAGGCCTAGTAGGACTTGAACCTACAACTACACCGTTATGAGCGGTATGCTCTAACCAATTAAACTATAAGCCTTATTATTTATAAATAAATTTTGTTTTAACAGGCAATTTATTTGAACCTGCTTTTAATACTTTTTTAGCGTTTTCTAAAGAAATACCACTAATTTCATATAAAATTTGTCCTTTTTTTACTTTAGCAACCCAAAAAGAAACAGCACCTTTACCTTTACCCATACGATTTTCTGTAGGTTTTGAAGTAACAGGTGTATCTGGAAAAACTCTAATCCAAAGAAAACCTAATCTTTTCATTTTTCTAACAATTGTTCTACGAGTTGCTTCTATTTGTCTAGCAGTTAATCTAGTCTCTTCTAAAACTTTAATAGCATATTTACCAAATATAATTTGATTACCTTTTGTTGTTTTACCTACAAGTTTACCTTTAAATTGTTTTTTATATTTTGTTTTTTTAGGAAATAACATAAATTTAATTTTTTTTTAAAAAAACCCAAAATTTAATACTACAAATACCAGAAGGTGTTTTAAATTCATTAAAATGATATTTAATATCATATTTTAAAGTATTTAAAGGGATTTTACCTTTCTGATAAACTAATTTTTTTTTACGTTTTGAACCGTTTAATCTCCCTTTAAATTGTAAACGATATCCTATAAAATTAGAGAACATTCTAAAAAATTCTTGAAGAATATTATTTATATTTTTTATATATTTTTTATGAGATTTTTTTCTTTCTAAAGATTGTTTAATATAATGTGAAATCATATTTATATTTTTAGTATATAAAGCATAACTAAAGTTATAAATCATTTTTTTTACATCTTTATTAATTTTATTATTTTTTTTTATAAAACGAAAAATTCTTCCTAATTTTTTTTTTAATATTTTTAAATTTTTTAATTTTACATTTTTTATAAAAAGTTTTATATTATTATTCTTATAATATAAATTTAAATGATTAACAATTTTATTATAAGGTAATCTATAAAAATTTTTAGAATGTTGACGTACATAAATATAAATATTTATATTTTTCGAAGTTTTTACTGTATTTAATTTTATTAATTTTAAATTTTTATAATTAAAAATATTTTCAAAATATTTTCTAATTTCTAAATCAAAATGTAATAAATTTGAATATTCATTTTTTTCAACAATCCATTTTGAATGCCAATTTTCATTTTTATTTAATCGTAAACTAATTGGTATAATTTTTTGACCCATAATTTAATTTATTTTTTTTTTTTATATATATGTTTTTTTTTAGTATTTACAAATTCACCAAATTTGAAACCTATCATTTTTTCATTTATTTTTATATTTATAAAAGTTTTACCATTATAAATATTTACAAAATGATCAACATATTCAGGTAATATTGTTAAATTTTTATTATCTATTTTTATCCATTGTTTTTTTTTTAGTAAATTAACTTTAAAAAAAGGACCTTTATACTTACTTCTAGACATATTTTATATTACTTATTGTATAATTAATTTTTTTTTTTTTTTGTTACGTGTAGGTTTACCTTTAGTAATTTTACCCTGAGGACTTACAGAAGGTCTTCCACCACTAGTTTTACCTTCACCACCACCATGTGGGTGATCTACAGGATTTTTAGCAACTCCACGTACTTTAGGTCTTCTATTTAACCATCTAGAACGTCCAGCTTTACCTAATTTTATTTTTTTATGATTTATATTTGAAACTATACCTAAAGTAGCGTAACATGATAATAATATTAATTTTAATTCACCAGAACTTAATCTTATTTTTGCATATTTATTATTAATTTTTTGTATTAATTGTGCAGATGTTCCAGCACTTCGAATTAATTTTCCTTTTGAATTTGGATATAAACTAATATTATGTATTAAACTACCTATAGGTATATTTTTTAAAGGTAAAGCATTACCTACTTTTAATTCAGCTTCAGAAGAACTTTTTATATATTGATTTAAATTTAAACCTTCAGGAGCTAAAATTAAATGAGATTGTAAATCATTTTTTATATAAGCTATATTTGCAGATCTATTAGGATCATATAAAATTTTAGTAACATAACCTTCTACATTTTGAGATCTGTTAAAACTAATTTTTCTATATAAACGTTTATGACCTCCACCTCTATGTCTTACAGTTATTTTACCTTGATTATTTTTACCATTTGCTCTTTTAAAACCTTTTATTAATTTTTTAATTTTAAAAGTTTTAGTTAAATTATTTTTTTTTAACAAAAATGTTTGACGTTGTGACGGTGTTATGGGATTTATTTTTTTTTCTATCATTTTATATGGTATATAGATAAAATCTATTATGTTATATATTTTTAATAAAACAATTTCAGATTCAAAAAGTATTTTATATTCATTAACAGTTTTATACGGTATAAATGAATATCAATCTAAAAAAATTTGTAAAAATATAGGAATTAATCCTCAAATAACTATTAATAAACTTAAAAATAATCATGTAAACCGTTTAATTAATTATATTAATAAAAATATAAAAATTGAGCAATTATTAAAACAATCTAAAAAAGATAGATTAAATGAATTATTAGATATTAAAAGTAATCGTGGTATAAGATTAAGTCAAGGATTACCTGTAAGAGGCCAACGTACACATACTAATGCTAAAACAGTTAAAAAATTAAAAAAAATCTTTGTTCAAAAACAACCTTTACGTAATAAACGTCCATTAAAAATTCAAAAAAAAAAAAAAAAATAAAAATATTATATGATTAAAAATAAATTTAAAAATAAAAATAAAAATACTTTAATTTTAGCTAATTTACATGTAAAATGTAGTTTAAAAAATACTATTATTAGTTTAACTAAAAATACTGGTGGTGTTTTAAAACAATGGTCTACAAAATCATTAAAAAAAACTAAATTTAAAAAAAATACACCTTATAATGTACAATTAATAATTTATAAAATAAATCAATATATTCAATTAAAAAAAATTAAAAAATTAAATATACATTTAAATGGTACAGGTTTAGGTAGATTTAATATTTTAAAAAATATTAAAAAAAAAAATATTAAAATTGGATATATTTTTGATAAAACTTCTAGACCTTTTAATGGTTGTAGAATTAAAAAAATGAAAAGACGTTAATTTTCAAAAAATGGATAGGTGATCGAGTGGTTTAAGGTGTCAGTCTTGAAAACTGAAGTATATAAAAATACCGTGGGTTCGAATCCCACTCTATCCTTTTTAAAGCTAGAGACGGATTTGAACCGTCATTAAAGGATTTGCAGTCCTTTACATTACCATTATGTTATCTAGCCAAAATATAATTTATAAATTATGAATAAAAGTAAAAAATTCTTTACCTATAAAAATAAAATTATTTTAACAAATGGATCTTCTTTAAAAATAACATCTATTAAGTATATAAAAAATTATCAGCTAGATTTTAAAATTTTTAAAGAAATAAAAACAAATAAAGATTTAAATATAAATTTTAATAAAAATAAATTAAATTTTATTAAAAAAATATTTATATAATAAAATATATATATATATAAATATTTCAAAAAAAATTAAAAAAAAAAAAAAAATTAATAATTGATTTATAAAATCTGGAGGTGAAATTATTGCACTAATTATTATAAATTTTAAAAAAAAAAATTTTCTTAAATTAATAATTGTTTTTATTTGAAAAATATTATTAAATATTATAAAAAATAATATAAAAAAATAAATAAAAATAAAAAACATATATATAAAAGATGAAAACATAAAATTAAAATAATTATTTAATTTTGGTTCAAAATATATATTAAAAAGATATTTATTTGAAAAATTAATATTTAAAAAAAAATACCAGATATTAGGTATTATTTTTATTAAAATAATAGAAATAATAAAAAAATTAAAAATTAAAAAAATTAAATAAATTTTTACTATTCTAAAATTTTCATATTTAAATAAACCTGAAGAAAAAAAAAACCAACTTTGAATCATACTTAATTGAAAAATTAAAAAAAATGAAACAAAAAATGATATAAAAATATTTGTAATAAATATTTCAGTAATATTTGTAAATATAAAATATTTTAATAAATCTTTATTAATTAATATGTTAATAAATAAATATATTAATTGATTTGAAAAATAATAAGATACTATAAAAAGATAAAAAAAAGTAATTAATAATATAAAAAAATTATATTTTAATTCAAATAAATGTAATTGTAAATAAGTTGTTATTTTATTATTGCTCATATTATATATAGCCTACTTGGTGAAATTGGTAAACACGATAGATTTAAAATCTGTTCCCACTTCAGGGTTATTGGTTCAAGTCCAATAGTAGGTATTTTATCAAAGTGGTGAAATTGGTAAACACGTTACACTTAGGATGTAAAGCTTCAATGCATTAAGGGTTCAAGTCCCTTCTTTGATAGTTTCTATAAGAATATATTTTAAGACGAGATAGAGTAATTGGTAACTTATCAGGCTCATAATCTGAAGATGTAGGTTCGAATCCTGCTTTCGTCAAAATTAATTAAAAATTTATGATACAAATTCAAACTAAATTAAAAGTAAATGATAACAGTGGTATCAAAATAGGACAATGTATAAAAATATATAAAAGTAAAGTTGGAAAAATAGGTGATACTATTTTAATTTCAGCAAAAAAATTACGTTTAAACCAAAAAAAAAAAGTTAAAATAATTAAAGGTGATTTATTTAAAGCTTTAATTGTTCATACAACTTATCAAAAAAAAAGTACAATAGGAAATTTAATTAAATTTGATAAAAATTGTATCATAATATTAAATAATCAAAATAAACCTTTAGGTACACGTATTTTTGGTCCAATTACATCTGAATTTCGAAAACAAAAAAATTTTAAAATTTTATCATTATCTTCTAATATTTTATAAACTTTAAATTAAATATGAATAAAAATTTAAAAAATCATTATCAAAATGTTATTATATACGATCTTATAACAAAATTACATTTTAAAAATATATTTGAAATTCCAAAAATAACTAAAATATGCTTAAATATTGGATTTAAAAATGCAAATATTGAAAAAAAAAAATTAATTAATATTATAATACTTTTAAAATTAATTACTAATCAAAAACCTATTGTAACTAAATCAAAAAAAAATAATATTTTTTTAAAAATAAAAAAAAATTCTATTATTGGTTGTAAAGTTACTTTAAGAAAAAAAAATATATATATATTTTTAGAAAAACTTTTAATATTTATATTACCAAATATAAATAAAATAAATTTTAACTTAAAAAATAAAAACATATTAAATTTTCAAATTAAAAATGTATTAAATTTTTTTGAATTAAAAACTGAATTTTTAAAATTTAAAGAAATACCACCTATAGATATTTCAATACATACTAATTCAAAAAATAATGATCAATTATTTTCATTATTAAATTCTTTTTTTATTATTAAAAAATAATAGCAAAAATAGCTCAATGGTAGAGTATAACCTTGCCAAGGTTAATGTTGAGGGTTCGAATCCCTTTTTTTGCTTTTATTTTTTAATAATAATAAAAAAATATAAAATGAACCCAAAGGCAGTATTTGGTATTTCCATATAAATTAATTAATAAGGGAATAATTGTTTAAGAATCGACATTTTATTATGTGATTATAGATTAATTGGTAAATCCTTTATCTTCCAAGTAAATATTGTGGGTTCAAGTCCCACTAATCACATATAAAAATAAAAGGAGAAATGGCTGAGTGGTTAAAAGCGGCAGACTGTAAATTTGTTGAAATGTTTTCTACGTAGGTTCAAATCCTACTTTCTCCATTTATAAAAATAGATTAATAATATAAAATAATAAAAATTTTATATTCTTTAAGATATATTTTAATGTAAGAATGTTTATTATTAAAATTTTTTGATTTTTTAATAATTTATATTAAATTTTTAATATAAAAATTAAATAGAGTTTGATCCTGGCTCAGAATAAATGCTATTGGTATGCTTAACACATGCAAGTTGAATGTTTAAATTTTTAAACATAGCGAACGGGTGAGTAACGCGTGAATTATCTACCTTTTAATTCAGGATAATTATTTTTAATAAAAATACTGAATAATTTCAATAAAGTTTTAATAACGTTAAAAGATGAGTTTGCGTAAGATTAGGTAGTTGGTAGTTTAAAAGACTACCAAGCCGACTATCTTTAGCTGGTTTGAAAGAATGATCAGCCACATTGGGACTGAGACACGGCCCAAACTTTTTTAAAGGCAGCAGTGGGGAATTTTGGACAATGAGCGAAAGCTTGATCCAGCAATACCAAGTGAGTGAAGAAGGCTAATTAGGTTGTAAAGCTCTTTCATTAAGGAGGAAAATGACAGTACTTAAAAAAGAAGTTCCGGCTAATACCCGTGCCAGCAGCCGCGGTAATACGGGAGGAGCGAGCATTATTCGGAATGATTAGGCGTAAAGGGTTTGTAGGTGGTTTTTTAAGTTGAAAAAAACAAATTAAAGCTCAACTTTATAAATTTTTTCAAAACTGAAAAACTTGAGTATAAATAGAGGATAATGGAATTTCTATTGGAGGGATAAAATATGTTGATAATAGAAGGAAGATCAAAAGCGAAGGCAATTATCTGGGTATATACTGACACTGAGAAACGAAAGCTTGGGTAGCGAACGGGATTAGAGACCCCGGTAGTCCATGCTGTAAACGATGAGTGCTCATATTTAGAATTTTTAGATATCAAGCTAACGCGTTAAGCACTCCGCCTGAAAAGTATAATCGCAAGATTGAAATTCAAAGGAATTGACGGGAGTCTACACAAGCGGTGGAGCATGTGGTTTAATTCGATAATACGCGCAGAACCTTACCAACTCTTGCAAATTAGATTAAAAAATTAAATTTAATCTAAACAGGCGTTGCATGGCTGTCGTCAGCTCGTGTTGTGAAATGTTTGGTTAAATCCTTTAACGAGCGCAACCCCTATTATTAGTTGCTAATTTATTTAAATAAATAAAAGCACTCTAATAAAAATGTCAATGATAGGTTGAAGGAAGGTAGGGATGACGTCAAGTCTTCATGGCCCTTATGAGTTGGGCTACACACGTGCTACAATGATAATTACAATGAGAGGCAATAATGATTTAAAATTGGAGCAAATCTTTAAAAATTATCTTAGTTCGGATTATGGGCTGAAACTCGCCCATATGAAGCTGGAATCGCTAGTAATCGCAGAACAGCATGCTGCGGTGAATATGTTACTAGACTTTGTACACACCGCCCGTCACATCAAGGAAGTTAAATATTTTTAAAATGATTTTTAGTTTTTTTATTTTAATAAATAATTGTTTAAATTTAACAATTTATATTTAAAATTTTATAATATATAAGTTCCTAAAAAGTATTTAGTAACTTTGATGAAGTCGTAACAAGGTAGTCGTAGGGGAACCTGTGGCTGGAAGAGCTCTTTAACATTCTTATATTAAAATATATTTAAAAGGAAAATAGTTTAATTGGTAAAATAATAGTCTCCAAAATTATTGTTGTTGGTTCAAGTCCAATTTTTCCTGAAAATTTAATTATTATTTTTAATAAATAATA
>Ga0157375_10002784_pt1 | contig 15121 bp, 17 predicted proteins | sample M35metaG_FD_115311 | JGI IMG/M metagenome (GOLD analysis project Ga0157375, IMG submission 115311) | Miscanthus rhizosphere microbial communities from Kellogg Biological Station, Michigan, USA - M3-5 metaG | ecosystem: Host-associated > Plants > Roots > Rhizosphere > Soil | place: USA: Michigan...
CCGGCCTTCCTCAAGGCGGTCGCGCCCTTGGTCAAGCCGGGAGGCGTGATGATCCTGTCGACGCTGAACCGGACCTTCAAGGCTTATGCGCTGGCGATCATCGGCGCCGAGTTGATCCTGCGCTGGCTGCCGGCCGGCACGCATCAATGGGAGCGCTTCGTCACCCCGGAGGAGCTCGGCTCGGCGCTAAGGAGCGCGGGGCTCAGCGTCGGCGACATGACGGGCATGGTCTACCACCCGCTCGGCGACGACTGGCGGCTCTCCTCGGACAAAGACGTGAATTATTTCGCCACGGCGACGAAGGGCTGAGCCTCAATAGCCTCGCGGGGAAAGGCCACGCGGCGGATAATAGTAATTGCCGCCGCGCGGGGGATCATAACCCTGCTGCTGCTGGAACCAGCGACGGCCGAACAGTCCGCGACGCCGTTGCGGCTGCGGCTGATATTGATATTGGCCGCCATCGAACCATGGCGGCACCGCGTACGCGTAGCCACCGGGCTGCTTGCCGCGGCTGGCGACCGCCGGATATTCGCCGCCGGGCGTGGTGCCGGTCAGCACGACATCGACGTTTTCCATACCGGTATCCTTCACCAGCATGAACAGTGTCGAGGCATTTGCCGGGGACAGCCGTACACAGCCGTGCGAGGCAGCCTTGCCGAGATTCTTCACTTCATGGGTGCCGTGGATGGCATGACCATCTTTCATGAAGAAAATGGAATGGGGCATGGGAGAGTTGTCCCACTGCTTGCTGTACCACATCTCGTTCATCGAGGTGGGTTTGTAGTTGCCTGACGGCGTTGCATATTCCGGCCGGCCCGTTGACACCGGCCATGAATACGTCTCCACGCCGTCGACGAAGACGGTCATCTCCTGGGACGACTTGTCGATGTTGATGAGCACCGTGGACTTGGGCTTCTCCGGGGCGGCGGCGGGGGCCGGGGCGGCGGTGTCGACCGCATTCGGCTCGGCCGGCGGCACATTGGGATCCACTGGCGCGTTCGAATCGGCCTTGGCCGCTTCGGTGCCGGCCTCAGCCTTAGGCGCGGCGGCTTCGGGATTGGTCTCCGCACTGGCGGGAAAGGCCAACATTGCCGCCAAAAACGGCACGGCGAGCAGGCTACGAAAGGTCGGAGAAGACATTAGAAGGCGCATGTTCAAAACCCTGGTTGCGCAGAAACCAACGCCCGGCAGCCTCATAAATAGGAGTCCTTCGAGGCATTACCAGGGCATCCCAAACCAATTTCTACATGCAATGGCCCAAACAAGAGGTTACCGCTCGATTGTGACGGGCATGCATCAGTCCGGATGTGGCCCACGCCTCAGTTGTGGTCCTCCGGCAGCGGAGGAAGCGGCACGGCAGGAATCCCCTCCTCGTGCAGCGCTTTGGCCTCCTCCAGGCTCGCCTCGCCATAGATGCTGCCCGCTGCGCGCTCGCCATAATGCAGCTTGCGCGCCTCCTCCGGAAAGGCGCGGCCGACATGCTCGGCATTGGCTTCCAGATGCGAGCGCAGGTCCTTGAGAACGGCACAGGTCTTCTTGCGCTCGCCGGCGGCAGTTGACTGCGGCGGCGCTGGCTGGCTGCGGCGCACGGCCGGGGCCATCGGCGCCTTCTTCACTACAGCACTGCCGCAACACGGACAGCTCACCGCGCGGGCTTCGATCTGCTCGTCATAGCTGTCGCCTGAGCCGAACCATGCGTCGAACGCGTGACCATGATCGCACGTGAGCGCGAAGCGGATCATGACGCCTCCCGCCGCGCGGTGCGCAGGTCGGCGCCGGCGATCTCGATCTCGAACTCCCTGCCATGCTTGAGCGCGGGGATGCGAGCGCGGGCATCCGCCGACGCCGCAGGATCGATCTCGGCAAAAATCACCCCGGGTGCTTCGCCTGCCTCGGCCAGCACCTCGCCCCAGGGCGAGACGATCAGGCTGTGGCCGAAGGTCGCCCGGCCGTTCTCGTGCAGGCCGCCTTGGGTGGCGGCGAGCACGAAGGCGCCGGTCTCGATGGCGCGGGCGCGGATCAACACATGCCAATGGGCCTCGCCGGTCTGCCGGGTGAAGGCCGCGGGGATGGCGATGAATTCTGCCCCTGCGGTGGCGAGCGCGCGGTAGAGCTGCGGGAAGCGAAGGTCGTAACAGATGGAAAGGCCGAGCCGGCCGAAGGGAAGATCGACAACCACGGCCTTGCCGCCGGGATGGCAATGCGAGGACTCGCGGTGGCTCTCGCCGCCGGCCAGATCGACATCGAACATATGCAGCTTGTCGTAACGCGCGGCGATTTCGCCCTCAGGGTCGATCAGATAGGAGCGGTTGGCCATGCGCTTCGCGTCGAGCTTGATGGCGAGCGAGCCGATATGCAGGAAGATGCCGAGCTCGCGGGCCAGCGCGCGAAACCGCGAGAGAGCGGCGCTGGCGTCTTCCGTCTGCGCCAGTTGCAGCGTGAGCTCCGGCTTGAGCTCCATCAGCGCGGTGTTTTCGGGCGTCTGCACATAGACGGCGCCGCCTTGGGCCGCGCGCCGGATCAGCGTCTCGGCCGCCTCCACATTGGCGTCAACCGATCGGCTCGAACGGAGCTGCACCAGCGCGGCACGAAAGCGCCTGTCGGGCGAGCCGGTCATGTCGGGTCCGCGTCGGCGACTGCCTCGGGCAGCAGCGCCTCTGGCGCATTGGCAAGCCACCCATCGAGCTTGCCCTCGCGCTCGAGTTCGGCCAGCTCCTCATAGCCGCCCACATGGCGCCCGTGGATGAAGATCTGCGGCACGGTGCGCAGGCCCATCGCCCGCTCGATCATCTCGGCGCGCTTGTCGTCATCGAAGCCGACATCGATCTCCTCGAAGTCGAGGCCCTTGCCTTGCAGGAGCCGCTTCGCCGCGCGGCAATAGCCGCAAAACTGGGTGGTGTAGAGGAGGATGCGCGCCATGCCCAAATAACTGGGCCGCGAACGGGCCCAACGCAAGAGTCTCCTTGAGCATGGAGGCGCCATTACCCGGGCTTCACCCGGCAAACCATTCCATCGAAGCTCGCCTCGCTGAAACTTAACGGCGTGGATGCCCGGATCAGGGCCGGGCATGACCACGTGGTTTCTAGAGCAGGAACGCGGCGGGCTCGACGGCGCGCGCCAGCGCCAACACGTCGAGGCGGCGCGCCCGCTTCAGCGCCCGGGCGCAGGCCTCGGCGGTCGCTCCGGTAGTGATCACGTCGTCGATCACCACGACCTTTTTTACCCCTAATTCGGCCAGCGCGCGCCTTGTCGACCTTAAAAGCACCGGCGACGTTGCGGCGCCGCTGGTCAGCGCTAAGCCCGACCTGGCTTGACGTTCTCTTCACCCGACGCAGCACGAAGCAATCGACCTCGACGCCGGTGAGCCGTCCCAACGCTTGCGCCAGCATGGCCGACTGGTTGAAGCGCCGCCACCACAGCCGGCCGGGATAGAGTGGGACCGGCACGATGAGATCGGCATCCTCCAGCAATTTTCGCCGGCCGGCATAACCGCTATGATAGGACGCATGGGCCCCCTCAGGAAAGCGCCGGCACGGATCCGCGGATGAGCGGCGAGCGCCTATTGTTCGACCGCAAGCTGCTCCGCGCCCGGCGCGCGCGCTTTGCGCCGGAGATCGAGGCCCACGAATTCTTGCTCGCCAATATCGCCAGCGAGATCACCGAGCGGCTCGCGCTGATGCTGCGCCCCTTCCCGCTCGCGCTCGACCTTGGCGCCTATCATGGTCTGCTCGGCCGGAGCGTGGCGGAGCTGCCATCGGTCGGCGCGATGACCTATGCCGAGAGCGTGTTCGAATTTGCCGCACTGTGCCCCCGCCCGTCGCTTGTCTGCGACGAGGACCTGCTGCCGTTCAAGGCGCAGAGCTTCAATCTGATCGTCTCCGGTTTGGCGCTGCACCGGGTCAACGACCTTCCCGGCGCGCTCATCCAGATCAGGCAAGCACTGCATCCCGACGGCTTATTCATGGCGGCGCTGCTCGGCGCTCGCGCCTTGTCCGAGCTGCGTCAGGCGCTGCTCGAGGCCGAGGCCGAGATCGACGGCGGGGCAAGCCCACGCGTCGCGCCGTTCGGCAATGTGCGCGAGTACGGGGCGCTGCTGCAACGCGCGGGCTTCGCGCTCCCGGTCGCCGATGCCGAGACTTTGACGGTGCTCTATGCCAGCCCACGCGAATTGATGCGCGAGGTGCGCGCGCTGGGCGGCGGCAACGTGCTGCTGGCGCGAAGCCGGGCACCGCTCTCGCGCAGGACGCTCGAGCGGGCCGAAGCGATCTATCGCGAGCGCCATGCGAGCCCCGACGGGCGGGTGAGCGCCTCCTTCGAGATCGTCTATCTCAGCGGTTGGGGACCCGATGCGAGCCAGCAGCAGCCGCTCAAGCCGGGGAGCGCCGCGCAGCGTCTCGCCGATGCGCTCGGCACGACCGAGCGGTCCGCGGGCGACAAGGCGGCATTTCCCGCCAAACCAAAGTCTTAGTTGAAGGCGCCCTTCAGCATGTCGAACATGCCGCCGACCGAGCCGCCGATCTGGCTGACCACAGCCATGATGGCGATGGCGATCAGGGTCAAGATCCCGTATTCGATGGCCGTAGCGCCAGAGTCGTCGGCGGCGAAGCGCCGGACGGCAACCGAAAGGCGCATCGCCGGCCGGCTCGGTTCTATCGCAGGTGGTTGGCCCATCGTCCTCCCCAAACTCACAACAGATCGCGAAAGGCGATCTTGAGCGGCTCGTCGGCCGGCGGCATGTCGTAGAGGTGCAGCGTGTCGGGCTTCACCCAGAGAAGCTCTTGGCCTTCATGTGCGGCCACCTCTCCCCGCCAGCGGCGGCAGAGATAGACAGGCATCAGCAGGTGGAAATCGGGATAGGCGTGGCTCGCGAAGGTGAGCGGCGTCAGGGCGCGCTTCTCGATCTCGATGCCAAGCTCCTCGTGCAGCTCGCGGATCAAGGCTTCCTCCGGCTCTTCTTCCGGCTCGATCTTGCCTCCGGGAAACTCCCACAGGCCGGCGAGCGGCCGCCCTGGCGGGCGTTTGGCGATCAGCACGGCGCCCGTCTCATCGAGCAGTGCGCAGGCCGCGACGATAACGATCGGGCGCTTCGAGCCCTCGCGCATACTGGCATCCGGAGGTTAATGCAGTTTCGTCTAAATACCCGACTCAGGACCGGTAGTCGGCATTGATGGCGATATAGTCTTTGGTGAGGTCGCAGGTCCATACGGTTGCCGCTTCCTTACCCACGCCGACATCGACGGTAATGGCGATCTCCGGCCCCCGCATGTAGGCCGCGCCATCCTTCTCGGCATAGCTCGGAGCGACTTCGCCATCCTTGGCGACAAGAATATCGCCGAACCAGATCGCCAGCCGGTCGCGATCGGCCGCCTCGCCGGCCTTGCCGACGGCGGCGACGATGCGCCCCCAGTTCGGGTCCTCGCCGGCGATGGCCGTCTTGACCAGGGGCGAGTTGGCGATGGATTTGGCGATGAGGCGCGCGGCCCGCTTCGACTCGGCCCCGGTCACTTTCACGCTGACGAATTTGGTCAACCCTTCGCCGTCCTTGACGACCTGAAGCGCGAGATCGTGCATCACCTCGGCAAGCGCCAAGCGGAAACCCCCCAGCCTGAGGTCGTCCCAATCGACGATGCGCGGCGCCCCGCGCGAGGTGGCGCGGCCGGTGGCGAAGATCAGCAAGGTGTCGCTGGTCGAGGTGTCGCCGTCGATGGTGACGGCGTTGAAGGTGTTGTCCACGGCGGGGTCGAGCGAAGCGCGCAGCGCCCGCGGCTCGATCGCCGCGTCGGTGAAGAGAAAGACCAGCAAGGTCGCCATGTCGGGCGCGATCATGCCGGCACCCTTGGCGATGCCGTTGATGGTGACGGGGACGCCGTCGATCTCGGCCTTGCGCGTGGCGAGCTTAGGGAAGGTGTCGGTGGTCATGATGGCGCGCGCCGCATCGGCGTAAGCATCCGCCTTCGCCTCGCGCGCCAGCCCGCCAAGCTGCTTGACGATCTTGCCGGCATCGAGCGGCTCGCCGATCACCCCGGTGGAAGCGACATAGACGTCGACCTCGAGGCAGTCGGCGGCCCGCGCCGCTGCTTCGGCGGTCAGCGTCACCGCTTGCTTACCGCGCTTGCCGGTGAAGGCATTGGCGTTGCCGGAATTGACCACCAGCGCGCGGGCCATACCGTGCGCGAGACGCGCGCGGCACCAATCGACCGGCGCCGACGCGGTCTTGGAGTTGGTCAGAACGCCAGCGACCGTCGTGCCGGGGTCGAACAACGCCAGCAGCAGATCGATGCGGCCCGGGTAGCGAAGCCCCGCGGCGGCGGCGGCGATGCGCACGCCCTCGATTGCCGGCAGGCGCGGCATAGACTTCGGCGCGAACGGCGAGATCTTGCCCAACAGCGGCCTCTAGCGAGCGCGGTTCATCCCCGAAGGCGTCAATTGTTGCCGTCGGGCGCCCCTGACGTATCGTCCGGCAGATCGCCCGGACCGCCGTCCTCACCCTTGCTCGCGGCTTCGTCCATCGACTTCTTGAGCTCGGGATCGACCACTTCGATCTTGGCGGAATCGCGCAGACCGGTGACCACCTCTTGCGCCTTGGCTTGCACGAGCTGGGCGATGATGGCTTCCTTGACCTGGTCGAAGGTGGGCAGCGGCTGGTCGCGCTTCTCCTCGACCTTGATGATGTGCCAGCCGAACTGCGTCTGCACCGGCTCGGAGATCTGCCCGACATCGAGCGCGAAGGCGGCATCCTCGAACGGCTTCAGCATCTGACCGCGCCCGAACCAGCCGAGATCGCCGCCCTCGGCGTTGGCGTCTTTCGATTTCTCCTTGGCGAGCGTGGCGAAGTCCTCGCCCTTCTTCAGGCGCTCGGCGATTTCCTTGGCCTCGTCCTCCGTCGCCACCAGAATGTGGCGGGCGTGAATCTCCTGCTCCGGCTTCACCTCGCCGATCTTCTCGTCATAGATCTTCTTGGCATCGGCCTCGCTGACCGCGTCGTGGATCTTGACGTCGAAGAAGGCATCGCGCAGCGCGCGGCGCTCGTGATATTTCACCCGGCCCGGAAAGGTATCGGTCTTGTCGAGGTTGTCGGTCTGGCCAGCGCCAGCCATCAGCTCGTTCTCGATCACGTATTGCAGCAGCACCTTCTTGCGGTCCTGCGGCGTGTAATTGCCGAGCCGCGAGCCGATTTCGGTGGCGGCATAATCGAGATCCGATTGCTTGATTTCGACGCCGTTGACGCGCGCGATAACGGCATCGTCGGCCATGGCGGAGCGCGGCGCGAATGCAGCGAAGGCTGCCACGAGCAGCAGGGCTGACCAGGTTTTCACGAGAATGTCCTCTTCTTCGGCTCGCCGGTTCTGCTCCTTAAGAAGAGCGGGTTGGGTTCGCTTCCCCGGGGCGGGTTTTAGACCCGGGAAACAAGGTTGCCAAGGGGTTCCTCCGCTCCCGGCCAAAACGGACAGCGACGAACAACCCCATTGCACCAGGCCTTGGAAATGGTGTGTTTTGCAGGCAATCATTGGGTGGGGGAGGAAGGAAGACTATGTCGTGGTCAGTTCTCGATCAGCCCTTGCGGGCAAATCCTCTCGCGTCGCCTGCGCGGCACTCGCCCTCGCTCTAACCCTCTGCTTGATCCTGCCGGCGGCCGCCGATGTCCGCATTCTGGCGAGCGGAGGCGGCGCGGTCGGCGACTATCTCAACTTTTTCGCCAAGGTGAAGCAGTCAGGTGAGCGGGTGGTGATCGACGGGCCGTGTCTTTCGGCCTGCACGCTTGTACTCAGCACCGTCCCGCGCCAGCGGATCTGCGTCACCTCGCGGGCCGTGCTCGGCTTTCATGCGCCTTATCTCGTCGACCAGCACGGCCGGACCTTCCACAACGCGAAGGTGACGCAAACCATCAATGCGGCGTACCCGGCAAGCGTCAGAACCTGGATCAAAAAAAATGGCGGGCTGAGCCAGAAGGTCATCATGCTGAAGGGCCGCGAGCTCAACGCGCTCTACCCACGCTGCTAGGGGTGGCGCGCTGTTGACTCGTGCGGGTTATTTCGATATTTCCGGATATATGGAAATTACAGCAGCCATCGAGGCGCTCGGCGCGCTGGCGCAAGAAAGCCGACTCAAGGCGTTCCGACTGCTGGTCCGGCAAGGGCCCGCGGGCATGGCGGCGGGCGACATCGCCCGGGCGCTGGCTGTGCCGAACAACACCATGTCCTCGCATCTGGCGACGCTGTCGCGGGCCGGGCTCATCGGCTCGCGCAAAGAGAGCCGCTCGGTGATCTATGCGGTCGATCTCGACGGCACCCGTGCGCTGCTTTCGTTCCTGCTTGAGGATTGCTGCCGCGGCAAGCCCGATCTCTCCGCGGGGCTAATCGAGGCGACCCTCGCGTCCTGTTGCCCCGCGCCGGAAGAGTGCTGCCCGGTCTAGAAGCGAGGTGTCCCATGAGTTCGATGAAGCGCCCGAATCCCTTCAATGCCTTGTTCCTCTGCACCGGCAATTCGGCGCGCTCGGTGATGGCGGAATGCATCTTGAACCGGCTCGGCGCCGGCAAGTTTCGCGCCTACAGCGCCGGCAGCCACCCCGCCGGCAAAGTCAATCCAATCGCTCTCAATCTGCTGCGCAAGACCAACTACGATGTCTCCGGACTGCGCTCGAAATCCTGGGACGAATTCGCGGCGCCCGGCGCGCCCAAGCTCGATTTCGTCTTCACCGTGTGCGACGACGCCGCCAACGAGGTCTGCCCGATCTGGCCGGGACAGCCGATGACCGCGCATTGGGGCCTGCCCGACCCGGCCAAGGCGCACGGGACCGAGGCCGAGCGCACTCTCGCCTTCGCCGATACGATGCGCATGCTGACCCAGCGCATCGGCATCTTCGTGAGCCTGCCTCTCGATAAATTGAGCAAGCTGTCCTTGCAGAAAGAGCTCGATGCGATCGGGCGCTTGCGGCGGGAAGCGCCCTCGCAACAACCCGCCTAGGTGCCGCGGCGCCCCCCGTCGCGTTGACAAGGTTGGGCGGCCCTCTTATGTCTCACGAGCGTTTGCTCCCCGGCATTTTTTCGACGCTTTCCTAGGGCTTTCATGGGGATCGCTCCCCGGAAATCTCTTCGCGCTCAAGAGGCTAAAACATCCATGCTCTCCTTTGGCGCTCTCGCCAGCAAAGTCTTCGGTTCGGCCAACGACCGCAAGCTCAAGAAATACGGGCCCATCGTCGAGCAGATCAACGCGCTCGAGCCCGAGGTGGCAGCCCTCTCCGACGAAGCGCTGCGCGCGCGCACCGAGGACTTCCGCACCCGGGTCCGCGCCGGCACGCCGCTCGACGATCTGATCCCCGAGGCCTTCGCCACCGTGCGCGAAGCCGCCAAGCGCACCATCGGCCAACGCCATTTCGACGTGCAGCTTATCGGCGGCATGGTGCTGAATGACGGCCGCATCGCCGAAATGAAGACCGGCGAAGGCAAGACGCTGGTCGCCACGCTCCCCGTCTATCTCAACGCGCTCGCCGGCAAGGGCGTGCACGTCGTCACCGTCAACGACTATCTGGCCAAGCGCGACGCCGCCTGGATGGGCGCCATCTACGAGTTTCTCGGACTCAAGGTCGGCTGCATTCTGCATGACCTGTCCGACCCGCAGCGGCGCGAGGCATACGCCGCCGACGTGACCTACGGCACCAACAACGAGTTCGGCTTCGACTATCTGCGCGACAACATGAAATATGCGGCCTCGGAGATGGTGCAGCGGAGCCACTTCTTCGCCATCGTCGACGAGGTCGACTCCATCCTGATCGACGAAGCGCGCACGCCGCTGATCATTTCCGGCCCGCTCGACGACCGCTCCGAGCTTTACATCGCCATCGACACGTTCATTCCGCAGCTCGTAGCCGGCGATTTCGAGCTCGACGAGAAGACCCGCATCGTCACCCTGACCGAGACCGGCAACGAGCATGTCGAGCAACTTTTGACCAAGGCCGACCTGCTCAAGGGCGAGTCGCTCTATGACATCGAGAACGTCACCGTGGTGCATCACGTGCAGCAGGCGCTACGCGCGCACAAGCTGTTCCAGCGCGACCGCGATTACATCGTCAAGAACGACGAGGTGATCATCATCGATGAGTTCACCGGCCGCATGATGCAAGGGAGACGCTACTCCGAAGGATTGCACCAGGCGCTCGAAGCCAAGGAGCATGTGGCGATCCAGCCGGAGAACCAGACGCTCGCCACCATCACCTTCCAGAATTATTTCCGGCTCTACCAGAAGCTCGCCGGCATGACCGGGACGGCCTCGACCGAAGCCGACGAGTTCATGGACATTTACGGCCTCGACGTGGTCGAGGTGCCGACCAACATGGACATGATCCGCGACGACGAGGACGACGAGGTCTATCGCACGGCGCAGGAGAAATACCGGGCCATCATTACCCTGATCAAGGACGCCCAGAAGCGTAAACAGCCGATGCTGGTCGGTACCACCTCCATCGAGAAATCGGAGATCCTGTCGGAGCTGCTCAAGAAGGAGAAGGTACCGCATCAGGTGCTGAACGCGCGCTATCACGAGCAGGAGGCGCATATCATCGCCCAAGCCGGCGTGCCGGGCGCGATCACCATCGCCACCAACATGGCGGGACGCGGCACGGATATCCAGCTCGGCGGCAATGTCGACATGCTGCTGGCGGACTGGGTCGCCGCCGAAACCGAGAAAGGCGAGGAGCCGACACCGGAAAGGGTCGCCAAGAGGCGCGCGGAGATCGCCGCCGACGTTGGCAAGAAGAAGCAGACGGCGCTCGATGCCGGCGGGCTTTATGTGGTCGGCACCGAGCGGCATGAGAGCCGCCGCATCGACAACCAACTGCGCGGCCGGTCGGGCCGGCAGGGCGATCCGGGCCGCTCGCGCTTCTTTCTGTCGCTCGAAGACGATCTGATGCGGATTTTCGGCTCGCAGCGCATGGACGGCATGCTGCAAACGCTCGGCCTGAAAGAGGACGAGGCGATCATCCATCCCTGGATCAACAAGGCGCTGGAAAAGGCGCAGGCCAAGGTCGAGGCGCGCAACTTCGACATCCGCAAGAACCTGCTCAAATACGACAACGTGATGAACGATCAGCGCAAGGCGATCTTCGAGCAGCGCCGCGAGCTGCTGACCGACGCCGATCTCTCCGAGACCGTCGCCGACATGCGTCATCACGTGGTCGACGATCTCGTCAATGCGAGCATCCCGGAGAAGTCCTACGCCGAGCAGTGGGACGTCCAGACCATGCAAGAAGCGGTGAAGAACATCTTCGACGTCGATCTCCCGCTCGCCGCTTGGGCGGCGGAAGAGGGTATCGGCGAGGAGGAGTTCCGCGAGCGGCTGATCCAGGCCGCCGACGAAAAGACCGCGCAGAAGGCCGCCAATATCGGGCCGCAGATCATGCGCCAGATCGAGCGGGCGGTGCTGTTGCAGACGCTCGACGGCTTGTGGCGCGAACATCTCGTCACGCTCGAGCATCTCCGCCAGGTCATCGGTCTGCGCGGCTACGGCCAGCGCGATCCGCTGAACGAATATAAGAGCGAGAGCTTCACCCTATTCGAGCACATGCTGGCGCGCTTGCGCGAGGCGGTGACCGGCCAGCTCGCCCATGTCGAGCTTGCCAAGCAGGAAGAGGTGCCCCCGCTCGAGGCGACCGAGCTGCCGCCGATGGAGGCGCATCACTTCGACCCAACCACCGGCGAGGACGAGTTGGCGCTCGAGACCGCGGGCGGATCGGGCAATGGACGTGGCGGCGCCAAGCAGGCGCGCGCCCGCAAGAGCGGTTCGGCAGCGAAGGCGGGTTCGGCGACAAAGGCGGCTACGGCCGCCAAGGCTTCGGCAGCCAAGACCTCGGCAGCCAAACCGGCTACGGCCGCGGCGGTGATTCCGGCCGATCCCTCGACCTGGGGCAAGGTGCAGCGCAACGCGCTCTGCCCGTGCGGCTCGGGCAGGAAATACAAGCACTGCCACGGCACGTTCGGCTAGGCGCCCCGCAAACCGCGAATACCGCCGCTAGTGGCCGCTCGCGTCGTCAGCATCGGAGCCGTCGTCGACGCCGCCCTGCTGGTCCCAGGCACCACTGTTATCCGGCTGGTTTTGACTCTGCTGCTGCAGCCATGGCAGGGGCTGGGCGTCTTCCTGCGCCGGCGGCGCTGCATCGACGGGATTCGACCCGACCTCCTGCGAGCCGCTGTCGCTAGGGCCTAGGCCCCCATAGGGTTCGCCGGCATGGGCGGCGCTGATTGTGGACAAGCCCCCGAGCACAAGAACGCAAGCCGTGAGCGCAGACCGAGCTGGCATGAACGTCCCCCCTTCCTAGACTCAAACTACTTCTTAGACTCAAACTACGTAGCATCCCTATCTTAGCGCCGAATCTATGGCGATGGCTGCGACATCCGGCGGCGGATTACGCGCGCCGGATCGCCGACGTGAAGCTCAGGGATTGCCGGTGACCTCCGGCGGGCAGCGCGCCTCGACGGCGCTGTTGGCGGTAGCAATCGTTCCCGGCGCGAAGACGTAGCGGCCATTGCAGACGCTGACCACCGGCGGAATGTGGCTCTGCTCGAACAGGTCGTACCCCGTCTTCAGCTCGGCCCAGAAACCGTCCCAGTGCGACCCCCGTCGGAGTCTGAGATTGGCGTCGGTCATGCGGAACGGGAAGGCGTGCACTGGGAAGCGCGGCTGACCTTTGTCGAGTGCCCCCGTCACCAGCCTCCAAATCTCATCGACCGCGGGATCGGTCACGGCGTAGCAACCGACCGAGGCGCAGCCGCCATGAACCATGAGGAAGGAGCCGGTGCGCCCATGCGCCTGGTCGTACAGATTGGGGAAGCCGAGACTGAAGGAGCGATGCATGCGGCTGTTCGGATTGAGCTGCTCGGCGTCGACGGTATAAAAACCCTCGGGTGCCTGGCGATCGCCCTCCTGCAATTTCGGCCCGAGCCGCCCGGACCAGAGGCAGATCGGATAGGTGGCGAAGCGGACGAACCGCCCGTCCTTCTCCACCCATATCTCCAACTCATGCTCGAGCTTGAAGATGCGGACATAGACCGGCACGCCCATTTCCACGCCTGCGGCCGCCAGCCGCGCATCGATGTGCTCGAGGTCGGGAGTGCCAGGCAAGGGCTCGCCGGCGCGGAAGCGGGCCATGTAATCTGCGCGCGTCATGTTGACGCGCACGCGGTCGATCAGCTGTCGGCCTTCCGGCGTGAGCAGGTAGATGCCGGCGCCCCCCAACACCACAATGAGGATCAGAGCCAAGAGTTGACGCATGCGGAAACCGATCAGTCGCAGCCGAACGACAGAATATAGGTCGTCCGCGTCAGAATTCTGGCTGCTTGTTCTCGGGTCAACGACCGGGCGTGGCCGGGCCGAGCGTGAAGGCGGTGTAAGCGGGCTTCGACGGACCGAAGCGCAAGCCCATCACGCTGCCGAGCGGCTTCACAAGCGCGGCTTGCGTCTTAGGCGCGGGCTTGGTTGAAGCCTCTTGCATCGCCGGCGCGCGCGGAATCGGCAAGCGCTGATAGGCGGGGCAAGCGCCGGTGGGATCGGGTCTGGCATCCCCGGTGAAGGCGACGTTGACCAGATAGCGCTTATCGCACACCGCGATCTTCGGCGGCAGGTGGCTGATCTCGAAGTAGTCGTAGCCTTCTTTCAGGTTCTTCCAGAAATCGTACCATTTATCGTCCTTGTGCGCGGCCATGTTGGCAGCCGTCATGCGGAACGGAAACGCCTGGATCTGGAACGCGGGCTGGCCGCCCTGCAGCGCCTCGCGCGCGAGGATGAAGATCTCCTCGACCACGGCGTCGGTCATGGCGTAGCAGCCGGCCGAGGTGCAATCGCCATGCACCATGATGTTCTGGCCGGTGCGGCCATAGGCCCGGTCATAGGCGTTGGGGAATCCGACATTGAAGGAGAGGTGGTATTTGCTGCGCGGGTTCATCTGGTCGAGCGAGACGAGATAGAACCCTTCCGGCGCCTGGCGGTCGCCCTGCTCGACCTTCGGGCCGAGCCCACCCGAATAGCTACAGATCGGGTAGGTCTTGAATAGGTAGAAGCGACCGTCGTCCTTCGCCTTCCACACTTCGAGCTCGGATTCGGCCTTGAAGATGCGAATCAGCACCGGCGACTGCTCGGTCATGCCCTTCTCGGCCAGCTTCGCCTGGGTCTGCGGGGAAAGCGGCTTGAGATAGGTCGGGGCAAATTGGCCGCAACCGGCCAGCGCGGCGGCCAATGCCACCACGCACGCCGCGGTTACGGCCGTGACAAAACTTGAGCGAAGCATACGCAGTGCCCCTTGCGCATCCCGGCCAAGATCGACGCTGACGGGTTAAAGCGAAGTTAGCGCTTGTTGCGGCGCCGGCCCCTCGGCTCCCCCGCTTTGCCGTTATTATAAGCTTGGTCGGTTTGCAGTTGGACTAAAAAAATGGCGCTTTTTTGGGTGCGCAACCTAGCTCGCGCGGCCCATGGACAGGAATTTTTCGCGCCTTTCCTTGCGGATTTCGGCCGGATTGAGGTCCTCGTACTCGGCCAGCGCCTGGATCACGGTGTCGCCGGCCGCCTTGACCACCTCGACGCCGTCGCGATGGGCGCCGCCGATCGGCTCGGAAATGATTCCATCGATGATGCCGAGCCGCAAAAGATCCTGGGCGGTGATCTTCATATTGGTCGCGGCATCGACCGCGCGGGTGGAATCCTTCCACAGGATCGAGGCGGCGGCCTCGGGCGAGGCGACCGTGTAGATCGAATGCTCGAGCATATAGATGCGGTTCGCCGTGGCGATAGCGACCGCCCCGCCCGAGCCGCCCTCGCCGATGATGACGGAGACGATCGGCACGCCGACGGAGAGGCAGCAATCGGTGCAGCGGGCGATGGCCTCGGCCTGGCCCCGCTCCTCGGCGCCGATGCCGGGATAGGCGCCGGCCGTATCGACCAAGCTCACCACGGGAAGCTGGAAGCGGTCGGCCATCTCCATCAGCCGCGCCGCCTTGCGGTAGCCTTCGGGCCGCGCCATGCCGAAATTGTGCTTGATGCGGCCTTCGGTGTCAGAGCCCTTCTCATGGCCGATCAGCATCACCGAGCGGCCGGCTAGGCGGCCGATGCCCCCGATGATGGCATGGTCCTCGCCGAA
>Ga0157375_10002785_pt1 | contig 15120 bp, 7 predicted proteins | sample M35metaG_FD_115311 | JGI IMG/M metagenome (GOLD analysis project Ga0157375, IMG submission 115311) | Miscanthus rhizosphere microbial communities from Kellogg Biological Station, Michigan, USA - M3-5 metaG | ecosystem: Host-associated > Plants > Roots > Rhizosphere > Soil | place: USA: Michigan...
CAGGCGCTGGTACGCGGCGTCGCCGGTACCTGGAAGGACCTGACCGACAGCGTCAATTCGATGGCCAGCAACCTGACCGGCCAGGTCCGAAACATCGCCGAAGTCGCAACCGCGGTGGCGAAGGGCGACCTGTCGAAGAAGATCACGGTGAACGTGTCGGGCGAAATCCTTCAGCTGAAGGAAACACTGAACACCATGGTGGACCAGCTCAACGCCTTCGCCGGCGAAGTGACGCGCGTCGCGCGCGAAGTCGGCACCGACGGCAAGCTCGGCGGCCAGGCCGAAGTGCCCGGCGTCGCCGGCACCTGGAAGGACCTCACCGATAGCGTGAACTCAATGGCGGGCAATCTGACCGCGCAGGTCCGTAATATTGCCGAAGTCGCCACCGCGATCGCCGGCGGCGACCTGTCGCGCAAGATCACGGTCGACGTCCGCGGCGAGATCCTTCAGTTGAAGGAAACGCTGAACACGATGGTGGACCAGCTCAATCGTTTCGCGGGCGAAGTGACGCGCGTGGCGCGCGAGGTCGGCACCGAGGGACGGCTGGGCGGCCAGGCCAACGTGCCCGGCGTCGCCGGTACCTGGAAGGATCTGACCGACAACGTCAACTCGATGGCCGGCAATCTGACCGGTCAGGTCCGCAACATCGCCGAAGTCACGACGGCGGTCGCAAAGGGCGACCTCTCCAAGAAAATTACCGTCGACGTCAAAGGCGAAATTCTCGAATTGAAAAACACCGTCAACACGATGGTCGACCAGCTCAACGCCTTCGCTTCCGAGGTCACCCGCGTGGCGCGCGAAGTCGGCACCGAAGGCAAACTCGGCGGCCAGGCCGAAGTGCCCGAAGTCGCCGGCACCTGGAAGGACCTCACCGACAACGTCAACTTCATGGCGTCGAACCTGACGGCGCAGGTCCGCAACATCGCGGAAGTCGCCACCGCGATCGCCGGCGGCGACCTTTCCAAGAAGATCACGGTCGACGTCCGCGGCGAAATCCTGCTGCTGAAAGATACCCTCAATACCATGGTCGAGCAGCTTCGCTCGTTCGCTGCCGAAGTGACGCGCGTGGCGCGCGAAGTCGGCACCGAAGGGCGGCTCGGCGGCCAGGCCGTTGTGCCCGGCGTCGGCGGCACCTGGAAGGACCTGACCGACAACGTCAATCTGCTGGCGGCCAACCTCACCACGCAGGTCCGCAACATCGCCGAAGTCACCACGGCCGTCGCGCGCGGCGACCTGTCGCGCAAAATCACGGTCGACGTGAAGGGCGAAATCCTCGAACTGAAAAACACCATCAATACGATGGTCGATCAGTTGAACGCGTTTGCGGGCGAAGTGACGCGCGTCGCCCGCGAAGTCGGCACCGAAGGCAAGCTCGGCGGCCAGGCACAGGTGCCGGGCGTCGCCGGTACGTGGAAGGACCTCACCGACACCGTCAACTTCATGGCGGCCAATCTGACCGAACAGGTTCGCGGCATCGTCAAGGTCGTGACCGCAGTTGCCAACGGCGATCTGAAACAGAACCTGACGGTGAAGTCGAAAGGCGAAGTCGCAGCGCTCGCCGACACCATCAACAACATGACCGAGACCCTGGCGACGTTCGCCGATCAGGTCACGAGCGTCGCGCGCGAAGTCGGCGTCGAAGGCCGGCTTGGCGGCCAGGCCAACGTGCCCGGCGCCGCCGGCACCTGGAAAGATCTCACGGGCAACGTCAACCTGCTCGCCGCCAACCTGACCTCACAGGTCCGAGCCATCGCCGAAGTCGCGACCGCCGTCACCAAGGGCGACCTCACCCGTTCGATTCAGGTCGACGCCCGCGGCGAAGTCGCCGAACTCAAGGACAATATCAACACCATGATCGGCAATCTCCGGCTCACGACCGACGTGAACACGGAGCAGGACTGGCTGAAGACGAACCTCGCCCGCTTCACCAACATGCTGCAGGGCCAGCGTGATCTCACCACCGTGGGCCGGCTGCTGCTGAGCGAGCTGACGCCGCTGGTGAACGCCCATATGGGTGTCATTTACCAGATAGATAGCGAGGAGCATCCGCGATTGCGCCTGCTTTCCGCCTATGCGGGAGATGCCGCGAACCCTCACACGCAATTCGTGCAATTCGGCGAGGGCCTGATCGGTCAGTGCGCGATGGACAAGCGCCCGCGCGTGGTGTCGGACATCCCGGCCGATACCGTTCCGATCAATTCGGCGCTCCTTCGCGTGCTCCCGAAAAATCTCGTCGTGCTTCCGGTCCTGTTCGAGAATCAGGTCAAGGCGGTCATCGAGCTCTCGTCCGTCAGTTCGTTCACGACCTCGCAAATGACCTTCCTGGAGCAGCTCACCGACAGCATCGGTATCGTGCTGAACAGTATCGAGGCGACGATGCAGACCGAAGGTCTGCTCAAGCAATCGCAGCAGCTCGCCGGCGAATTGCAGACCCAACAGAAGGAATTGCAGCAGACCAACGACCAACTCGAGCAGAAAGCGCAGCAGCTCGCCGAGCGAAACGTCGAAGTCGAACGCAAGAACCAGGAAATCGAGCAGGCCCGGCGCGCGCTCGAGGAGAAGGCCACCGAGCTTTCGCTGACCTCGAAATACAAGTCCGAGTTCCTCGCCAACATGTCGCACGAGCTGCGCACGCCGCTCAACAGCATCCTGATCCTCGGTCAGCAGCTCACCGAGAACCCGGACGGCAATCTGTCCGCAAAACAGGTCGAATTCGCCCGCACCATCCATGGCGCCGGCACCGATCTGCTCAACCTGATCAGCGATATCCTCGATCTCTCGAAGATCGAATCCGGCACCGTGACCGTTGATGCGGAGGAAATCCTGACATCCAGCCTGCTCGATACGGTTGGACGTCCGTTCCGGCATGAAGCGGAAAACCGCCAGCTCTCGTTCCAGGTCAGCGTCGACGAGAACCTTGCCCGCAGCATGGTCACCGACTCCAAGCGATTGCAGCAGGTGCTGAAGAACCTGCTGTCGAATGCGTTCAAGTTCACCGCCGAAGGTGGCGTGCGCCTGACCGTCTCGGCTGCGCTGGGAGGCTGGAGTACCGAGCACCCGATCCTGAACAATGCTCCGGCGGTCGTCGCCTTCGAGGTCGCGGACACCGGCATCGGCATTCCCCTGGAAAAGCAGAAACTGATCTTCGAGGCGTTCCAGCAGGCGGACGCCGGCACCAGCCGGAAATACGGCGGCACCGGCCTCGGCCTAGCCATCAGCCGCGAACTCGCGAGCCTGCTCGGCGGCGAAATCCACTTGCGCAGCGCCCCAGGGAAAGGCAGCACGTTCGTGCTTTACCTGCCGTTGAAATATTCAGGACCCACGGTCGCGCTGCGCATCCCGGCCCGCTCGCCCTTTATGTCTCCGCCGGCACTGCAGGCCTCCGCAACACAAGAGCGGGTGATCGAGCAACTGCCGGATGACCGGCTCAATCTTGAACCCGGAGACACCATTCTCCTGATCGTCGAGGACGATCCGCACTATGCGCGGGTCCTGATCGATCTTGCCCGCGACAAGGGCTTCAAGGTGCTGGTCGCCAATCGCGGGGCCGAAGCCCTCGACCTCGCCAAGCAGTTCCAGCCGACGGCGGTTTCGCTCGACGTGTTCCTGCCCGACATGCTGGGTTGGACCGTGCTGAGCCAGCTCAAGCATAATCCGCTGACTCGGCACATCCCGGTCCAGATTATCACGCTTGACGAAGACAGGCAGCACGCGCTGGCGCGCGGGGCGTTCTCCTTCGTCAACAAGCCGACGACGACCGAAGGCGTGGCGGCGGCACTGTCGCAGATCAAGGAATACGCCAAACCCCGCCGCAAGCGTCTCCTGATCGTGGAGGATAACGCCGCCGAACGGATGAGCATCAGGGAACTTCTCGATCACAAGGACATTGAGATCGTCACGACAGACACCGGCGCCGGCGCGCTATCGGCGCTGCGAGACAATCCTTGCGACTGCGTCGTGCTCGATCTTCGGCTGCCGGACATGAGTGGCTTCGAAGTGCTGAACCAGCTCCGCAGCGATGAAACGCTGTCGAATGTTCCGGTCGTCGTGTTCACCGGGCGGGAACTCTCGGCTGAGGAAGACGCGGAACTTCACACCATGGCCAGGAGCATCGTCGTCAAGGGAGTAGAGTCGCCGGAACGCCTGCTCGACGAAACATCACTGTTCTTGCACCGTGTGATCACGGAATTGCCGGTCGAAAAGCAGAGGATGCTCGAGAAGCTCAATAGTTCGGATGAAGATCTGGTTGGTAAAACTGCACTGCTGGTAGACGACGACGCCCGCAACATCTTTGCACTTAGTAGTGTGCTGGAACGGCGCGGCATGAAGGTGTTGACCGCCACGACCGGCCACGAGGCCATTGCGCTCGTGGAGTCGACGCCCAAGATCGCCATCGTGCTGATGGATATCATGATGCCGCAAATGGACGGCTATCAGACGATCGGCGTCATCCGGCAAAATCCAGCGCTTGGCCGCCTGCCCATCATCGCGCTCACTGCCAAGGCGATGAAGGGCGACCGCGAAAAATGCCTGGAGGCCGGCGCTTCGGATTATCTGGCCAAACCCGTCAATACCGAGCAGTTGCTCCTCGCGATCCGCATGTGGCTCCACCGTTGACCGGCGCAAAGAGATGATGGACCAAGAGAAAGTAAACATTCTTCTGGTTGACGATCAGCCGGCCAAGCTGCTCGCCTATGAAGTCATTCTGAAGGAGCTTGGAGAGAATCTGGTCACGGCCGCCTCGGGGCGCGAAGCGCTGGAGTTCCTGCTCAAGAACGAAGTCGCTATCATTCTGGTCGACGTCTGCATGCCGGAACTGGACGGTTTCGAACTCGCGGCCATGATCCGCGAACATCCCCGCTTCCAGAAAACCGCGATGATATTCATCTCTGCGATCCAGGTCAGCGATATCGACCGGTTGCGCGGCTACGAGATGGGCGCAGTCGACTATGTTCCGGTGCCTGTCGTCCCGGAGGTGTTGCGCGCCAAGATCAAGGTGTTCGCCGAACTCTATCGCAAGACCCGTCAACTGGAGCGGCTCAACGTCGAGCTCGAGGATCGCGTTCGCGCCCGCACCGCCGAGCTGGAGGAATCCCACACCAGGCTGCTCGAAAGCGAGCAGCGCCGCAGCCTCGCCATCGCCGCCGGGAAAATGGGTTCCTGGGACTGGGATTGGGTCAACGGCGACTGGATGTGGGACGAAGGCCAGTATCAAATTCTCGGGCTTGAGCCCGGCAGTTTCGACCTGACGCCGGCCAATATTCAGGCGCTGTTTCACCCCGACGATGTTCACGAATTGCACAAGGCCTGGGGCGGCTTTGCGCGCGGCGTAAAATCACTCGAAGCGGAATTCCGCATCCTTCGACCTGACGGCGAAGTGCGCTGGTGCGCCGGAACGGCAGCGGCAAGCACCGACAAGAGCGGCCGCGTCGTCCGCGTCAGCGGCGTGACGGTGGACATTACCGAGCGCAAGCAGGCGGAAGAACGCCAGAACCTGCTGGCCCGGGAAGTCGATCACCGCGCCAAGAACGCGCTCGCGCTGGCGCAGTCCATCGTCCGCTTGACGCGCGGCGACAACGTCAAGACCTACGTCCAGTCCGTCGAAGGACGGATCAACGCGCTTGCACGCGTCCATACCGTGCTTTCGCTATCGAGCTGGCAGGGAGCGGAAATAAGGAAACTGATCGACGAGGAGCTCGCGCCCTATTCGACCGGCGACCAGATCTCGCTATCTGGCTCCGAGGTCCAGTTGCAGCCTGCAACCGCACAGACGGTTGCTCTGGCCCTGCATGAGCTCGTCACCAATTCGGCAAAGTATGGCGCCCTCTCCACGCAGTCGGGACGACTGTCGGTCGGTTGGGAGGATCAGGCAGGGCTGCTGATGATCGTTTGGGCGGAGACCGGCGGACCTCGGGTCGAGAAACCGGTATCGCGAGGATTTGGAACACGCAGCGTTATCGCCAGCATCGAGTCACAGCTTGGCGGGCAGGCCGAGTTCGATTGGCGACAAGAAGGCCTCATTTGCCGGCTTTCCGTTCCCCTGCCCTCACGCCACGGGACGTCCGATTCAAGCCAGCACCAAGAGGTAACCCCCGAAAGCAAAGCCGCCAAGCGCGCGGTACAGACGGCCAGACCTTGAAGGTTAGAGGCCTGGACGATTGGGGACCCGTCTAGGGCGCGTACTCGTAAATTGGCAAATCGGATGTCCGCTTTTTGGGTGCAGCGGACATTCGCGTCATGAGGGTCGATGTCTGCAAATGACCCGAAGCGGACGCCGAGCCGATTTATGCCCGCCTGCCGTCCACAAGGTGCTAGCCTTGCACGCATTGGCTGGACCGGCCCTTCGGAGGTCCGATGCGACGACGCGAGTTCATGACGGCTGTTGTGGGCGCGGCGGCGTTTATCCCGCACCCCGCATGGGCCCAGCGATTGCAGCCTCCGCTGATAGCCGTGCTGGAAGGTGCGTCTGCGGCAACGATGGCGCGCAGATTCGACGCATTTCGCAGCAGACTGCGTGAGCTCGGCTACGTCGAAGGAGGCAACATTCGCATCGAGTACCGTTACGCCGACGGTTTTCTCGATCGCCTTCCCGCCCTGGCGGCGGAGCTAGTCAGTTTGCAGCCCAGCATTATCGTTTCGGGACCTCTGCCTGCCAATCTCGCCGCGAGCAAGGCTACCACTACGATCCCGATCGTCATGGCGAATGGTGCAGACCCGGTCAGCTTCGGACTTGTGCAGAGCCTGTCTCAACCGGGCGGCAACGTCACGGGGCTCACAAACTTCGCCGAGGACCTGGCGTCCAAGCAGATCGATATCATGCGCGAATTGCTCCCCCATCTTGCGCGCGTCGGCGCTCTCATCAATGTCGAGAACCCGCTGCACGTACCGCAGTGGCGCGAGATCCAAACGGCGGCGGCCAAGGCTTCGCTCGCCCTCGTGCATCACGATTACCGCGTTCCTGACGACCTGGAGCGTGCCTTTGACAACTTCACACGAGAGAAGGTCGAGGCAATCCTGGTCCCGCCCGACGTCACGTTCGCGACCCAGCGGGTGCGCATTGCGGGACTGGCGGCGAAGGCGCGGCTGCCGACGATATATTTCCAACGCGAATCGGTTGTGGCCGGTGGCTTGGTGAGCTACGGGCCTGACATTGTGGAGATGTATCGCCATGCAGCGGACTTCGTGGACAAGATCCTGAAAGGCGCCAAGCCCGGAGGGCTGCCTATTGAGCGCCCAACCAAAATCGAACTAGCTATCAACCTCAAGACCGCGAAAGCCCTCGGCCTCACCGTGCCTCCGACGCTGCTCGCGCGCGCCGACGAGGTGATCGAATAGAGACCGATTTATTGCAGTGCATGAGTCCGGTTGTGGCAATTTTCGGACATGCCGCGGTGCTCGTCGCAGTTCGTTATAGCGGGCAAAGCGGAAGCCAAACTTTTGGGGTGGTCAGGGCAGCTTTTGACCCATAGCGGGCAATCGGCTGGCTAAAGCTCTATGCTGGCCACGCCTTCTAACTTACCTTTGAAAAGGGAAAATGGCCCTGCTTTGGGCTCGGGGGCAACGCAGATGAAACGACGGGAATTTGTTGCAGGCGTTTGCGCCGCTGCTTCATGGCCAATCGTCGTCCGTGCGCAGAAGCCAATTCCAGTAATCGCATTTCTCAACAGCGGTGCCGCAGAGGCCAGCGCGAGCAAAGCACTGATGTCCCTGACGGAAGCGGGGCTGCTCGAAAACGGCCTCGTTCAGGGGCGGGATTATATGTTCGAGACCCGCTGGGCAAACAGCGACTCCAGCCGCTTCCCAGCCCTCGCAACCGAGCTACTGGCGGGACACCCCAGCGCCGTCGTCGTTTCGACCATTCTCGCGGTGAAGGCCGTGCAGAACCTGACGCGGACTGTGCCGATCGTCATGACGGGCATGAACGATCCCGTGGCTGCCGGTCTTGTCACGAGCCTTGCTCGCCCTGGCGGGAATATCACGGGTGTCTCCACCATGGCGGAAGATGTCTTGCTTAAGCTGATCGAGATCATGCGCGAGGTGCTACCCAACGTGCGCAAGCTGACGGTGATGACGAATCCGACGAACCCGTCCAATCCGCCGATGGTCGAGACACTGATCCGATACGTCGCCAACAAGGACCTTACGATCGGCACGATCGGCGTGAGTTCACCTGCCGAGCTCGATGCGGCCTATACTGAAATGGCGCGACAGCACCCCGGCGCTCTCTTTGTGCTGACCGACAACAGCCTTCAGGCGCTGGCGGAGCCAATCGTCACGCGGGCATTGGCGCAACGGGTGCCAACCTTTGCTAACCTTGGCATAAGTTTTCCGCAGGCAGGCGCGCTGTTCGACTATTCGCGAGATCCGCCGGAAGCATTCAAAAACGTGGCGCGGCTGCTCAAGAAAATCCTGGGTGGCGCCAATCCCGGTGATCTCCCGGTCGAGCAGCCGACCAAGTTTAACCTTTTTATCAATCTGAAGACGGCGAAGACTCTCGGGATTGAAATATCGCAACCGCTGATCGCCCGAGCCGACAAGCTGATCGAATAGGCGCGGGATGTCGCTCATTGGCACAAAACGGGCCTAAGGATCCCGCGCGGCCACGTTCGCTATTGAGTAACGAACGGACATCGCGGTGGCAGGTGTCGATGTCTGCAAATGGCCCGGAACGGACATTCGGCCCGCTTGGAGCTACGCCGTAAAGCGCCTACGGTGGGCTGGAGCAACGGCGAGAGGAGCGGCAATGAAGCGGCGCGAGTTCATCACGCTAATCGGCGGTGCGGCGGCGTCTTGGCCACTTGCCGCGCGTGCGCAGAAAGCGTTGCCGCGGATCGGGTGGCTTGTATACGGCGATGCCCAATTAGGACCGATCGATCTGTCGTTGAAGGAAGCGCTCGCTCAGGCCGGACTCGTTGATGGCCGCAATATCGAAATCATCTTCCGCTATGCGAATGGCATATCGGATCGACTTGCGCAATTGGCCGCTGAACTTGTCGCGCAAAATCCCGACCTTCTGCTCGCCATTGGTGGTGATGTTATCAAGCCGTTGTTCGAGGCAAGTAAAGGCAGCATACCCATTGTCGGTGGGGTCAGCGATAGCCCAATGCGGGCAGGAATTGCGATGTCTCTTGCTCGGCCAGGCAAGAATTTTACCGGGATCACGTATCTCACGGATGAAATGGCCGCCAAGCGGATAGAACTCCTCAAGGAAGTGGCGCCCAATGCAAGGCGTGTTGCGGTGATATTTAATCCTCAGCATTTCGACGACGAAGTGACGTTCGCGCGGCGAGGTGCTGAATCGCTCGGCATCGAGTTAACGACCCACCCGATAAACAAAGTCGCCGATCTTGATGCAGCGCTGAACGAGGTGAGTGCGAGCGGCACTAATAGCCTGCTCGTCATCTCGTCACGGCTGACCGGTCTTGTTGCGACGAAAATCGCTCAGTATGGGCAAGAGCGCCGGCTTCCCGTGATTGCTTCGTGGCGGGAATTCGTATCCAACGGCGCCTTGTTGTCCTACGGACCGAGTCGAATTTTCGAGGCCAAACGTTTGGTGGGCTATGTGCAAAAGGTTTTGAACGGGGCAAAGCCGGGCGATTTGCCTATCGAGCAACCCGTGAAGTTCGAACTTGTTATCAATCTCAAGACTGCCAAGGCACTCGGCCTCGCGGTGCCCCCAGCGCTGCTCGCTCAAGCCGATGAGGTGATCGAATAAAGACGCTATTTGCCGCGATGCATGAGTCCGTTATTGGCACATGGCGGACATATCAAGATGTCTGTTATTTGGTTGCTTTCGGGGGAAAAGCGGACATCAGCCAGCGATTGCCATTTTTGAGTACACGTCCTAGACCGCCGTCCCTGCCACGACGCCGGTCGAATGCCGCACCGATCCCCGCGCCGCCTCGATCGCAGCGACCAGTTCAGGCGGGCGAAACGGTTTTTGCAGGCATACGACGTCGGACATTTCAGGAGATTTGGTCAGGAAGTCGAGCGCGGTCATTCCGGATATCGCGACAACCGGCAAATCCGGTACGCGCTCGCGCATCGTCGCGATCAGGTCGGAGCCGTTGGTGCCTTGCAGAAAGATATCGACGATCGCGAGATCGAAGCTGGAATTCTCAAATGCCTTCAACGCCGCCGCGGCAGTTGCGGCCTCGACGATTTCGAACTGGTTGACTCGCAATATGATCGAAATCATTGCGCGGACATCTGCCTGGTCGTCGATAACGAGAACGCGGGGCACCAAAACCCTCCCGGTCGGTATCCCGGCAGTTTAAATGGAAACCCGCATTTGGGCCAAAAGCCCGACGGCGTTATTCAATTTGTCGGTAAAGACCCGGTTACTCTCCATACGGCCTTTCGCTCTCGGGCCGGTTGGGTAATATGTAAACCTTGGGTTGATTCCACTCGGCGCGGCCGTGACTTACAAATCCCACCGCCACGCCGCTGCTTTTTTATGCCTGCAGGAAACGCCGCAAGGCAGCATTTCTCCCAGTTGATATTGATATATCGGCTGGATGTTCTCCCGCTGCGAATACGCTACTATCCGCATTTGAAGCGAACTTGATGGCGCGTTGGATGCCGGTTTGCAGGAGACGACAATGCAGACCGGCTACGACCGCAGCATCTTTCTCTCGACCATGCCGGCGACAAGACGCGATCGCACCGCGGCCCTGGCCGTTGTCGGCGTCTCGGCGGTGCTGTTTGCATGCTCCGTTCCGTTTGCCGGTACACCGCTCGCTCCGGTCCCGGCGTTTGTTGCGAGCTATCAATCCGCGCTCGCGATCAACGATCTGATCACCGCCGTCCTGCTGTTTTCGCAGTTCGCCGTTTCGCGCTCGCGGGCCCTGTTGCTGCTTGCGAGCGGGTATTTGTTCACGGCTGCGGCTGCGGTGACGCACGCGCTGACCTTTCCCGGCTTGTTTGCGCCCTCGGGGCTTCTCGGCGGCGGCTCGCAAACCACGGTCTGGCTTTTCATGATCTGGCATGGCGGATTTCCGCTGCTCGTGCTGGGTTATGCGCTGCTGAAGGCGAAGGATGACGGCACAAAAATAAAGGGCTCGACCGCGAAGCCGATCATGGGAAGCATCGCCGCTGTGATCGTCGTGATGGCGGCGTTCATTTGGGTCGTGACCGGCAAGCACGACATTCTTCCAACGTTGCTGAGTGGGGGTCATTACACGCCTGTCTTTATTGGCGTAGTCACAACTGTGCTGGGTTTTTGCGTTGCCGCACTCGTCTTGTTGTGGATTCGCCGGCCGCATTCCGTCCTCGACATCTGGCTGATGGTCGTGCTCTGCGCATGGGTGTTCGATATCGCGTTGTCGGCGTTGCTGAACGTGGCAAGATTCGATCTCGGCTTCTATCTCGGCCGCATCTACGGGCTCTTCGCCGCCAGTTTCGTGCTGGCGGTACTTCTAGCCGACAATGTCGGCCTGCAGGCCCAATTGTCTCGCCTGCTCGGAATAGTCCGCCAACAGGCCGCCTCCGAAAAGAATCTTCGGACCGAACGCGAACGGCTTTTCAGCGCGGTCGTGGAATCATCCAACGATGCCATCATCACCAAGACGGTCGGCGGCACCATCACCGCCTGGAACCGCGCCGCCGAACGCCTGTTTGGCTTCACGTCGACTGAGGCGGTCGGCAAGCACATCGATATCATCGTCCCGCTTGACCGGCGCGCCGAGCTCCGCACCATGCTCGAGCGGGTCGGCCGCGGCGAGGTGATCGAGCAATACGAGACGCTGCGCGTACACAGGGAGGGCCGCAGCGTGGAGGTATCACTGAGCATCTCACCGATCCGGTCGGTCGCGGGCGAAATCATCGGCGTCTCCAAAACGGCGCGCGATATCACCGAGAGCAAGCGGACGCAGACGGCGCTCAATCAGGAGATCGAGGAACGGCGGCGCATTTTCGAGACCTCGCAGGACCTCATCCTGGTGACGGATACGGCAGGAAATTTCATCCAGGTCAGCCCGAGCGCCAAGACCATCCTCGGTTACGAGGCTTCCGAGATGATCGGGCGGAGCGCGGTGGAGTTCATCCATCCCGACGATCTCGACAGCACGCGCCATGAGATGCGTTCGGCACGGCGCGGACGGCAAATGCGCAGCTTCGAGACCCGTTACGTCCACAGGGATGGACAAGCGGTGACGCTGAACTGGATGGGAACGTGGTCGGAGCCGGTGCGGCGCCACTTCTTCATCGGCCGCGATCTGACCGAGAAGCAGGCCGCGGAAGCGCAACTGCGCCATGTCCAGAAGATGGACGCGATCGGCCAACTGACGGGCGGTGTCGCGCACGACTTCAACAATATTCTGACCGTGATCACGGGGACCATCGGAATCCTGGAAGAGGCCGTCGCCGACAAGCCTGAGCTCGTGGCCATTGCCAAGTTGATCGACGAAGCCGCCGAACGCGGCGCCAATCTAACCAAGCATCTGCTGGCCTTTGCCCGCAAACAGCCGCTGCAGCCCCTTGAAGTCGACGTCAATTCGCTGGTGCTGGAAGCTGCCAAGCTGCTGCACCCCACACTGGGTGAGCACATCGAAATTACGCCGCTGCTGGCCGAGGATGCCTGGACGGCGCTCGTCGACCCCAATCAACTCACCACGGCCGTACTGAATCTGGCCTTGAACGCGCGCGACGCCATGCCGGGCGGCGGCAAGCTGGCCCTGGAGACCAACAACGTCTTTCTCGACGAAAACTACGCAGGCATGCACAGCGAGGTTACGCCCGGCAATTATGTCATGGTGGCCGTCAGCGACACAGGGACTGGAATCCCGGCCGCGCTCGTTGAAAGGGTGTTCGATCCCTTCTTCACCACCAAGGAGGTTGGCAAGGGCACCGGCCTTGGGCTCAGCATGGTATTCGGTTTCGTCAAACAGTCAGGCGGGCATATCAAGATCTACAGCGAGGAAGGCCACGGCACTTCCGTCAAGATGTACCTGCCGCGCGCAACCGGATTGAACCAGACCGCCGCGGAGGCGCTGATATCGGCGACTATCGAGGGCGGTGATGAAGTCGTCCTCGTCGTCGAAGACGATTCGCTGGTGCGCCGATACGTCATGACCCAGATCGCGAGTCTCGGCTACACCACGCTCGAGGCGTCCAATGCCTCCGAAGCCTTGCAGATTGTCGATGCCGTCGGGACCATCGACCTGCTCTTCACCGACGTAATCATGCCCGGCACACTGAACGGCAAGCAGTTGGTCGACGAGGCGCTGAAGCGGCGGCCGACCCTCAAGGTCTTGTTCACGTCGGGATATACCGAGAACGCCATCGTTCACCATGGCCGCCTCGATTCCGGCGTGCTGCTGCTCGCAAAACCCTACCGCAAATCCGAACTCGCCAGGATGCTGAGATTGGCGCTAATCAGTTGAAGGATTTGCCGCGACTGGTATCGTGATGGAGGCTTAACCGGATGCCGCTTGGCGGACCTGTCCCTTGAAAAATCTCCTCACAGATATATCCGGCGTTCGCGTCGGTCACGCCGACGACGCAGCGCTGGCCTCGGGCGTTACCGCGATCATTTTCGACACTCCCGCGATTGCTTCGATCGACGTCCGCGGCGGCGGCCCCGGTACACGCGAGGAAACGGTGCTTGAGCTCCAGAGCACGGTCGACGCTATAGACGCTATTGCTCTTTCCGGCGGCTCCGCCCATGGACTGGATGCCGCAGGCGGCGTGCAGGCATGGCTTGCCGAACAGGGACGCGGCCTGCGGATACGCGACGCGGTTATTCCGATCGTTCCAGGTGCGATCTGCTTCGATCTCCTGAACGGTGGAAACAAGGCCTGGGGACGCTTCCCGCCCTATCGCGATCTCGGCTACGCGGCAGCCAATGCCGCGAGTGCCGATTTCGCGCTGGGCAGCGTCGGCGCGGGGCGCGGTGCAACCACCGCCAATTTTCAGGGCGGCATCGGCTCCGCATCCGCGCAGACCAATGATGGCGTCACAGTTGCAGCGATTGCGGTGGTCAACGCCGTCGGCAGCGTGACCGTTGGCGACGGGCCGTGGTTCTGGGCGGCGCCGTTCGAGATCGACGGCGAATTCGGCGGACGCGGACTGCCGGCAGCGTTCACACCGGACATGCTGAAGGCGCGCCTCAAGGGCGGTCCGGAAGCGACGCCTACGGAAAACACCACGTTGGTGGCGGTCGTCACCGACGCCGTGCTGACGAAGCCGCAGGCCAAGCGGCTCGCGATGATCGCGCAGACCGGAATGGCGCGCGCCATCTATCCCGTGCACGCACCGCTCGATGGCGATGTAGTGTTCGCGGCCGCGACCGGGCAGAAGCCGATCGATCCGCTGTACGGTCTCACCGAACTCGGCATGCTGGCGGCCAATACGGTCGCCCGCGCGATCGCGCGCGGTGTCCATTCGGCGACCGCGCTGCCCTTTCCGGGCGCGCTACCGGCGTGGCAGGACCGTTTCGGTTAAGTCGTGTTCCATCGTCGCCGGGTTTCGTGTTCAGGCGCTGACCGAGAGCGATGCGGTGGCGGAGGTCGAGATCGCGTTGGCCTGGCGCTGGATCATCTGCTCGATGAAATTGTAGGAGGATGTGGCGGCGCTGGAAGTCGACGCCTGCGCGGCGGACGTCATCGTCACCTTCGATCCGTCGGCATAGGTCAGCGTTGTCGTGGTCGAGCCGTCGCTGTTGGTTACGGCCGTGCTCGTTGCACCGTCGAGGGCCTGCATCAGCGGATCGGAGCTCGATCCGTTGCTGCCGCTGGAATCGCCCGATCCATCCGAACTGGCGACGTGGTGATGGCGATGATGGCCGCCCTTGCCGCCGGCTCCCATTAGCGCCGACGACATTTCATTGACACTGACCGAACCGTCACTGTCCTTGTCGAGCTTGGAGAACACGTCGTCGGCCTGGGCGAGATTGGTGCCGCCAGCGCCGAGCGCGTTTTCAAATTCGGATTTGGTGATCTTACCGTCACCATCGGCATCGATCTGCGAGAACAGGTCTTTCAGTGCAGCCGAGGCGCTCGCCGATGCTGACGCCGTCGAGCCGGTTGAAGACTGGCTCTGCGCGTCCAGCAGCGCACCCATCGTCTCCGGGGCTATTCGCGAGGCGCCGCTGCCCGCGAGAGGCGTACTCGGACCGGCCGA
>Ga0157375_10002786_pt1 | contig 15120 bp, 11 predicted proteins | sample M35metaG_FD_115311 | JGI IMG/M metagenome (GOLD analysis project Ga0157375, IMG submission 115311) | Miscanthus rhizosphere microbial communities from Kellogg Biological Station, Michigan, USA - M3-5 metaG | ecosystem: Host-associated > Plants > Roots > Rhizosphere > Soil | place: USA: Michigan...
AATCCGCTGTGTTAAAATACCTTCCAGCATATAAATAGTTTCATCAACCGTTACATGGTAATGCGGTGCCGGTACTTTCGCTCCTACCGGTACTAACATCTCAAACTGAACAAGTGTGCCATCGGTATCTTCACCGTCCATCAGGAAATTAAGTTCGAGCGCACCTATACGGATAGTCTCTTTGAAAAATGGGAACATTATTTAAGGGTTTAGATGTGGTAATTCCATAAAGATAGCTGTTTCTTTAAGAAATACAAGCAAGGTTCAATCCTCTATCTTAGAATACTTCCGTGTATCGCCCATCGCTACATAAACCACCAGGGAGATCAAAATACACACGGTCACATACCAATAGAAGTAGTTGGCGTGATGGTTCTGTTTGAATGTAAGGGCTAATGTCTCCGCTGTTCCACCAAACAGGGATACAGCTATTGCATACGGAAGGCCCACACCCAACGCTCTAATATTTGCCGGGAAAAGTTCCGCCTTAACAACTGCGTTAATAGAGGTATAAGCACTGATGATGACCAGCGCACACATTACCAACAGGAATGCCGGCAAAACTTCTTTGGTACTGCCTAAAGCGGTCATGATGGGTACGGTGGTCAGCGACCCGACTATACCAAACCCGATCAGTAAAGGTTTACGACCAATCTTGTCGGATAGCAAGCCAAACAAGGGTTGCAACAACATAAATACCACAAGGCTCAAAGTAGATATCAATGCCGCATTGGCATTGCTGAACTTTGCCGTGTCCACCAAAAACTTTTGCATGTAAGTGGTGAAAGTATAAAAAGCCACAGTACCGCCAATGGTAAGCCCGATGACGGTTAATACCGCTTTGGGATGATGTAGTAAGGCTTTAATCGTTCCCCTGTCCTCTTTGGTGTCCTCTTGTTTGAAAGAGGCTGATTCCTGCAAGCTGCGGCGCAGGTACATCACCGTAACGGCCAGTATCGCTCCAAATACAAAAGGGATGCGCCAGCCCCATTCGTGCAATTCCTTCTCCGTCAGAAATATTTTTTGCAATAGCACCACCATACCCGAAGCTACCAATTGCCCCATGATCAGCGTGACATATTGAAAACTCGAATAAAATCCCCGGTGCTTTTTTGTGGCCATTTCGCTCAGATAAGTGGCGCTGGTGCCATACTCCCCTCCTACACTTAATCCTTGTATTATTCGCGCCAGCAGTAAAATAATAGGTGCAGCCACGCCTATTTGCTTATAGCCCGGAACAAGAGCAATAATGAGCGATCCAACACTCATCAATAGCACTGAAAAAGTAAGCGCCTTTTTGCGGCCCTTTCTATCCGCAAAGGTTCCCATCAGCCAGCCGCCTATCGGTCGCATTAAAAAGCCAATAGCAAATATGCCCGCAGTATTGAGTAATTGCACGGTTTGATTGCCTTTCGGAAAGAAAGTAGCTGCAAAGTACAGGGAGAAGAAGGAGTAGATATACCAATCGTACCACTCCACCAGGTTACCGAGCGAGCCGCCGATGATGGATTTGATGCGATGAAGTTGAATTTGGTTAGATTGTGGCATCTGGGTTTGTCAATATTGTAATATCGAATTATACAGCATGTCATTGCTGTAAAGGTCAGATAATTCGGTTTGCTTGTCATTTTCAATAAGCCACACATTCTATTACTCAGTGTGACACCCTTTTTTCATTCGTTCATAAAAGTAAATTAATCCCTCGTAAAACCAATTGATTTTAGATGAATCTTCCTATCTTGTCTCAATGTTTTTTACCGAAGACTTTATCACTTACATCTGGAAATTCCGCCTGTTTGACCGCGAGAACCTGCAAACAACCACAGGCGAAAGCATCGAAGTATTTTCCGCCGGCTTGCCCAATAAAGATTCCGGTCCTGATTTTCACAATGCCCGTATCCGTGTTGGCGATACCACCTGGGCCGGGAATGTGGAGATTCATATTAACTCGTCCGACTGGCACAAACATCACCATACTAACGATAAAGCCTATGACAATGTAATATTGCATGTGGTTTACCGCGATGATGAACCCATCACCCTGCCAGATGGTCGCCGTTTAGCAACATTGGAACTGCAAAATCGTATTTCACCCGAATTGTACAACCGCTATCGTCACCTCATTTATGGTAACCAGCAGATTTTTCCATGCGAGGGCAGCATTCGTTATGTGGACGATATTACCTTGCGCAACTGGCTTACACGTGTATTGGTTGAGCGACTGGAAAAACGCTCGGCTGCCGTAATGAAAGCTCTTGAAATTAACCGCGGCGATTGGGAAGAAACATTCTATCAATTTCTGGCGGCACAATTCGGATTTAAAACCAATGCGTTGCCTTTTGAGCTGATGGCTAAATCATTGCCGCAACTTACTTTGGCTAAGCATAAAAATAATCCGCTGCAAATAGAGGCTTTGATATTCGGGCAAGCCGGATTTTTGGAAGATGATTTTAAAGATGAATACCCGCAAAAGCTAAAAGAAGAATACGCCTTTCTGCAAAAGAAGTACAATCTCAAACCCATCGAAAAACACTTGTGGAAGTTTATGCGTCTGCGGCCTCAGAACTTCCCCACCATACGCCTCGCACAATTTGCAGCGGTGATCGTCAAATCAAATCATCTATTCTAGAAAGTACTGGATATTAAGGATACCGATGCGTTGAGAAAACTTTTTACCAGCCTTGAGATCAACCCTTACTGGGAAACCCATTACCGTTTTGACGTGGAGTCGAAACCAATAGGAAAAAGTCTCGGACAATCGTCCATTGATATTTTATTATTGAATACATTTGTATTATTCCTGTTTAGTTATGGCAAACACACGCAGCAGGAGTACTTTATCAACAGAAGTTTGAAATTGTTGGAAAAATTACCTGCCGAGCAAAACAAAATCGTAACTAATTTTGATTCTGTTGGTATAAAGGTTAATACCGCTTTTGATTCGCAGGCATTGCTGGAGCTAAAAAATAATTATTGCGATCATAAGAAATGCCTGCAATGCGGCGTTGGAAATAAAATACTTAGAATGGCTTGATATGTTGCAAAGGATAATCACTTTTTTCGAACGGTACTCTTTCGGCGTTTGTACATACATCGGCGAACGCTTCAACATTTCTATCAATAAAATTCGCCTGTTTTTTATTTATTCCTCATTCCTCGCCGTAGGCTTCCCGCTGATAGTTTACTTCTTCGCCGGTATAGTCCTCGATTTCCGCAGGTATTTTAAAAGAAAACATTCCAAGGTAACAGATTTGCTGCCGTAGTCTCTAATATGGGCGCCCGGGCGGGCTATCCATTCATACGCCTGCAGGCCTTAGTCGCAAGGCCGGTATCCATTGTTATCCCTGGCGCATTGTCTGAACCATGATTTTTATGATTTAAGGATGTCTATGATTTTTATCATACATAATGGATAATCTGCGAAATCAGGGTAATCCAACAAATCTGCGGTCCACTTTGTAAATTTATTGTGGCAAATACACAAACTTTTTAAAAAAACGGTTTTTGCTCTTATCTTATGCCATCCAATTACTCTATTTTTTTCAACCCTTATAACACGTACTATTGAAAGGCTTTTACAACCCTGCCCGTTTTAAAATACCCCTTCTAATATTCAGTTGCCTGCTGGCCGTTGGCGTTTTCGCACAGAAAAAAAATGCTTCCTATAAATATCATATCCGCCGGGCTACCTCCAATATCGTGGTTGATGGTGCAGGCGATGAACCCGCATGGCAACAGGCCGACTCGGCGGTAAACTTCCACATGGTTTTGCCGATGGACACCAGTCTGGCCAAAATACCCACCGTGGTGCGCATGACCTACGACGATCATAACCTGTACATCCTTGCGGTTTGTTATACCACTATTCCCGGGCCGAACATGGTGGAGTCGCTTAAACGCGACTTTAGTTTTGTGAAGAACGATAACTTCATCTTCTTTATCGACCCCTTTGATGCCCGCACCGATGGCTTTACTTTTGGCGCCAATGCCGAAGGCGCCCAATGGGACGGCAGCATGTATTCGGGCGGTAGTGTAGATTTGAACTGGGATAATAAATGGTCGTCGTCCGTAAAAAACTATCCTAACAAATGGGTGTTCGAGGCTTCTATTCCGTTTAAGAGCATCCGTTATAAAAAAGGTATCAAAGAGTGGGGCATCAACTTCAGTCGTAACGATTTGAAGGGTGCTGAAAAATCGGCATGGGCACCGGTGCCGCGCCAGTTCCCAACCGCCTCGTTAGCCTACACCGGTGTTTTGGAGTGGGATGAAGATCCGCCGACGTCCAGTAGTAACATATCCATTATTCCTTATGCATTAGCGGGCGTTACAAAAGATTACCAGGCTAATACCTCGGCAGCGTTTAAAAAAGAGTTTGGTGGTGATGCTAAAATAGCTTTAACACCGGCACTCAACCTTGACATGACCGTCAACCCGGATTTTTCGCAGGTGGATGTAGATCAACAGGTAATTAACCTGAGCCGCTATGAGCTGTTCTTCCCGGAGAAAAGGCAGTTCTTCCTCGAAAACGGTGACCTGTTCGCCAACTTTGGTTACTCAGATATCAGGCCGTTTTTTTCAAGGCGCATCGGTTTAAATCAGCCTATTGATTTTGGCGCACGGATGACAGGAAAGCTGGATAAAGACTGGCGCATAGGTTTAATGGATATACAAACCGGCACGTCGGCATCAAATAATCTGGATGCAGGTAACTATGGAACAATCACCCTTCAACGCCGTGTGTTCGACCGTTCTAATATCGGGTTTATGTTTATTAATAAGGAGGTGACGGAAGCGCCGTCAGGATCAGTGATCGGTCCCAATAATTATAACCGCAATATCGGCATGGAGTTTAACCTGGCATCCAGAAGCAATACCTGGACGGGTAAATTGATGGGTTTAAAATCATTCACCCCAGGTAAAGACGGACATGATCTGGTACTGGCCGATCACCTGCAATACCTGAGTAAATACTGGACATTGTACATGCAGGAAGAGTATGTGGGTAAAAACTATAACGCAGCCGTCGGCTATGTGCCGCGTGTGGGTTATATCAAACTGAACCCATTGATACTACGCAACTTTTTCCCGAAGAAAACGGCTGTGCTGAGTTATGGCCTCCAGGCCAACTCCAACTACTTCTTTAGCGAGAGCTTTAACCGGACGGACAATGAAAGTGCACTATCATTCATCACCACTTTCCGCGACCGCAGCACTGTTACCATCTCGGGCATCAATGATTATGTGAAACTGCTGCAACCTTTTGACCCTACCAATACAGGAAAAGCTCCCCTGGCTATCGGTACTCAACACAAATATAACTCATTGGATATATTAGTTGTATCCAAACCACAAAGCGTATTTACCTATCAATTGGAGAGTATCTTTGGCGGTTATTATGATAATGGTCACCGACTGAGCTTTAGCGGAACGCTTGGTTATCGTTTCCAGCCGTATGTCAACATCGCCATTAACGGAAATTATACCGATCTGCGTTTGCCCGCCCCTTATGGCGATACAAGGTTTACGCTAATAGGCCCAAAAGTGGATATTACATTTACCAATACCCTTTATTTTACCACTTATGTGCAATACAGCGATCAACAAAGGAATATGAATATCAATACCCGGTTCCAGTGGCGATATAGGCCGGCATCGGACCTGTTTATTGTGTATGGCGAAAACTCTATCCCCTCACCTTACACACCAAAGTACAGGCAATTGGTGATCAAGTGGACCTATTGGCTAAATATTTAATTTAAAGGATATTATTTATACTGAATATTTTAAATTTACCCTTGTAGTTTCTAAAACTACTTCTATCTATAAACAATTATTAAAAAACGCAAAATGAAGACCCAATTCAGATTACCGGCATTTCTGTTGATCGGTGCAGCCTCATTAGCTTTCACCCTTCCCAAATCCGAAAAACCTATCGTAAGCAAAGCCACAGGCTGGATTAGTATTTTTGATGGCAAAACCTTAAAAGGCTGGCATGGCTATAACAAAACCGGTCCGGTTAAAAACTGGGAAGTGGAAGACGGTGCCCTGGTATGCCTGGGAGCCGCCAAGAGTGCCTCGGGAGGGGATATTGTAACCGATAAGAAGTACACCGATTTTGAAATGAAGTGGGACTGGAAAGTTTCTAAAGGCAGCAACAGCGGTGTAATGTATCATGTGGTAGAGGGTGCTAAATGGCATGCACCGTATGAAACAGGTCCCGAATACCAGATAATAGATGACATAGGTTTCCCCGAAAAACTGGAAGACTGGCAACAGGCTGGCGCTGATTATGCGATGCAACCGGCTAATGATCAAAAAGTATTGAAACCCGTTGGCGAATGGAACTCGAGCAAGATCGTTTTCAGGAAAGGTCACGTAGAGCACTGGCTGAATGGAAAAAAGATAGTAGAATTTGAAGCATGGGGTGACGACTGGAACAAGAAACGCACTGAGGGGAAATGGAAAGATTATCCAGACTATGGGAAAGCAAAAACCGGGGAGATGGCCCTACAGGATCATGGTGATAAAGCTTATTACAAGAATATTTTTATAAGGGAACTGTAGAATAGTTGATTAGGTTGATTGAGTTAAGTGGTTGATTAAGTTTAATCCAACTCAATCAACTTAATCCAACCCAATCAACTTAATCTAACTAAATCCAACTTAATCAACCAATTAATGGAAGAAAAGAAATTAGATACCCGGCGGGAGTTTCTCAAAAAGTCGGCTATAGCAGCGGCGGCTTTTACTATTGTTCCCCGTTTTGTTTTGGGTAAAGGCTACATTGCCCCGAGCGATCAGCTCACTAAAGGCATTATCGGCGTGGGCGGTATGGGTAAAAATCATATCCCTTATGGCAACACCAAAGTAGTAGCCATTTGCGACGTGGACAAGAACCATTTGCAGGAGGCCTCAGCTATGCTGAATAACGGCGCAAAAATGATAGCCGATTACCGCGAGCTGATCCAACTGCCCGAAGTAGATATCGTGCACATTGCCACGCCACCGCACTGGCATGGCATTATGGCCGCCGATGCAGCACGTGCGGGAAAAGACATCTGGTGCGAAAAACCAATGACCCACACCATTGGCGAAGGCAAGCGTGTAATGGAAGCCGTACAACAGCACGGACGGATTTTCAGGCTGAATACCTGGTTCCGGTTTTCCGATAATTTTTACGGTATGGGAACTACCGTGAAGCCGATCAAAAAATTAGTAGAAAGCGGATTGCTTGGCTGGCCGCTTACCGTTACCGTAGGCAGGCACACCGGCTTCGACTGGAAGTTTTATTGGGTGGGCAAAACCAATCTGCCTCAAATGCCTGTTCCACCTGAATTAGATTATGAAACATGGTTGGGTCCTGCGCCTTATAAACCTTACCACCCGCATCGCGTGCACCAAACCTTCAGGGGGTATTGGGATTACGATGGCGGTGGTTTGAGTGATATGGGTCAGCATTATCTCGACCCTGTTCAATATTTCTTAGGCAAGGATGATACCAGTCCGATAAGTGTGGAATTAGATGCTCCTCAGCAAAATATGGACGCCGTTGGTACCTGGCGCAAGATCACCTATACCTATGCAGATGGTTGCAAGATCATACTGGATGGAGAAGGCAGCGTAGAAGGTGTGCCTTATATTGAAGGTCCGAAAGGTAAATTATATCCCGGCTTTAAATCAGACATTCCTGATTTAGAAAGAAAGCTGGCCGACTTCCCAGACCCTGAACCGCAGGTGACCGACTTTATCGACGCAGTGAAAAACCGTAAGAAGTTTGCGTTGAATGAACAGAATGGCTATCGTTCATGCACCATTATCAATATCGGACTGGCAGCATTGCGTTTAGGACGTTCATTAAAATTCGACCCGGTTAAACAGGAGTTTATTGATGACGAAGGTGCAAACCGGTTGATATTCCCGCCACTTCGCGGACCATGGACTATTTAATTCAATTTTGAGACCACAACCATGAAAAAAATATATCTGTCAATTGCCTGCCTGTCGCTGTTTACACTACTTGCCAAAGCGCAGGATAGTAGCACTACTGCGATATTGGATAAGGAGCCCGCAAACAAGGAAGCCGAGCTAAACGCCAATGCCGAAAAAACCATGGCCTTGGGCGAACAAGGCATTGTGAAAATGCTTGAAATGCTGCAGCCATCCGGTCAGGCCGACAATACAAAAATCTATGATGCCATCAGCGGCTTCTCCTTTTACATCACACAACGAACCAAAGAACCCTGGCGTGCTACTGCTGTAAAGGCCTATTGTACAGCTTTACCAAAAGTGGGCGACAAGGAAAACCAGGCATTTATCATCAGTCAGCTACAGATGGTAGGTAAGGATGATGCTGTAACGACGTTGAAAAATTATCTGAAGGATGAGCGCCTGTGCGATCCGGCTGCGCGAGCTTTGGTAAAGATCAATACACCGGCATCAAAAGCTGCTTTATTGTCTGCTTTGAGCAGTTCGCAGGGTAACAGTAAGCTGTCTCTGATCGAAGCATTGGGTGACAGCAAGAATGTATTGGCAGCACACAGCATATCAGCTCAAATCGGCAAAGATAAAATGACTGATAAGGTAGCTTTGTATGCACTGGCTAACATTGCCAATCCGGTATCCATCAACCTGATGGCAAATGCAGCGGAACAGGCCAAGTATACTTATGACGTGACTGACGCTACCTCAGCGTACCTGATGTTTATCCGTAACCTGGGAGCAAAAAATGCGGTAACGGCGACAAAACTGGCAAAGGCTCTGCAATCAAAAGCAGGTTTGGCCAACCAGGTGCAAACCCAGACAGCCGCTTTGAAAATATTGGTCGATCTGCAAGGCAACAAAAGTACGCCATTGCTTATCGAAGCCGCACGGAACAACAATGCCCAATACCGCGATGCTGCACTGAAATTTGCTGAACAGTATATCACCCCTGCCACAACAGCTTTGTGGACAAGGGAATTGCTCAAAGCAGGAACCGCTGAGAAAGCGGCCATCATTAAAATGCTGGGTATTACCAGGCCGGCCACTGCTTTGCCTGCAGTTCAGAAACAGTTAAATAGTCCCGATAAAGATGTTGTGATCACTGCTGTTTCGGCGGCAGGAAAGATCGGTCAGGATAAAACTGCCGGTGACCTGCTGAATGTAATGCGAACAGGCGACGTAGATAAGATTGCTGCCGTGCAGAATGCATTGCTTATTATGAAGGGGCCAACCGTGGTGAATAAAGTGGCAAATGCGCTGCCTGATATGTCTGCTGATGGTAAGGTGGCTTTGCTCGCCGTACTGGCTGCTCGTGAGGCCCGTAGCAAGATAGACATTGTAACTCCGTTGCTGGATAGCAAGGAGGCTAATGTTCGGGCTGCCGCCTTTGCATCATTAAAGCATTTAGCAGGACCGGATAACTTGAGCCGTTTATTTTTAATGCTGAAATCATCAAGCTCAGCAACTGAAACTGCCGACGTTCAAGCAGCTATTATTTCTGTGGTTGGTCAGACGAAAGATAAATCGAACCAAACCACATTGGTATTAGAGCAAATGGATCAGGCACCCGCTGATAAAAAGACTTTATATTTTAACATTCTGGCAAGTATTGGCGATAAAAAGTCCCTGGCCGCTACATCTTCTGCTTACAGCAAAGGCGATGATGCGACCAAACAAGCAGCGGTCACAGCGCTTTCGCAATGGGCAGATGTGAGTGCGGCACCTGAGTTATACCTGATCAGCAAAGAAACAACTGACACTAAACTAAAAGATCAGGCACTACGCGGTTATGTGGCTACTATCAGCAAGTCGAATTATCCTGCCGATGAAAAAATCATTTATCTGCGGGATGCGATGGAAATAGCGCAAACTGAACCACAAAAAAAACTGATACTACAGGAAGCATCGAACAACAAGACCTTCCCGGCGCTGGTGTTCATCAGCAAATACCTGGATGATCCGCAGTTGCAGGAAGATGCGGCAGATGAAGTGTCGAACATCGCTTTGTCAGATAAAAACTTTTATGGCAATGATGTAAAGGCATGGCTGAATAAGTCCATGCAGATAAAAAAAGGTGGCGACAGTGATTATGAGAAAGTGGCCATCCGCAAGTTTATTAACGAAATGCCTGCCGACCCTGGCCTGGTGGCCTTGTTCAACAATAAAGACCTGTCAGGATGGAAAGGCTTGGTAGGTAACCCCATCACCCGCAGCAAAATGGATGCAGCTACTTTAGCCAAAGAGCAGCACAAGGCCGACTCTATTATGAACAAAGGCTGGTATGTAAAAGATGGTGTACTGAATTTTAGTGGCGAAGGCGAAAACCTGTGCACCATCAAGCAATACCGCAATTTCGAGTTATACGTAGACTGGAAAATCGAATCGAAAGGTGATGCAGGTATTTATTTGCGTGGCTCACCACAGGTGCAAATATGGGACACATCGCGTGTTGATGTAGGTGCCCAGGTTGGTTCAGGAGGGCTTTACAACAATCAGGCGCACGAAAGTAAACCGCTTAAGCTGGCCGACAATGCCATTAACGACTGGAACAACTTCCATATCATTATGAAAGGCGATAAAGTAACGGTTTATTTGAACGGTGTGCTGGTGGCAGATAATGTGGTTATGGACAATTACTGGGACCGCAAGCTGCCGATATTCCCTAAAGAACAGATAGAATTACAAGCTCATGGCAACCATATTTATTATAGAGATATTTATTTGAGGGAATTGCCAGAGTAAATTCGATATTGTCATTGTGAGGAAACGAAGCAATTGCGAACTCTACAGAGCAGATATGCATAGTTCGCGATTGTTTCGTCGCTCACTCCTGGCAATGACGTTTTTTTTTAATTCTTATCTACAAACCTGTTGTTCGATTCGTTATACCGCTCACCAATGTTAGGGTATTTTAGTAATATGGCCTCGATCTGACTGATGTCATCTGTTGTCAAAGTAACATCTACGCTTCCCGCGTTATCCTTTAGATTTTTACGTTTCTTAGTGCCCGGTATCGGGATAATATTATCACCCTGAGCCAATACCCAGGCCAAAGCCAATTGTGCAGGGCTGCATCCTTTTTGCTGCGCTATTTCTGCAAAACCAGAAGCCAGGTTCTGGTTGTTATCCTGGTGCTCTTTCTGATACCGTGGCAATGCTCTGCGGAAGTCATTGTCACCCAGTTCATTGAGATTTAATGTATTAGTCATTAATCCCCGCGCCAGTGGACTGAATGGAACAAATGTAATACCCAAATCCTTACATAACGGCAATATTTCGTCCTCCACATCTCTTGTTAATAAAGAATATTCGCTTTGTAATGCGCTGATGGGATGCACAGCATGTGCCCTGCGAATGGAATTGGCGGACGCTTCCGACAGACCTAAATAGCGCACTTTACCTTCTTTGACCAACTCAGCCATAGCGCCAACCATTTCTTCTACGGGAACATTGGGGTCAATACGGTGCGCATAATACAGGTCGATCGTACTGATCTTCAATCGCCTTAAACTGGCTTCAACGGCTTGTTTCAAATAGGCAGGGCTGCCATCAAAAGTACTCAACCGGCCGTCGGGATGTGCCCTGAAACCAAACTTGGTGGCAATAAATATCTTGTCGCGATTGGAACGAAGAACGTTGGAAAGTAATTCCTCATTCCTTCCATTGCCGTACACATCGGCAGTGTCCCAAAAGTTGATGCCAAGGTCGAGCGCAAGATGCAATGTTTCTAATGATTCAGGGTCGTCTGGAACGCCATAGGCATGGCTCATGCTCATGCAGCCCAAACCGATAGCCGATAATTGTTCGCTTTTTGCGAAAGTTCTGTATTTCATAATGGTGATGGATGTTTTTTGATGCAATATCCTGATAAAAAGATTGACGCATTTAATTGGTTTGTAAAAATTTAAATCCGAATACTTTTTTACATTTGGTGAACCATGAACAAAGTACTCAACACCGCCATTATCGGCTTCGGGTTTTCAGGCGAAACATTCTTTGCGCCGTTTGTCGATTCTAATCCAAATTTCAATCTGAGCAAGATATACACCACCGATCCTAACCGCGTAGCGAAGGCTAAGTCACTTTATCCAGGTACCGAAATAGTTAACAACGCCGATAACATCATGAATGACCCGGCTATCGACCTGGTGCTTATAGGTACACCGAACACATCACACTTAAGCCTTAGCAAACAAGCTTTGTTAGCAGGCAAGCATGTTTTGGTTGAAAAGCCCTTTACGGTAACGGTTGCCGAAGCGAATGAACTGATCGCGTTAGCAAAACAACAGAATAAGATATTAACCGTTCACCACAACCGTCGTTTTGATAGCGGGCATAATACCGTGAAAAAAGTAATTGCAAGCGGAAAACTTGGTCGTTTGGTAGAATACGAAGTGCACTATGATCGTTTCCGCAGAGAATTGCGCCCGAATGCATGGCGTGAGAAGCCATTGCCGGGATCAGGAGTATTGTATGATTTAGGTGCTCATTTGATTGACGGTGCGTTGGAATTGTTTGGTAAACCTGATGCCGTTACCTGCATTATGCTGACCCAGCGCCCCGGCCTGGAAGTAGAAGACAACTTTGAAATTATTCTAACCTACCCTGCCGGTTTAAAAATTACTTTGAAAGGTGGTATGCTGGTGAAGGTTCCCGGCCCAACCTATGTATTGTGCGGTGATTATGGTACGTTTATCAAATACGGTATGGATGTGCAGGAAGCCGAATTGAAAAAAGGCGGCAAGCCGGACACCTCCTCAAACTGGGGTATCGAACCGGAATCGATATGGGGCAAGCTCACCTATGAACAGGATGGTAAAGACATCACCGAAACCATAAAAAGCGAGGAAGGCCATTACGAAGATTTGTTTCAGAACGTGTATGAAGCTATCACCGCAGGCAAAGAGCTAGTCGTAAAACCCGAACAGTCGAGGGATACTATCCGTGTTATTGAACTGTGTTTTCAGAGCAGTAATGAAAAGAGGACAGTACCATATTCAGATTAGCGGGTAATTGTCTGAATCACAGGCTACCCGGATTAACTGATTACAGACAGCTACTGCAAAGAGAGCTGCGCAATCCGGCGATCACCTAAATCTGCTGTTCAGACGATTTTGCAATTTTGCTATAGTTTATAATCGTGTCATGAAGATCATCACATGGAATTGTAATATGGCTTTTCGCAAGAAAGTTAATTTGCTATTGCAATACAAACCTGATCTGCTAATTATTCCGGAATGTGAGCATCCAGATAAAATCAGCTTTCCTGAGCCACCAACAAGCGTTATCTGGCATGGAGATAATCCGCATAAAGGGCTTGGTGTATTTTCGTTTGGTGATTATAAGCTTGAATTACTAAGTAATCACGAGCCTTCCTTCAAAACCATTCTTCCCTTACTTTTATCAAACGGGAATATCGATTTTACTTTATTTGCCATATGGGCCAATAATCCGCAGGATAAAGGCAGCCAATATGTGGGGCAAATATGGAAGGCTATTCATCATTATGAACATTTGATAAAATCTGAAAAAATGATTTTAACAGGCGATTTTAACAGCAACACAATCTGGGATAAACCGCGAAGAATTGGCAACCACACCCATCTGGTTGAAAAATTATATTTAAAACAAATCAAAAGCGTTTATCATCACCATTTTAATCAAACTCACGGTTCGGAACAGCACCCGACATTCAACCTGTATAAAAATGCAGAAAAGCCCTATCACATCGACTACTGCTTTGTATCAGAGGATATTATGATGAAGCTTACCAGTATGCAGATTGGAACATTTGATGAATGGAGAAAGTACAGCGATCATTTGCCATTGACTATTGATTTTGATTTTTAAAACTTATTCCCTCCAATTTGCGCAAGTGAATAAATTTGCAGCCAAACACACTGTCCTGTCGGTTTTGACCGGCATCTCTTTCTAAATATAGTAATAACTCCCTGGTTAGTTATCGAATATTCCCGCATCGCAAGGTTCTTTATAAAAGTCCTGCGGCACATAAATTTCATTTATGTTGGAAAAATTTGTTTATTTATACTGTTGATAATCAATTGATTTTAATTTCCACTGCATTCCCAATCATTTGACTACTTGAGCAGTAATTATTACATACCACAAGAGCTTTGCTTCAAGCATGTAATACAAGCGATCTGGCAGACTGAGCGGTTTAATGTTACTCATAAAGAATACATTATACCCAAAGGCGTAGTGGAGGTTATTTTTAATTTTGGTGATAGCCTTACTGTTCCCGCGCATCTGGCCGGAAAACAATATAATTTATCCGATTGCTTTATAAACGGTTTCAATACCGCCCCCATTCAACTCAGCCTTCCAAAACAGCAGGTTTTTTTTGGAATCGTGTTTCAACCGCTGGCGATAAAAAGAATTTTTAAAACTCCAGCGCGTGAGTTTTCAGATGTAACAGTAGATCTGACGTTGCTGGATCCAACCTTCCACACCCTGTGGCACCAGCTCGCTGAACAAAATAGTTTCGCAGGCAGGGTTTCTGTTTCTCTCGGCTGGCTCAAAAAAAACCTTATCGAATGGCAACCACAGGAACAGCTAATGAACAATTTTTTGTACGACGTCCATCAACACGGTTCATCCGTGACAGCACTAGCTGGATCGTTATGTTATTCGCCGAGGCACCTGGCCAGGAAAGTTTTTGAGGCAACAGGAATGAACACCGAGGAGGTGTTGCTTTATAAAAAATATCTTCATGCGGTAGACTTAATCCACCGGTCTGAATTATCATTAACAGAAATCGCTTATCAAAGCTGTTTCTCCGATCAGTCGCATTTTATAAAAGCGTTTAAAACTTACGCGGAAATAACGCCCGGAGAATACAAGCGGATCAGGAGCAATGTAAAGGGGCACATTTACGAAGATGTCCGTTAAATACAATTATGAGGAGTAATCTGCAGGCATTTTTGCAGAAAAAAAATCATGAAAACAATTCTTCTATTTATCTCGATCGGTATTGCCAGCGGCCTGCTATTTGTTAACGTCTACACTTCGTTGGTTGATGCAAAATCATGGAGCAGTGATATCTCTAACTCCATTGCTACAACCAGGGAGTATTTTAAGACTGTGAGCCCGGCCAATTTTTTCAGGCTATTTTCTCCGATT
>Ga0157375_10002788_pt1 | contig 15115 bp, 9 predicted proteins | sample M35metaG_FD_115311 | JGI IMG/M metagenome (GOLD analysis project Ga0157375, IMG submission 115311) | Miscanthus rhizosphere microbial communities from Kellogg Biological Station, Michigan, USA - M3-5 metaG | ecosystem: Host-associated > Plants > Roots > Rhizosphere > Soil | place: USA: Michigan...
CCAGGCCCTGAGCAGCGCGAAAGGATGAGTTTCACGATGCCTACCGCACAGGCTACCACCAGCAACCCCACGTCCCTTAAGGCCGCCATTTACGCGCGCGTCTCTACCACGGACCAGAACTGCGATTTGCAGCTCCGGGAACTCCGGGAGTACGTCGCGCGTCGCGGCTGGAGACCAGCCGACGAGTTCGTCGACGCTGGAGTATCCGGCGCCAAGGCCAGTCGCCCCGCGCTTGATCGACTGATGGCGGCCGCGGGACACCGCGACTTTGATGCGGTTCTCGTGTACAAGCTTGATCGCTTCGGCCGCTCGGTTCTTCACCTGAGCCAGCAGCTTGCGACTTTGACCAGTTACGGCGTGAGGTTCATCGCGGTCAGCCAGGGGATCGACACGGACGCCTCCAACCCGTCGAGCCGGTTGATGCTGACCGTTCTCGCCGGCGTTGCGGAGTTCGAGCGCGAGATCATCCGCGAACGCACACTGTCAGGCGTCCGCGCAGCCAAAGCCCGTGGGAAGATCCTGGGCCGGCCTCGCCGTGTGTTCCGGCGTGATGAAGTAGCCCGCCTCAGGACCGAAGGCCGAAGCTGGCGCGCTATTGCCAAGGAGCTCGGAGCCCCGGTTTCTACCGTAGTGGATGCCCACCGCTGTACGGAAATGGTCGCCCGCAACGAACCGGCAGCCGTGCTGCAAACAAGGCCGGACCCGCCTGCGGCTTAGACGTACGGCAATCGAAGGTTTCCCGCACATCTGTGCTAACCGTCTTTGAGTCCGGCCTTATCGGGCCGGCTCGAACAACTCGATCGGATTGCCGTCGGGATCCTCCAACTGGACTTGCTTGCCGCCTGGGCCCGCTTCCATCTGATTGCGAAAATGGAGCCCCGACTGCTTTAGGGCCTCAATCCGGGTAGAAAGATCGGCGACTTGGAGAATCACACGGTTCCAACCACCGGGTTCCTGATGGCGACCATCGGGCATTGGGCGGGAACCCGAGGCGCCCGGACCGCTGAGAATCAGTTTGAGATCGCCGATTGAGACCTGTGCAAAGGCCGGCAGATGTTGTTGATCCGGCTTGAAGCCGAGCTGTTGCGTATAGAACGCGACGGACCGGCTAACATCCTTAACTTGGTATCGTACGCCCCACAACCCCAAAACGAAGGTCTGCTCGTCCTTTCCGGACGCTGCGGATGATTGTTTTTCCGTCTGATTCATTCAACCTCCTAGCTGTTGCCGAGGCTAACTCACTTGCCTGGGCTACGAATAGTAGATCCCTCTCGTATCTCGTCCGTTGCGATCCGGACGACCATTTCGCCAGCCTTTAATTCACCAAGCACTTCAATCAGATCGCCTTCAGCAGCACCCTTCCGAACGTCGACCCATTGCGCGCGCCCATCTTGATTTCGCACGACGAACGTCCGCTCAGAAGTGGTTACCACGCTGGTTTTCGGAACGAACAGTGCGGGACGGGAGCGCCGGATCGGCCACTTCACGCTTGGATACATTCCCGGAGCAAGGGAACCGTCGCGATTGACGACGTCCAGCTCGACAGCCATAGTCCGCGTTCCCTTATCAAGCGTATGAGAAATCCGCGCGAGTGTTCCTGAGTATGTCCGCTCAGGATACGCGGGGACTTGAAAAGCCAGCTTCGTCCCCTCTATGATGCCGCCTACATACTCTTCGGGAACCGCGACCACTAATCTCAATCGGGAAATCTGTTGGATCACGAGAAGCACAGGATCGGCTGCGGGACCCACCAGCGCGCCTGGATGGACCAGACGTTCCGTCACAACGCCGTCGAAAGGTGCCGTGATCCGCAGATAAGACTGCATCTCTTTTTCTGTCTTGACGACCGCCTCCGCCGTGCGGCTGGCTTGCTGACGGGAGCGCACCAGTGCCTGGGTTGCCTCCACCTGCTTTTCTGCCTGAAGGATTTCATTTCCGGCGATCGCCCCCGGCGTTTCCGCCGCCTTTTTCAGTCGGTCATAGGTGCTCTGCGCGCCTGCCAGTTGGGCTTCCGCCTGCAATCGGTCGTACTCGGCGGCCTGTATTTTGGACTCACTTTCGGCGATTCGAGCGGCCATCTCAGGAGCGCTCAACTCAACCAGGAGCTGACCACTATCCACTCTGCTTCCTCGGTCCACAAGGATTCGCTCGACGTAGCCCGGCATCTTGGCATGCAAGGAGACACTTAAGAATGGCAAAAACTCACCCGGCAAATCAGCCATCCGTGATACAGGTTTCGAGACGACCGGCACAAGATCATGGACTTGCGAGAATGCCAGCGGCGCGAGGGCGAGCACGGCCGCGGCTGAAATCGACACAGTGCTAGTTCTGCTCATAGTATCGGCTCATGGGATCGAGAGGATTAAGGGATGCCGACGTTACCGAGGACCTGGTTTGCAGGATCGCGTAGATCGAAGGCAAGATCGTGAGTGTCGCGAAGGTCGAGACGATTAGTCCGCCAATGACGGCGCGCCCGAGCGGTTCCGATGGAGATACACCCTCGCCCAGCCCGATCGCCATCGGCACCATGCCGAAGATCATCGCCGTCGCGGTCATTAGGATCGCTCGAAGACGGCTTGTCGCGCCCTCCCGGACGGCCTCGAGTAGTGGTCTGCCTTCCTGCCGTAATCGTTCCGCGAACGAAACCAACAGAATCGAGTTCGCCACAGCGATTCCAATCGCCATGATCGCCCCCATAAAGGATTGAATATTCAACGTTGTGCCTGTCAGCCGGAGCATCAGCAAAACACCACAGAGCGCCGCGGGGATCGTGAGGATGATCGCCAGCGACAGCCGGATCGACTGAAAGTTCGCGGCCAGCAACAGAAAGATCACTACGACTGCCAGTAATAAGCCCGTTCGTAAACCAGAAATAGTTTGTTCCAGGGGCGGAAGCTGGCCTCGGAATACTACGGAAATCCCACGTGGCGGCGCTCCCGCTTTGGCCACGGCAGCGTTCAGCGCACCCGCGGCTTCCCCCAGCGTGATTCCATGGATGTTCGCGGTAAGACTGACGACGCGCTGTCCGTTATAGCGCTCGATCAATCCGGGCATGGTTCCGGGGTTCAGAGTCGCGACATCAATCAACCTCGGCTCCGAGCGGCCATTTTGCATGACCGCCAGGTCTCCCAGTTCGTCGATACTCTGCATTCGAGACTGAGGAAGTTCCACTTGGATCTGGAACGCGTTTCCGGAGTTCGGATCGCGCCAGTAGTTCGGTTGGGTGAACCGCGACGAAGAGGTAGCCGGCACTACCGAGCGCGCTACGTCGGCCATGGTCAAGCCGAACTGTCCGGCGCGCTCGCGGCTGATATTGATATCGAGCGTCGGGTAGTTAAGCTCCTGGGCGATCTGTAGATCCCTCAAGAATGGAAGAGGCGCAAGCTGGGCCTGGATCTTTAGAGCGAACGCGCTAGTGTCAGGCAGGCTACTGCCCAGAACCGCGATCTCGACCGGTGTGGCGGATCCGAAGCTCATCACTTGTCCAACGATGTCCCCGGGCTCAAATGAGAACTGGCAGGCCGGCAGCTCGCTCCGCAAGCTCTTCCGCAATCTTTCCGGCAGCAGGTCGCCTCTGATTTCGTCTTTCGCTGCCCTGGAATTGAGCGCAACCTGGATAATGGCTTCCTGCGGACCGCTGGTGAACAAATGAATCAGGTCGACCGGATAGCTGGAAGGCACAACGCCAACGAAGTCGCTCGTGATCTCAACATTGTCCGCGCCGGCCTCGCGCTCGATCACGTTGAGCGCCCGAAGGACAATCCGTTCGGTTTCTTCCACCCGTGTGCCCGAGGGAGCACGCAGGCGAACTCTTAAGATTGAGGCTTTGGACTTCGGGAAAATCTCTGTTCCTAATCGCGGCCCCAGGATATAGATCAGTCCGATGGATGCGGCTAGATAGCCCAGGACCAGTGGCCACCGAAATCGCAGAACGAAGCCAAGATATTGTGAATAGACAGACCGCAAACGTGCGAATGCGCCTTCCCGTGGATCTCCGTGCGATTCCCTTAACAGCCAGGTGGAAAAGACGGGAACCAAGGTGCTGGAGAGCACGTACGAAGCGACCATCGAGAACGCCACCGCGAGTGACAACGGAACAAAAAGCTGCCGGCTGACCCCGGTCATAAAAAATGACGGGACGAACACCGCCAGAACACAAAACATCGCCAACAGACGCGCAACCGCCGTTTGACGCGAGGCCTCTAGAACAGCTCGGGCTTTCGATACGCCTGGACGCATCTGTGTATGGATGTTCTCGATCGAAACCGTCGCCTCGTCAACCAGGATGCCGACAGCCAGGGCCAGGCCGCCAAGCGTCATCATGTTGATCGTCTGCCCCGTGAACCACAGGAGGATCACCGCCGCAAACAACGCGAACGGAATGTTTAAGACGACCACCAGTGCGCTCCGCCAGTCACGCAGAAAGATCAACACCATCAACCCCGTGAGAATCGCACCTAGCAGACCCTCTGTCGCCAAATTGTTGATTGAGCTCGTCACGGTAGGCGACTGATCGAACTGCAAGCTGACGTCTACGTCTTCTGGCACAGCGTTCTTGAACTTCGGCAGTGAAGCTTTCACTGCATTGATAACCGCCAATGTCGATGCATCGGAGCGCTTGGTCACGGGAATGTAAACGGTTCTTTTTCCATTGACGTGCGCGTATGCAGTCACCAAATCCGTGCCGTTCTCGATCGTCCCGATATCGCGCAGATACACTGTGGCGCCTGCTTTGGGTCGGATGGGCGTACTCAGCAGCTCCGAAAGATTCCCTCCAAGCGCCGCGTTGGTTCTCGCGATGCGATTGAGCGTTCCTGTCCACATATTGCCCGACGGCATCACCAGGCTGCCTTTGCTGACCGCGGCGATCGCTTCATCTGGCGAGATTTGATACTGATGCAGCTTGTCCGGATCGAGCGTGACAACAATCGTCCGCTGGTTCCCGCCGAACGGCGGCGGCGCGGAAACGCCAGGAAGCGTCGCAAAAAGCGGCCGGACCCGATTCAGCGCGTAATCCTGTAGCTCGCCCTGCGTATGCGTCGCGCTGGCGAACACCAGTTGCCCGACCGCCACGCTCCCCGCGTCGAAACGGGTGACAAACGGCGGCACGGTGCCGGGAGGCATGAAAGCACGAGCACGATTCACATAGCCGATGGTCTCCGCCATAGCCTGGTTCATGTCGGTGCCTTCGTAAAACGTAAGCTTCATCAGGGCAGCGCCCTGAATGCTTTTGCTCTCGACGTGATCGATTCCCGTGATGTAGAGAAAGTGATACTCGTAGTAGTACGTCAGGTATCCTTCCATCTGTGCGGGATCCATTCCACCGTACGGCTGAGCGACATAAATCGCCGGATCCCCGCCCTTCGGAAAAATGTCGATAGCCATCCGCTGCACCGCCAGGTAAGCGCCGAGCGCGATAGCGACGAGCGCCACGACAATGGTGATCGGTCTGCTGAGAGCGGCTAATACCAGGCGCATTTTATTGGCTCGCCTCTGCGACAAACGGTTGAATGTCTCCGGCGGCCGTTGCGACTCCCAGCAGTCCGCGCCAAACACCCAGGCGCGCCAGCGCATCGTCGATCTCGGACTGCGTAAGTAACCTCTGGGCTTCCGCTACCTCGTCAATATTGCCGAGGCCCGATTGATACCGTGCCGTCGCCTGCTCCGTCGCCGCGCGCGCTGCCGCTACTTGGATCGGGGTGTTGGCCGCCACCCTCCGGGCACCGTTTAGCATCGCGACCGCTCGGCTCCACTGCGCGGTCAGGTCGGTCGCGATCTGCTGGTAACGAGCCGTCTCGGCACGGATCGTCGCCGATTGTCCAGCTTCTTTAGCGTGAACCGCAGCCCGGTCGAGGGCGGAAAACGTCACAGTGAAGCCCAGCGCCGAGTTCTGAATCGTGGGAGCGAGACCGTTCACTCCGCCCAGGTTGGTTCCATTGATCTCGGCGCCAGTCCCCCGCGCATAGGTCGAAGCCTGTGCGTAAAAGTGCGGGAAATACGACCGCTCAAGAACCTTGAGCTGGGCCTTCAGTTGCTCAATCACAGCGCTCTGCTGCATCGCCACGGGATTTGCAGCCGTATCCAGCGGCGCCGTGATCCCCTCCGACGGCAGTCGAAGCAGCTTGGCCGAGGCGACACTGATTGATGCCGGCGGCAGTCCTACGAATTGAGACACCGTCACACGCGCGATTTCGACCGCTTGCTGTGCTTGAATCATCAATGTTCGCGACGCCGCGACCTCTGCGTCCACCCGTGAAGCATCGGCGCCCGGCCGCAGCTCCGCGTTGACTTGCGCATGAATCGTCCGCGAAAGTGTTTCGGCTCGATCCACTCCGGCTTGGGCGGCCCGCACCGTCTCCTGCGCCGCTACCACCGTCACGTACGCATCGGCGGCCGCGACGGCGACATCGAATTGTGTCTTCTTTAGAGCCGCTTCCGATTCGGCGCGCGCGGCGGCGCTGGCATCCACGTTCGCCTTCCGCAGTCCAAAATCGAAAGGCTCCCACGTAACCAGCACGCCCATCGCGCTGCCCCAGGCGGTCCCAAAATTGTTCGACCCGAGAACTGGTCCCGAGATCGACGGGATCACGCTCTGCGGCAACAGCATTCCGAATACGTTGTTTCTCGTAGCTCGATTCACCTGCGCAATCGCATCCACTTTCGGCAGGTAGGCGGTTCGCGCCAATTGAATCCCGGCCGCGGCCGCATTGATCTGCTCCTGGGACACGCGCACGGATGGATAGTTGCGCAAAGCGCTATCCACCGCCTCCAACAGTGTCATGGGGGCCTGTGCTGACAGGCTCATCGACGTCATTAGGACCATCAGAAGCCGTGTCATTCGCCCTCGATGAGTTCGCGGAGCAGTTCCAATACCTTGCTCCGTGCAGCTTTCAACGCTTGCCGGCCCAGCGGAGTCGCCCGATACTCTTTTCGGAGCGACTTCCCGTTTCGCTTTTCCCGAGACGTCAAGTAGCCCTTCTTTTCGAGACCGTGCAGTAATGGATACAAACTTCCCGGGCTGATCCGATATCCGTGCCGCCCGAGTTCTTCCATCATCCCGAGGCCGAAGATCGGCTCCTCGCTCGCGTGGTGCATCACGTGCAGCCGGATGAGTCCCGAGTACAAGTCTCGGTCGGCATCGATAAGGTTCTGATCGGTTTTCGTTCTCGGCATTCGATTACGAACGTAGTATAGGAGTGAACGATCAGCCGTGTCAACGAAACGTCTGGTCCAAGAACCCAGCCGCTTGCGCAATCGGATGTCCTGGGAAAAATCGCGGCGACTCTGAAGGGGGGCATAGTCGCCCCCTTCAGCCTTTAAGAAGGCTCAGAAGCGGTTAAACCAGGTAAACAAGACACTTCATCGCGCCGGAACACCCGCCGCGGCAGGCCCAGGCTGGGGGCGAAACTGGCTCCAGACACCGAAATCATTGAGTTCGTCTGCAATGAAAATGCCCAAAGCGCGTGTGCGGCATTACAGACGAACTTCACTTCGATCATGCCCCATGGGCAAAAGGAGGAACATCACTCATAGCCAGCAACGTCCAACTACTCTGCGCACGACACAACCTAGCTGAACACGACCACATCGAGTAACCCTGCTCCCACCAATTTGTCATGCAACCGGACGGTCACACGACAACCATCTGCGTGACGTGCCGCACCGCCAACAACGGCGACGGCCTTGTGAAGCACAAGCGCGAAACGCAAACTAGCAAGACACGATTCTTGGAAGCTCGCGAAAGATACTTAGAGCATCTGAAGGAGCATGGCTGCCGAACAGTGCGATGACCGGAACCCGTGCGATACGAGCGTTATCCTAGGAGTAGCATGGATTGTTCAGAGCGGGATCGGCTGAAATTGCAGCACGGCGAAGCCATTCTGGAATGGACCAGCGCCGGCGGCCTTGATCCGATGAAGGCGCGGGATGAGACCGTCATTGCGGCCAATGAAAAGATATGGGTCGCCGCGAATGCCGTGATCGACCATCGCAACGCACACGGCTGCTAAATCCCTCTTTTAGCGGAAGTACGATCTCGAAAAAGAACCGCGCGTCCTGCGCATGAACACCGTGCTTGGGTGTGCAATCAAGCGAGCGCGTCGGTAACGAGTTTCCCGCCCACCTTACGTCTTGAGTAAATGATCGTCCGGATCGCACCCACGAAATACGAGAGGGATCCGCTATTCATTGCCAAGGTAAGTGAGTTAGCCGGGTTCTCCGCTGCTGGTCTCAGTGGACTTATGCCTAGCGTGCACTTCAGTGCATATCGGGAAACTTAGTACGTTTCAGGAAACGAAGTTTTTCAAGCTGGACGTTGCTAAGGATTTGTCGTGCAACCGATCGGTGACATGACAAATGCACACTGACCGGAACGTTGGATGGCTCCACTATAGAGGCCTTCTGCGTAGATAGTTCGGCGTTACGCCGTACGGAAATCCACCGATTGCCGTACGCCTACGTGATGTCGGCTTCCCGCTTTGTTTCGGGACATCGTGGCTGACTTCGGGCGGCGACCATTTTCGTACACCTCATATTCCCGCGTTCTTTCCAAACCATAGAGGTCCTCAACGAAAAATGAGGGTTTCCCGCACGCCCGTCTCGAGCCGGGAGGATCCTCGACACATCGTGAACCAAAACCTTAACTAGACACCGGAATCAGAGAGAGGCCAGGTCTTGAACCGTGTTGCTGTAAACAAGCCTACCTAGGCGGGTTTCCCACAGCTCCCTTGCTTCAGTTACCTCGGGGCGGACGATTGCCACGACGTCAATGTTATTCATAGTGAACGGCTCTGGGAGGCCGATGGTACTTCCTAGCTGGACCGCCGCCTGCCGATGGCGCAACCCTCGACTTGCCAGAATACGAGCTCCGCTTGTCGGCACGCCAAACCGCAAGTGCTCCGGGAAGAGTGCGACTGCGGTCGAGAGAGCCGCGCCCTGGGATTCCAGTACTTTTCCAAGCAAGGCTACGGCTTGTTCGATCAACGTCTGGAGCACGAAAGTCACGGCGCGAGCATGGATACCGAGGCATTCATCCAACGGTATCCCGCAGGCCTGTGCCATGGTCGAATAACGCTGGCCAGCCAGCCACGAATTGACCAAAGCAAAAAATGGTTGTCGAACTGTTTCCGTTGCTGCGTCGCCCAACTCGAAGGACTCTCTGATGGTGGCGTCCATTTCGTTCTGCTCCCACGCCCATCCAAGCAGGACATCCACGAATGATGGATCAATCGGGTTCGTGATGTCGTCCCAGCTTTCACGACGGCCGACCAAGCCCTCAACTGATTCCAGAAGACGGACTCGTGCGCCTGTTTCGCGTATCCAATCCAGGCGTTGCGCCGCCCGCACCGCGAAAATCCGACGGGCGCGAAGCTCAAAAACATTTCTTAACAGCACTCGCGAAGCTTCTACTTGCGCTTGTTGCGACGCAAACGTCCGATCTGCAATCTCTGTTGCAATCGCTATGAGTTCGTCCTCCCCGATTTCGTCAGCGGCCAAATCGACAAGCGTCGCATCGATCCCGTCGATTAACGAATGTAAGCCTGGCGTGTCTTCCAGATCGGCATTGGTTAGCACCTGATTCTGGAGTGCAAGCGCATCTCTAACTTGTTCCACGAGCCGGCGGAGTGCTCCAGTAACTGGTTCTCCCGCCGCCTGGTTCGCAACCTGCGCAACAGTCGGCCATTGTTGTGGATTGGCGCAGATCACTAGTCCTTTTGTGGTGGCGCCTGGCCTTCCAGCCCGACCAGCCAGGTTCTTGATGTCGCGAGCAAGAAGGTTTTCGTATCCACCAGCTCCTCGCCGTTGCACTGAATACAAGACCAAGGTCCGAATTGGAAGGTTGACTCCTTCGGCAAGCGTGCTCGTGCAGATTGCCATACGAATTCGCTCGGTTCTCAGGAGCGCTTCCAAGACTTCGCGGGTTTCTTGCGGAATGTCACCATGGTGAAGTACCGCGCCACTCGCCAGAGCCTGCGTCCCGATCCACCCCTCTCCGTACTCACCTAAGAGGTACTCGACAGCGAGATTCACAAACTCGGCGTTCGCAAACGTGCGAGGGTCTGGGAGCGCTAGGCCCAGATTGATTTGCTTGATGAGCTCTTCCGCCAAACCAATCGCGCCTTGGTCACCACGCTTGTGGGCAGCGAACACAGCCACAGCGCCCATCGGAAGGACCTTTCTCGCGGTTGCGATAGCTTGAGTCTTAACGGACTTGAAGGACAGAGTGTTGAATTTGCCTGTCTCTGGCTTCAGCCATCTGAAATCTTCACGTTTGAGAAAGGGCTCGATTACGAATCGTTGTGGGGGCAACAAGTGGGGATGCATTACCAAGTTGATGAACGGTGGAGACGCCCCTGGGCCGGGTCGGAGAGCTGCGAATTCCGCGACGGCCGGGCGGTACTCGCTGCGGACGACGGAATCTGCTGGCCCGCCCAGCCACGCATTGATCTCTTCAATATTCGGGACAATGGCCGAAACGAACACAAGTCTAGGAGCTCCGTTGGGTCTCGCCTGCATCCTTGCAAGCAGCAACTCAAGCCCAACACCGCGATGATCACTATCTAGCAAATGACCTTCATCGCAAATGACAAGAGAAATCCTTCGGAAGAACTGTGGCTCGGCACTCAGCGTCCCGGAAAGAGCCTCTGGCGTAGCAACAAGTACGCGGAGCGTATCGATATCTTGGATCTCATCACCCGTAGGTACTGTACCTCCGTAGGCGCACTTTGCCGAGATGCCGAGATCGTTCAGCCGCTTTACCAGCGTAGATCGTAGCTCAGAGGCCAGCGAACGATATGGGACAAGTAGAATCGACGCAGATCCCATCGTTGTTCTCGCGTGCCAGTAAAGAAGAGTCTCGCAGAGCGTCGTCTTCCCGGCACCCGTCGGCATTTGAAGCGAAAACGTATCTGCTCTTTGAAGAAGGCCTGAGTTGATAGCTTGTATTTGCGAGGGAAAGTAGTCCCACGTCGGAGGTCTACGATCGAGAAAGGACGCAACGAGCGGCGTCCATAGTTGATCCCCACCTTGGGGCAGGATCGCCCTGATATTCGTAGCCGCAAACCGTTCAACAAGCTTCTCAAACAGTGCTGCTAGCACCCACTCAGCGGGCCCGCTATTGAGCGCCGCAACTGCTTCAGCACGAGCAGTCTCAACTGTTGCCGTGATCCTGCCGACATTGCCGCTGCGTAATGCTTCAGCCAACGCCGTCGCAGTTTCTGATCGCAAAGGCGCTGACCGGCGAAGGAGGTCAATGCAACGCAATTCGAGTTCAGTAGCACCTTCTGGCACCGGAGTATCACGCTGAACAAGATACGCAGAGGCTGGGAATCCCCCGAAAAAGAACGCGCAGGATGCGAAGAGTGCGGCTTGAGTTCGGGAAACTCCGATCCGTTCCGGTCGAAGACCTGTTCCGGTAGTGCAGAATTGCCAGAAAGCATTGCCAAGACGAGCCCAATCGCCGGAATTCCAGTCGGGCGCCCTTAGGTGGTCATAAAGTTCACCAACGAGCGAGATGTAATAGTCGTCAGAACGAGTCTGGATGTGCCCAAGATTCAGTGACGGTTGCTCCAACCGGAAGTGCTCCAGGTGCCTTAAGGCATCTGCATCAGCAATCCAGCGGGCGAGGGAATCGTTCATGGCTATTGACCGGGAGGTGCTGCTTCAGCAGCACTCGCCGCGAGGAACACCTGGGAATACGTATCGCGTAGGTCGGGAACGGATATCACGATAAGCGTGTAATCAGGATGAGGCTCGGCTGGTGCTGCTGTGAGCTCCGCGTCGACGAGGCTCGCACAAACAACTGCGACCGCTCTAAAACGCTTTTGAGCTGGGGGATGCTCGGTTGCGTTTATGAATCGATTGAGATGATCGATTGTAATGTCTCCAAGATGTTGAGTCACCGCGCGCTCTCGCAACCAGACAAGCGTCCGAGACAGACGACTCGTTCTATCTCGTTGGCTGTCAGCAATCGCACTAGCAATGGGTGTCGAACCGCCGTTGGTAGATTTAGTCTTGACTTCTGCGCAGTACAACTGGTCCTCCCCACTGGGCACTGGCCAATGCGGAAGTACAAGATGGATGACATCAGAATGAGGTGCAGGTTGATTTCGATCCTGTTTTAGTCGCCATTTTGTAACCCCGAGCGCTGGGGATGGGTGCTGAGAGGTCCCCTGGTAGAGATACGTTATGAACTCGCCAAAGTCTCCGGCCATCGTTGAGCCGGGATCGGGAAGCCTTGTCGCTATCACTTGTGGCTGTGGCAAATTATGGTCCGCGGCAGCTTGAAGCAGCGTCTGGTCGGTGATATAACTGCGGCGTAGTGGAACGTTGAGGGTGGCGGCCCATGTGGCCGCGTGCTCAGCCCTGACGCGAATCAGGACGTACGGAACTTCTTGTGTGTGGGGAAACCATGAACGTATCAGGGCGAGGTCAACGCTGAGATCGATCATGGAGGCTTTCGGCTCATCAACGTTTGTTCAAGCATTTTACCGAAAGACCTTTGGTGCCCGCAGATCGTCCAAAAACTCCGATGCCGGCTCGACGCCTGTCACCAATAGATGATCTCGAGCTCGGGTACAGGCCACATAAAGCAGATGGCGTTCCGTGTTGTACACCTCTTCGAGATCCGCATCGTCCCCGACTGTTTCGATACGTTCCTGCAGCGGGATTACTTCATCGTCGCAAGCCATCACCACTACCGTGCGAAACTCTAATCCCTTGGCGAGGTGCATGGTGCTGATTGAAGCCTTCCCGGTCGTTGTCTCGACACGGTCGTCGAGGATTTTGAACGGCAAGCCAGCAGCTTCAACCGCAGAGCGAGCGCGGGCCAGCTCGGCGGCGGAGCGTACGAACACACCGATTTCGTGTGGCACGATGCCTTCGTTCTTTCTGGCCACGAGCCAATCCGCCACGGCCAGGATCTCGTTGGCCTGAGTATCCAGAATCCTAATGTCCGGAGGCGGACCATTGAATGTGGAAATCGTGCCCCGGCGGCTCTCTGTGTTGCCATCCACGTCGGATAGCTCAGGACCCAGCAGACGATCAGCTTGCATTCGGATCTGGTGGGATGTCCGGTAATTGATCCGGAGAGTCGAAGAGCGCCCTCGAATGTCGACTCCCATCGCTTTCCAGGAAAACGGTTGTTGGAAGATTCGCTGGCCGAGGTCGCCTGCGAAGAACAGGCTGTTCGTCCGGCTTCCGCCCAATGCAGCCAGAAAGCGGAGCTGCGCCACTCCGACGTCTTGCGCCTCATCGATCACCGCGAATTGGAAGGGCGGATGCCCACCCTCGGCCAGCTTCCCGGCGACCTGGCTGAACAGTTCCGAGTAGGTTACCAGACCCCAATCCCGGAGAGCTGTCCGCACGCGCTCGAAGATCGACCACAAGACGGCACGCTGTTTCTCTTGGAGCCGCGTCTTGCGCCCCAACCGCGCTACGTCGCGATAGGCGTCCCAGGAACCCAACTGCCAGGCGTCAACCACCTGCTCCCACTCGGTCAACAGGAAGGACTGGGAGAACTTGTGACCCTCGACCGCCGCTGCGGCGGCCTCGATCAACTCCCGAACCTGCTCACGCGAAGCGATTTTCGGCCGCCCGAAGTGCGGCTCGTACAGCCGGCGCCCGATCGCGTTCACCGAATGTACTTCCAGTCGATCGCCCAGTCGAGGCTCATTTCCGATCAGGCACCGAAGCTTCGCCTGAAGGGCATTCGACAGCGCGTCCGAAAACGTCGTGAGCAGCACTCGGGCGTCAGGATTCTGCCGAGCCAGCCACACCGCCCGATGAAGGGCCACAATGGTCTTCCCAGTTCCCGCAGATCCGGCGACTCTCGCTGGGCCGCTATAGTTACGCTCGACCAATCCGCGCTGCGCGGGATGAAGAAAAACCGTCCATTTGTCCCACGGGTAGTCGAGCGCGCGCTCCAACTCCTCTACGTTGGCCATCACGCGGAAACGGCGCTGGGCGTCGGGATGGGCAAACGGATCGGCTCCAACAGCCACGGGCTTGGCGATCTTGGGCGCGACGCCAGTGGCCAGATCGAGCAAAGCCTCGGCAGCCTCACTGGGCAGGTGGTCCGCGAGTTCCAGTAGCGTGTCCTCATCGGCGCGGCGCACGTCGCCCATCCACTCAGGCGGTACGCCGTACCCCAACAACTCCTCTTCCGAGATGGCGGCGAACAGAGGTTGCTTCGGAGGCGTGATACGGGCGGCGACTGGTTGTTCCACCTCAACGTATCTGGGGACGGTGATTTCTTGTACCGTTTCTCGGATCTCGACAAACTGCGCCGCGCCGGTCTTGGGATGAGTTTCGAGCTTCCGGCGCTCCGCCCACTGGTAAGCGTTATCGTGGTGGCCCACGTAACACAGCAGCAGACTGGATTCGGTCTTATGTACGATCAGCCGGACATCGCTGTTCACCCGAATCGACCAGAATCGGCGGTCCTTGGGCTTGTCGAGCCTGTGGAATTGCAGGCTCGGGTGCGCGGGATTCAACTGGAGATCGAAGGCTGTCGTCTTGACGGCCTTCTGCTCATCGCCAGTCAGCTTAGCGAGGCTGTCGGTGAACGTATCGGCGATGCGGAAGTCCATTAGCCAGCCAGGTCAAACCGCTCGGAAAACTTTCATCACTTCGTCGCCCAAATGATTAATGACCTTCACCGCGATCCGCCCCGATTTCGGTTTTAAGAACGGTCTCGACGTGTCGCTGTGGAGTGTCGCCCATGCCTCCTCATTGATCTCGGCCTTCAGCGTCGTCTTCAGTGCCTTGTATGGATCGTTCGCACCCAAAAAGTAGGCGTGCCGCACGAAGAAGCTTTCTTCGTTGTAGTCGGTATCGATAAACCAGCAGGCGATCCCGTCCGCCCCTTGGCTGCTCACCTCTCCCGTGTTCGGATGGAACACATCCACGCCCTTGATCTTCACCTGGATCTGACCATCGCTGGCATTTAGGATGTCGATATCCGGCTCGCCGAAGATCACGAACAGGTTTCCCTTGCCGGTGTTCTTCAGGTCGCCGGCCATGTGCAGGTCAGCATTCATGCGAGCCTTCAGGACTGGAACGCGACCCAGCTTGTCGAACTCCGAGGAGTGCGCGTCGTAGTTGAAAGCGCACGCCA
>Ga0157375_10002796_pt1 | contig 15101 bp, 11 predicted proteins | sample M35metaG_FD_115311 | JGI IMG/M metagenome (GOLD analysis project Ga0157375, IMG submission 115311) | Miscanthus rhizosphere microbial communities from Kellogg Biological Station, Michigan, USA - M3-5 metaG | ecosystem: Host-associated > Plants > Roots > Rhizosphere > Soil | place: USA: Michigan...
CCTTTTGCTATCCTGCGGACCACACCAATCCCCGGAGGAAATCCTTGGACAGTTACAGAGGCGGCTGGATCGAAATCATCGCCGGAGGCATGTTCTCCGGAAAATCGGAGGAGTTGATCAGGCGCCTGCGCCGGGCCGTGATCGCGCGGCAGCGCGTGCAGGTGTTCAAGCCGCTCATCGACGACCGCTTCAGCACGGAAGACATCGTGTCGCGCGACGACCGCCGTCTGAAAGCGCACGCCGCGGCCACGAGCGCGGAGCTGCTGACGCGCGTCGAGATCGGGATGCAGGTGGTGGGAATCGACGAGATCCAGTTCTTCGACGCGGGCATCGTCGACGTCTGCATGCAACTGGCCGATGCAGGCATCCGCGTCATCGCCGCGGGACTCGATCAGGATTACATGCGCCGTCCGTTCGGACCGATGCCTGCGCTGCTGGCGGTCGCGGAGGACGTGTCGAAGATGCACGCGGTATGCGTCCGCTGCCGTGGCGCCGCGCACTACTCGCAGCGCGTCTCGGGCGGCAATGCGCAGGTGGAAGTGGGCGATTCGTCGTACGAGGCGCGATGCCGCGCGTGCTACGAGTTGTACAAATCCGCCCCCGTCGAGGAGCCTGCGGTGCAACTCACCATCACGGCCTCGGCGTAGCTGGCGGCCTGACATTTGTTGTCAGTGGCAGGGCGCTAGAATGACCTTCGCCCCCGATCACCTGGCCCTCTGACGCCTGTAAGCTGCGTATTCTCAGTGCAATACGTCCCCGAAAGGGGCTGGTATCGCGCTTGCCGTATACTCTCCAGCTTCCCAGCAAAAAGAGAGGTCCCGGCGTGAGACGAAGACAGAAGGGCTTTACCCTGCTGGAGTTACTTGTGGTCGTAGCAATCATCGGCATCATTGCTACGATCGCCATTCCGAACCTGCTCGTGGCCATCCAGCGCGCGAGGCAGCGCAGGACGATGGCGGACATCCGCAACATGGCTAACGCCTGGGAATCCCGGAATAGCGATACGGGCCGGTACAATGCCGCGGGTCAGGTCAATGGCATCGAAGGTGCCGATCAGCGGATCACGACCGCAAACCTCAAGTCGATGCTCACGCCGACGTACATCAAGGTGCTGCCGGAAATCGACGCGTGGGGGACTCCGTACCAGACGTTCGCGGATCAGGCCTTTGGCAGCGCCACGAAGAAAGCCAATGTGTACGCGATCATTTCTGGAGGGAAGGACGGGATCATCGAGGCCGATCCGACCACGGGTCCGTTTACGAATTTCGATTGCGACATCGTCTACAGTAATGGGGTGTTTCTTTCGTACCCGGACGGGCTGTCGTTCAACAGATAGGCGCGCACGATCGTCAATCACGGCCGCATGCACTCGCTCCGGACGCTCGGCGTCCTGATCCTGTTTTTCTGCCTGGCGCCGATCCAGTGCCGCCGCGCCGCCGGTGGTTCCGCCGATCCCGTTGAACGCGAAGCCGAGGACGCGCTGGTCTCGTACCTGCGCATCGACACGTCCAATCCGCCCGGCAACGAAACCTCCGGCGCGCGTTTTCTGCAGCAGCTTCTGATCAAGGACGGCATCGACGCGAAGCTGATCGGCTCCGATCCGAAACGGCAGTCGGTCTACGCGCGGCTTGCTTCAGGCAGCAATGACAAGGCGCTGGTGCTCTTGCACCACATCGACGTCGTCCCCGCGGTCGCCAGCCAATGGACCAAGCCGCCGTTCGATGGCATCCGGTCGAACGGTTACATCTGGGGACGCGGCGCGCTCGACATCAAGTCGCTTGGCATCGCGGAGTTGATGGCGTTCGTCGACCTCAAACGCCGCCATGTGCCGCTGCGGCGCGACGTCATCTACCTGGCCGTGGCCGACGAAGAGTTGGGTGGCGCCAACGGCTGCGGCGCGATTCTCGATCAGCATCCAGAGCTTTTTGCGAACGCCGGCTTCGTGCTCAACGAAGGCGGCTACAACGAGACCATCGTCGATTACGTTTCGTTCTGGGGCATCGAGGTGCAGGCCAAGGTGCCGCTCTGGTTGCGCATCACGATGAAAGGGAGCCCGGGCCACGCGGCCGCGCCGCCGGATGACGGCGGAGCGCTCGGCAAACTCGTTCGCTCGCTCGATGCCGTCAGCCGCATTCCGACACCGTATCGCCTGACGCCGGCCGTGGAACGCGCGTTTCACGAAGCGGGGAAGGCGCGGCCCGACGAACGCGGCGAGGTATTGCGCGCGATCGGCGAGCCGCTCGATGTCGCGCGGATCGAGCGCGTTCTCTCGCCGGGCTACCGCGCTCTGCTGCACGACACGATCGTCATCACGCACGTCGACGGCGGGAACTCGATCAACGTTCTGCCGGCGACGGCGTCGGCCGACGTCGACATCCGGCTGCTGCCCGATGAGACGACCGATGCGATGACGGCGAAGGTGAAGGAGACGTTGCCGAAGGGCGGCGAACTGCAGGTGCTGCTCGCGGGTCAGCCGGTTCCCGAGAGTTCGAGCGATACGGAGTTGTTCCGCGTGCTGTCGTCGTCGTTTCGAAAAGCCGAAACTCGCTCCATCGTTGGGCCAGTGGTCGGCGCAGGGACGTCGGACAGTCGCTTCTTCCGCGCGCGCGGCATCGTGGCGTACGGGATCGCGCCGTTCAAAGTGAACTACTACGACGCCGACACGGTGCACGCGAACGACGAACGCATTCGCGCGAGATTCTTCGCCGAGGGCGTGCGGTTGATGCGGACGATCGTGACGCGTTTCTGCGCAGGTGACGGATCGAGCGCTCGATGAAGCAGCGCTGGGCGTTTGCGGCGATCGCGATCTGTGTTCTTGCCGTGTTCGGACCGGCGCTGATCCGCAACGAAGTCTTCTCGCTCCGCGATCACAGCGATTACTTTCAACCGCTTCACTGGTTCACCGCGAATGAGCTTCAGCACGGACGGCTTCCGCTGTGGAACGCCTACAACGCGTCGGGCGAAGCGTGGCTGGCAAATCCGCAGACGGCGGTTTTCTATCCGCCGGCGTGGCTGTTCCTCGTTCTTCCGTTCGCGTGTGCGTACGTCATCTACCTCGCGCTGCACGTCATGCTCCTGGGATGCGGCGCCTATCTGTTGTTCGCGCGCCTCACGAAGCCCGGCGGCGGCGCGCTCGTGGCGGCGATCGCGCTGACGTTTTGCGGACCGGTGATCTCACTCCTCGACGTCTCGAACAATCTGACCACGTTCGCATGGATCCCGCTCATCGTCTGGTGCGCGCTCAGCGAAGTCTCGGCGATGACGTGCGGCGCGGTCATGGCGCTTTCGTTTCTGGCCGGCGAACCGTTCTTCGCATCGATCGGGGCGTTGCTCTTCGTGATCATCCGGCGGCGCGGCTGGCGCGACAAGCTTGAAGCCGCGGCGATGGCGTTCGCGTTATCTGCCGTCCAGCTTTTCCCGTTTCTTCGCTGGATCGCGAACAGCGATCGCGCGCGCGGCGGCATGACCCGGGCGCACATCCTGAGCGGATCGATGGCGCCGCGCGACTGGCTCTGGCTCGCCATTCCGTCCAAGCCGGACGTGGTGTTCGATCCTTCGATGGGCCAGCACTTCCTTCCGATTCTCTACGCCGGCCTGCTGCCGATCGTCCTGGCATTCGTCGGCATCTTCGCCGCGCGCCGCCGCGCGGCCGGCTGGATCGCGCTCATTCTTCTGACGGCGCTCGTTGCGGCGGGCAGTCATCTTCGCCTCGTCGGCGATCTGCTGGCGGCATTGCCGCTGACGATCTTTCGCTATCCCGCGCGCGTGGTGCCATTCGCGGTCCTCGGCATCTGCGCGCTGGCCGCGTCCGGCTGCAACCGCGCCATCCGCAGCGAGCCGATCAAACTTTTCCTCGCGCTGCTGACGTTCGTCGATCTCGCCGTGCGCATGCAGCCGCTGCTGGCAACGGAGCCGTTCAATCCGCAGCGTGTTCCGTATCCGGCAGCGATCGGACGCGATTCGAAAATGGTCCGCATCGAGATGCCGAACGCCCGCGACCGCGATGGCTGGATCCTCGGCTATCTCAACCTCTACCAGCGGCGCTTCGACACCGCCACAGCATCGCCGGTGATGGCGCAACGCTACGCGGACCTGATGCGGCCCGGCGCGGTTCACGGCAACCTCCCGACGATGAATGCCATCTCCGCCGGCTACGTCCTTGCGCCGCGCGCGCTGGCCGCGTTTCAACCGCTCGTAGCGAGGCCGGGCGTCGTCGTTCATCGCAACGTCCATGCGATGCCGCTCGCATATTTTCAGGATGCCGGTCATCGAATCGCCGCCGTGAAGATGCTGGCATTCACGCCGTCGTCGGTTTTCATCGACGTCGATGCGCCGTCACCGGGCGATGTGATCGTGACTCAACAAATGAGCAGCGGATGGCGCGTTGAAGTCGACGGAGCGCGCGCCGTTCCTCACGAATCGGCGTTGTTCCGCACGGTCTCGATCGGTGCGGGACATCACGCCGTGAAGTGGATCTATCGACCGGCATCGCTTCTTGCAGGAGCGATTTTGACGATGATCGCGCTCGCGCGCTTGCTCCTTTCGTACATGTTTGTCAAGCGTGCGGCGTGAGAAAAATTTCTTCGCATGTCCCTCAGAAATGCGTAGCAATTTTCGGGAAGGAGGGGTGTAGAATCCCGCTCTTCCAACGACGGCCAGGGGCAAATTCAATGCTAAGTATCGATGATCGTTTGAACCAGATCATTCGCGAATTAATTGGTAGTGGCATCACTCTCGAGCAGGCCGTGGAGGCCTTCGAGGGCAAGTACATCGTGGCGGCCATGTCGGCCAGCCGCGGCAATGTGACGCAGGCGTCGAAGGCGTTGGGCGTGCATCGCAACACGCTTCACAACAAGCTTCGCTCGCAGACGATGCTCAACGGATTCGCGGATTCGATCCGCCCCGTCCGCCGCCGCCTGTCCGCGCAGACAGTGCGCGAAAAGAAATCGTCGAACGGCAAAACGACGCGCTCGCGCTAACCAGGGAACCATTGCCACAATCGCTCTCGCTTCCAGGTTCCGCCGGTCTCCGACAATCGATCACCGATCTCCTGCGCCGCCGCGGCAGCCGCATGCTTCCGATCAAAGAGATCTGGGAGCGTCTCGAAGGCGTCGACGCCACGCGCGAGCAGGTCGAGCGCGCCGTCGATGAGCTGGAGCAGGACGGCATCGTCGTCGCCGTCCGCGGCAAACGCTACTCGCTGCTCGAGTTCACGCCGTATCACGCCGGACAGATTCGCGTGCATCCCGACGGATACGGAACTGTCTTCGGCGGCGGCGGCGAAGAGCCCGACGTCTTCATCGACCGGCGCTCGATGAAGGGGGCGATGAACGGCGATCTGGTCATCGTCCGCGTCGACAAGCACGCGCCGAAGTACCACACCATCCGCCAGCGCAAGCTCATCATCGGCGAAGTATCGAAAGTGCTGCGCCGCGCGCATCGCACCGTGGCAGGACGTTTTCACGCCGATCCCGATCAGCCGTACGTCACGCCGTTCGACACGCGTCTCGATCACGACATCGTCATCGATCGCGACGGCACCATGGACGCGCGCGATCAGGAGATGGTCAACGTCGAGATCGACCGCTATCCCGACCGCTCCAGCCACATCGCCCGCGGCCGCGTCGTCGAAGTCCTCGGCATGATCGGCGAGCCCGGCGTCGACATCGAGCTGGTTATCCGCAAGTTCCACATCCCGCATCTCTTTCCGCCGGAAGTCCTCGCTGCCGCTGATTCGGTTCCGGAGGAAGTCAAGCCTGACGAGATCGCGAAACGCGTCGACCTGCGCGAGCACAACATCGTCACCATCGACGGCGAGACCGCGAAAGATTTCGACGACGCGGTCGAAGTGCAACAACTCCCGAACGGCAACTACCTCCTCGGCGTGCACATCGCCGACGTCTCGCATTACGTGACTGAAGGGAGCGCGCTCGATGAAGAAGCATTCGAGCGCGGGACCTCGGTCTACTTCCCCGGACGCGCCGTGCCGATGCTGCCCGAGCGTTTGTCGAACGGCATCTGCTCGCTGAATCCGCGCGTGGAGCGGCTCACGTTTTCCGTCGACATCGAGATCGATCGCAAAGGCCGCTTCGTCGACCGCAAGGTCTACCGTTCCGTCATTCGCACGAAAGAGCGGATGACCTACACGAACGTGAACGCCTTCCTCGTCAACGAAGGCGTCGCGCAGCCGAGCGGGCCGCCGCCGCACGGCGTGGTCGTGCCGGACGCGGACGAACTTCGCCGGCGATACGGCTACCTCCTCGCCGACTTCACGCGGATGCACGAGCTGTACGACATCCTGCGCAAGCGCCGCGAAGCGCGCGGCTCGATCGACTTCGATTTACCAGAGGCCGAGGTCATCCTCGATGCGGAGGGAGTGATCGATGCGATCAAGCCGACCGAGCGCAACGTCGCACATCGCATCATCGAAGAGTTCATGCTCGCGGCGAACGAAGTCGTGGCCTCGGAGCTCGTCTTCGCCAATCAGCCCGGCATTTACCGCGTCCACCAGCAGCCCGACCCGCAGAAGCTGCAGGACCTTCGCGAGATCCTCAAGGAATTCAAGCTCACGCTGCGCGGCGATCTGGAAGACATGCGTCCCGGCGAGTTGCAGCGCGTGTTGAAGTCGGTCGAAGGGACTGCGGAGGAACGCTTCCTCACGAACATTGTTTTGCGCTCGATGAAGCGCGCGTTTTACTCCGAGGAGAACATCGGGCACTTCGCGCTGGCGATTGCGAACTACGCGCACTTCACCTCGCCGATCCGGCGCTATCCCGACCTCATCGTCCATCGCCGCCTCGGCGAGTTGGTCGCGAACGGTCCGTTGTACGGCGAGCGGCTGGCCGAGATCGAACGCGCGCATCCGCTGTACGCCGCGCAGTCGAGCGACCGCGAGCGCCGTGCGGACGAGGCGTCGCGCGAAGTGCTGGAGTGGAAAAAAGTCATCTTCATGCGCGACAAGGTCGGCGACAAGTTCACCGGAACCGTCACCGGCGTGGCCTCGTTCGGCCTCTTCGTCGAGCTCGACGAAATCTTCGTGCAGGGGATGGTGCCGGTGGCGACGATCGGCGGCGATTTCTGGGTTTTCCGCGAGCGCGAGCATCGCCTCCGCGGCGAGTCGACCGGCCGCGAGATGCGCCTCGGCGACCACGTTACGATCGAGGTGAGGTCGATCGACGAAGACCGCCACCAGCTGGAGTTCCGTCTGCTGGAGATCGGTGGATCGCCGATTGCACTGCGCGAACGTTAGAACATGACCGAACGAAACGACCTGGCCCGACAGATCACATCGCTCGTCGACCAGCGCGTCGCCCTCGAAACGAAATTGCAGAACGAACCGGGGGAGATCTCCGAGGCGCGCGCGCGGCAGTACGGCGACGAATACTCCGCGTTGCAGCGCAAGCTCGCCGGTCTGTTCAAGCAGAGTCACGATGAGACACAACGCATCACGCTGATGCTGGAGCTGATGCGCATTCTCGAAAACCGCCTCGTCTACCTGCACAACTTCATCGTCGACACCACCTCGGACAATCGCATCCTGGCCCAACTCGTCACGCAGTTCATCGAGCAGCTCGGATCGCAACGCAGCAGCGTCCTCACGAATCTCGAAGCGACCTACTACCGCGCCGTGGCCACGCTCTACGCCGGCGACGTCGCCGGCGCGCGCGACGGATTTTCGGCTGCGTGCGCCTCCGAGGAGTCGGACGAGGCGAACGACATCAAATACAAGTCGTACGTCATCCTCGGCCATCTTTCGCACGAGGCCCACGACTACGCGAAGGCGAAGGAGCTGCACGAACAGTCGCTCCGCTATTCGCAGAACAACAACGTGACCGCGCAGGCGCTGGCGCTGAAGGCGCTGAACTCGTACGCCCTCGGGGACCGCGACGACGCGCTGCATCTGTTCAAGGAGTCGCTGCAACTCTTCGACGCGAATCAGCCGTTCTTCAACTCCTACTTTTTCCGCAACGCGCTTCTGTTCTGCGGCGCGATCCACTTCGACACCCGCGATTACAAGTCCGCCGCGCCGTACTACCGCCAGGTGCTGGAAAACGTGGAGCAGAATTCCTACGACTACTTCGACGCCCAGACCCACCTTGGCCGCATCGCCTACGCCCAGCAGCAGTACGACGACGCCGCGTCCGCGTTCGAGAAAGCCGCGCAATCGCAGAAGCTCAGCGAAAACGAATACATCATCGACACCTGGTTCTGGATCGCCCGCACGCACCTCAAACGCAACGACAGCAGCAGCGCGAAGCCGTACCTCGAAAAGATCGCCGCGACGGACGTGAAGTACGAGAAGAAGGCGCAGGCGGTGGAACTGCTGCAGAAGATCGCATAGCGCGCGTCGCCGAGACCGATTCACCACAAAGACACAAAGGACACAAAGAGATCTCCTTTTGTGTCCTTTGTGTCTTTGTGGTTCAAATCGTCGGATGTTAATGAAACCGCGTGATGATGAAGGCGATGTCGTCGCGGAACTCGTCGGTGGCGGCAAAGGTGGAGACGTCTTCGAAGATCTGGTCGTAGACGGTGGTCAGGTCGGCATCGCGGCCGTCATCCATCAACGCGACGATGCGGTCGAGCGAGTAGAACTCGCCGGCGGCGTTGCGGCGATCCGTTAGCCCATCGGTGTAGACGAAGAGCAGGTCGCCGGGCGAGACCTGGAGGCGGTGCTCGTCGAAGACCATCGACGGCATCGCGCCGAGGAGATGGCTGGGGGCTTCGTGGACGACGGTCTTGCCGTTCGCTTTCTGCAGCAACAGGAACGGCGGATGCGCGGCGTTCGAGTAGACGAGATTGCCGGCGTTGTCGATGCGGAAGAGCTGCGCGGTGGCGAACTGCGTCGGCAGCGAAACGCTGAAGAGGAAGTCGTTCAGGCTGGCCATGAACGACGACAGCGACGTGCGCGAATCGGATTCCGTGTGGATGTAGCTCTTGAGCAGCGCCACGAGGATCGACGCCGGGAGTCCGTGGCCGGAGACGTCGGCCACGAAGAGGTACATCAGCTCATCCTGGAGGAAGTAGTCGTAGAAATCGCCGGAAAGCGTCGCGCTCGGGATGTAGGCCGAGCGGATCTCGATGCGCGGTCCGCGGAAGAATCCGTTCGGGACCAGCGCCTCCTGCACGCGCCGGGCGATCTGCAGGTCGCGCGTGATCTGCTGATTCAACTTGCGCAACTGGTCCTGATACCGCTTCATGCGCAGCAGCGCGCGCAGGCGGGCGAAGAGGATTTCGGTGTCCGATCCCTTCGTGACGAAATCGTCGGCGCCGGCTTCGAGGCCTTCCACGACGGTCTGCGCGGCATCGGCGCCGGTCAGCATCAGCACGGGAATCGTCTGCAGGACCGGATCGGCCTTGATGCGGCGCGTCACTTCGAATCCATCCATCACCGGCATGCGGTAGTCGACGATGAACGCCGCCGGCGTGATGGCCTGCGCCAGCGCCAGCCCTTCCTCCCCCGAGGTCGCCGCGGAAACGTCGAAGCCGCGCCGCTCGAGAAAGCGCTTTGTCACCTGGAGATCGTTCGCGCTGTCGTCGATGAGAACGATGCGCTCGCGGGTAGGGTTAGGGTCGTCGGACACGGGGTCGAAATTGTACCGTTGCGCGGCGTGCAAAGTTACAACCGCGTGACGCTCGGTGCCGGCTGCTAACCTTTGCCTTACGGCATCGTCTCAGCGTGTGTGAGACGAACGGCGGCGCTCCTCCTCATGTGGATTTCGGTGACGGCCTGTCAGCTTCCCGAGAACTCCAGGCGCGCTGCAAGCCGGGCGGTTTTAACGTTCGCTCTCGAGTCCGCGATCGATCTGCAGGGCCGGACGGTTCTCCCCAGGAACAGCACGCGTCCGGTTCTGCAGTCGACGCAGGCGAAACCGGCGGTGCCGCCAACGAAGACGTGCTCGCGTCAAAAACCGGTGGCGCCGAAAGCGCGCGTCCTCGTCGCGCGATGCCCGGTTCCGAACGTTACCCCGCGCCCATTCCCGACATCTTGAAGACTACCGGGATGATCACGAAGAGCTGCACGGCGTCGAAGATGCCGTGCGCGATGATGCCGGGGATCAGGTTCTTGGTCCGGTAAAACGTGAAGCCGATCACGAGCGAGATCAGCGTCACGCCGATCAACAGAAACGGCTGCCCGAGTCCGGAGTGGGCGAGCGCGAAGAGGATGGTCGAGGCGATCACGCCGATCCTCTTCTGAAGCCAGCCGCGGAAGAACGCTTCCTCGATCGTCATCGCCGACAGCACGATCACGCACTTTTTCCAGATCGGCAGCGCGGCCATCCATCCGATCATCGGCGACGGCGTCGGATTCTTCGGCATCGCTCCCGATGCCACGAGGATCAGGCCGATGATCACCGCGATCGTGATGGTGAAAATCCAGCCGCCGACGCCGACCGCGAAGCCGGTCAGGACCGCGTTGCCGTTGCCGTGGCGCGGGATGTTCAAAAACTCGCCGAGCGGCGGACGCTTCGTCAGAAGCCACCAGCCGAGGAGAAAGATGAAGAGGATCGCGTGCAGGCCGAATAGCTGATAGAACGGGACGCGTGCCAGTTCCTGCGCCGTCGGGATTCGCAGCGACGAACCGGTGACCAGGGTGGCCAGCAGAAACATCAGGATGCCGAGCCAGACATAGGCGATGACTTTGACGGTCGTCGACGGAAAGTGGTCGACGGAGAAGAGCCGGTAGCGCTCGTTCAGGAAGATCATCGCGGCGTAGACGAGCGTGATGAAGATCAGCGGCAGGACGTAGTGGTGCATTCGCGCGCGAGAGTCTAAGGCTTTCACCACAAAGGCACAAAGGACACAAAGAGATCCCTTTGTGCCCTTTGTGTCTTTGTGGTTCAAATAGGTTTTATCGCCGACAGAATCCCTTCGAGTTCCTCGGCCGAATCGAAGAAGTGATCGGGATTCTCGGCGCGTAACTTCGATGCCGGCGTCTTCCCCGAGGCGATGGCGATGGTCGTCGCGCCGTGGGGGACGCCGCAGCGGACGTCGTAGATCGAGTCGCCGATGATGACGACGTCCGAGCCGCGGAAATCGAAGCCTGTGATCGCCGCCGCGCGTTCCGCAGCGATCGGCGGCAGCTCCTCGCGGCGCGGCGAGTCGCTGCCGAACGCGCCGAACGGGAAGTAATCGTTGAGCGCGATCGCGCCGAGCTTCAGCCGCGCGCCCGGCTCGATGTTGCCGGTGAGCAGCGCCAGCGTCAGCCGCTCCTCGGCGCGGATGGCGTCGAGCAGCGCACTCACGCCCGCGAGCGCGCGCACGCGTCCCGGCGCATTGCGCGCCAGGCCGGCCAGGTAGTGATTCCAGAGAGCGGGGAAGCGCGACTCGATGTCCGCGTCGACCCAGTCCGCGTCGCGCAGGATCATCCCGGCGATCTGCGGATCGGTGCGGCCGGAGAAATCGTAGCGGCGTACGTCGCCGCGAAAACCGTAGACCTCCGACAGCGCCTCGGCGAACGCCTCGCGCGCCGCGCCGCCGTCGCTGATGAGCGTTCCGTCAATGTCGAAAAGCACGAGGCGGCGTGACGTCGGCGGCATGGGGCGACAGGGTACACTTCGCCGCCGGTCATGAAGAAAACGTCCCTCGCCGTCCTTTTCCTCACCGTCTTCATCGATCTCATCGGCTTCGGGATGGTCATCCCGTTCCTCTCGTTTTACGCGCGCGAATACGGCGCCAGCGGCACGACGGTGGGGATGGTGGTCGGCATCTACTCGATCATGCAGTTCTTCTTCGCGCCGGTGTGGGGACGGATGTCTGACCGCATCGGGCGGCGTCCGGTGATCCTGATCAGCCTCACCGCGAGCTGCGCCGGATACTTTCTTTTCGCCTTCTCGCGCAGCCTCACGATCCTCTTTCTTTCGCGCATTGTGGCCGGCGCGGGCGGCGCGAACATCGGCACGGCGCAGGCCTACATCGCCGACAAGACCACGCCGGAGAATCGCGCCAAGGGGATGGGGATCATCGGGGCGGCGTTCGGGATGGGCTTCATCCTCGGGCCGCCGCTCAGCGGAATCCTTTCGCACTTCGGCACGGAGCATGGAATGGCCGGCAATCTTCTGCCGGGCGTCGCGGCCGGATCGCTGTCGCTGATCGCGCTGCTGATCGCCTTCTTCGTCCTCGGCGAATCGAAAGCGCCCGATATGCGGCCGCGCAGCGGAGTCCCGCCGCAGTTCGACAAGCGCGTCTGGCACGAAGTGGCCACGCGCGGACTGCTGTTCGCCGTCATCGCCACGCTGTTCATCACGCTGCTGGCCGTCTCGGGAATGGAGATCAGCGTCACGCTGCACGCGCGCGACCGCTTCCATTTCACGCAGCTCGACCTCTCCTGGTTCTTTCTGTTCATGGGAGTGATCGTGGCCGCGATTCAGGGCGGCTTGATCGGACGCCTGGCCAAACGCTTCGGCGAAAAGACGCTGGTGGCGGTCGGCGCGGCGTCATTCACGATCGGACTGGCGCTCGTGCCGCTGGTCTGGCGCGTGCCGATGCTCTACGTCGTCGCCTTCTTCATCGCCATCGGCCAGGGATTGTCGTATCCGTCGCTGACGTCGCTGGTGACGAAGGTGTCGCCGCCGAGCGAGCACGGAAGCATGCTCGGACTGGCCTCAGGGATTGGATCGCTGGCGCGATTTCTCGGGCCGATCTGGTGCGGATTCCTCTACGACCTGGCGCAGGCGCGCGGCGCGTTCTACGGAAGCGCCGTTCTGACGGCGATCGCGTTCCTGATCGCGCTGCGCATGCGCAAGCAGCCGCTGCTCGCCGAATCGGCAGGATAAAATCGGGCAATGTCGATTCTGAAAGTGTCCCGCCTCGGCCATCCCGTTCTCCGCATGAAAGCGTCTGACGTCGAAGCCGCCGACATCAAAGCGGGCAAGTTCCGCGCTCTGATCGACGACATGATCGAGACCATGCACGAATACGAAGGCGTCGGCCTGGCGGGCCCGCAGGTCCATCTGCCGCTGCGGATTTTCGTGTTCGAAGTGCAGGAGAAAGTGGCCAAACGCCGCGGCATCGCGAAGCTGAACGCGGGCGTTTTCTTCAACGCCGTCTACGAGCCGATCGGCACCGAGACCATCACCGACTGGGAAGGCTGCCTCAGCGTTCCCTTCCTCGGCGGCGAAGTGGCGCGCTACAAGCGCCTGCGCATCCGCGGACTCGATCACGAGGGCAATGAGTCGGAGCTGGAAGTGACCGACTTCACCGCGCGCATCTTCCAGCACGAAATCGACCACACCGACGGCCACGTCTACCTCGACCGCATGCCCGACCTGACAACGCTAGGATACACGGTCGTTCTGTAGGCTGGGAACGCGTGCGAAGTAGCGCCGCCGGCTCGGCGGCTGTACCGCCAGCGGCTCGCTGGCATGTTTCGGTACGCGCCGCCGAGCCGGCGGCGCTACGGCGGTGACCGAACAGGCGTTCGGCTGCCTGCCATACCGACTAGCAGTCCGTCAATATTGATGTTCTGACGCTGTTCCGCTACCGTGCGCGGCAGTTTCCCTATCCCCGGTCAATTGCTTCTCTTCCAGGACAGCCCGCCCCTGTCCCCGAAAGGACTTCTCCTGCATGCGCCTCCTCCGAGCCTCGCTGGTCTCCCTGCTACTGCTGTGTCTTCTCACCGGCGCGGTCAACGCGCAAAGCTGCCCTCCGCTGCAAGGCGTACAGGTGACGCTGGAAGGATCGCAATACAGCTGCAGGACGTCGACCGGCGGTACGTACACCGCCTCTGAATACGGAGGCGGGACGTCGACGCACCAGTGGGTTTACGGACCGTCGAGCAGCGGCCCTTGGACGCCGATCGCCGGCGCGACCGGGACGACGTATCACCTGACCGGCAGCGATTTCCCCTCGACCGGTGATTGGTCGCTCGCAGTCACCTCGACGCCGCAGTGCGGTTCGCCGATGACCTCCATGGGGACTCCGGCCAGCGTGGTCGACACGCTGCCTGCGCCGCAGATGTTTGGGAACGATCAGATTTGCGCCGGTGCCACCAACGCCATCGCCTCGGCGGCCGCGCAGTGGGACAGCTACTCCTGGTCGATCACGCACGGGACGCTGATCCCCGGTCCGAATGGCTGCGGCGACGATCCGACCAAACGCTGCGTCTCCTTCCGTCCCGACGGCACCGGCGAGGTTCACCTGTCGCTGACGGTCACCGCCGGATCGTGTTCGTCGAACGCCCTTCGCGCCGTTCCGCTCGTCGAGAACGCGCCGCCGGAGCTCTGGGTCTGGACGCCGGTCTGCCCGGGCGGGCAGGGAAGCGCGGGAACGTCGCAGTACCCGGTCGGTACGCGGAGCTGGTCCGTGACCAATGCGCACATCGACGCCGACTGGGGCGATCACATCTCCTTCACCGCCGACGGCAACGGTCCGGTCGACGTCACGCTGACCTTCACCGATGCGAACGGCTGCTCGTCGATGAGCACTGGCCGCGCGCAGCTCGCCGGCACCAAGCCGGTCGTCACGCTCGGAACGCCGGCTTGCTCCACGAACGGAACCGCCACCGCAAACGGCGGCTGGGATGTGTACGACTGGTCGATCACCAACGGAACCATCACGTACGGTCAGGGGACGCCGAACATCTCGTTCACAGGCTCCGGCGGCGGCCCGATGGTCCTGACCGTCAACGGCCGCGCGAACTTCGGCACGTTCAGTTGCAGCACTGCCAGCGATCCGGTCACGGTTCCGTCGGTGACCACGCCGACGATCACGCTCGGTACTGCGGACATCTGTCCCTACGGAACCGACACGGCCACCGCACCCCAGGAATATGCGAACTACTGGTGGTCGGTGAACAACGGTTCCATCATGGCCGGCGACGGGACGAACTCCATCGCCTTCACGCGCGGCGGCTATCCCTATCACCCGGACGATCCGATCACCATCACGCTGTATGTGGCGGATGCGAACGGCTGCTCCGCGCAAGCGGCCACGGTGACGGTGCCCACCCGCACCATTCCCCCTCCCACGATCACGCTCGCTACGCCGGACATCTGCCCGTACGGTACCGACACGGCCACCGCACCCCAGGGGTATGCGAACTACTGGTGGTCGGTGAACAACGGTTCCATCATGGCCGGCGACGGGACGAACTCCATCAC
>Ga0157375_10002798_pt1 | contig 15088 bp, 10 predicted proteins | sample M35metaG_FD_115311 | JGI IMG/M metagenome (GOLD analysis project Ga0157375, IMG submission 115311) | Miscanthus rhizosphere microbial communities from Kellogg Biological Station, Michigan, USA - M3-5 metaG | ecosystem: Host-associated > Plants > Roots > Rhizosphere > Soil | place: USA: Michigan...
CAACAAGCTGGCAGTGGTGGCGCCAGGCTCTGCACGCATGCAGCAGACGATTGCCCAACGTTTGGTGAATCAAGGCGATTTGAACGGTGCGATTGAGCATTACAGGAAAGCCCTGGCGATCGATCCTAACAGCCCCGGCATGCATTACGAATTGGGAGAAGCAATTTTTGAAGCTGCTCCGGGAGACTCCGGCTCTCAAGCCGAAGCGGAGAAGGAGCTTGAGACCGCCATTGCGCAGGATGGAGACAGCTCTGCCATTCAATGCGAACTCGGCAAGATCGCATTAGCACGCTCCGAGTTGGAAAAAGCGGAGGCTCATTACACACGTGCTTTCTCACTTGATCCCCAAAACTCCCGTGCACAACTCGGCATGGGGCAAGTCCTGATGAATCTGAACAAGGCCGTGGAGGCGAAGAAATACCTGGAGATGGCTGTGAAATCCGATCCTTTGAACGAAGCTGCACATTATCGCCTCTCCCTGGCGTACCGTCGGCTGCAAATGCCGGAGCAAGCCAAAAAGGAAGCCCATCTTTTTGAGGAGATCAAGAAAACCAAGCAACAAGTGGAAGAGCTTTACCGGCAGATGAATATGAAGCCACAAAAATCTGACGAGGTGGTGGACTCTGAAACGCAATAAGGATGGGAGATGACCCTGGGATTGACGTTATGCCGCACATCGGCTCTGATTTTTGTAATTGTTTTGAACGTGGCGTGCGGCGGAGGGTCCCCAAGCGGCTCCAATCCCCCACCTCCTACGAAATTAGCCCCGACCATTACCAAAACATATGGCGCAACCAGTGTGCAGATGAACGGCAGCACCTCGTTAATGTTTCGAGTGTCTAATCCCAATTCAAGCATTTCCTTGAGCGGTATCGGTTTCACAGATGGTTTTCCGACTGGGCAAGAAATATCCAATCCAAATGGTTTGACGGGTAATTGCGGTGGAGGAACGATTACGGCGAACGCAGGTGCAAACAGCTTGAGCCTGTCAGGAACAAGCCTTTCGGCAAACACCTCTTGTACGTTTTCAATTAATGTCAAAGTTACCGTCGCGGGAACGCAAAACAACGTCACGACTACTATTACTTCGACTGAAGCGGGCAATGGCAGCACTGCCTCGGCGAGCCTAACAGTGGTCAGCCCTAGCCAGCAGCCACCGCAGCCGACCGACATCACCCCGATCAGCGGTGAAGTCTACTACCTGATTAACCAACAGAGCGGATTCCAAGCGGACCTCGACAGCAATTCAACAACTGTCGGCGATCACTTAGTCCAGCAACCGCGTACTTTTACCAACACCAGTCAGAGATGGACATTCACCAAGCTTACGGGAAGTTTCTGGCGCATTAGCAATGTGCGCAACAGTCTTTGCTTCGACAGCGCGAATATTTCTGGAGTAATGTCTGTGGTGCAGAATCCATGTGGTGGTGCAACTCAACAATGGATGCTCACCCCAACCGACAATGGCTACTACACAATTTCAAATAACAGCACGAGTTTGCTGATCACTAGTGCGTCATCATCTAGAGGAGCCTTTCTTCAGCAAAGCGCTCTTTCGGGAAGTGCAACACAAGCGCAGCAGTGGCTACTACGTCCAGCATTTTTCCGCGGAGTGGATAACGCTCTTCTCGAAAAGCAGGAGGCCGCTCGTATTGCCACCGGCGTCACATGGTGGAAAGACGGTGGCGTGCAAACCGATGTGCTGCAAATCTTCAAGAATCATGGCGTCAACATGGTGCGTGTGCGGCCCAGTTCTGCTCCGCCGTATTCCAACCCATCGCAAACCGGCTGTACTGCCAATGCTTGCTTCGCCGAGACCGACGCCCAGGATCTTGACCTTGCCAAGCGCGCCAGGAATTTAGGTATGAGTGTCGAACTCACCGTGCTCTTTGACGGAGGGAATTCCTCCAGCGTTCCACCAGCATGGGCCGGCCATACGCTTGATCAATTGAAAACTGATATCTACAACTACGTCAAAGCCGAAATCATGGCGTACCGCCAAGCCGGAACCATGCCTGACTTAGTTTCAATCGGCAACGAAGTTGATACAGGATTTCTCGGTGCAATCGGCAGTCCCACAGGCTCGAACTTTGGCAGTTTCGCTGCTTTACAAATCCAAGCGATGCAGGCCGTTGCGGATGCGGCTGGCGACACGACAATCGGCTCCGCAATCCCAGCACCGTTGACCTGCATTCATATCACTCCAGCTTGGGATCTTACTGACTTCTTCGCGCTAGCAAACAGCAACGGCATTCCCTACGACGCAATCTGCCAAAGCTTCTATCCGTTCTTCCACGGGCCATTGACTCCCTCGCAGGCTGCCACATCGAATCCCAACAACAAACCGATTGAGCAGAATGTTCTCAACGCGGCTGCAACCAACATTGGGAAACCAATTTTCATCATTGAAGCTGGCGAACATTACGAAAATGGTTTTCAGTCAAACGACCCTTGGTACGCTCAGCCCAGCCCTGCAACCCAAGCGCAGTTCCTGCGCGATCTTCAAACGGTACAAAATACTTTGCCGAACAACTTGGGAATGGGGATTGAGTATTGGGATCCGGCCGGGGTAAACATACCAAGAATTGGCGGTGGGTCATACAACGGCGGAACCAATCAACCAGATGCAATCTATGTTTGGAACGGCCTCACCATTTTTGATAACGCAGACACGTCGGGTACTACAAATGTGAATGATTCTAACTACTCTACGCCATTACCTGCGCTGGATGCCCTCGGCGGAAAATAAAATTCACAAAATCATGCCGATGCAGAGGACCATTTTGGTTTGGGAGCTACCTGGCTCGACTAGGCAAAATCGAGGCGGCGAAAGCGCTTGAGTTCACTAAATTTCAATATCGTTGAGTTGACGCGAAACGCTTTCCCATCAGGGGTTCGAAGCAGTAAACCTTTCTTAAACAGACGATCCATGTGGTCATAATGGTGGGATAGGTTTGCGGAGATTTTTCCGTCTTCGAGTAATTCACGAACCGTGGCTGTTCTCCGCTCCCACACTGCCTGAAGAACCTGACGCTCCCAAGGGCCAAGCTGTGCAGAAGGAGTTGTCTCGAAGAAAGATAAAAGCGATCCCATGAGCAGCGACCGATCAGATGAACTCTAAAGTTGGAAATTTAAAACAGTCAATCCCGGGACGTTGCGACTACTCTGCAGTTCTTCCGCAAAAATGTATCGTTGTTCGCGCCCCTTCGACGAAGAATGCCTGGCTTTTTATAGCTGCGACAGCTCGCAGAAAGGCCAATACTACGAACGACGAAATGTCTTGCGAAAATGTGCATCTCGAAATTTGAAAGGAGTGTTGTAGATGTGCCCGATTCGTTTCCGTACCAGCTCAGCTCTCCGTCTAGCAAATCAATTCTCAGGTGTACTCGTTATTGTTGTTTGCCTCATACCCTCATTGCTAGCGCAGGTGGATCGTGCAGGATTGAGTGGCGCAGTCACAGATCCTTCAGGACGAGTTTTGCCACAAACACATATCACAGCGGTGCAGACTTCCACCGACCTTAAACGGGAAACTGTTTCCTCAGCCAACGGAACCTATTACATTCCGGAATTACCAGTGGGTGTTTACAGCATCATCCTGCTGCTGGCTGATATTGCGTGCCGAATCAGCGAATCCTTAGAGCTTCAATGGCGAAATATTGACTTCGATAATCTGCTCGTCAAGATTCACTTCAAAAGGAGACAGGCAAAGGCTGATTCCATTCTCTATCGAGCTACGGAAAGTTCCTAGCCCGGTACCAGAAGCGCGTCCGCCATTAACTCGTATTCGCCACAAGGACGGACTACCGCTAGACAGGCATGTCACCTTGCGGGACGTGAAGCTACTCTATCGAAAGCTGGGCTGTGAGCCGCCACGCAGGATGCAGCACTCCCTGAGACATTCCGTGCAATTCACTACCTGAGAAAAGGTGGAATCGTTTTCCATCTACAGAAACAGCTTGGGCATTCGAGCCTTGAGCAGACGAGGAAATATGTCGAATTGCTGACTGAGGAATGGAGCGCGATACATGAAAGTGTTTCTTTGTTGTCCAGCCGCTAGCTGAGTGATATCGTGCGGGGCATGGAGAAGCCCAGGCTTCGAGCGCATAAGAAGAAGAATGCTGATAGCTATACTCCCGGTAAGTGCACGGCTTGCGGTGGATACATCACATTCGAGACTGCACCAAATCAACCAGAAGGAATCGGTGCACCTAATCCTCTTGGAGAAACGTTTGAAAGACTCAAGGAAGCGTTCGAAAATCATCTTCTTGAGAAGCACAACACGCCGACCTCACTTAAAGGTGAGGATTGGCTGCTGATAACCGGGGAGGATTGAAGGCTATTTCCTGCGAAGACGGCAGACGCATAATCTAAGTGCCCATGCAGCATCCCCTTACTGACCAATCCTTGTCTAATGAGCGTGCCAGCCGAATCAAGAGTTTGGATTCCGGCATCTGTATCTGTTTCATTTGTGTTCCCTCCCAAGGCTGTGAAGATCATGCCCGAGGGCCAGCAGACTGCAAAGTCCTAGTTAGCAATTAGTAATTCGCCGAACGTGTCTAATTCCTGATCGAGAGCGATGGATATACCTCGAAAGTGAATTCTCTTTGCTCATCAAGGCACTTTTTTGATGACAAGTCCTTGTCAAATTAGTTATTCTCTTTGTCTCAGAACAAAAGCAGTATGGGCCCCTATTCAGTCGGACCTCGCTTCCCCTAAAAGCGGAGGTTCAGGGAGTCATGACGAACGCAGTCGGTCGTGCACGAGTATTTTTGTTAGCGGAAAATCGTCTTCTACGGGAAGCGCTAAAACGCGTTTTTGCAAAGAAGGACGATCTCGATGGTGTTCGAACCGCCTCTTTTAGCCCAACCATACTGGATACTCTGATATCCGCAGAACCCGACTTACTGCTGTTCGATCCCCCCGATCTCAGGTCGGGAGTAGGATTTCTACGCATGTTGCGTGAAGTTGTGCCATCCATCAAAGTCATTATGATGGGGATGGAAACAAGTAGTGAGTTATTAATTCAGGCAGTTCGCGAAGGGATTGCCGGCTATTTATTGCTTGATGCCGGTGCTTCCGAGATTTTGGGCGCCGTGAGGTTTGTGATCAATGGCGGTGCCATCTGTCCACCTCAGCTTTGCCATGCGTTGTTCGCCTACGTCGCGGCGCAAAGGCCCAGCTTGCCAAGTTTTGAAGTGCAGGATCAAATGGGTCTCACCAGGCGAGAACAGCAACTGATACAAATGATCGGGCGTGGCAGCACGAATAAAGAAATCGCTTCCGAACTCAATATTTCCGAACAAACCGTAAAAAATCATGTTCACCGGATGTTACGCAAGGTCGGCGCACGCAATCGTCTGGAGGCCGTCGAGACGTTTCGCACGCGCGGTTTTCTCCCCGTCAGGGTCTAAATTCTGGACCTAAAATCTATATCTGGCTTAAACATTGGTACTAAAGTTTTTATAGCTGGTACCCCATACATCAGTGCCCTGTTACCTCTGTACTCGCTGCATTTCAAAACACCCCATACCGAATTGAGCCTTGTCTGTTTTGCAAGATCGACAGACACTACGCGCACGAGGAATGGGGTGTGCGCAAGATCAAGGTACTAGTCGCGAATCGGCCGCGTTTGATGCGAGAACTCGTCACGGCCACTCTGTCTGATCAAACAGACATTGAAATCGTCGGGGTCCTTGAGGACGAAGCTTCGATCCTGAAAACTGTAGAGCAATCACAGCCGGATGTCCTGATTATCGCGTCGGAGCGGCCAGAAGACCGTCCGCACCTTTGCGATGTGTTACTCGATCGTTTTCCACACTTACGAATATTAGCTTTGGCCACCGAGCGGAATAGCACTGTTTTCTACTGGGCGAGTCTTGACATTCGTTCCAACCGAATCGAGAACTCCGAAGAAAGTATTTTGAACGCTTTGCGTGGTCTGAAATTGATGGCGTCTGCGATCAATGAGACGCCAAGTAGCTCACGCGCAAATTAAATGCGCGTGTAGCCGTTCGAGTCGTTAATTGCTTTTAGATGAATGGGTTAGCTCACAAAGGCCTTGTAAGTGAGATGGCGAAGCTATGAATGACCTTCAACAACACTCTGTCGACCCTGGTTCCTCAACCTTACCGGGCTCAAACTTGGTCACGCTGGGAAAATACCCTCCCGCTGAGCAAGAGCAATCGTTCTGGTATGCGGCATACACAAAAGGTCGGCACGAAAAGCATGTCAGAAGGCAATTAGAAGAGCGGCGGATCAGTAACTTTTTGCCCATATATAACTCAGTCAGGCGATGGAAAGACCGCCGTAAAGAACTATCCTTGCCGCTTTTTCCCGGATATGTCTTCGTGCATGTCTCCGACCAGGATCGCTTGAGAGTTCTCCAAGTACCCGGCGTGGTTCGATTCGTCAGCTTTAACGGGCGCCCGGCCGTGTTGGAAAACGCCGAGATCGACTCCCTGAAAAATGCAGTGGCTGCGGGAGTGAAAGCCGAACCGCACCCCTACTTGAAGGTGGGCCAGAAAATTCGCATGAAGCATGGTCCTCTTGCAGGGGCGTCTGGTGTTCTGGTCCGAAAGAAAGACAAGTTTCGCCTGGTTATCTCGCTGGACTTAATTATGCGTTCGATTGTTGCCGAAGTTCAGGCGGCTGACATCGATAGCTAAATAATGAAAAACCCGATGGAGTTTTCTGTGACTTTTCATCTCAACCGCATCGCCAATGTCGTCACCATCTTATTCATGCTCTCCGGCGCTTCCAGTCTGTCCGCGCAGGAGCAAAACGACTATGGCAGCGTGCCGCGGCAGAAGTTTGAACACAGCCGCGCTGAGAGCGAAGCTGAACTGCGAGTGTCCCTTTCGCCAGATAAGATCATCCAGCTCCTGCAGCAGGAACCTGGCCTGTTGTTGCAGGTCAAGAAGTCATTGGTTCGGAAAGCTTACGAGCAGGGCCGTTTGCTGGATCCGGCGGATCTGACCGATGATGCCTTGTTCCGCCTGCTGCGAGAGGACGACAATATTCGTATTCTCGCTACCCAGGAAATCGAAGATCGTTCTTACATTCGGCCCAAACCGACCAAAGACGAGTTGGCGCGTGAAAATCGTGAGATGTTGCGTACGCCACTGCGAACGGATGACAATAATGGACAGGGATCGCAACCCGGTACTCCGGAGCTGCAGCAAAGCGCGCAAAGTCAAGAGGAGCACTACTGGTCGCGTCACGAATCAACGCCGGCGATTATACCAAACCAGGATTCGATGCAAGGGATCAATCCTCCCAGCCAGCCTCAACTTCCTCCGGGCGGGGCATCTCAGCCTTCCACGAATCCCTCCAGGCAAATCAATCGTACCTCGCTCGATTCGCCCGCAGATTTCTCTGACATTGGTATCGAAACAGGGGGTCGCAGTAGTCAACTCCCGCGCGTCCGTCCCGAGGAACTACCCGAACTATTGAGGGCGTCTGACGTTTCATCAACAATGGATCCCTCTAAATCAGCAACATCGCAGTTTGCCGCTGTCATGCCAGACATGGGACGCATCGCGCCTCCTCTAATAGGGAACGGCAATCCTATTCCTGAGCAAAACACGAGGTTGCCCGAACGTGCGAGCATCGACATGCCGCGCCGTCCGATACCGCCCCTCGCTGATCCTACATTGGCTCAGCCGCCCATTCGTCACCATGCGAATCCGTATGCGAATGTGCCTTCACTCTATGATTTGTATTCGCAAGTTGCGCGGCGTTCGCCCGTATTAGAACGTTTCGGTGCAGATATTTTTCGTACAGGAACCGGGAACTTGGATCAACTGCCCATGGATTTGCCGGTTGGCCCAGACTATGTGCTCGGTCCGGGTGATGGACTGAATGTGGAATTGTGGGGAAGTGTTTCGCAGAGGCTGCAACGCGTGGTAGATCGTCAGGGACAGGTAGCGTTGCCGGAAGCCGGCCCTGTTTTGGTTTCCGGTCGGACCTTAGGGGACGTACAGCGGGTCATGCAAGGCGTGATGCGCACGCAGTTTCGTGACGTTGATGTAGACGTGTCTCTTGCCCGTCTTCGCACCGTGAGAGTTTATGTCGTTGGTGACGTGCAAAGTCCTGGCGCATATGACATCAGCTCTTTGTCCACGCCTCTTAATGCGCTTTATGCAGCAGGCGGTCCAAGTGCGGGCGGATCATTGCGACGCCTGGAGCACTACCGTGGCAAACAGCTGGTACAAGTCATCGACACGTACGACTTGCTATTACATGGTGTCAGCGGCGATATGAAGCACCTTCAGTCCGGAGACATTATTAAGGTGCCACCCATTGGGCCTGAAATCACCGTGGAAGGAATGGTGCGGCGCCCGGCCATATACGAACTTAGCGATAAAGCCAGTCTGGCCGACGTTTTGGAACTTGCCGGAGGTGTGCTGCCGTCTGGAGCATTAAGGCACATCGATGTCGAGCGCCTGGTAGCTCATGAAAAGCGAACCATGCTGCGGCTCGATCTTCCAGAAACCAATGATCAGCAGGCAGTGAACAAAACTCTGGAAGAATTTGAAGTGCAGGGAGAAGACAAGATCAAGATTTCTCCAATCGTGGCTTATAGCGATATGACCATCTATCTCGATGGGCACGTCTTTCATCCTGGCAAGTATCCCTACAAGGATGGAATGACCGTTAACGATCTGATCCATTCCTATAACGATGTTTTGCCAGAGCCCTCACGTCGGCATGCTGAGATTATTCGCTTGCAGCCGCCTGATTACACGCCGCTCGTGCTGGCCTTCAACTTGGGCGATGTGTTGGATGGAAATAATAAGAACCTTTCACTCAAGCCTTTCGATACAGTGCGCGTTTTCGGCCGCTACGATTTTGAAGATCCGCCGGTTATCAGCATAAGCGGAGAAGTTCGCGATCCGGGGGATCACATCACAAACGGTGTCACTCATTTGAAAGACGCGGTTTATCTGGCAGGCGGTATTACCCCCGACGCTCAGCTTACCGATGCGCAGGTTTTTCATCGCACCAGGGATGGCAAGATGCGCGTGATCAGTGTGGATTTGGCTAAGGCGCTCTCTGGCGACCAAACGAATGATGTTTTGCTAGAACCCAAGGACCGCGTTTTCATTCACCGTGATTTGTCAAGAACAGATCCCGCGGCAGTCACAATTCAAGGCGAAGTTGCACGCCCCGGCAAATACCCGCTGGGCGAAGGTATGACGGCGTCTGACCTGGTGCGTTTGGCCGGCGGACTCCGGCGAAGTGCTAACAGTCAGGCATCTGATTTAACTCGCTATCTAGAGCAAAACGGTAAGAAAGATATTGGTGAGCAACAGAAAGTTGATATTGCCAAGGCGCTGTCAGGAATTACAGAAGCAGACACCACATTACGTGACGGTGATGTTCTGACCATCCCACAAATCAGTGGATGGAACGACATGGGGGCATCCATCGCAATCAAAGGCGAAGTCATGCTGCCGGGTACGTACGGAATTCATGAAGGAGAAAAGCTGAGTTCAATTCTGAATCGTGCAGGCGGTTTTCGTGCTGACGCCTATCCGTACGGAGCAATTCTTGAGCGGACTCAGGTCCGTGAGTTGGAAGAGAAGACCCGTGCGGAGTTAATTCGCAGAGTTCAAACGGAAGGGAATTCCCTAAAACTCGTCCCTGAAACAGATCCTGACCAGAAGTTGGCCAAGGAAGCATCTCTGGCGCAATGGCAAAATGCGATCGAGAAGTTACAAAACACTCCCCCTGCGGGGCGCTTGGTCATTCACGTCACGACCGATATTCAAAAATGGGCCAATACATCGGCAGATTTGGAAGTGCGGGCTGGGGATATCTTGATCATTCCCAAAAAGCCTAACTTCGTAATGGTCAACGGCGCTGTTTACAACTCCACTGCTATAACTTACCGGCCGGGCAAGAGTGCTGAGTGGTACCTGAAACAGGCGGGAGGGCCAACGACCATGGCCGAAAAGAAAGCCATTTTTGTTGTACGGGGTAATGGGGCCGTTGTTGGCGGCTCGGGTGGTATGTGGGGTGGAAGTGCGCTTAGCGCGGAACTAAAGCCCGGCGATATGGTTATGGTTCCAGAAAAGGCAGTCGGCGGTACGAGTAAATGGAAAACAACTTTGGAAGCCTCGCAGCTCGTTTATTCGATTGGTATAGCGATTCAAGTCGCGAAGAGTTTCTAAGGTAGGCGAGACCGTGTCACCAATGAGGTCCATGAAGATCGAGACAGAAATCGAACCACTTCCTGATCTAGGCTCGTCTGTGCAAGTTGAGGAGCAACCGTCAGAGTTGGTCGCGCGACTCGATCTACTCTGGCAGCAACGAAGATTGTTGTTTCGTGTGGTTGGATGGGCATTGGTTGTTGCCACGTTGATTGCATTTCTCGTTCCAAAACGATTTGAATCGACGACCCGCCTCATGCCACCGGATTCCGACTCGGGCAATGGCATGGCACTTCTTGCTACCCTGGCGGGGAAAGCCGGCGGACTCGGAGGCATGGCTGGGGATCTGCTGGGTGTTAAAAACAGTGGAGATCTATTCGTTGGAGTTTTGAAAAGCCGTAGTGTGCAGGACGAGATTATTCAGAAATTTGATCTCGGCAAAGTCTACCGAATCTCGCGCTTGGATGATGTTCGGGAAGAGCTCTCATCGAATGCCTCCATTTCCTTGGATCGCAAAAGCGGCATTATCAGCATCACCGTCACAGATCACGACCCGCATCGTGCGGCGGACATGGCCGAGTATTTTGTTGTGGCGCTGAACAATGTGGTGAGCCAGGTCAGTACGTCTTCGGCAAGACGGGAGCGCACCTTTCTCGAAGGCCGGCTCGAAACAGTGAAAAAAGACCTAGAAGCCTCTGAAAAGGAGTTCAGTGAATTTGCCAGTAAAACCGGCGCCATAGATGTTAAGGAGCAAGGAAAAGCAATGCTGACTGCTGCCGCAACCTTGCAGGGCGAATTGATTGCTGCCCAATCACAGTTGGAAGGGTTGCGCCAGATTTATGCTGACAATAATGTTAGGGTTCGTTCACTCAAGGCACGCGTTGCTGAACTGCAGGCGCAACTGGACAAGGTCGGTGGAAAACAGGAAGTAGTCGAGGAAGCGACACACCAAAACGATGATTCGCTCTATCCGTCGATTCGGAAATTACCTTTGCTTGGGGTTCCCTACGCGGACCTTTATCGGCGTACAAAAGTGCAGGAAGTCGTATTCGAGACACTGACTCAGGAATATGAATTGGCAAAGGTGGCCGAAGCCAAAGAGATCCCGAGTGTTAAGGTGCTTGACCTTGCGAATATTCCACAAAAGAAATCATTTCCTCCGCGCTTGCTCATTATTTTTCTGGGTGCATCATTTGCTCTGCTGGTAAGCGGCACCTGGATTCTTGGCAAGGAACATTGGGACCAGATCAATGCCAATGATCCCGGAAAAAAATTAATGATTAAAGTCATGTCAACGGCCAACTCCCGTATGCCGTGGGCAGAGCCGAACGGCTCGCGCTTTCAGGCGGCGACTCACAAAGTTTGGATGCGCTATGCCAGCCGCAACGGTCACAATGGCGCGTCGAATAATGGGCACAACGGCTTGTCAAATAACAATGACATGACTGTATTCGAAGCGGATCACGATAAATTCCCCGAAGCTTAGTAAGTAGTTGTGAAGCAGTGAGCCTTGGATGGGCCCTAAGTTCTCAGTTCGTGTGTTGTTTTTGTTGTTGGTCGTTGCGTCTGCGTATGGGCAAAATTCAGCCACGACAGACAACACCATAATAAGTCCGCCGTCGGCCAGCAATGAAATCCCGGTAATTTCTCCGGCTCCAACCCAAGTCAGGCGAAACCCGTTTGCTGAAGAAGTGTGGAGCTTGGTGGACGATCAGAAGGCTTTGTTAAGTTCGCCCGCTCGCACGCGTTTTTCCGACGCAACCTGGTTGGTGCCGTTGGGTGGAATAATGGCCGGTTTATTTGTCACTGACAATGACACTAGCCGCCACATATCCAAAAACCCTGCCACCTTGTCTCATTATGATCACGCATCACAATTTGGAGTGGCGGCTCTGGCGGGTTCGGCCGGAGCCATGTGGCTATTCAGTCACGCACACTCAAATGATCAATGGCGTGAGACTGGATTGCTGTCAGCTCGGGCCGCATTGCAAAGTCTAGCCATCACTGAAACCTTGAAATATTCTCTCCGTCGAGAGCGTCCCGGCGAGGGGTCGGGGAGTGGCCAGTTCTTTCAGGGATCTGGAAGTTTTCCCTCTACTCATGCGACTCTTGCTTGGTCGCTTGCAAGCGTAATCGGAAATGAGTATCCGAAACCTTTCCCCAGAATTCTGGCTTATGGCACAGCGGCGATGGTCAGCTACTCTCGAGTGCGTGCTGGACAACATTTTCCTACAGATGTTTTCGTCGGTGGGTTAATCGGGCAATTAGTCGCACGGCAAATTTATTCTCGTCATCATGATCCGCTGCTTAGCCCCGCGCAAGACAACGGTCTGATAGAAAGCCTGCGAGGGCTTTCAGTCGAACCTTCCACCGCCAACATGGGTTCTCCGTATGTGCCGCTCGACAGTTGGGTTTATCCGGCAATCGATCGCTTGGCAAGTATGGGCTTCATCGAGAGCGGCTTCGCTGGTATGCGTCCATGGACTCGGCGAGAGTGTGCCCGCTTGATCAGTGAAGCGGAAGGCAATATCGGTGACATGGACAGCGTGGCAGGCAAAATTTATTGGCAGCTCGATCATGAGTTCAGCCCGGAGTTTAGCCAGCCTTCTGCGGCGATAAAAGCAAGGGTTGAATCTGTGTACGCTCGTGCTTTAAATATCGCCGGCGCTCCGCTCACTGACGGCTACTACTTCGGTCAGACCGACATCAATGATTATGGCCGACCTTTTGCGGAAGGATTTAACAGTGTTGCGGGGGTTTCAGCTTACGCGACCGGTGGCCCATGGGTTGGTTATGTCCGAGCGGAGATGCAAACGGCCCCGGGCCTCCCCGGACTACCCCTGGCAGCGAGCCAATTCATAGAAAACATCGACCATTTGCCGTCTGGTATGCCGAACACCTCCACCACGCCCGTACAGCAATTGAAAGTATTGGAAGCGTATGTCGGGCTTACGATCTCTAACTGGCAGATCAGCTTTGGCCCACAAAGTTTATCTTGGGGGCCGGGAGACGGCGGCGCGCTTATGTTTAGCGACAACGCAGCGCCGATCAATATGTTCCGCATCAATCGAAACACACCACTCAGCATTCCATTGGTGTCCCGATTCCTGGGGCCCGTCAGAACTGAGTTTTTTTTCGGTCAATTGACCGGTCACTATTTCGTCGGCGAACCCAACAATAGCGTTATTGGCAACTTCACGCAGACTCTGCGCTCGCAACCATATATTCACGGAGAAAGATTCAGCTTTAAACCAACCAGGAATTTCGAATTCGGTTTTTCTGCCACCACGATTATGGGTGGTCCCGGAGTTCCGCTCACATTAGGCACCTTCAAAAACAGTCTGTTTGGGGGCCTGCATAATGGTCTTCCGGGCAGTCCACAGGATCCCGGCGACCGGCGCTCAGGTATGGACTGGTCCTACCGTTTGCCAAAGCTGCGCAATTGGCTGACGTTCTATGGTGATAGTTTTACGGACGACGAATATTCACCGATTGCCTATTGGGACCGTTCTGCATTTCGAGCAGGACTGTTTTTGTCTCATTTCCCACATATTTCCAAGCTGGATTTTCGGGCCGAGGGCGTGTACACCGATGTTCCGGTCGGAGGAAAAATTGGCCACGGTTTTTTCTACTCCAACACGCGTTTTCGTGATGGTTACACCAACGATGGCAGCCTGATGGGAAGCTGGATCGGCCGTGCGGGTCAAGGCGGACAGGCTTGGGTGAACTATTGGTTTAACGCAAAAAGCCATGTTCAGCTTTCCTTCCGCCATCAGAAAGTGAGCCGCCTATTCGATCCCGGTGGAGGCACGCTCACCGATTTTGGTGCGCGCAGTGAGTTCTGGACAACACCTCAATGGGAGATGTCCACCGGGATTCAGTACGAAACTTGGAATTTCCCGGTTCTCAAATCCGGAACGCAAGTGAACTTCAGCACGTCCGTGCAAATTACATTTCATCCCAACGCACTGTTCCATTTGGGCGGCGCGGAATAATCGGGGAAGCATTTGTTTCGCCAGTAAAAAATTGGTCATGGGGACACAAACCGCGGCGCAGGAAAGCGGCACGTCGGCCACCGAAAACGTATCGGCCCGAAGTGTGATTGCCGAACGTCTGCAGCTTGCAGCGTATGGCATTACAGATCAGGCGTTGGCGGTGGGTGGAATGTTCCTGGCCAACATTGCGCTGGCACGCGTGAACAGCAAGGAAGAATATGGGGCGTTTGCCCTGTGCTATTCCTTTTACACATTTCTATCAGGGCTGCATAACGCGATTATTGTAGAACCCTACACCGTATTCGGGTCTGGTCGATACCACAAATCCTTCCAGGCTTATGCGCGGTTCATGCGGGGAAAGAATACCCTGGCATGTGCCGCTGTTTCGGGGGTGCTGTTTATTGCATGGCTGATCATGCGATGGGTTGTTCCCGGGCCGGCGATTCCATCGTTGCTGGGCATGGCTTTGGCGTGTGGAATTTTGTTGACGGGGACTTTCATTCGCCGCGGCTTTTATGTTGAACGCAGGCCGGACCGCGCTGCGGTTTCTTCTGCATTATTTTTCGCAACATTGGTTGTGCTGTTGGCCGGCACCATTCGTTTTCACTGGCTCGCTGGACGGACTACGTTCATTATTTCTGCCCTGGCATGGAGTTTCGCCGCGATATTAATGATTAAGGTATTGCCTGGGCACTCGACGGGTAAGTTTCAAGAATCCCAGAACGGTTACTGGAGCGAGCACTGGAAATATTCCGGATGGGTGTTGGCAACGGCTTTTGTATTTCAGTTAATGACGCAAGGCTACTACTGGCTGGTAGCGGGATTTCTCTCGGTTAAGGAAGTGGCCGGCTTGCGCGCGATCCATCTATTAGTACTTCCGGTGGATCAACTATTTGCTGCGTTTACCCTGCTTATTTTGCCAGTAATGGCGCATCG
>Ga0157375_10002804_pt1 | contig 15081 bp, 17 predicted proteins | sample M35metaG_FD_115311 | JGI IMG/M metagenome (GOLD analysis project Ga0157375, IMG submission 115311) | Miscanthus rhizosphere microbial communities from Kellogg Biological Station, Michigan, USA - M3-5 metaG | ecosystem: Host-associated > Plants > Roots > Rhizosphere > Soil | place: USA: Michigan...
CGAGAGCCCACGGCAGGAGGAGCACCGCTCAACTCCCGCAGGGATGAGAACCGCACTATCCAGCGCACCTTCTCACCCGTTGGCCGCCGGGAACGCGGGGCTCTCACGAGCGCCGATTCCCATCTCGCTGAACCGCCTAGGCAGCGCAACGAAGCGCAGTATTCTAGCAGGTTCAACCGTAAAGTCAACTGCTCAATTTTGGCTCGTCTAAAGCGGTTTCCGAGCCGCGTGCCTGCGCAACCCGTGCACAGTCCAAAACGGCGAGCGCACCAGCTGGGACACGACATACGCGACTCGAAGCACGCCATGAGCAGGCCGAATCACCGTGTGATCGGACCGAATCACCGCGTGATCGGACTGAATCACCGCGTGATCGGGCCGAATCACCGCGTGATCGGACTGAATCACCGCGTGATCGGACCGAATCACCGCGTGATCGGGCCGAATCACCGCGTGATCGGACTGAATCACCGCGTGATCGGACCGAATCACCGCGTGATTGGACCGAATCACCGCGTGATCGGACCGAATCACCGCGTGATCGGACTGAATCACCGCGTGATCGGACCGAATCACCGCGTGATCGGACTGAATCACCGCGTGATTGGACCGAATCACCGCGTGCGCGAGCCCAATCACCGTGTGATCGGACCGAATCACCGCGTGCGCGAGCCCAATCACCGCGTGCGCGAACCCAATCACCGCGTGATCGGGCTCATTTACCGCGTGATCGCCTCCGTTTACCGCGTACGCGGCGACGTTCGCCGTACGCATCGGCCCGTCCGTCGTCCGCGCGGCGGAGTTGAGGAACGGATTCGAAGGTTTGGCTTTGGCTTCGGAGACGTTTCCGGCGTCCCCCGTTGCGACACGGCGTGCGCACATGTGCTCACGGCGTGCAACGTTGCGATTCCCGGTGGCCAGGGAAGTTTCACGACGCCGGCCCCCTAAGGTATGGAGGGCATCATGGCCGAAACATCCCTGAATCTTCCTGATCTCACCGTCGCTTACCGTCGCCTGGTTCTCTGGGTCGGTGTCAATGTCGTGGCCACCTTGTGCTCTCTGCTTCTGCAAACGATGTGGCCACATCATCGGCAGAAATCGGGCATTTTTTCGTTGTTCACCATCACTACCGTTGATGGCGGCCTCGGGTACCTGGTCCTGTCGTATGTCCTGTCGACCCTCAATCTGGTTGTCCTGGCGGCGCTCATGATCTACACATACCGGACTGCCAGGGCCCTGGAGTTCTCCTCGCTTGCTTTGTGGGGATCAGTCCTTCTCATGCTGGTGCCGTCCCTGCCCATCATCGTGTTGCTGGTACTCAGCTCGAAAGCCGCAAAGGTTTGCCGGGACAACGGAATCCCGGTCGGTCTCTTCGGGCCAAAACCGAGACCAATTGCCTGACACTTCAGCACAGCGGACCGGCGGTGGCCTATCCGCAGATGACGCAGATGGAACGTAGATGAAAACGTCCTCAATCTGCAGCGCGTTGAACGCCGGCGTGCGCACGCCGCGCGCGTCGGGTCCGATCGAGTCCGCGTGCGTCGTGCCGAGCGTCACGAGCAGAATGGACGGCCGCGCAGCGGGGGGAGTCTCCGGATTCGCGCAGGAGAGCAGGACGAACAGAAGAGCGGCCGCGCGTCTCACGATGCCGCGCGTTTTCGCGTGGCGACGATGGATCCCCATGCAGAATGCAGGGGATCCGTTCGCTTCGCCTCAGCCTTACCGGACCACGGGACTGGCGGCGGGCTGGTATTCCACGACTTCCGCTTTCACGATCCCTTTGGTGACGAGCGGGGATTGTGAGATGAGTTTCAGCGCTGCTGCGGCGTCGCTGGCACGGACGGTCAGAATGTCGAATCCTGCCGCGCCCTCGGCTGCCTGCGCGTGACCGGCGTTGAGGAGCTCGCCCTCTTTCTTCAACTGCGCGAGGAACGTCGCGGAACTACTGTCGATCTCCGGCGACGAGCTTCGTCCGGTCGGACGCAGGAACACCATGTAGGTCGTCTTATGCTCCGGAGAGCGAAGAGCGATCCCGGTCGCCCCTTCGATCTCCTTGCGGAGCGCGTCGACGGATCCCGAGGGCTTGATGTGCCGGCCGTTCGCGTAGATCGTGGGCGTGCCCTGGACGCCCAGGAGCGCGGCGGCACGCACGTCGCGGCGGACGGCGTCCAGGCTGTCGTTTCCGGCGACGCACTGATCGAACGCGGCGGCGTCGAACGAGTTGAGCCCGGCGAGATACTCCCTCGTCTTCGCCGCCACGTTCTCGGGAGTCAGCTCGCGCTGCTTCTCGAAGTAGAAATCATGCAGCTTCCAGAAGTTGTCGCCGTGGACGCAGGATGAAGCGCGCGCCGCCTGCAGAGCCCACGGATGCATCCCCAGGGGCATGTGCCGGAACACGACCTTCACATTCGGATCGGCGGCTGCGAGCTCGGCGAGCTGGTTCGCGGCACCGCGGCAGAACGGACACTGGAAATCCGAGAACTCGACGAGGGTGAGCGGAGCCTTCGGGTTTCCCCGGACCGGCGCGTCAGGCGCGATACCGCTGAGCGGATCGGCCGGAGCGGCGTTGGGTGTGCCTGTATCGGCCACTGCGAAGACGTCGCGCGTCAGGTACGCCCGATCGGGCGAGAGATAGACGATCGATTCCCGGATCTGGCGCTCGTCCACCGTCTCGAAGACAAGGCGGTTATAGCAACTCGTCCCCACTCGCTCCGACGTCACGAGCTCGAAGGAGACAGCGGGCGGCACCTTCAGAAAGGCGCGGGCCGCGTCGCGGACCTGGGCCGGATTGACCGGAGCGCAGTCGTCCGCGTAGGAACGCGGCACGGCGACTGCCGTGAGAATCATCGAGCAAAGCAGAAGGCGGGCAGCAGTCATGATCGTTTGCTCCCCGCTCACGGAATGGTGATGGCCGTGCCGTCTTCGTTGAACCTGCAGGGACTCTGGGACATACAGTCCTGGTCATCTTCGTAGAGCGGCGAGCAAGTGTCGTCGTCCTGATAGCAGATGTCGTTCGCATGATCGACGACCTGAAGCACCTCGTTGTAGGTGTAGTTGTTGGGGCAGGTTCGAGCCCGGTAGTGAATGTGCTGCCAATGCGTGTCGTAACGGCGATAGGGGACCCAGTTGTACACACAGAAGCAACCCCAGGCCGTGCAGCCCAGGACGCAGCCGATGTTGTCGCCTGAGTTGACGGAGGTATCGACCGAGCGGCTGATCACCGGGTTCTCCCACCAGTCGGCCCCCTTCATGCCGAACTCGCACTCGTCGTACTCGTTGTCGCAATACTCATCACAGTTCGGCCAGGAGCAGTTCTTCCCTTCGTTGTCGTAGTAACACGTTGAATATTGCGTCGCGCAGAAATTCGGGTCCTCGGTGGGACATGGCGTTTGTGCGAACGCAGCCGAGCTGATGAGGAGAGTGACAGCCAAAGCGAAAACAATACGTTTCATTATTTCCTCCCGGTAGAAAAAGCGGTCGACATCATCATCCTGCGAAGATGTTCGACGCGCATTGCAGAATTCGCGCCTTCCGGAGGAACGGATCAGGCTGCCTGCGAGCTGTCTGACGCAGTGCGGGCTTCAGCCCGCCCGGGACGACTGAAAGCCCGTCATGCGTTTGCGTCAGAAGCCGTACGCACGTTGGGGACGGACTGAAGCCCGTCCCTACGTCGCGTCGTGGCTACTTCCCGCCGCCGAAGTTCAGCAGATCCTTCTCGCTGACTTCCACACCGCGGTCGCCTTTCGGTTGGGCATCGCCGCTTCGGGCGACGGTCACGTCGGTCCGCCCGTCGCGCGAATCGACGCGGACGATCACTCCGTCCGCGGCCGCCTCGCCGAGAGCACGCGCGGCATCGTGCGCGTCGACTTTCCCTTCGAGTGTGTAGCGATAGTACTTGTGCGCCATGTTTTCCTCCCTTTCCTTAGAATAAGCAGCTGCGGGCGCGGTCCTGCACCTCGATGTACTCCGCCTGAGCCGAGACGACCGCGCCGGCCGGTAGGTTATTGAGCGTGAAGAACGTCGCGCCACTCCCCTGCTCGAGCGTCGCCGATGGGAACTGCCAGGTGATCGGCTGCCCGGGCGGGCGGAGAAACAGCACGAACCCGCCGCTTCCCGACGACGAGCCGATGAGGATGCGGGTGAGCTGCAGGATGTTGTGGCCGGTGTTCTGAAGAAACAGGGTCGCCGTCGAGCCGACATGGTTGATCGACACGACGAGATTTTGATTCTGGTTATAGACCTGCTGCGGAAAATCGCAAGCCATGGAAATCTCCTTTCGTCCCCGAACAATCGGGGCGCCGGTTATTTACTCAAAGGAGACTGGCCAGTCAGATCAGATATAGGTTTAAGAAATGCAAAAAGCAACATTCACCCTTAAAACGGGGTCAATCGAAGTCGCGGGTTCGAGCCCCGTCCGCCCCGCCAATCGAAAGCTCTCAGGATTAGCGCCTACCGCGGCTGCGCAAACAACGCCTCGAAATCCTTCCTCCTGCTGCGGCTCAATTTGATGCGGCGTCCGTCGGCGAGGACCAGCGCGCAGTCGCCGCGGAAGAGGGGGTGGATCTCGCGGACACGGTCGATGTTGACGATGGCGGAGCGGTGGACGCGGAAGAAGTGGCGGCGGTCGAGTTGCTTTTCGATCTCCTCCATCGTCTGGCGGAGCAGGTGCGCGGCGGGACCGGCGTGGAGGGTCACGTAGTAATCGGCGGCTTCGATCCAGTCGATCTGGGCGGCGTCGACGACGATCGTTTTCTCGCGGGCCGGGATCAGGAAGCGCGTGCGCGGCACTTCTCTTTCAGCGAGCAGTTCGGCGATGCGGTGATCAATCTCGCCTCGTTGCCGCGCGCGGGCGCGCTCCTTGGCGCGGGTCAGCGCTTCCGCGAAGCGGCGGTCGTCGAAGGGCTTGAGCAGGTAGTCGAGCGCGTGGACTTCAAATGCGCGAACAGCGTAGCGGTCATAGGCGGTGACGAAAATGACCGCGGGCACGGTGTCCGCGCCGACCTGTTCCAGCACCGCGAAGCCATCGACCTCGGGCATCTGGATGTCGAGGAAGAGGAGGTCCGGACGCGTGCGGGCGATCAGCGCGATGGCATCGCTGCCGGTTCCCTCACCTACCACGCGTACTTCGCCGTCCTCTTCCAGTAAGGCGCGCACGGACTCGCGCGCGAGCGGCTCGTCGTCGATGATCACGACGCGGAGAGGATTCTCAGTCATGGCGACTTGCACAAGCACAGACAAGAGTGTCCGTGCACCGGCGGCGTAGCCGCCGTAAGAACCCTAGCCCCCAGCTTTCAGCTGGGGGGTTCAAGGTCGCGCGATCTGGTGAGCCCGTCTTGACGGGCGAAAGAAAGCTTTCTCTCGCCCGCCAAGGCGGGCTCACAAATCGATACGCATGCCTGTCCCACGGGTGAACCCGTGGGCTACGGTTCTCACGCCGGCTTCGCCGACGGCCGGATTTCTTCTCACGGGTTGCGATGTCCAAACACCGAGCACAGACAAGAGTGTCCGTGCACCGGCGGCGTAGCCGCCGTAAGAACCGTAGCCCCCAGCTTTCAGCTGGGGGGTTCAAGGTCGCGCGATCTGGTGAGCCCGTCTTGACGGGCGAAAGAACGCTTTCTCTCGCCCGCCAAGGCGGGCTCACAAATCGATACGCATGCCTGTCCCACGGGTGAACCCGTGGGCTACGGTTCTCGCGCCGGCTTCGCCGACGGCCGGATTTCTCACGGGTTGCGATGTCCAAACACCAAGCACAGACAAGAGTGTCTGTGCCACATTGGCCCTGGTCGTGTGGCATGACGCACAAAACTTCTACCGCGGCGCGGTGTGGCACAGACACTCTTGTCTGTGCTTGTGCAACCGAACAAATCACAACGAGCTCCACGGAATCGACACGCTGGCCAGCACACCCTCACCGGCCGACTTCAGTTCGAAGCGGCCGTCATCGCCGTACAGATGCCGCAACCGGTCGAGCGTGTTGCGCACGCCGATGCCGCTGTCGCTTCGTGCGCCGAGCGTGCCGGTGTTGAAGACTTCGATGTTGAGATGGCCGTCGTTGCGGAAGGCGCGCACGTTCACCACGCCTGGCGACGCGCTCAGCTCGATGCCGTGGCGGATGGCGTTCTCCGCCAGCGGTTGCAGCAGCAGCGTCGGCACCGCGCCCCTCCCCGCCTCGGCGGACGCGTCGATCGTGAACGACATCCGGTCCGGAAAACGCGCGCGCTGGATTTCGAGATAGCGCCGCAGGACCGCGAGCTCGGCGTCGAGCGGAACCTTCTGATCGCCGGCGTGATCGAGCGTGTAGCGCAGCAGCTCGCTGAGGCCGGCCAGCATCGCGATCGCTTCTTCGTTCCGTTTCACGCGAACCAATCCGCTGATCGCGTTGAGCGTGTTGAAGAGAAAGTGCGGCTGGATCTGCAGCTCCAGCGCGTGCAGGCGCGCGTCGGCCAGGGAGGTCTCGAGTTGCGCCGCCTGCAGCACGCGTTCGCGATAGCGCTCGTAAAACTCGAACGCCATCGCCCCGCCGAGGACGAGGCAGTAGAGCAGCCATTCGAGGGGAAGGCGATAAAACAGAAAGTCCGCGAAATGGATCTCCGACAGCGACGCATTGCGCCAGTCGAAGGGCCTCATTACGAGCATCAGTGCGAGCCAGTAGAAACCGTGCACGACGGCGATCACGCACGAGGCCAGGAAATGCGCGAGGATCGAATAGCGGCGCACCGGAACGACAGGAAGGCGGCGCGCCAGCCAGACGATGGCGGCGGTGGCGGCCAGCCACGCCTCCCACACCAGAACGTAATAGCCGACCAGCCGCGCCACCGAATGGCCGTGCGTGATCATGCCGATCCAGACCTGAAATCCGGAGACGAGCCCGAAGACAGTCCAGAAGAGTACGGCGAATCGCCAGGCCATGCGGCGCGGAGTCATGCCCGCCAGTTTGCGGCAGGAACCGGCGAAACGTAACCCGAATGCAGCGAATGGTGATCAGCGTGCAGCGAACGGGATGAAATGTGGCACAGACACTCCTGTCTGTGCTGTTGAGGCTTGGGAGATCTGAGAAGTTTTAAAAGGATCAGACATCTCACCTTGCCAAAGCACAGACAAGAGTGTCTGTGCCGTCTGTGCCACACTCAATGCATCCACTGATACGCGACTAGCCCCACCGCTCCCGCCGCGGCGATGAGCATCGGCTCTGGAATCCGCTTCCCCATCGTGATGATGGCCAGGCTGGCGATGGCGATCGAGGCTGTGAGCCAGTCGCCGATGGCCTGTTGCGCGACGAGGTACGACGTCCCCACCAGCACACCCACCACGGTCACACCGACGCCGCGGATGAAGCCGGCCAGGCGCGGATGCTTGTGGTAGCGCAGCAGGATCGGCGTCGCGATCACGGTGAAGAGGATCGGCGGCGAGAAGATGCCGAGGGTCGCTGCGAGGGCTCCGGCGAATCCGTTGAGGAGGTAGCCGACGAACGTGGCCGTGATCACCACCGGGCCCGGAGAGATCATGCCGATGGCGACGGAGTCGAGGAACTGGCGGTTGCTGAGCCAGTGGTATTGATCGACCACCTGCATTTTCAGGAACGGCACGATCACCAGGCCGCTGCCGAAAACGAGCAGGCCGGTCTTGAAAAAGAAGGCGAAGATTTTCGCGCTCGGGATCAGCACGAGTGCGTTGGCGGGACGAGGCGTCATCGGCGCGAAGACGACCGCGCCGAGCAGACCGGCGGCGATGAACATCAGCGCGAGCTCGCGCTGCACGATGACGGTGATGGCGCAGGCGATGATCGCGAAGGTCCAGGCGATGCGATCGGCGCGCAGCGTGCGCCGTCCGAGGTTCCAGCAGGCCTTGACGATGAGCGCGACGATGGCCGGTGCGATGCCGTAGAAGAGCGCGCGCAGATGCCAGTCGGCGGCGAAGCGGACATAGAGCCACGCCGCGGCCGTCACGATCACAAACGGCGGCAGGCCGAAAGCGATGGCGACCGCGAGGCCGCCGATGATGCCGAAGCGGATGTAGCCGCAGTAGATGCCGAGCTGATAGGCCAGCGGTCCGGGGCAGGCCGCGGCGAGAGCGAGGCCGTTCTCGAATTCGTCCGGCGTCAGCCAGGCGCGCGTTTCGACGAGGTCGCGGCGCATGGCGTTCGTCAACGCGACCGGTCCGCCGAAGCCGAGGGCGCCTAGTCGGAGGAAGTAGAGGACGAAGTGGAGGAGGGTTGGCGGCATGTTGTCATCCTGAGCCGCCCCTTCGGCTGCGCTCAGGGCAGGCTTCGGCGTTGGAGCGCGCAGCGCGGAACGCCGGAGGACGGCGAAGGATCTCAAGCTTCCCAACTCCGGCTGAAACCCGCTGGGATTCAACGCAGATTGGGAAGCTTGAGATCCTTCGCCGTCCTCCGCCATCTTCGCGCTTCGCGCTGCGTGGCTTCGGCGGCTCAGGATGACAGTATAGCAGTTGCTATACGACATACCAGTTGATAGCATCGGCGAATGCGCTGGCTCATCCTCGTGCATCGCATCCCGCCGAAGCCGTTGTATCTGCGCGTCAAGATCCGGCAGCGGCTGGCAGGCGTCGGCGCGGTCGCGGTCAAGAACGCGGTCTACCTCCTGCCGCGGAACAGTGACGCGCTCGAAGACCTGCAATGGATCGCGCAGGAGATCACCGCCGGCGGCGGCGATGCGCATCTCTTCGAAGGCGACTTCGTCGACGGCGTCGCCAACGAAGCCGCGGTCGCGCAGTTCCGTCAGGCGCGCGATGCCGACTACAACGCGCTCGCCGCCGACGCGCGCGCGGCGTTGAAGGAGGCGCGCAGCCTTGCCGCGTCGCACGCAGCGCTCACCCGCCGCTTCGACGAAATCCGGCGCATCGATTTTTTCCACGCGCCCGCGCGCAAGTCCGCCGAAAAGACGATTGCGGCGATCGAGGCGCGGCTGAAGAAAGATCAGAAGGAGGAGAAGCGCATGCCGAAGACGAAGCTCGCGTTGCGCGGCAAGATCTGGGTCACGCGCCCGGACCCCGGCATCGACCGCCTGGCCTCGGCGTGGTTCATCCGACGCTTCATCGACGCCAGGGCGCGCTTTCGTTTCGACGCCAAGGCGGCGCCGCGCGAGGGGGAGATCCGCTTCGACATGGTCGGCGGCGATTTCACGCACGAGGAGGACCGCTGCACGCTGGAGACGCTCGTGCGGCGGACCGGCGTGGCCGACAAGGGCGTGCGCGCGATCGCCGAGATCGTGCACGACATCGATCTGAAGGAGACGAAATTCGATCGCGCGGAGGGCCCGGGGGTGCGGATGATGATCGCGGGATTGGTTGGGCGCGTGCGAGATGACGCGGAGAGGATCGAGCGCGGGCTCGCAATCTTTGACGATCTGCACGAAGCGCTTGGGCAGCCAAAGCAGAGGCGGAAGTGAATGATGCGATCGATGCGGTGCGCGGTCATTTAGCCGCGTATCAACAACAACTCGCATCGCTCGTTGGCATCGCTGGCATTTCGGCGAGCTCGTTTCCTGCGAGCGAAGTGCGGCGATCCGCGGATGCGGTCGCGGAGACGCTGATCGGCAACGGTATCGAGAACGTCCGCCTGCTCGAAACGGCCGGCCATCCGGCTGTCTACGGCGACGTGATCACGTCGCACGACCTCCCGACGATCCTCATCTACGGCCATCACGACGTGCAGCCTCCCGGCCGCGAGGAGCGCTGGATCTCGGCCCCGTTCGAAGCCGCAATCCGCGATGGCCGCATGTACGGCCGCGGCACCTCGGACGACAAAGGCGGCTTCCTCGCCTACCTCGCCGCCGTTCGCGCGTGCGCGGAAACGGGCGCGCTGCCGTGCAATGTGAAGCTGCTCATCGAGGGAGAGGAGGAGATCGGGTCGCCGAATCTCGATGCGCTGCTGGCCGAGCATCGCGCGCTCTTCGGCTGCGACTTCATCATCCTGTGCGACACGCCCAACTTTGCCACCGGCATCCCGTCGCTGACCTACCGCCTGCGCGGCAACTGCATCGTCGACGTAGAGGTGCGCTGCCTGACGCGTCCCGTTCACAGCGGCCAGGCCGGCGGACTCACGCCCGACGCGGTGATGATCCTCTGTTCCATCCTTGCAAATTTGCAGCGCGGCATTCCCGGCCTCGATGAACGCGTCCAGGTCGACGACGCGCAGCTGGCAGCCATGCGCGCGCTGCCGTTCGACGCCGATCGTTTCAAACACGACTTCGCATTTCTCGATGGCGTCGAGCTGGCGGAACAGAATCCGTCGTGGGAGCACATCTGGGCGCGTCCATCGCTGACCATCACCGCGATCGAGGCGGTGCCGCTGGCGTCGGCGTCGAATCAGATCGCCGACAGCGCACGCGCGCGGCTCTCGCTGCGCACCGTCCGCGACCTCGGCAGCAACGAAGCCGGCGAGCTTCTCGCGAACGCAGTCCGCACGCACGCGCCGCGCGGCGTTCACGTGACGACGACGATTCACGGCGGCCCGTCGTGGTGGGAAGCCGATCCGTCGCATCCGATTTTCGCCGCCGCGCGGCGCGCCTTGCGCAACGGCTTCGGCGCGGAGCCGGTCATGGCCGGCAGCGGCGGCTCGATCGGGTTCGTCAAGCCGTTCGCCGACCTCGCAGGCGATGTCCCGCCGCTGCTCACCGGCGTGCAGGACCCGCACTCCAACGCCCACTCCGAGAACGAGTCGCTGCACCTCGGCGACTGGGAGAAGGCGATGGTCAGCGCCGTCTACCTCTTCCACGAACTGGCGGAGTTCCGATGACGCGCATTCTGACCGCGGCCGACGTGGCCGCGCTGCTCACCATCGACGACTGCATCGCCGCGGTCGAGCGCGCGTTCCGCGATTTCGGCGAGGGCCGCATCGCGCCGCCGCAGACCCTCGGCGTCCACGGCGAACGCGGAACGTTTCACATAAAGGCCGCCGTCGCGGATGTCTTCGCCGCGAAGATCAACGCGAACTTTCCCGATAATCCGCGGCAGCACGGCCTGCCGACGATCCAGGGCCTGATCGTGGTGATGGACGTCAACTCCGGCACGCCCCTCGGCATCCTCGACTCCACATTGATTACTACGCTCCGCACTGCCGCGGCGACGGCGGTCGCTGCGAAGCATCTTGCGCGCGAGAGTTCGCGAACGATGACGATCATCGGCTGCGGCATTCAAGGCCACGCGCATGCCGAGGCGCTGCTGCGTGTCCGTCCGATCACGAAGGTGTTCGCGTTCGACGCCGATCCCGCTGCCGCCGCACGCTTCGCGCAATCCCTCGGCATCGAAGTCGTGCGCGCAGCGTCGATCGAAAACGCCATCGCCGAATCGGACATCGTCATCACCTGCACCACCTCCCGTTCGCCGATCCTCGGCATCGAACACAGCCACCCTGGACTCTTCATCGGCGCCGTCGGCGCCGACAATCCGGAGAAGAACGAGCTCGCACCCGCGCTCCTGGCGCAGAGCCGCGTCGTCCCGGACATCCTCAATCAGGCCGCGACGATGGGCGACCTCCATCACGCCATCGCCGCCGGAGCGATGACGCGCGACGACATCCACGGCCAGCTCGCCGACATCCTCTGCGGCTACGTCCCCGCCCGCCACAACGACGACGAAGTCTTCATCTTCGACTCCACCGGGACCGCCTTGCAGGACGTCGCCACCGCCTCGATTGCCCTGACCCGAGCCATCCAGAAAAATGTCGGCATTGAAATCGACTTCCGCTGACGTAGCGCCGCCGGCTCGGCGGCTGTACCGCCAGCGGCTCGCTGGCGCTTCTGACTTGCCGCCGAGCCGGCGGCGGTCCAGCCGACGGGCCGTCGGCGCTACGATGGGCGCATGAAGATCGCGCTCCTTCTTCTTTTCGTTTCCACTCCCCTCTTCGCCGCCGATGAATTCACGTTGTACGACCTGCTTCCGCCGGAGAGTCATCAGTTCGCGATCACGTATGACGTGACGCAGGACCGCGAGGGGGCAGAGGTTTTTTTCAATCCGATTCGCGTCGGGTCGATCGCCACGAAAGAGAAAGTGCTCGCGCGCGCGACGGGCAACCCACTGCAGTTCGAGGTGGTCAGCGGCAAGGTGGCGAAGGAGAGCGGACTTGTTTCGGCGAAGACGGCCGATGACGCGCAGTTCATTCGCGTGCATCTGCCGGCGGCGGTGCCGAAAGGCGGCGAGACGCGCATCCGCATTCTGAAGACCTACACCGACGCCGCGTCGTACTACCTCAAGGACGGCAATCTCGTTTTCGATCGGCCGCTCGGCATCAAGCGGAACGTCGTCCTGCTGCCGAAATCGTGGGAGCTGATCGAATGCGCGTCGCCGGCCATCGTTTCGACGGATGCCGACGGACGGATTCGCATCAGCTTTCTCAACGATCGCGACGATCAGTTGCCGGTGAAGATCGTCGCGCGGAGGCTGCCATGAAAAAGCTGACCGCGCTGCTGTTCATGCTTGTTCTGTTACCCGCCGGGATCTACGGTCAGGAATCCGTTCACCGCGCCGAGCAGGATCGCGAGATCACCTACTGGCTGCTCGATCCATCCACGCATCAGTTCCGCATCTCGCACGATTTCACCGTCACACGCGCCGGACAGAAGTCGGTGCACAGCTTCGTGCGCAAAGGGAGCGTCGTTTCGCCGGACGCGAAGATGATCGACCTCGACACCGGCGCGGATCTCGTCACGCACAGTGTGGCCGGCAAGGACGTGAACGCCCTCGGCTACTACCCGACGAAGGTCGAGCCGGATTCCGTTGCCGTGCAGGGCGATCTCCCGCATCCGATCGAAGAAGGACAGTCAGCGCGCATCCGCGTGCAGGAGACGTACACCGATCCGGTCGGCTACGTTCTCGACAACGGCGATCTCGTTTGGAAGCGCACGCTAGGACGTCCGCTGAACATCGTCACGCTGCCGGCCGGATGGATGCTGACCTCCGTGAACACGCCCGCCATCATCTCGCTCGATGCCGAGGGACGGGTGCGGCTGCGGTTTACGAATACTCGGAATGATGAGTTGTCGGTGCCGATTCGCGCGAAACCGATTTCACCACAGAGGCACAGAGAACACTGAGAGTTCCTCGGTCGCCCTCTGTGTCTCTGTGGTTCAAGCCTTTTTCTTCAACGTCACGATGCCGAGGCGGCGGCAGTTCGCGGAATCATCGATCAGTGTCGCCAGACGGCGCGCGCGGGTCTCCTCTTTCTTCGCGCTGGTGATCCAGTAGATCGCGATGCGGCGGTAGCCCGGCGGCTGCGCGTTGAAGAACTCCCACGCTTTTTTGTTCGCGCGGAGTTTTTTCTCATCGGCGGAAGGAAGCGTGCGGACTTCGTTCTCATACGAGTAGATGGCCGACTTTCCCTCGCGGCGGTGCTCGAAGGCGCGCAGGCCGGCGGGCTGCATCCGGCCGAGTTTCTTCAGCTCGGCCACGCGGGCGATGTTGATCGCGCTCCAGGTGCTGGTCTTCTTTCGCGGCGTGAAGCGGATGCTGTAGCTGACGTCGTCGATGCGGCGGCGCACGCCGTCGATCCAGCCGAAGCAGAGAGCCTCGTCGACCGACTCGGGCCAGGTGATCGACGGTTTACCCGAGTCTTTCTTGTAGAAGCCGACCAGGAGCTCCGCTGCCGAGGCGTGGTTTTTCGCCAGCCACTTGCGAAAGTCGGCAGGCGTTTTGAAAAACATTGGTTGCATCACCGCAAAGGATAGCGTTGCGATGGGATGATGCCGATCCGAATGAAGTTTATCGCCATCCTCGCCCTCGCTCTTCCCCTCGCCGCATCCGCGCAGATGCACGACATGAGTCACATGCAGCATGCGGAGGGCGATCCCGCCGGGGAGCTGCTGATGCGCCAGGTGTCGGGTACGGGCATGAATCCGTCGGCCGCGCCGGCGCATATGGAGATGACCAGTTACGGCGGCTGGATGCTGATGCTGCACGGCCTCGCCTTTGTCAGCGCGGTCGACGAATCCGGCCCGCGCGGCGAAAACAAACTCTTCTCCACGAACTGGCTGATGGGGATGGCCGATCGCCCGCTGGCCGGCGGCCATCTCATGTTTCGCTCGATGCTCAGCCTCGAACCGCTCACCGTCGGCGACTACTACCCCGAGTTGTTCCAGACCGGCGAGACGATTCACAGACGTCCGATCGTCGACGGCCAGCACCCGCACGATTTCTTCATGGAGCTCGCCGCCGAGTATGCGCACTCGATCGGCGCGAACACGGTCGGCTACCTCTACGCCGCGCCGTTCGGCGATCCCGCTCTCGGACCCGTCGCCTATCCCCATCGCGCCTCGGCGGCCGAAATCCCGCAGGCGGCGCTGAGTCATCACGTGCAGGACTCCACACATATCGCCGGCAGCGTCATCACCGCCGGCGCGCAACGCGGAATGCTCGGCATCGCTGTCAGCGGATTCCACGGCCGCGAGCCGGACGAGAACCGCTGGGACATCGACACCGGAAAGATCGACTCGTGGTCGACGCGCGTCACGTTCGATCCCACGCCGAACTGGAGCGCGCAGATTTCGACGGGACATCTGCATCATCCCGAGGCCACGGAGCCGGACGATGTGCAGCGGACGACGGCGTCGGTGTCGTACAGCGACGGCGGACATCTCAACGCAAGCGTGATCTTCGGACACAACGACAAGAGCGAAGGGCGATCGATCTCGTCGCTACTCGGCGAAGCGACGCTGCGCTTTCTCGATCGCAACTACGTGACCGGCCGCGCGGAGATCGTCGACAAGGACGAGCTCTTTCCGGCTCCCGCCGGCCCACCCCCGGTCACCGAGTTACCCCATCGAGTCAAAGCGCTGACCCTCGGCTACTCGCGCGACGTCTTCGAAACGAGCTCCGTCTCCGTCGCCCTCGGCGGCAACGTGACCGGCTACAGCATCCCGAAGACGCTCAAACCGGCGTACGGCGATCCCCGTTCGATCTATCTTTTCCTGCGTCTTCGCGGGCACTGAAAAAAATTCTTCGAGACGCTGTCGATTTCGCGATGTCCCGTTCGACTACATCGCAAGGAGAAGAAAACCATGGAATACCTGCTGCTGATTTACGAGGGTGAGAAGCGCTGGCAAGGGATGAGCGACGCTGAGATCGGCG
>Ga0157375_10002808_pt1 | contig 15075 bp, 14 predicted proteins | sample M35metaG_FD_115311 | JGI IMG/M metagenome (GOLD analysis project Ga0157375, IMG submission 115311) | Miscanthus rhizosphere microbial communities from Kellogg Biological Station, Michigan, USA - M3-5 metaG | ecosystem: Host-associated > Plants > Roots > Rhizosphere > Soil | place: USA: Michigan...
AGCTCGAGCGCTTCCGCGGCCGCGAGATCGATTCCGCCGGCGACGGCTTCTTCGCCGCCTTCGACGGCCCGGCGCGCGCGATCCGTTGTGCCGAGGCGATCCGCGAAGGCGCCCGCCCGCTCGGCCTCGAGGTGCGCGCCGGCGTGCACACCGGCGAGTGCGAAGTGATGGGCGCGAAGATCGGCGGTATCGCGGTCCACATCGGCGCGCGCGTCGCGGCGCAGGCGAGCGCCGGCGAGGTGCTGGTGTCGAGCACGGTCAAGGACCTGGTCGCCGGCTCGGGGATCTCGTTCGTCGACCGCGGCGTGCACGCGCTGAAGGGCGTCCCGGGTGAATGGCGGCTGCACGCCGTCGCGGCGTAGCGCAGCACGCGCCGGTCAGCGAGCGCCGTCAAGCCCGCGTGTGCCGCGCTCCGAGCCTCAGCTGCCGCCGCTGGGTTCGAGGCGAAACGCGACCTTGAGCGTGACCTGGTAGTGCGCGACCTTGCCGTCGACGAGGTGGCCGCGCGTCTGCACGACCTCGAACCAGTCGAGGTGCCGCAGCGTCGCGGCTGCCGTCGCAACGGCGTTGCGGATGGCGTCGTCGGTTCCGGTCGTCGACGAGCCGACGATCTCGACCATCTTGTAGACGTGATTGCCCATGTTGCCTCCTGCGCGTGAAATCCGGACAGCTTCAGTGTGCACCCGAGCGGCCGTCGGCAGGGCGGCGCGGGCGTATCGCCCCTTTTGGATACGGTTGGCTACAGAGTGCCGGCTCAAGCCCGCCCCGCGTCGGTCGATAGACAGCGAACGGGTGCGCGCTGCGCGCGCCATCGCCGGAGTCTTCGCATGTCGCTCGCAATGCAGTCCCTCGCCGCGTCGCCGTCGTCCGCTTGCGCGGCGCCCGACGGCGCCGCCCTCCGCCGCAAGGCCGACGATGCGCGCGCGCATGGCAGCGAACAAGGCGAGGTCGCCCACGCGCCGAAGGGGCGCCACGCGCTGCTGGCAGCCTTGACGGAAGCCCTCGAGGGACTCGCCCCCGCGTCGGCCGGCAACGTAGCGTCCGCGCCGACCGACGAGACGTCGCCCGCCGATCGCGAGTCGAAACACGCGTTGCATGCGTTCGTGCACGAGCTGTTCGCCGCGCTGCGCCCCGCTGAATCGGAAGGACGAACGGGCCGCGGCTTCGCGTGGGGCCGAACCTCCTCGGCCGATTTCGCGCAGCGGCTCGATGCCCTCGTGCAGCGACTGCAGGGCGGCGCGGCGCCTGCGCCGTCCAATCCGGCTGCCGTGCCGGCACCGGACGTCCCGGCACCTGCGGCGACGGCCGCGGCAACGCCGGCGTCCGACGCGCCCGCAACGGCGTCGCCGACGGCGCCTCCGGCCGATGCGTCGGCGACGCCGCCGACCCGGATCGGCGTCGATCCCCTGCTCACTGCATTCCAGCAGCTGCTCGCCGTGCGACATCCTGCGGTCAGCGGCGGCGCCTCGGCCGACGGAATCGATACGCTGGTCGCCTTCCTGCAGCGCATGGCGCAGTCGCTCGGCGGTCAGGCCGCGAGCGGCTCGTCGGTGCCTGGAACGCTGCTCGACGTCACGGCCTGAGGCCGACCTCGCCGCGGCGCGTCGTCGCCGGCGCTTCCCTCCAGAGCTCACCCCGGAACTCGGCCGGTCAGGGCCGCATGAAGACGAGAAGCCGGACTGATCCTATTTGAAAGGCGGCCCTGCCAGCCAACTCACCAGCGAGTAGCGAACGCCGGTCTTCACCGGGCAGACGTTGTGACACATGAACGACGGGAACACTGTCATCGTTCCCTGGTCCTTGGAAGCCACGAACTCCGGATAGATGATCAGTTCTCCACCGCTGTAGTCTTCGGGCGCCGACAACTGAACCGTCAAGCTCAATTTGCGTTCGGTCAGCTTTCCTGGACCGATATCGAAATGCGGTCCGTAGTACTCCCCGACCTCATAGCGAGTGAACTGAAAGCCCTCCCTGAACTGGCTCACGTCGAAACCATACACGGCGTCATTGACTTCACGGGTCGCTTTGCCGAGGCGATCGAACACCCAATTCGTAGACTTGTTCGGGGCCACGAACACCGCGGATGACTTCCGAATGCTGGCCGACTGGGCCAGATCCATGGTTTCTATGAGCGCCGGTTTCAGAAGCGGCGTGAAATCCGCAATCAACTGGACGCACTCCTCAGGGGCGAACACCCTCTCGATGGCGGCCAGACGAGTCTGATCTCTCGCCTCGCGGGTCGGGTTGATCTTCGGTCGCTTCATGAGGTTCGGCTTGACCCGGTTGCGTCGGTGGTTGTGGCGTGGCGTGGGTCTGACGTTCGCATGAATGCGACGCGCAGGTCAATGCGCTGATCGCCTTCCTGTGGACGCTGCTCGACGTCCCGGCCGAGCCTTAAGCGTATTCCATAATGGAACGCCGTTCTACTCGTGACAGCATGCGGTACAGTCAGCCGTCTGGATGGAGAAATTGATGGATCCTCGCCGCCGTGCCATTTCGCTTGCGGGCCTCTCGGGCCTGTCGATGGGCTTTTCGCTCCCCGCCTTCGGCCAGGACGTCCAGGAGCGGACGATCCGCTTCGGCCACTTGAACAACGCCGACCACCCGGTGAGCTTCGGCGTCAAGCGCTTCGGCGAGCTCGTCGCCGCCAAGAGCGGCGGCAAGATGAAGGTCCAGGAATACCCGTCGTCGACGCTCGGCAACGAGCTGCAGCAACAGTCGGCGCTGCAGGGCGGCGTTCAGGAAATGTCGGCACCGGCGACGACGTCGCTCGCCGGCATCGTCAAGGAGTTCGGCCTCGTCGACTTTCCCTTTGCCGTCGGCAACTTCGCCCAGGCCGACGCGCTCCTCGACGGCCCGCTCGGCCAGGCGCTGATCGCCAGGCTGCCCGAGAAGGGGCTGGTCGCGCTCGGCTACTGGGACCTCGGCTTTCGCAACGTCACCAACAGCAAGCGGCCGATCGCCAAGGCCGAGGATCTCGACGGCCTGAAGATCCGCGTCATCCCGAACCCGGTGTTCCTCGACACGTTCAAGGCCTTCAAGGCGAACCCGGTGCCGATGCCGTTCGCCGAGCTGTACGGCGCGCTCGAGTCGAAGGCCGTCGACGGCCAGGAGAACCCGTTCGCGGTCATCCTGTCGAACAAGTTCTACGAGGTCCAGAAGTTCGTCAGCGCGACCAATCACGTCTACGCGGCGAACATCGTCCTGGTCAGCAAGCGCTTCTGGGACAAGCTCTCGCCGGCCGAGCAGAAGATCATGAACGACGCTGCCAACGAGACGCGCGGCTATCAGCGGCAAGTGAGCCGCGCGGCGGCGCAGAAGGCGGTCGGCGAGCTGCAGGCCAAGGGAATGCAGTACAACGAGGTCGCACCGGCGGAGCAGGCGCGCATGCGCCAGATCGCCAAGGCCGTCACCGACAAGTTCATCGCCTCGTACGACCCGGCGCTGGCCAAGCTGTACACGGACGAGTTGGCGCGCATCCACAAGGGCTGATCCTCGCCCCGATTCCGCGCCGGCCCCGCACGATGTCCACCGCCCCGGGCGCGAACGCGAGCTTCGTCGACGCGCTTCTCAAGCGCTACTGCAAGGTCCTCGAGTTCTTCATCGCCGCCTGCCTGGTGGTGATGGTGCTGCTCGTCTTCGGCAACGTCGTGCTGCGCTACGGCTTCAATTCGGGCATCACGGTGTCCGAGGAGATGTCGCGCTGGCTGTTCGTCTGGCTGACCTTCATGGGCGCGGTCGTCGCCCTGCACGAGCACGCCCACCTGGGCACCGAGATGCTGGTCGGTCACCTCGGGCCGGCCGGCAAGAAGGTCTGCCTCGTGATCGGCTATGCCCTGATGCTGCTCACCTGCTGGCTGATCTTTCGCGGCGCGCTCGAGCAGACCAAGATCAACTGGGACGTCTCGGCACCGTCGAGCGGCGCCTCGATGGCCTGGTTTTACTCGGTCGGGATGGTGTTCAGCGTCTCGTCGGCGGTGATCCTGCTGAACGACCTGTTCAAGCTCCTCGCCGGCCGGCTCTCGGACGCCGAGTTGATCATCATCAAAGAGTCCGAGGACCAGGAATGACGATCCTCGTCTTCGTCGGCTCGCTCCTCGGCGCGATGGCGCTCGGCATCCCGATCTCGTTCGCCCTGCTCGTCTGCGGCGCCGCGCTGATGTGGCACCTCAACATGTTCGACGCCCAGATCCTGGCGCAGAACGTGATCAACGGCGCCGACAGCTACCCCTTGCTCGCGGTGCCGTTCTTCCTGCTCGCCGGCGAGGTGATGAACGTCGGCGGCCTGTCGCGGCGGATCGTCAATTTCGCGCTTGTCCTGGTCGGCCACATCAAGGGCGGGCTCGGCTACGTCGCGATCGTCGCCGCCGTCCTGCTCGCGGCGCTCTCGGGCTCGGCGATCGCCGATGCCGCGGCGCTGTCGACGATGCTCCTGCCGATGATGATCGCGGCCGGCCATTCGCCGGGGCGATCGGCCGGCCTGATCGCCTCTGCCGGGATCATCGCGCCGGTCGTTCCGCCGAGCATCGGCTTCGTCGTCTTCGGCGTCGCCGCCAACGTCTCGATCTCGAAGCTCTTCTTCGCCGGCATCTTCCCCGGCCTGATGCTGGCGGCGACGCTCTGGGTCACCTGGTGGTGGCTGGCGCGCACGGAGTCGATCCCGACCCCGGCGAGGAAGCCCATCGGCGAGGTGTTCGCGGCGTTGCGCGGCGCGGGCTGGGCGCTCGTGCTGCCCTTCATCATCATCGTCGGCCTGAAGATGGGCGTGTTCACGCCGACCGAGGCCGGGGTCGTCGCCGCGGTGTACGCGCTCTTCGTGTCGACCGTCGTCTACCGCGAGCTGCCGGTCTCGAAGCTCTATTCGGTCCTGGTCGCGGCGGCGCGGACGAGCGCGGTCGTGATGTTCCTGGTCGCCGCCGCCGCGGTGAGCGCCTGGCTGATCACGGTCGCCAACATCCCGGGCGAGGTCGTCAAGCTGTTGAACCCGCTGCTCGACAGCCCGAAGCTGCTGATGATCGCCATCATGATCCTGGTGATGATCGTCGGCACGGCGCTCGACATGACGCCGACCATCCTGATCCTGACGCCGGTGCTGATGCCGCTGGTCCTCGCCGCCAAGATCGATCCGGTCTACTTCGGCGTGCTGTTCATGATCAACAACGCGATCGGCCTGATCACGCCGCCGGTCGGCGTCGTGCTCAATACGGTCGCGGGCGTCGGCCGGATCCACATGGACGTGGTGACCAAGGGCGTCATCCCGTTCATGATTGCCGAGTTCATCATCATGTTCGCCATGGTGCTGTTCCCGCAACTGGTGCTGGTCCCGGCGCACTGGTTCTACTGAGCGACGAGCCGGCACCTCGCGGCGCTGCGCCGCCACTCACTTCCTGTTCGCGCGTCTCGACACGGTGAATCCCCGCCATCTGGTGGCAGCCGTGGCCAGCGGGTTCGCCATTGCGGCCATGGGCCAGGCCGTGCCCAACATTCCCCACGACGGCAACTGGTCGCCGACGATCCAGGCCGCCGGCGGCAGCCGGCAATCCGCGAAGTTCGTGATCCGGGACTACGCCGCCAACTGGATCGGCGCGAGCGGGCGGCAACCCGGCGACGGATAGCGCCTGCGCCGGCAATAAGCTGCCGATCGCGGTGCAGGCGAGCACGGCCGCAGCGTTCGATTTCACCGTCTGGGGCTCGCAGCTTTCACCGAAGTGCGCGGACCTGACGATCGAGCTCAAGTCCGTCGGCGACGACGTGTTCGAAGGCACGGTCGAGGCGATCGGCACGATCCGAGTCACCAGGCGATAGCGCGCCGATGGCAGGGGAGGTGCGCCGTCCTCTCATCTGGACGTCGATCCCGATTGACAGGCGGAAGCCGATTCCTATACTGCGCAAGTCACCCCAAAACAAAACGTCGTTCTCCAGGGTAGAACGGCGCGCTGGGAGCGACCCGCAGCGGGAAAGCAAAGCGACAGCAGAACTACTTTTGGAAAGGTCAGACATGAAACGGAGCGAGACGATGCTGAAGGTAATCCAACGCGGCCTGACCGGCGGCGCGATGACACTCACGGCGGCTGCCGGCGCCTTGGCGCAAGGCACCCCGACGAACGGCAACCTGCCTCCTGGCGCGCTGCCCTCGAGCTGGGACCCGACCTACAACGTGTGCCGCGGCACCGACCCGAAGTGCTACAGCAACTGGACGCCGGCCACCGATCGCCAGAACCGGGTCCTGGTCTACAGCCGCACGGCCGGCCCCCGCCACGCGAACATCGGCACCGCGCTGGGCGCCGGCATCAACACCCAGGACGCGGCCGGCGTCGTCTGCGCGCCGTCGGCGACTTGCCCCGCGCTGAACGCGAACAACGTGGCGCAGGCCGCGCTGCGGGCCTGGCTGAACGCCGAAGGCATCATGGTCGACATCACGGAAGACGTCACCCGGTTGCCGGGCCTCGGCAGCAGCTACAAGGCGGTCATCTTCCTGAGCAACAGCCGTGACGCGCTGTGGAAACACGGCACGGCCGTCGCTGCCTCCTCCGCCGTCAACACGACGACGAACGCCTATCTCGACCAGGGCAAGGTCAACCTGCGCCAATACGTCCGCGGCGGCGGCGGCTTCGTCGCGATCCACAACGCGTTCGGCACGGAGTACAACTGGCCGTGGTACGAAGGCCTGCTGGGCAACGCGAACTACTACAACCACGGCGCGGCGCAGAACGGCACAGTCAACATCGTCGGTGCGGCCGACTCGTCGACTGCCGGCCTGCCGGCGAGCTGGGGCTTCCACGACGAGTGGTACAACCTCGTGCCGTACCCGACGAAGGTCAAGTTCCTGGCCACGGTCGATGAGAACACGCTGGCCACCAAGAGCAGCGATCACCCCGGCCATGGCGCTTTCCATCCGGTCGCCTGGTGCCAGTATTACGACGGCGGCCGTGCCTGGCTGACGACGCTCGGTCACGACGCGGGGTCGTTCCAGGACGGCTCGGCGCAGCCCGGTCAGGCCCAGTTCAAGCAGATGATCGTCAACGGCATCAAGTCGGCGATGGGCCTGGTGCCTTTCTGCCAGTAGGCAAGCAACACGGCTGACAAGAGCCGCCCGCGGGTCGAGAGACCCGCGGGCGTTTTCATTCGCGCCATGGGCGCTCGACGGCTGCCGTGCGGCTCGACTGCGCTGCTCTGTTGCCTGCCAATGAAAACGCCCCGCGGGAGCGAGGCGCTTGAGGCCGGAAGAACCGGCAGGTGCGATGTCAGACAGCGGCGGTGTCGGACTTTGCTCCGGTACGACGGCGGCGCGCGACGACGCCGATGCCGGCCAGCCCGGCAAGCATCAACGCATAGGTCTCAGGCTCCGGAATCGCGGCGACCGCGATCGCGCTGCCCGAGAGCGCGTAGTGCGCCGCCTGGCCGGCCGTCAGCGTGTACGTCCAGCTGTAGTGGCCGGAAGTGATCGAGCCGATGCCGCCGGCAAAGCTGGTCGACAGCAGACCGTCGGCGAAGCTCGTGCTGGCACCGCCGTCCATGGACCTCAGCACGCCCAACGTGGTCTGCGAAAAATTCGTCGCCGAGCCCCCTGGCGTCGAGACGCTCATGTCGTAGAACAGGTCGAACGTGATCGTTCCGCCGGTGCGGGCGCCGGTTTCGTCGAACAGCACGAAGTCGCCGGACTGGAGGGCGCTCGCATTGGCGGAGTTCACCAGCGTGGATACCGCGTTGGCCTGCGCCGCCAGGTTGAAGCCCGCCGTCGTCAGCTGCGTCGACACGTCGGTGAATTGCACCGTGTTGCCGGTGGCTTTCGAGTTCGCCGTTTGCGCGACTCGGTTCAGACCCAGGTCCCAGTTGTTCGCGCTGAAGGTGTCGGTGACCGGCGCACCACCGGCCTGGACCGCGGCGAGGTTGTAGCTCTGGAACGGGTTCAGCGCAAAGGCGAAGTTGCCTGAAAAATCGGCCGCGCTGACGGAGAACGACGTGATCTTCACAGTCGCTTCTCCGGCCATGCTGGCGCCGGCGCCGCATGCCAGTGCCACTGCAACACTGATCGCCTTGAGCGTGGCACCCGGGATTGCGACCATCGAGCGTAATGTCATGTTGTCTTCTCCAATTGAAGTCTGTCAGACGGCGGTGCGACATGCAGAGGCGTCGACCGTGAACGGGGGATGTCCTTGTCTTTCGTTCTGTTCTATCCAACAGAACATCGTTGCGAAATGCTATCCGGCGGTGGAGTGAGTGTCAAACTAGGGCAGCTACTCATTCGAGTCACCGAGGGCACCCGTCATCGAGCCTAGCGCCCGGTGGTGAGACCGATCCAGGTGTAACGCGGCGGACCCCCTATTCGCGGGGAGTCCTGCCCCGATCGTTTCTGCAAGCAGCCATCCGATCGTGGCGGGCGCGTCATCGCTGCGGTCCACAGTCCGATGGACCCGAGGGCGACGAGGCAGCACGCGCCGCGAGCGCGTCGAGCTTCGTCTTGAACGCCTCGAGCTCGCGTTTGCCGACCGGCGCGCCGCGACTCGGCACGGCGAGTTCGAAATCGGACCACAGCACGTGATCGATCGCCGCCGCCCATCCGGCGAAGCTGCCCCCGGATGAACAGTCGGGCGCCGGGGTCCCGGCAGTGAACAGCTCTCCGATCGCGACGACGCGTAAGTCCCGGAACACGACGATGCTGTCGGCGCCGGTCCTTCCGCGTCCGACGTGCTCGACCTCGATCGCGACATCACCGACGCGCAGCAGGTAGTCGGTGTCGTAGGTGACGAACGCGTTGGGCGCCGGGGCGGGCGCCGCACGCGAGTCGCCGGCGAGACGGGCGTAGGCGCGCTGCTGGACGATGACCGGAACCCCGGCCTGGACGAACTGCGCCACGTTGCCGGCCTGCTCGGCACCGGACGCCGTCAGCACCAAGGCACGGATCGGCGGATCGGCGGTCTTGGCGATGCGCTGGATTTCCGTGATCAAGGGGCGGTAGGTGCCGGCGCGCCCCGAGTCCACGACGACCAGCCCGCTGCCGCCCACACGGAGCAGCGTGCTGCCATCAGCGCCGCCGATGCGATAGAGCCCCGGCTTGACCATCTCCGCGCCGAGCGGCGTGTCGGCGCCCGCCGCAGGGGGCGGGACATCGGCCGCTTCGGCGGCGATCACCGCAGCGAACAGCACCGACGCGAACACGCCGCGCGCGCGGCGCCGAAAGTCCTTCGCTGCGACGGGGATGGCGCCCTGCCGGTGATCTGCCGTGCTTCTCGATCGCATCGAAGGCATGGGTCGGGCGCGAGGTGCGCGCAATTCGGGTGCTCGCCGACGCCGGCTGCCGACCGGCGGAGGGACAATTCAAGGCGCCCGGGCCACGTGTCCAGTATGCCTTGCGCCGCGAGCGGCGCAAGATCATGCAGCGCGCATTTGCGGCGCGCGCATTCGCCCGCCAGGTCCTTTCCGCACTCGACCTTCACACGCCATGCTGCACAGCATCGACACCTCGAACATCGCGCTCGTCCATCGCTACGACGAGATCCCGTACGACGCGCTGCCGCATCGGGCGACGCATCCGTCGCGGCTCGCGTCGGTGGCGACGTTCGTCGGGCACCTCGCGCCGCGTGCGGAGTCGTGCAGCCTGCTCGAGGTCGGCTGCAACGACGGCGCGAACCTCATCCCGATGGCGGTGTCGCTGCCCGGCGCCCGATTCGTCGGCTGCGACCTCTCGCCGCGAGCGATCGAGCAAGGGCGGCGAACGATCAGCGCGCTGGGACTGACGAACATCGTCCTCGTCGAAGCGGACCTCGCAACACTTGCCTCCGAGCACGGCGAGTTCGACTTCATCGTCGCGCACGGCGTGTACTCATGGGTGCCTGCACCGGTGCGCGACGCGTTGTTCGCGCTGGCCGCAGAACGCCTCGCGCCCGACGGCATCCTGTACGTGAGCTTCAACGTCCTGCCCGGATGTCGAGTGCGCCAGGCCGCCTGGGACATCCTCCATCACCACGTCGACCACATCGAGAGCGCGAAGGCGAGACTGGACGCCGCGCGACAGCTCGCCCGGCTCATCGCCGACGGTGGCGCGGCGACGCTCGAATCAGACCAGGCCGTGCGCGCGGAGTTGCGGGCGATCGCGCAGCGCAGCGACAGCGAGCTGTGCCACGACGATCTCGCCGTTCCGAACGAGCCCGTGCTCTTCCATTCGTTCGCCGAGCACGCCGAGCGTCATGACCTGCGTTACCTCGCTGAAGCCGAGTTGCCCACGATGGACTTCACGGCCGCTTCCAGCGAGGCGCAGGCGTTCCTGGCCACGCTCGAGCCCGTCGCGCGCGAACAGTACCTCGACTTCGTTCGGTTGCGCCGCTTCCGCCAATCGCTGCTCGTCCGCCAGCGGGCACCGGCGGACCCGAGAGAGCCCTCGCAACGCGTGCGCGGCATGCATGCGTCGGCGACGTTCGAGCTGGCGCGAGCCGCTGCCGCAGGCGGCGTCCACAAGCTCGCCCGCAAGGTCGATCCTGCGGCAGGCGGCGGCGGGCCGGTGCGCAAGCTGCTCGATGAGCTCGTCGCCAGGCAGCCGGCGACGGTGGAGATCGCCTCGCTGAAGCGCCGCTTCGATTTCGGTTCGCTGTCGCGGTCGGTCGAGGTCCTCCTCGCCGAGGCGTATCGCGCCGGCATCGTCGAGTTGCATGTCCAGCCGCCGGCGCTGACGATCGAGCCGCCCGAGCGACCCATCGCCAGTCCGCTGGCTCGTCTGCAATCGCGTACGAGCGACAGAGTGACAACGCTTCTTCACGTCCCCGTCGCCATCGCCGATGCGAACGCCTTGAAGGTCTTGCCTCTCGTCGACGGGACGCGGGATCGTGCGGCACTCGCCGCCGCCGTCGCCAACCTGGCGCTGAACATCGGATCGTCGCGCGCCGGGGATTTCGTCGACTACGCGCTGCAGAAGTTCGCGCGCCTGGGCCTGCTGGTCGCAGGCGACTCGATGGCGCATTGACCCAAGGAAAAGCCCCGGACCGTCACCGGTGCCGGGGCCAGGGAAGCCTTGCGAAGGGGAGCAGAGCGCGTTCTGCTCAGGCCACCCGACCCGTGGCCTGGGTTGCGCGCTTCCTCCAGACCGCGATCGGTCCGAGCCCTGTCAGGAGGAGGAGCCACGTCGCGGGAAGGGGCACCGCACTCGTGATGGCGACCATCCCGGAAGTGCTGGCGTCGCCCACGCCTGCAGGAAACCCGGCGCTGGCCTCGCTGCTGAGCGTCAGGTCGAGCGAATAGGTGATTCCCGGTGCCAGGTTGAAGTTCCACGGCCCCGTGACCAGCTCCGCGAAGAGGGTCGACGTTCCGGCGGTGAGCAACGCGAAGAGCGACGTCGACGCCAGACCCGATCCGGAAGCGAAGTTCGTCGGAGCGAAGTTCAGAACCAGAAGCGGCTCTGCGGCACTCATCGTGAACGTGCCCAGGAAATGCGAGGTCCCGACCGCGCTGGCGATCCCGTTGATGGCCGACGCGTCGGCCGACGCGGTGAGCAAGCCGGGCGCTCCGATGGCGCCCGCGGTGGCGATGTTCGCCGCTCCCACCGAGTCGGCCGAGGCGGACACCGGCGTCGGCGACGGCGGGCCCGACTCCGAATCGACGCCTGGCGGTGCGCCGTCCGCTGTCGTGACGGCGGTGACATCGAACTGGGTGGTCAAGAAGGTGATTGCGCGGGCTTCGGAGCAAAGCGCCAGGGCGGCCAGACAAGCCAATAAGACTCGCTTCATCACGTCGAACTCTCCATCTGGTTGCGGGGGCGCCTTCGTGGCGCCCCCGAGGGCTGCTCAAAGATGCTACTTGACGACCCGCACGTTCGCTGTCGACGAGAGCTGCTTCTGGACGCCCGCGTTCATGAAGTTCGCGGTGACGACGAGGGGAACGGCGGCACCTTCCGGCATGTTGTTGTCGATCAACGCCTTGTCGAACGTGGCGATCAGCGTGGCGCCGTCCGACGTCATGGTGGCCGTTACGGCCGGGAACAAGGTCGTCGACAGCGGCGTCTTGAGCTGGACGTTGCCGTCGAACGTGTAACCCACCGGGACCTTGAGCATGGCCGTCGCCAGACCCTGCACGTTGGTGTGGACGCCGTTGGCCGGCCGCATGCTGAGGATGCCGGGGACGAACTGCAAGGCGCCCGGCAGGTCCTGCGGAACCCCGACGACCACGACCTTGCCGGTCGGGCGCGGATCAGTGCAGTCGTTGTAGAAGTACTCGCCGGCACGCGTGAAGGTGTACTGGAACGACTCGCCCGGGTTCAGCTTCGGGTTGAAGAGTCCCTCGAAGAATTGCGTCGCGCAATGCGCCTTCAAGTTCGGGTTGGTGGCGAACGTCGTGGGTCCCGGGTTGAGGAAGGTCACGGTCGTTCCGACCGGCACGGTGAGCGTCGACGGAACCATCGCTCCCGTTGCCGTGCTGTCGGCGGTCGCCGTCGCGGTGCCGTTGGAGCGCGCGAGCAAGACCGTGTTCGGCGGCACCAAGGCGCTCGCCGCCGTGTTGCCGACCGGGCGCCGCAACGCGAGCGGCGCCGGGGTCGGCAGCTCGCTGCTGCCCGACGCCGTCTTGAAGTTGCCGCCGAGCTTGAACGCCCACAGCAGGTCGCCCTCGGTGATCGAGTTGCCGTACGGAATGCCGGTGCCCGCTGCCAGGATCGCGACGAACTGCTGGCCGCCGATCGCGTACGTCACCGCCCCCGAGCTGATCGACGCGCCGGTCTGGAAGCGCCACAGCTCCTTGCCGTCGACCGCGTCCATGGCGATGAAGTTGCCGTCCGGCATGCCGATGAACAGCAGGTCGCTGCTGGTGATCAGCGGGTGCTGGCCGTGCGCGACGTCGAGGCCGAAGTGGTTGCGCCAGACGACCTGGTTGGTCGACGCGTTGATCGCGACGACGCCGCCGGTTTGGTACTGGCCGATCGGGCGCAGGCCGTTGCCGCCCTCGTTGCGGTCGTGGGCGACGTTATTGACGCCGTACGGGATGTAGTAGAGGTTCGTGCGCGGGCTGTAGCCGTGGTTGGCCCAGTCCGGGCCGCCGTTCTGGCTCGTCGTCGAGAGCACCGGCAGATCCCAGTGATCGTCGTACATGCAGCCGAGGCGATGCGTCGAGCCGTACTCGGCCGGGTAGGTCACGAAAGGCTTGTCGACGTCGAGGTAGTTGGGCTCGGTGTAGACGAGCTGGCCGACGGCGTTGGGCTGGTAGCCGTCGTAGTTCGGCACCCCGCGCCAGGGGCTGCCCGGTATGTTGCCCGTGCCGAGCGGCTCCCAGACGACGCATTCAGGGAACCACATTCCCTGCGCCGGGAATTTCTGGGTCGTGGCGCTCTGCTGGCGCGAGTCGAGCGGGCGCGCCTTCTCGACGACGCCGAGCAGCGACTTGCCGTTGGTGCGATCGAGCACGAACGTCATCGCCGACTTGCTGCCGTAGTAGAGCGCCTTCTTCGACTGCCCGCCGATGTTCACGTCGGCGAGGACCGGCGGGTGAACGTTGTCCATGTCCCAGTGATCGTGGCGGATCGACTGGAAGTGCCATTTGTAGGCGCCGGTCTTGAGGTCGAACGCGACGACCGAGTTGCCGAACAGGTTGTCGCCCGGACGCGTGGAGCCGTCCTGCGACGAGCCGCAACTGCGCACGTTGCCGAACGTGTAGTAGACCATCCCGAGCTCGGGATCGACCGACGGATGGATCCACGGCGAGACGCCCGCGGTGAGCGCGCAACTCAAGCCGTTCGCCTGCAGCGGCCCCCAGGTGGCGCCGGCATCGATCGTCACGCCGTTGACGTCGGTCACGACGACGCCGGGAGCAGCGCCGCCGTAGAACGACCAGACGAGGGCGCCGTCGCTGCTGCGCACCGCGAACGCGGCGTTGCGATTGCCGTCGTTGCCGCCGAGGTAGATCATGCCGTCGTAGTAGACGGTCGCGACCTTGGCGATGTTGCCGAGGCTCGCGCCCGCGGGGCCGGTCGGCTGCGACACCCAGACCTGCGCGCCGGTGTTCTTGTCGAGGGCGACGACGCGCTGGCCGCCCGCCAGCGTGAAGACCTTGCCGTCGCCGACCGACACGCCGCGGCGCGTTCCGGTGGGCGCGAAGCCGGTGTTCGCCACCGTCGGCGTCCACTTCCACTTGGCGACGCCGGTCGCGCCGTCGACGGCGATCACTCCGCCGTTGGGAGTGTCGAGATAGATCACGCCGTCGACCACGACCGGCGTCGTCTGCTGCCCGGTGTCGGTGGTGCCGGCCGAAGGGCCGGGCGTCGTCGCGGGCACCGGCGAGACGCGCGTCATCCAGGCCGCGCCAAGCGCGTTGAGGTTCGCCTTGCTGATCTGGTTCAGCGATGAATAGCTCTGGTTCGCCAGGTTGGCGCCGACCTTCGGCTGGTCCTTGTCGGCGGGTGTGCAGCACGAGTCGAGGTCGGCTGCGGCGCCGAACATCACGGTCGGCATGGTCATTCCGGCGGCGATCACGAGCGCCGAGACGGTGGGATTCAACTTCATTGCTTCTCCTAGGGCTTCGTCGGGACCGAGAGCGGCCCTGATCTGTTCAATGATGGTTCGTGACTGCCTTGCGGTCTCTGTTTTGTGCCATTCTGCTGTGCAGAACTCCGTTTTAAAAAATGGTATTTGCGCAGGTGTGCCCTGTCAATCGGGATCGACGGAAAAATTTCGCCCGCGCCGCGCGTCGCGCGCGGACGGATGACATCGGGGAGACGAAGCGGCTCGGCGCGGCCCGCCGATTGCCGGTGGCTAGGAACGCGCCGTCTTGGCCCTGCTCGCGCGGCCGGGAGGGCGCGCGATGTTCCATCCCGACAGCGTCGGGTCATCGACGTTGCCGCCGAAGGTGCGGGTGAGCTCCTTCGCGTACTTGAAGAGCACCGGCACGATCCGCGCCTCGCCCGCCGCCTCGATGCGGTAGCGCGGCCCGGAGACGCTGAGCGCGCCGACCAGCCGGTTGCCCGGACCGAGGACGGGCGCCGCCATCGCCGCGGTCTCCGAATCGCGCTCGCCGAACGACGCTGCGTACATGCGCTGGCGGATCTCGTCGAAGCGCTCGCCGCGCGCGCCGTTGAACGCGCGCAGCACATGGCCGGCGGCG
>Ga0157375_10002813_pt1 | contig 15064 bp, 2 predicted proteins | sample M35metaG_FD_115311 | JGI IMG/M metagenome (GOLD analysis project Ga0157375, IMG submission 115311) | Miscanthus rhizosphere microbial communities from Kellogg Biological Station, Michigan, USA - M3-5 metaG | ecosystem: Host-associated > Plants > Roots > Rhizosphere > Soil | place: USA: Michigan...
CGCAGGCGGCTCCGATGGTTCGGTCACGTTCACGAACGCCGAATTGTACGATCCAGCCAGCGGAACTTTGGCGGCTACCGGAAACTTGTTCACAGCGCGTTACTTACATACTGCAACTTTGCTGCCTGGCGGCCAGGTGCTTGTCGCCGGAGGCCTTGATGACACCGCCCTCGCCAGTGCGGAACTCTATGACCCAGCCTTGCCGGTCATAACCAGTCCGCTGGCTGCCAGCGCTACCATCGGTCTCCCGTTTAGCTATCAATTCGAGGCCGCGGGCGCGACATCGCTCGACGTTGACTTCAATACGTTGCCCGATGGATTGTTCTTTGATCCTGCACTTCGCGCCATTGTCGGTAATTCCAAAGTGGAAGGGGCCTTCCAAGTGGGATTGAGCGCGTCGAACTCCTCGGGCACGACAAACGCGGTTCTTTTTCTCACTGTTCAGCCGTTTCCAGTCGCAGGCCCGGTGATCAATAGCGTAACCTGCGCGACGGGCAGAACCGGCAGCCCTTTCACCTTCCAAGTGAGCACGACAGGAGGCAGTTCGCTCACACGCCTCACCGCAACTGGCCTGCCCGATGGGCTGAGTATGGGACCGGTGAGCGGGATAATCTCAGGAACCGTAATCGCGGATGGGAGCTTTTCCGTGACGCTCACGGCAACGGACGTTGGCTTTACAAACCAGGCTACGCTGCAATTGACCTTCACTTCTGATCTGGCCGTGCCGGTCATTACCAGCCCGGAAAATGCGTTCCTCTTTAGCGGTATTCCCTTTAGTTACGCGTTCGTCGCTCCGACGTCCGACTCGACAGATCCGGTGACCTACTCGGTTATCGGACAGCTGCCCACCGGGTTGGGACTTGATCGTGACACCGGCATTATCTCGGGGACTCCAGATTTTCTCGGTTTGCTGCCTGCGCCGCAGCTCGCCGGCGGGGTTATCTCAAACGTGCAGGGCTTTGCCTGCAATTCGAGCGGCTGCGGTGTGCAAAGTCTTTTCCTCCTGAAGCCGACCGGAGCGGTCAATATCTCAACTCGTCTTAGTGTCGGCACGGGTGATAACGTCCTGATCGGTGGGTTCATCACGCAGGGAGATCCGACGACGACCCCCATGCGCCTGATCGTGCGCGGAATCGGCACCTCGCTGCAATTCCCTGTCGTCCTGGCTGATCCCTATGTGGAGCTGCACAGCGGTGCGACGACAATCGCCGCTAACGATAACTGGATGGACAACCTGGCCGGGGGCAGCCAGAAGCTGTTGATCGATAACGCGACCTACCCGCCGGGCATACTTTCGCCCACATTCCCGGCCGAGTCGGCAATCCTCGCTGTCCTGAAACCCGGAGCTTACACCGCGATTTTGCGCGGGACCAACGAAGGAACAGGTGTCGGCCTGGTCGAAGTGTATAACCTGGGGGCGGCCAGCACGGATCAGTCGAGTGAGGCACGCCTCGCCAACATCTCCACTCGCGGCGATGTCCAGACCGGCGATAACGTCATGATCGGAGGCTTTATTAATCAGGGTGCGGTCCCGATCAAGGTCCTCGTCCGCGGGGTAGGTCCCTCGCTTACTGCGGCGGGAGTTAGCGGCGCGCTCGCGAATCCGGTGCTGGAGTTACACAAACCGGACGGAACCGTCATCATCAACGACAATTGGATGGCGACCCAGGCAGCGGACATCACCGCGACCACTCTTGCGCCCACGGATCCGCTCGAGTCAGCCATTCTGGTCACTCTGCCGGTTGGCCAAGGGGCTTATACCGCAATCGTCCACGGCATTGGCAACACCACGGGAGTTGGTTTAGTCGAAGCCTATTTCGGTAATCCCTGCCTTGGCACTTCCTGCCCTTAATCCACCATCATCGTAACCTTTTGGTCCCGACGGAGACTTAAGGGCTATCTGACGCGAGGTAGGAGCCGATCGCGTGTTGTCTTCTTAACACTTCTTTGCCGCTCCCGTGAGTGCCACGGGCCGCTTCTAGGCGCGACCCCAATTCACGCTTTATCCGTTACGGCAAGGTATGCCCCTCATTGGCTATGACCGACTGGGAGTCCGGTCGATTCACCCGGCCGCTCAGATTGATGTCATCTCGGAAGTTGCCGGCATTGACCGTCTGATTCAGATCGGCCTGGATCTGGGTCTTGTCCGGCGAATCAACCCTGCGATTGCCATCAACATCGGCCGTGAGGAAGCCGAACGGAACATCGTTGCCGCCGCCACTACCGTTGACGTTCGAGGTGTGCAAGACGATCGTTTGGATATCGGTGACCCCCGTGAGGGTGGCTCTCATCTCGTTACCGCTAAAGGTAATCGCGCCGACTGTCGCCGTGCCACTTGAGACGGTGACCGAACCTGAAGTCACCGGTGCGTCGAAGGTGAAGACGGCGGTGTAGGTGCTCGAGCTACGATCTTCTATCCCAGAGGTGCCGGTGAGCGGCATAGCGATGTCGAAGTCTCCGGCTGCCTTGTGAGTCAGGCGCGACGCGGCGCTCACCAGGTTAGCGCCGCAGCTATCTGGAGTGGGTGCCTGGATAGCGACGGTGATGGGTGTTCCCGTTTTGAAAAAGCCGATGGTGGCATTCGCTGTCTGTGGTGGCCGATTCGAATCAAAGCGAAAATTGTACAAGGTTCCCCAACGAATCGCGTTTGCGTTCTGGTCTTGAACAAAAGTATTGCAGGCCCAGCTGAGGCTGTTGGCGGTTTGGGTCGGAGTCCACGGGGTACTGCTGTAACCCGCGTTATTCAACGTTCCGTCGTTCCCCCAGCCGGGATGTTGCGGTGGCGCATGGAAATCCAGATTGCTTGCCGTAATGCCGCACCCCAAGGGAACACTGAAAGACTGAATCGAGCGATCGAGGTTCTGGTTATAGACGGCGTACTCATAGTGCCAGACGCCAGCGCTCGGGTTTGTGACCTTATAAGCCACGAGGCCGATGCCGTCGTTACCGGGGTCGGGTTCGAGGCGACTGACCGTTGCTCCCGCCCACGCGTAAATGGCGGGAGTGGTTTGGACCGTGGCGCCGGAGGGAGAAAAGGTGAATTTACTACCCTCTTTGACAGTGAATTGACGATAAGAGACGTTGTTATACATGTTGCATTGTCCCGGGTTAGCCTGACACCAGGCCCACTCGTGCGGAGTGACGTACTGCCCTTCGGCATAGTAGGTCGCCCCGGGATTCAAGGTAGGGCTCAGGTCGTTACTGCTCACCAGAATCCGGTGGGAAATGGCGTCGTGGATGTGGCCGGCATGATCGGCTGGATTGGGGTTGACTGGGAAGGCGCCAGTAAAGGGATTAACCCATGCCCGCGAACCCAAGCCGCTTTGGGTTCCGTTTAGGCTGGCCGTATAAATATCGGAACATCCGTCGCATAGGTGCGTGCCCGTCTGGCATCCGCGGGTGTTGCAGCCCAGATCGCAATCGTCTTCCTCCGTTGCAAAGAAGGCATGCTTCAGCCACGATTGGCCAACTTGCTCGAAACGGTCATTGTTCGCTGTGCCGCCGCTCATTCGATAAAGGTTTTGCGGAATGACAGGGTGATCGTTCGAGGCTGGGAGCGACATCCAGTCCAGGGGCTGACTCCCGTTATTGCAGGAGGTGGTTCCCAGAGACAGGCCGACGAAACCGTTCACAGTTCCGGCCTTGGGTTGGATTAACGCGGGCAAATCACCCACGATGACATCAGGGCCTGCGGCCAGGGCGGGGCGATCGCCGTCCCCTGTACCGGCGCCCGACCGAGTCGAAGGCAGCTCGTCCGACATTACGATGCCGTTGTTATACTTCGTCACTTCGATTTGGTCCATTGTCGCCGTAATCGCTACGTGTCCGACGAGGACAGGAGCCTGCCCCGGGCGCCCGAGTTTTCTGGCAAATTCTTCTGACACCGCCAGACTGCCGCCATCGATCTTGAGCAAGTGATTAATGGAGTCGTAGTCGTAGTCGCCTCCTACAATGTTGAAGAAGACGAAACCGGTTTTGCTATCACGGACAACAAGATCGAATGGTCCGCCAAGAGCAGTCCTCTCGAGAATCAGTTGTTTGAAAGATGGGCCGAACAACTTTGCAAGGCCTGATGAATCTTGCGGAACAAGCTCAAGAGAACCGGGCAATGTTGTCCGGAATACATTGTTAAAAACCAGGATTGTGAAAAAGGAACTGGATCTGACGCCGAAATCGACTGTCTCCAATCCGGGCTTGTCTTTGGCCGATGGGCCTTGGAGATTGTTTAGATCGAGAGCGATCGAGACTCTTCCATTCGTCGCGATCATTTTTTCGAGAACGTCAGTCCCATTGGAAGACTGGACCCCAGTGTCTCCAGATGTCTGGCCGGCAAACAAAAGCAGCGGAAGCACGATACAAAAGTATATTTTTCTAAGCATTTGATAATTTTCGGATGGCTTGAGCGAATGACCGCATATGTAAGTGTTTCAAGGCTGTCGAGCCTTTTCTGATGACATTACGATGAACAATAGATTGCGAGCCGGGGAGTTGTGAAGACCGGCTGCCAAGACCGTCGCTCACGACAGCTAGGGTCAATCCTGTCGCCGGGAATCGGCTCTCGGGGGAACGGGATTCGCAAGTCAAAAACCAGCCGTTGGCGCGCGGCCGCGCTTATCCTCGTGAATCTGTTGATGGTGGCTCACATCATTCAATGGCGCACTACCGGCCGCACCATCTCACCTATCGAGCCGTCTGAGACGATCTACACCCTCCAGCAGGGCGCGATTAACGCCGGCTTCATCTTTTTCGCCTTAGCGATCCTGACGACTCTACTGCTCGGGCGTTTCGTTTGCGGCTGGGGCTGTCACATTCTCGCACTCCAGGATTTCTGTGGGTGGATCCTGAAGAAAATCGGCATTACGCCGCAGCCCTTTCGGTCGCGGCTCCTGGTTTATGTCCCACTCAGCGCCGCCCTCTACATGTTTATTTGGCCTACGGTGCGACGGCTATTGTTCAGCTCGGAGTCAGGACCGCTGATCCCGAAATTCACGAACCATCTTACGACCGATAACTTTTGGGAAACTTTTCCTTCCGTCGGGGTCGCTATCCCATTTCTTTTTATCTGCGGGTTCCTCATCGTTTATTTCTTGGGGCAAAAAGGTTTCTGCACTTACGCCTGCCCGTACGGCGGATTCTTTGGGCTGGCCGATAAGCTGGCACCGTTGAGGATCCGGGTTACCGATGCCTGCAATCAATGTGGGCATTGCACCGCGACCTGCACCTCGAACGTCCTGGTCCATGAGGAAGTGAAAGCCCACAAGATGGTGGTTGATGCGGGTTGCATGAAATGCATGGATTGCATCAGCGTCTGCCCGAACGACGCTCTTTATCTTGGTTTTGGAAAACCAGCCTTCGCGGCTTCCAAGTCGGCCAACTCTTCAAGGCACTACTCGATCACGTGGACCGAAGAAATTCTCGGGGCGGCGGTGTTTCTCGGCAGTCTCCTCGCGCTCCGCGGTGTTTATGGGCTTGTTCCATTTTTGATGGCGCTGGGTTGCGCTGCGATTACGACCTTTCTCGCTCTCAAAACCTGGCGCTTGCTTGGGACGAACGATGTCTTCTTTCATCGTTTCGCGCTCAAGTCAAAAGGCAGGATTCACACTGCGGGATGGGCTTTTCTTATTTGCGCCGTGGGCTGGATCGGCCTGAACACGCACAGCGGCTGGATTCACTATCACGAATTTGCAGGCACTCGGGCGTTTCAGAAGATCCGGATCCCAGATGAGTTGGCGCTTGCGCAGGTCAATCCCGCTCCCTGGCTTGAGCCAGTCGACAAGGAGAATGTGCTGGCGGGCGAGAGGTATCTTCAAACGGCGGTGGATTTTGGGTTATTCACCAATCCCGATGTCCTTGCCAAACTGGCCTGGTTCAAATACCTCTCAGGCGCGGCCGAGCGCTCAGTTCGGCTCCTCGGCCAGGCGGCCGAACGCCAGGAGGCGCAGACCCGAGCTTTAAGTCTCTACTATCGCGGAGCGATCTTGAATCGGCTCGGTCGTTACGAAGAGGCGAGCGGGAGTCTTAGCCAAGCGTTGGCGGAGCGGGAAGATTTGATTCTCGCCCGCGAGCAAGAAGGCGAATCCCTCTGGCAATTGGGTCGCAAGAGAGATGCCATCGCAGTCTGGAGAGCTGCGCTTGAGCGCAATCCGCGTCTTGCGCTCACCGGCAATTTTCTGGCAGGTGCGGAGCGATCACTGGACAAATTAAAGGAAGCCGCGGCTTACGAAAGACAGGCGGACGAAGCTACGCCTGACGACGCGCTCTACCATGAAATGGTTGCTTTGCGCCTGGAACACATCGGCATGCGAGAACTTGCCGCGAAACACTTCCAGCGAGCGACTGAGCTTGGAAACCCGGTGATTCGTTAGGCCGGCACTTTCCCAACGCGCCGCTGTCTACGGGGATTCTGTCGACAATGTTTCCGCGTTACCCGATTTGGCCTAACTAAATCCCTTTCACTTTTCGCGGATCTTCAAGCAGACAACCGGCCTGTCTCCGCCGCAGTTCGTCATGCGCGGCGAAAACACGCAGCTTAGTTGAGATTTGTGTCCATCGAAGGTGGCGCCGTTTCCTTTTTCTCGATAACCTCTCCCGTGGCCTCCAAATTCACGGCTCATTCTCGGTCCACCCATGGCCTCCGATCGCGCGGCTGTTCGAATTACATCAGTGGCCGACGCGGACCTGATTTAACGAAACACTCCGGATGCCAAGCAAGTCACTGCTGATTCGAGATTGGTCGAGCAGGCTCACATCCAGGCGCGCGGGCGCAAGCGATCCGCCGTTACGTGCGGAGATCTTTAGTCTCGACCAGCTCTCCACGCACGCGCTGGCGCTGGCGCGCCGACACCAGATCGTGGCCAAGGGCCGTCCTCCTCGTTTACTCGCGCGCCTCGAGCACAATGAGGAAATCATCCGAGCCTTCAACCGCGCGACCCTGGCGGTCGACAAGACCCGGCGCATCACCCCCGCGGCCGAATGGCTGGTCGACAATTTCTATCTCATCGAGGAGCAAATTCAGCTTGCCCGGCGGCACCTGCCCTACGGTTACAGCCGGGAACTGCCGTGCCTCGCCAACGGGTCGACCCCGAGACGCCTGCGTGTCTACGATTTGATACTCGAACTGGTCTCGCACGTCGACGCGCAGATCGATGTTGAGTCGCTCACCACCTTTATCGCGGCCTATCAGCGATTTTTACCTCTGAAGATCGGCGAACTTTGGGCGGTGCCGATCATGTTGCGACTCGCCTTGATCGAAAATCTGCAGCGCATCGCGAGCGCACTGGGCGCGGCGCGCGCGGATCGAAACCTGGCCAGTGAGTGGGTCGATCGTTTACAGGACACAGCGGAGAGCAGCCCGTCGCGCCTCGTCATCGTGGTCGCCGACATGGCGCGCACCGAGCTTGGCCTAACGAGCTCCTTTGTGGCTGAATTCTGCCGGCGCCTGGCGGGCTCGAATCCGGTGCTGCACATCGCGCGCAGCTGGCTCGAGCAGCGGCTGGTCGAGCAAGGCAACTCGATCGAGCAGCTCGTGCAGCAGGAGAGCCAGCTCCAGGCTTCGGACCAAATCTCGGTCAGCCACAGTATCGCCAGCCTGCGCGAGTTGAGTGCGATCGATTGGAAGACGTTTGTCGAGACGCTCAGCGTCGTGGATCACACGCTCGGCGGCGATCCCACCGAAACCTATCGGCGGATGGATTTCGCAACCCGCGATTGTTATCGCCACATGGTGGAGGCGATCGCGAAACACAGCCCGATCTCCGAGCTGGAGGTAGCGAAAAAGGCGGTTGAGCTCGCCCAGGAAAATCTACAAGAAACGGGCCCCGATGACCGCACAGCGCATGTTGGTTACTTCCTCGTCGACAACGGACAGCCAGTGCTGGAACGAGCATGCGGCACGCGCGTCCCGTGGAAGAAACGGGTGGAGCGCACTATCCGGCGCTTTCCGTTCTTATTTTACGTGGGCGGAATCACTGCCTTTACCGTCCTGTCCACGCTCGCCTTTCTTGGCATCGCCGGTGTGCTGCCGATCACAGAAGCAACGTTGCTCTTTTGCACTTTTACCTTTCTGCTCGGTGCCAGCCAGTTCGCGGTCTCGCTCCTGAACTGGTTCGTCAATCTGCTTATCTCGCCGCGGGTCCTCCCGCGACTCGATTACTCCGCCGGGATCAGCGCGGAGAGCCGGACGATGGTGGTGGTGCCGACGATTCTCTCCGACCTCGCCGCGGTCGACGAGCTGATCGAAGCAATCGAAATTCATCATCTCGCCAATCGCGATCCGCATCTGCATTTCGCTCTGCTCACCGATTGGAACGACGCGCCGGCGGAGCATGAGCCGGACGACGAACAGCTCCTGCAACGCGCGCGCAAGGGCATCGAGGAATTGAACCGGCGCTATGCGCCCGAGCGCGGAGACCTTTTCTATCTCTTCCATCGCCCGCGCCGCTGGAACGAGAGCGAAAACGTCTGGATGGGCTACGAGCGCAAGCGGGGAAAGCTGGCGCAATTCAACGGACGACTGCGAGGGAGTTGCCTCGATTGTTTCTCCGAGATTGTGGGCGATCCAGCGATCTTTCCCGCCCTCCGCTACATCATCACGCTGGATAGCGACACGCAATTGCCGCGAGAGTCGGCCCGCCAGCTCGTCGGCACGATGGCCCATCCCTTGAATCGGGCGCACTTCGATCCCCGCCGCGAGATCGTGGTCGAGGGCTACGGCCTGATGCAGCCACGCGTGGACATGAATCTGGCCAGTGCCGGGCGGACGTGGTTCGTGCAATTGGAAGCGGGCGACGCCGGCATCGATCCCTACACGCGCGCGGTCTCGGACGTTTACCAGGATCTGTTCGATGAAGGATCCTTCATCGGCAAAGGTGTCTACGACGTGGACGCTTTCGAGCGCGCACTTGCGGGACGTTTCCCGGAGAATTCGATTCTTAGCCACGACCTCCTCGAATCCGTTTACACGCGCTGCGCGCTGGTGACCGACGTCAAATTCTACGAGGAATATCCCGCCCGCTACGAAGTGGACGTCGTTAGGCGACATCGCTGGATTCGTGGCGACTGGCAAATCATCGGCTGGCTACTGCCCTGGGCGCGCGGCACGGACGGGCGGTGGCGGCGCAATCCCATTTCGGCGCTCTCGCGCTGGAAAATCTTCGATAATCTCCGGCGCAGCTTCGTGCCGATCGCACTTGTCCTTTTCCTCTTCGGCTGCTGGTTGCTTATCCCGCAGCTCGACGGCCTCGGCACCTGGCTCGTGCTCGGGATCATTGCGCTGCCCGGGCTGCTGCAGACGCTGGTTAGCCTCCTGCGCAAGCCGGCGCAGCTGCCGTGGCTCATGCATCTGCGCACGACTGCGGCCGGGGCCGCGCGCACCTTTGGACAAATCGGCCTAACAATCGCCACGCTGCCCTATGATGCGCTCGTCAGTCTGGATGCGATTGCGCGCACGCTGGTGCGGACTCTGATTACGCGAAAGCGCCTCCTGCAATGGCGCACCTCGAGTGAGGCAGCGCGCGCGGAGCGGACCGATCTCGCCGGTTCCTATCGCGACATGTGGATCGCTCCGGCCATCGCACTCGCCGGCGGCTTCTTCGTCCTCGTCAAGCAGCCTTCGCAGCTGGTCTTTGCCTATCCCCTCTTCGCCCTCTGGTGCGCGGCGCCTTGGATTGTCTGGCGGCTGAGTGAACCGAGGATCGCACCAGTTTCCGGCCTAACGAACGAGCAACTGAGGTTCCTCCATCGGATTGCGCGCAAGACCTGGCACTTCTTTGAGACATTCGTCAACGCGCAGGAGAATTGGCTGCCGCCCGATAACTTCCAGGAAGAGCCGAACCCGACCGTCGCTTCCCGCACCTCGCCGACCAACATCGGATTGTCGCTCCTCGCCAATCTCGCGGCGCATGATTTCGGCTACCTCTCGCTCGCAAGGCTGCTCCAGCGCACCGAGGACACACTCACGACCATGCTCAAGCTCGAGCGCGATCGCGGTCACTTTTATAACTGGTACGACACGCGCACCCTGCTCCCTTTGCATCCGCGCTACATATCGAGTGTCGATAGTGGCAACCTGGCCGGGCATTTGCTCACCCTCGCCGCTGGTTTGCGGGAGCTAACCGACGCGAAGATTTTGCGACCGCAAATCTTTGCCGGCTTGCGCGACACGCTCGAGATCCTGCGACAGTGGGAGCCGAAAAACTCCCGACTGGCGCAACTCGACAAGGAGCTGAAAGAAACGCCGTCCAACCTCCCCGCCGCGCTCGTCCTGCTGCAACGCGCGAATCTCACCGCCGCAGAGGTCGCGACCGCGCACGCCGGCAGCGGAACGGAGGCGCAGGCCTGGTCGCAAATTCTGAAAAGCAGTTGCGCAGAACATCTGCAGGACCTGCAACAGATGGCCTCTTCCCTTGGAGAAAAGAACGAGGGCAATCCCTCGCTGCGAGAAGCGGCCGAGCGCGGCGTCAACCCCGCGCGCGAATATCTCGAAAGATTGGAGTCCCTCGCGCGCCAATGCGACGACCTCGCGGTGATGGACTTCACATTCTTGTACGACACCACCCGCGATTTGTTCTCGATCGGCTTCAACGTGAGCGAAGGACGGCGGGACCGGAGCTATTACGACCTTCTCGCCTCGGAAGCGCGGCTTTGCAGCTACGTCGCGGTCGCGCAGGGGCAGGTGCCGCAGGAACATTGGTTTTCGCTCGGGAGATTGCTCGTCGCCCCGCGCGGCGAACCTGTGCTCGTCTCCTGGAGCGGGTCGATGTTTGAGTACCTCATGCCGCGACTCGTCATGCCCAACTATGACGGCGCCCTTCTCGACCACGCCTGCAAGGCCGCGGTGCGAGAGCAGATCGGCTACGGGGCAGTGCGCGAAGTGCCCTGGGGGATTTCCGAATCGGGTTACAACCAAACCGACCTCAACCACTTTTACCAATACCGTGCCTTCGGCGTGCCTGGACTGGGTTTGAAACGCGGGCTTTCCGAGGATCTGGTGATCGCTCCCTACGCCACTGCGATGGCCTTAATGGTCGCGCCGCGCGAAGCGTGTGAAAATCTCCAGCGACTTTCAGAGGAGGAAATCCAAGGCTCCTACGGCTTTTACGAAGCAGTCGATTATACTCCTTCGCGTCTCCCACCAGAGGCAGAGAAGGCGGTGGTTCGTTCCTACATGGCGCATCACCAGGGCATGAGTTTTCTTTCGCTCGATTACTTGTTAGGCGGGCGCCCGATGCAACGCCGTTTCCTCTCGCGCCCACTCCTCAAGGCCGCCGACCTCCTCCTGCAGGAGCGCGTCCCGCAAACGGAAGCCAACGTGCTCCCCGAGGACGTCGCTTTGGAAGAAATACGGGCGCGCTTTGGCGAAAGTGAATCGACCATGCGCGTGTCGACTAACCCCAGCTCACGCGCGCCCGAGCTGCATCTCTTGTCGAACGGGCATTATCACGTTGTGATCAGTAATGCTGGCGGCGGCTATAGCCATTGGGGTGATTTTGCCGTCACTCGCTGGCGCGAAGATGCAACTCGCGACTGCTGGGGCACGTTCATCTACCTGCGCGATGTCTCGAGTGGCAAGACATGGTCGGTGGCCTATCAACCGACGCTGCAAACCACTCAACGCTACGAGGCAATTTTCGCCCAGGCCCGGGCCGAATTTCGGCATCGCCAGGGAGAGATCGAGGTGCACACACAGCTCAGCGTCTCGCCCGAGGACGATGTCGAACTGCGCCGCGTCAGCCTCACGAATCATTCCGCTGACGTGCGCGACATCGAGCTGACGAGTTACGCCGAAGTCGTCCTCGCACCCCAGACGGCAGACGAAGCGCACCCGGCCTTCAGCAATCTCTTCGTGCAAACCGAATTCGTCCCGGAGGCTTCGACCATTCTTTGCACACGGCGCGCGCGTTCCGAGGAGGAAAAGCCGCCTTGGTTGTTTCATTTGCTCACCGGCCAGGGTGGAAAACAAGGCGATGTCTCCTGCGAAACCGATCGGTTCAAATTCGTCGGGCGCACCGGATCACCGGCGCGCCCCGCCGCTTTGCAAGAGAAAGGCGCTCTGGCCAACTCCGCCGGGTCCGTTCTCGATCCAATTATCTCGCTTCGCCGAGTCGTTAGGCTGGAGCCGGGGGAAAGGGCGATGGTCGATTTTGTCATCGGCGTGACCGCGAGCCGGTCGGGCACGGAAGCGCTGGTGGAAAAATACCGGCACACGCGCATGACTGATCGAGCCTTCGACCTGGCCTGGACCCATAGCCAGGTCGTGCTGCGCCAGCTCAATGCCACCGAAAGCGAGGCCCAACTTTATGCCCGGCTGGCGGGCGCGATTATCTATGCCGACCCAGCCCGGCGCGCCGCGGCGGAGATTTTGCTGGGGAATTTGCGCGGTCAGAGCAATCTCTGGGCTTACGGCATCTCCGGTGACAAGCCCCTGGTGCTTTTGCGCGTCACCAACGCCGAGCGCATCGAAATCGTTAGGCAAATGCTCCAGGCGCATGCCTACTGGAGGTCGCAGGGTTTGGCGGTCGACCTCGTTATCCTGAACGAGGATGTTTCTGTCTACCGACAATCGCTGCAGGACCGGGTGACCGACCTGGTCTCCTCCGGGAGCGAGGCGCAGATGCTCGACAAGCCCGGCGGCATCTTTGTCCGGCGGATCGAGCAGATCCCAAATGAAGATCGCCTTCTCCTGCAGGCGACGGCACGGATCGTACTCGACGATGAGAATGGTTCGTTAGGCGAACAACTCGAGCAACGCCGCGTCCTTGATTCCCTGGTCCCGGCACTGGTCCCTACCAGAGTTCCCTGGATCGATTCCTCCGCCCCGTTGGCCGAGCGGGAGCTCATTTTTGCCAACGGTCTGGGTGGTTTTACTCGCGATGGCCACGAGTATGTCATCACCTTGGCTAAGGACAAGGTAACGCCCGCTCCCTGGGTGAACGTGCTCGCGAATCCTTCGTTTGGCACCGTCGTTTCCGAGAGCGGGAGCGCCTACACGTGGTCGGAAAACGCGCACGAGTTTCGCCTCACGCCCTGGCATAATGATCCGGTTCAGGACACTTCGAGCGAAGCTTTCTACTTGCGGGACGAGGAAACTGGCCAATTCTGGTCGCCCATGCCCGGCCCCACGCGCGGGCAAACGCCGTATGTCGTTAGGCACGGTTTCGGCTACACTGTTTTCGAACACCTCGAATTTGGAATTTCCTCCGAGGTTTGGGTCTATGTCGCGATCGACGCGCCGGTGAAATTGACCGTCTTCCGACTGCGCAATACTTCAGGTGTCCGGCGACGGATCTCGCTCACAGGCTACTGGGAATGGGTCCTGGGCGATCTGCGGCGTAAGAGCCTTCTTAATGTTCGCACTGAGGTAGACTTAAAGACCGGCGCGTTGCTGGCGCGGAACTTTTACAACACAGAGTTTCCTGGACGCATAGCCTTCATCGACGTAAACGAGTCGCAGCGCTCGCTCACCGGCGATCGGAAGGAATTCCTGGGGCGCAACGGGACTCTCGCACAACCAGTCGCGATGAAGCGCTCACGGCTCTCTGGGAAAACCGGAGCCGGTCTCGACCCTTGTGGAGCGCTACAGGTCACATTCGACCTGGGCGACGGCGAGGAACTTGAGACCCGTTTTCGTCTTGGGGTCGGCCACAGCCTCAATGAGGTGCAGGATCTCGTCCGTCGTTTCCGGCGCACGGGCGCAGACCAGGAAACGCTTAGCGCGGTGCACGAATTTTGGAACCGCACACTCGGCGCGATCAATGTCGACACGCCGGACCCCGCGGTGAATGTGATGGCAAACGGCTGGTTGCTTTATCAAACGCTTGGCTGCCGGCTCTGGGGGCGCACCGGCTTTTATCAATCCGGTGGGGCGTTCGGTTTTCGCGATCAGTTGCAGGACGTGATGGCGCTGATCCACGCCGAACCCAGACTCACCCGCGAACACTTGTTGCGGGCCGCGGCCCATCAATTCCGCGAAGGCGACGTCCAACATTGGTGGCATCCGCCCGCCGATCGGGGAGTGCGCACGCATTTCTCCGATGATTATCTCTGGCTGCCCTACGCCACTTGTCGCTATGTCACGAGTGTCGCGGATACCGGTGTGCTCGATGAATCGATTCCGTTTCTCGACGCGCGCCCGGTTATGCCGGAGGAGGAATCCTACTATGATCTACCGGCGATCTCGCCCGAATCGGCAACCCTTTACGAGCATTGCGTGCGGTCGATCGAGCGCGGTTTCCGCTTCGGCGAGCACGGCTTGCCGCTCATGGGATCGGGCGACTGGAACGACGGAATGAACCTGGTTGGGAAAGAGGGTCGCGGCGAAAGTGTGTGGCTGGCCTTTTTCCTCTACGACGTCTTGACGAAATTCGCAGAACTCGCGCGCGCGCGAAATGACATTGCCTTTGCTGACAAATGCATCGCCCAGTCCCGCGAGCTTCAGCGCAACATCGAGAAAAACGCCTGGGACGGCGCCTGGTATCGGCGCGCTTATTTTGACAATGGCGAACCGCTGGGCTCAAGGATCAATCCCGAATGTCAGATCGATTCGCTGCCGCAAAGCTGGTCGATTATCAGCGGCGCGGGCAATCCGGCAAGGTCGAAGGAAGCCATGCAGGCCGTCGATCAGCGACTCGTTAGGCGAAAGGCCCGCTTGATTCAGCTTTTCGACCCGCCGTTTGATCGCTCCTCACTCAATCCCGGCTACATCAAAGGCTACATCCCTGGCGTGCGCGAGAACGGGGGGCAGTATACGCACGGCGCCATCTGGACTGCGATGGCCTTCGCCTTACGGGGTGAAACTGAGAAGGCCTGGGAGCTCTTCACTCTTCTCAACCCCGTCCATCACGGCGGGACGCCCGCGCAAATCGCGATCTACAAAGTCGAGCCCTATGTGGCCGCCGCCGATGTCTACGCGGTGGAGCCACACACCGGCCGCGGGGGCTGGACATGGTATACCGGCTCCGCTGGCTGGATGTATCGCCTCCTGGTCGAGACCTTGCTCGGCGTGCACCTCGAGAATAATCATGTCCGCCTCGAACCGCGCTTTGCTCCGGGATGGACAGGTTACAAA
>Ga0157375_10002814_pt1 | contig 15061 bp, 5 predicted proteins | sample M35metaG_FD_115311 | JGI IMG/M metagenome (GOLD analysis project Ga0157375, IMG submission 115311) | Miscanthus rhizosphere microbial communities from Kellogg Biological Station, Michigan, USA - M3-5 metaG | ecosystem: Host-associated > Plants > Roots > Rhizosphere > Soil | place: USA: Michigan...
ACCTGATTAAGATACAATACCGAATTATCCCTTAAAAATACTTGTCCGGAATATATCTGTGCATTAATTTTTGCCAGAAAAACTAATAGCAATAAAGTGATAAGTTTCTTCATATAATTGGCAAAATTACGGAGAAATACAGCAATTTATAATGACATATGTTCTGTAAAGTGGTTAAAGTTATATTAAACTTTATAATAAAAATGTTAATGAATGTTATAAGGTTTTGTTTTATTCTTAATGAAAAGAAAAATATTCACTTTATCGGTGTTTTACCAGCAGCCAGCTTGTGTATTTTACATTGGTGGTTCCGCCGAATTCCGTCCAGGTGATAAAGTACCAATAAGTAGCTGTGTTTACGGGTCTTCCGCCCAAAGTTCCGTCCCAAGTAAATCGGTTGGAAGGAGTTCCTCTGAAAATTTCTGCGCCGTATCTGTCGAAAATTCTGAAGACAAGATTGTCATTGCCCATCAATGCAGAATAATCAATATCATCATTATAACCGTCGCCGTTTGGAGTAATTGTGTTGATAAGATTAATAATCACAAAAGGTCTTTTTACAATCTCGCAATTTTTGGTATCTCTTACATACGCGATATGATTTCCTCTCGGTACATTGTAGAAAACACCAGACGTTTGCCAGTTTATGCCATCCAAAGAATATTCATAAGGCGGTGTACCTCCTGCAGCACCAATAGTAACTGTAGTTCCATTAATTTCTATCGAAACAATTGCAGGAAGCGGAAGCGCAGTAACATTTACATATTGTCTGTACACGCAGCCTCCATAAGTAAGATCTACCCAATAATTTCCAACGGGAACATTGGTGATTGATGATGTTGTAGCGCCCGTACTCCACAAATAGCTTTCAAAGTTTGGTCCTGCATCTAAAGTTGTTTTTGTACCCGGACAAATCTGCTGATCAAAAAGAGTACTTGAGGCTTTGGGAGCTTTAATGGTAATGCTGATTGAGCCGATTTCCGGGCAAACTCCATTTTTCTCAAACCTAATGTAAATAACCTGAGTTCCTGTAAGGTTAATGGGCATATTTAAAGGAGATACATCATTCTGAGCATCTGCCAGACTTCCGTGGAAAGTGTATGTTACAAGCGGATCTGTTGTAAACTGACTGATATATTGAGCTAAATCTATTTGTTTAATTCCATCTAAATCATCATCACAAACACTCGTTATCACAGATGTTTTGATCAGCTGAATTTTGGGTCCAACTGTGAAATTTAAAGCTTTAATAACAGGTTGACAGCCATCCGGTGAATCTACTCTGATGTAAATCGTTGTTGCTGCAGTATACGTCCAGTTATTCGGAAGTGTGTTAGTGTTTCCGGCAGTCGCATCCGTTAAGCTAGCATAATATCTTACATTGACAAAATAGGTCGGATTATTGAGAACAATCTGAGTGATATCTGTTAATGTAATATTTACAGTTCCATCTACATTATCATCGCAAAATACACCATTGTAATTATCGACAACAATCGCAAGATTATATAAATTAAGAGTAATTTCCGCGATGGCTTTACATCCGATAGCATTTTGTACGACAGCATAAACAATAGTTCCCGCCGGAGCCTGATAAGCTGTTGGTACTGTAATAAGGGCAGCCGCATTTTCGTTTTGAGCATCAAGTAAAGTAGGGTAATAGGTAATGGTTACAGGAGAATTATTCGTAACGTTTGCCGTTGTTAAATTAAAAGTTCCCTGTCCATTTATATTACAGGCGTTTAAAGTAGTATTATTTACGATTAAAGCCTGAATGTTGATTGTCACCGTTACCGTTTCACAATCAGGAAAGTCAGGATCATTTCCACAGAAAGTATACGTGAATGTATCTGTTCCTGTAGTTCCCGGATTGGTTACAGTATAAGTGATTACGCCTGTTGTAGGATTAATAGTAGCCGTTCCTAATGTAGGCGGGGTCAGAATTGCTACTGAAGCAACCACAGGAGTCTGTGTAGATGTGCTAAATGTTGGCGTAATAACCTTATCTATACAGAGATCATATGTTGTATGGGTAAGCCTTGTACAGTTTAAAACTTTATATTGTTCTGTAACCAAAGGGGCGCAGCTCCCCATCGTAACCGAGCATGTATAATATCCGGATTGGGTAGGGGTGTAGCTCGCTCCGGTGGCTCCCGGAATCAAAGTCCCGTTAAGATACCATTGATACGTGTCATAAATAATAGGATCGACTGTCAAAATAATTCCCGGAGCGCAATCTCCGCCTGATTTTAAAATAACGGGCTGAGTCGGGAATCCGGCAAAGAAACCTCCGTATCCAACGGCATCACTCCCCGCATTGATTCCTGCGGTGATGGCTTTATCAGAAACAACGGTAATGGTGCCTGTAACATTGGGAATGCCATAGGTAACCCAGTTGTTGGTTCCCGTCATGTTGAAAGGTCCGGTTGAAGCAGGCGGAACACCACCATTGACTGTAACAATCGCTCCTCTTTCTGTAATTAAATTAAGTTTCGTCGGGATGTTAAGTATTCCTGAAGGATTATTATTGGAATAAACAAAATTTTCATCAATAAGACCGAGTTCATTAATTTGTTTAGGCAAATAACAATTTAAAGCAGGTATAAAATTAAAACCTCCGGTCGCGATCTCATTGGTAACATTGGAATCTCCTGCTAGTGTTTGATAGACATAAGCATTCTTTGAGGTTCTTATATATAAATTAGCATGGGTAGCGCTTTGAACTGCATATTTAGAGTCAGGAATTACAAAATATTGTCCTGTATTAAGAGTCGCAACAGGCGGAACTTCATTATTAACAAAAACCTGGGTATTATCTTCTGTTGCAATTACAATTGCTCCTTCCATGTGTGATCCGATGCGGCCGTTTCCTTTTACGAGAGCAAATTCGCTTCCTAATCTTTCGACCGGAACCGACTGATCCATTAAAATATCAGAGCTGCCCTGGAAATTTCCCGCATATTGACCGTTAAAATTTCCGTTGGTGACATTGATGGGTTTGGTGGCTGTAATTTTAGCACCGATGAAACCATCAAAATTTCCTGCAATATTTCCGATACCATCAATAATATAGGACTGTCCTTTATTTAAAATAAAAGTCAAGGTAGGATTGGTTACCCCTGTTGTTCCGTTGGAAAATTGAACCGTAGGCTTATATCCAGTAATAGTGACTGTGGTATTATCTTCAGTTGCCAAGATTCCCAGCATGAAATTTAAAATCGAATTGCTGACACTAATCGGAGCAGATGCTGCATAAAAAGTTTTTCCTGTTGACGGAATTCCTTTTGAAGTAATAATTTCAGCATGATTGAACACCGAAAACCTTAAATTGGCATAAAAAGGAAAATCAGCTTTTACATATAAACCTTTTGAAGTGGGCGTAAATAAATCTGTCTGTTGAGTGGTAATGATATATTGTCTTAAAATATCAACTTTTTGGGGATTATTTTTACTTATATTTACGGTAGCGATTAATACGTTATTGTTATAAATGCTTACCGGAAATGGGGTCGTTCTATTGGTAGACAGGTATAACTTCTGGTAGGGATTGGTATTTCCGGTTCTGTCGACCATAGGTGCAAACCAATGCTCCCTATCCAATTGAGCAAATGTAGAGGCGAATATTGAAAGTATAAACAGAAAAGATAGAATTTTCTTCATTCAGGACTAGCTTATATCACAAATTTAATAATAAAAAGTAGTATTACCCTGAAAAAATAACAAAAAAACCACGATTTTAAGATCGTGGTTTTTTATATTTCATCTAATAGTGATTATTCCCTGTTTTTAACTAAAATCCAGCCTGTGAATTTGATAGCTGTTTTCTTATTGGTTGGCTCATTCCAGCTTACGTCGTACCAATAACTTCCTGTAGAAATCTTTTTCCCATTCATCATACCGTTCCACTTATAACCGTTTAACTTATTGCCTTGGTGAATTTTACTGCCATATCTATCATAAATATTGAAAACCAGATTTGCTTTATGAGCTAATGCAGAATAGTCGATCACATCATTTACTCCGTCTCCGTTTGGCGTGACTACGTTGATCAGATTCGGAATGGTGATTTCAACATCGATAGGTTCACAGTCATAAGCGTCTTTTACATACACAATTCCGTCACCTCTCGGTAATTCATTGAAGACATTAGAATCCTGCCAATGAATATTATCCATTGAATACTGATAAGAAGGCTTTCCGCCAACTGCTGTTACCGTTACGGTATTGTTTGTAATATCAACATTGGTGATTACAGGTTGCTCGGAAGCGTATACATTTACCGTTTGTTTTGTGATACATTCACCGGTTTTAAGCTTTACCCAATAAGTACCGACCCCTGCGTTTGTGATGGTCTGAGTCGTTGCTCCGGTACTCCATTCGTAAGCTGCAAAACCAGGTCCTGCATCCAGTGTTGTTTTATCTTCAATACAAATAATTTTATCAACTAAAACAGGAGATTTTACGGGCGGAAGAACAACAAGCGTTACTTCTGCCACTCTGTAACAGCCGTTTGTATTGATTACTTTAACGTAAACAACACCGTTTGGCGCAATGTATGCTGTTGGAGTTGTAATTTCATTAGTTCCATTTATGGCATCTGTCGGAGATGGATAATATTTTTTAGTAATACCCGGAGTTACGGTTACCCCCGCAGCTGTAAGATTAAATAATGCGGTTACAGGATTGTCTTCCAGGAAACAAGATCTTAAAGTCGCCGGGTTGACAACAGGGCTTGATGAAACTGTTAAATTAACAGTCACCTGCTCACAGTCAATAAATTCAGGTGCATTTCCGCAGAATTTGTAAACTAATGTATCATTCCCGAAAAATCCTGTATTCGGAGTATAATTAATAACTCCGGTTATCGGATCAATTGTAGCCGTACCATTTATTGGAGGTGTTACAATTGTTACCGTACTAGGGACATAACTCTGATTTGAATTGGTAAATGTAGGAATAATCGCCTGATATCCTTCACAAACGGTCATCGGTTTAACAGATTCTTCCAGACAAGTAAATACTTTATAAACAGGAGTAACCGCTGGGGGACATGATCCCACTGTAATTCTCACTGTATAATTACCAGCCTGAGTTGGGGTGTAAGTGTTGGCTGTAGCACCAGCAATCGGGTTTCCGTTCAAATACCATTGATAGGTTTCAAAACTGTCATCCACTTCCAGAATAATCCCCGGAATACATTCTCCGGTTTGTTTTGCAATAACAGGAATTGAAGAGAATCCTGCAAAATAGCCACCGTATCCTGCCGTGTTATATCCACCGTTTACTCCGGCAGTTACAGCTTTTGTTGAGGTAATGGTTACGTTTCCTGTAATGCCCTGGATGGCATAGGTTACCCATTGTGTATTTCCTGTAAGCGGAAAAGGTCCCTGAGCTGCTGTCGGAGTAACTCCGTTTACTGTTACTGCGGCACCTGCTTCTGTAAGGATATTTAATTTTAAATCTACAGCACCTGTAAAGGTTGGCATTTCGTTGATCTTTCCGATCTCATCGATTTTTCTGGGTAAGAAACAGTTCAATGGGGGGATATAATTGTAACCACCTGTGTTGTTTGCTACTCCCGAACCTACTAATTGATATAAATAAACATTTTTAGTGGTACGAACATAAATATTAGAATGCCCTCCTGCCTGTGTAGCGTAAGCATTCGCTAAGATTCTGTAATACTCACCTTCGTCAATTTGTGCAACCGGAGTTGTAGAGTCATTGATGTAGATGTCTGTATTGTTCTCTGTAGCAATGATAATTCCACCTTCCATGTTGCTGGTGCTGGTGGAAATACTTTTTACCATGGCAAACTCATTTCCAAGACGTTCCAACGGAACAGACTGGTCCATAATCAAATCGGAACCGTCAGCTGATGTTGTTGTTGCGTAAAATCCGTTGGCATTACCGTTTGTAACTGATATAGGTTTGTCTGCATCAATTTTTGCTCCGATAAAACCTGTCTGGTTGGCAACAATATTTCCAAGACCTGCAAGAATGTAAGATTGACCTTTGTTTAAGGTAACCGTCATTGTCAACGGTGGAGTTGTGTTGTTGATGAATGATACATTCAGATCATATCCTGTAACGGTAACATGAGTGTTATCTTCAGTGGCCATGATCCCAGTGGTAAAGTTATTTGAACTAGAACTTACCGTCATAGGAGTTGCTGCAGCATAAAAATGCATACCGATTCCGGCTTTTCCTTTAGAAGTTACGATCTCTCCGTGAGAAATGTTATAAATTCTAAGAGATGCAAAATAAGGTCGGGTTCCTTTTGTGTAAACCCCTAAATTGGTAGCCACAGCCGCGCTTGAAGCTGCTGAAGTTCTGATGTACTGCGCGCCCAAAGTGAAAACCTGTGGGCTGCTTTTGCTGATCATAACCGTTCCGATAACAGCATTGTTGCTATAAATTTTTACTTCAAACGGAGTTGTAGAATCCGTAGAAAAATATAAAGCGTGTGCATAATTGGTAGCAGAAGTTGATGAGCTGTCAAAATATGGAGCAAACCAGTGATCTGTGTCCCGTTGTGCGAAAAGTGTATTGACTGCAAAAACAATCAATACGAGAGATAATAGAAATTTTTTCATAGAATAGGAATTAGGATTATTACAAAAATAAGAGAATATTTTGTATTTGGAGGAGTAATTTCTAAAATAACCTTGTTTATATAGCAAAAAAAACCACGATTTTGTAATCGTGGTTTAAAATTTTTATCTAAAGAATGTTATTCTATGTTTTTCACTAAGATCCATCCTGTATATTTAATTGGAGTTTTTTCTTTGTTAGGTTCGTTCCAATTAATATGATACCAATAGGTTCCGGTTACTATCTTTTTATCGTAGTGTTTTCCGTCCCATCTGTAGTTGTTGAATTTATCTCCGGTAAATATTTTGTTACCATATCTGTCATAAATTACAAATATAAGATTGTCTTTATAGGATAATTCGCTGTAATCGATGTAATCATTTCTGTTGTCACCGTTTGGCGTGATTGCATTAATCAAGTTAGGCACGGTTACTTCTACATCAATCGGTGTACAATTGTAAGAATCTTTTACATAGAATGTATGCTGACCTCTTGAAAGTCCTGTGAATACATTTGAATCTTGCCAGTTTACAGTACCGTCAACAGCGTATTTGTAAGGAGGTGTTCCTCCATTTACGATTACTGTTGCAGTATTATTTGAAATCTGAATTTCAGTAATTACAGGGTCCTGAGCTTTTTTAACGCTTACAAATTGTTTTACAAAACAACTGTTGTCCTCAAGAATTACCCAGTAATCCCCAACAGGAACTCCCTGAATAGATTGAGTAGTTGCTCCTGTGCTCCATTTATAAGATTGATAACCAGGTCCTGCATCAAGATTTGTTCTTGAATCAATACAGATATATTTGTCAACCAATAATGGAGATCTCTTAGGTGGGATTACAACCAGGTTAATTTTGGCAATCGCATAACATCCATTAGAGTTAAATACTCTTACATAAACAGCTCCGTTCCCGGCAATGTAGTTGGTAAGAGGTGTTGTAATTTCATTTGTACCATTACTGGCATCCGTGAATGTTGGGAAATACTTTTTAGTAACAGGAGACTGTGAAGTTACGTCTGCAATTGTTAAATCAAATTCTGCCTGAGTTTCATGATCTTCAAGAAAACACTCACTAAGAGTAGCTTCTTTTACAATAGGAGTAGGATAGAAATCCAAAGTAATTTTAGCATTACCGGTACATCCTTCAGCAGTTGTTACTTTTACGTATACTGCTCCTGCGGCTGATAAATAGTTGGTAGGATTGAAAATTTCGTTCGTACCTGCATTAAGATCAGCTAAAGTAGGATAGAATTTCTTAACTGTAGGGTTGTAACTTGTAACGTTAGCCGTTGTAAGATCAAAGTATCCTTTTCCATTGTATTGACAAGCATATATCGTTCTGTCTGTCAATGTAAATGGAACAACCGTTAAGTTTAAAGTTACCTGTTCACAATCGATAAATTCGGCTGCATTTCCGCAGAACTGATAAACGATTGTATCGGGTCCTAAATATCCCGGTGTTGGAATATAAGTAATTTGTCCTGTTGTAGGGTTTACAGTTGCAGTTCCGTGAGTCGGAGCTGTAATGATTGTTACAGTACTCGCAACAGGAGTCTGTGTAGATGATGAGAATGCAGGTACGATTACTTTTGTAGCACATGCATTCAATGCTGAGGTTGTCTGTTTGATACAAGTGAATACCTTGTAGATCGGTGTAATTGCAGGTGGGCAGGTTCCCATTGTAACTTTTACCGTATAATTTCCTGCCTGTGTAGGCGTGTATGTATTGGCTGTAGCTCCCGGAATGACAACGCCGTTCAGAGACCATTGATATGTTTCAAAACTGTCATCAACTTCAAGCACGATTCCCGGTACACATTCTCCGGTTTTCTTTGCGATTACAGGAACTGAAGAGAATCCTGCAAAATAACCACCATAACCTGCTGTACTATATCCTCCGTTTACACCCGCCGTTACAGCTTTTGTAGAAGTGATCGTAAGATCTCCGGTTACACCTGTAAGAGCATAAGTCACCCATTGAGTATTACCTGTAAGAGGATAAGGTCCCTGAGCGGCAGTCGGAGCAACTCCGTTTACAGTTACGGCAGCACCGGCTTCTGTAAGAATGTTAAGCTTTAGGTTGATAGCGCCTGTGTATGTTGGCATTTGGTTAATCTTGCCGATTTCGTCAATTTTTCTGGGTAAGAAACAGTTCAATGGTGGGATATAGTTGTATCCACCGGTGTTATTCGCTGATCCGGCACCTACTAATTGGTATAAATAAACATTTTTAGTTGTTCTCACGTAAATGTTGAAGTGTCCGCTGCCCGGAGTTTGTTCAACATAAGCATTTGCTAAAATTCTATAAAATTGTCCTTCATTAATGGTTGCAACTGGTGTTGTTGAGTTATTAATGTAGATTTCTGTATTGTTTTCAGATGCAATGATGATTCCTCCTTCCATGTTATCAGAACTGGTAGAGATACTTTTTACCATGGCAAATTCTTTTCCTAGACGGTCAACCGGTACAGACTGGTCCATAATAAGGTCAGAACCGTCGGATGATCCTGTTGTCGCGTAAAAACCGTTAGAGTTACCATTCGTAATAGAAATTGGTTTGTCAGAAACAATTTTTGCGCCGATAAAACCTGATTGGTTGGCAGTAATATTACCTGCTCCTGCAAGAATGTAAGACTGCCCTTTATTCAGCGTAATACTGATAGAAGCAGGTGGAGTAGGATGGTTGATGAATGATACTGCAGGGTTATATCCAGAGATCGTTACAACGGTATTGTCTTCTGTAGCCAGGATACCTGTTGTAAAGTTATTAGAACTTGAGCTTACTGTCATCGGTGTAGCAGCAGAAAAGAACTGTGTTCCGATACCTGCTTTACCTTTTGATGTAATAATTTCTCCGTGAGCCGAACTGTATACTCTTAATGATACATAGTACGGTTTATCACCTTTTGTATAAAGCCCCAGATTCTTTATTGTAGCAGCATCGGTCGCAACGTTTGCACGAATAAGCGCTGTCGGAACATCAAATGTCTGAGAGCTTCCTTTACTGATGGTAACAGTACCAATAACCGCATTGTTGTTGTAAATTTTTACTTCAAACGGTGTTGTAGAATCCGTTGAAAAATACAATGCATGCACATACGACGTAAAAGAACTGTCATAGTAAGGTGCAATCCAATGGTCTGTGTCTCTCTGAGCAAAGAGCGTATTAATCGATAAGAGAACTAATACAAAGCTGAGTAGAAATCTTTTCATATGTATGGAATTAGGATTTCTACAAATTTAATATAATATTTGAGATATTGTTAATAAATTATAAAGAAAGTTTAAATTTTAGTTGTGATTCTTAATCAAAATCCATCCCGAGTATGAAACTGGTAATTTTGTGTCTGGCTCAATCCATTTCAGTATATACCAGTACGTTCCGGTTGATAAAGGTCTTCCTGATAGCTTTCCGTCCCATGTATACTTCTTGTCTGCGGATTTATAAATCAGTGCTCCGTATCGATCGACAATTTCAATAGAAACATCTTGTTTTATTCTCAGATCCGAATAGTTTAAGATATCATTAATTCCGTCTCCGTTTGGTGTAATGGCGTTAACAAGATTTAACACTAAGAACTCTTTCGAAATCGGCTGACAACCGTCCGCTCCCAGAACATAAACGGTATGAACTCCTCTCGCTAATCCTGTGAAAACATTCGAAGTCTGATAATCAATTCCGTTTAATGAATATTGATAAGGCGGCGTTCCTCCCGAAACAAAAACAGTCGCATTAAATCCTGTCACTTCAATTTTGTTAATCGTCGGAGCCTGAGCTGTTGTTACAGTCACGTTCTGACGATATACACAACCATTAAAACCTAAGTCTACATAATAATTCCCTGCGCCGGCGATAATTGTCTGCGTTGTCGCTCCTGTATTCCAAAGGTAAGATGTGAATCCTGCGCCTGCATCTAAAGTCACTTTTTCGTCCGAACAAACTACCTGATCATGAAGCTTGTCTGATTTTCTTGGTGCTTTAAGATTAATATTTAAAACGCCTGTATTCGGGCATTCTGTATTGCTGGTAAATCTTACATAAAATGTTCCGTTAGCGTTGATGAGCTGATTCGGAGAAATTGCATTGGTTCCCGCCTGAGCATTTGCCAATGACGTATAGAATGATAATATGACGTTGGGATCTGTTGTAAATAAATTTTTATAATCATTAAGATTTACATTCTCAGAACCGTTGATGTCGTTATCACAAACGTCAACCGTTACCGTACCTGAAAGTAAAGTGATTCTGTTTCCGATCTTAAAATTAATCTGACCAAAAGCCGGCGGACAGTTTCCTGTGATTGCATCTACTCTTATATACACTGTTGTATTGGCGGTGTAAGTCCAGTTTGCGGGTAAAGTATTGTTGTTTCCGGCGTTAGCATCAGTTTGATTTAAATAATATCTTACGTTGAAATTCGCAGCATTCGTTACAATCTGTGGAGAAACATTAGCGAAGTTTACATTGACAATTCCATCAAAATTATCATTACAAAGGGTTGCATTATATGTCGTGGTATTAATATTCGGAGACGGCGTTATTGTCAGATTGATTTGAGCTGGTTTCGAGCATCCGTATTGTGAAGTTACATTGGCATAAATTGTTCCTGCCGGTCCGCTGTATGTTGCTGGAGTTGCAATTTGTCCCGTTAAATTTGTATTCGTAAAATAAGTAACTGTAGTTCCCGGGTCCGGAGAAAGGTTTGTTGAGGTTAAATCAAATGTTCCGTTTCCGTTTGCTCCTGCACAAGATGTCAGGGAAGCATTATTTACCTGTAAAACATCTATATTAATGATAATTTTAAAATATTCAAAGTCAAAAGGATTGCCGTTTCCCTGTATGTAATAAATAAATGTATCCGTCGTATCGGCTGTTAATCCCGCATTTGGAGTATAAATGATCTGTCCTGTTGTAGGATTTACCGTAGCCGTTCCTGAAGTTGGAGCCAAAATAATGCTGGTCTGCGAAGGCGTTATGCTCTGTGTTGATGCTGTAAAAGCCGGAGTGATCATTTTCGTGCTACAAGAGCCAATATTATAAGTTGTCGTTGAAATAGGAGGGCATAAAGTATAATTATAAACTGCTGTTAACCTGGATTCGCAGTTGTTTTTTGTAATTAAACAAGTATAAGCTCCCGCTCCGTATAATTCCGGATTGATAGAATAAGATGTTGCTCCCGGAATCGGATTGCCATTTAAATTCCATTGATAAGCATCATACGTATTGTCAACCTGAAGCAAAATTCCTGCATAGCAATCGCCTGTTTTTGTAATTGTCGGAACCGAAGAAAATCCCGCGAAATATCCGCCATAACCAACGGCTCCGCTTCCTGCTGCAATTCCTGCGGTTACAGATTTTGTTGAATTTACCGTAATGGTTCCGCTCACACTCGGAATAGAATACGTTACCCAGTTCGGATTTCCCGTTACAGGATAAGGTCCGTTGGCTGCCGCGATTGAATTTCCGTTTAAAGTTACCGCCGCTCCGGTTTGTGTGATGATATTTAATCTTGTGGTATAAGTTTGCGAACCGATTTTATTAATAAAACCAATTTCATCAATTTTATTAGGCATAAAACAACTCAAAGGCGGGATAAAATTCATGCCGCCAGTCGGATATTCACTTCCGGAGGAAACTCCTGCCAGTAATTGATAGACATAAATATTTTTCGTTGCTGCAATACTCATGTTGTAATTATTGTTCCCGTGATTGATATAGCTGCTGCTCGGAACCATGTAATACTGCCCTTCATTAAGAATCACAGGTGTAATATTTCCGTTGATGGTAAGTTGTGTGTTGTTTTCTGTAGCGATTACCAATGCGGTTTCCATTTGGGAAGTAACTGTACCATTGCCTTTTACCACGACAAAATCTTTCCCTAATCTGTCAACGGGAACTGCCTGATCCATCAGAACATCATTATTCGTGAAATTCATATTGGTATAAACACCGTTGAAATTTCCGTTGGTAACAGAAATTGGTTTTGTAGCAACGATTTTTGCACCCACCAAACCATCTAAATTTTCATAAGCATCGCTGCTTACAACATCCATAATGTAGGATTGCCCTTTGTTAAGAGTAACTGTTTTTGTAGGAGTTGAAGATCCGTCAGAGAAAATAACATTCGGATTATATCCTGAAAACACAACCGTTGTGTTGTCTTCAGTGGCCGTCACGCCAATCATTGAACCGATGAAATAGTTTGAACCCGTATTCGGAACTACCCCTGCATAAAAAGTGGTCCCTAAGCCTGCTAAACCTTTCGAGGTGATAATTTCAGCATGATTTTGAAGCGAAAAGCGATAATTAGCGAAGAATTTTTTAGAACCCTTCACGTATAATCCCATTGAATTCGGCGTGAATAACTGATTCTGATCCGGAGTTATTAAAAAATCATTAGGAATCGGAACCTGTAAAGGATTGCCCTTGCTTACCTGTACCGTTGTATAAAGAGTATTATTATTAAAAATCTGCACCGGAAACGGAGTCGTTTCATTAGTAGATAAATATAAATATCCTTCAAGATTGACCACTCCGGCTTTTGCAGACATGGGCGCAAACCAGTGGTCTGTGTCCAATTGTGCATTTGCGAATAAACAAAGAAATGTGCAAACAGTTAGTAAAAATTTTTTCATGTTTATTAATAAGGGCTGCAAATGTAAGTATTAATAATCAAAATATTACATGAATTTTTACTGTTAGAATTCAATATAGGTTAAATTGTTGAAAATTTAATATTTTTTTAATAATGGAGATGAATTCATAATTTAGTGAAATAAATAAAAAATCCCGGTGAAAACTTCACCGGGATTGATATTTTTTTTGAAAGAAGATTAAGCTAAGCTTACTCTTACAAATCCTGTTACTTTTAGGTCTCCGCTTACAGATTTTACATAATCAGCAACAGACATGCTGCTATCCTTAATGAAATCCTGGTGTACCAACGTGTTGTCTTTGTAGAATCTCTGCATTTTACCTTTCAAGATATTGTCGATAATGTTTGCAGGCTTACCTTCTTCAGTAAGTTTGTGTCTTTCGATCTCTAATTCTTTATCGATAGTCTCCTGAGAAACAGCATTCTCATCAAGAGCGATTGGGTTCATTGCAGCAACCTGCATAGAAACAGATTTAGCAGCTTCGTCAGCTCCGTCTACTTTAGCAGAAAGAGAAGTGATTGCAGCGATCTTGTTTCCAGCGTGGATGTAAGCACCCAAGAAAGGTCCCTGGATTCTTTCGAATGCACCGATCTCAATCTTCTCACCGATAACACCTGTTTGCTCGATTAATTTTTCAGCAACAGTAAGTCCGTGGAAATCTGTAGCTAAAAGCTCTTCTTTAGTTGCAGCGAAAATAGCCATTTCAGCCAATTCGTAAGCTAGCTCGATGAACGCTTCGTTTTTAGCAACGAAATCAGTCTCACAATTTAAAGAGATGATCGTACCCAACGTGTTGTCTTCGTTTACTCTAGCGATTACAGCTCCTTCAGAAGAATCTCTGTCAGCTCTGTTGGCAGCAACTTTTTGTCCTTTTTTTCTAAGGATGTCTACCGCTTTTTCGAAGTCTCCTTCAGCTTCAACTAGTGCTTTTTTGCAGTCCATCATACCTGCACCTGTTTGGTTTCTTAATTTTGCTACGTCTGCAGCAGCTGGTGTATAAGACATAATATCTATTATTTTTTTATATTGTAAGATTAGTATTAATTTTTGGCTTAATTTTAAAGCAGTGCAAAGATAATGATTTTAATGATAAACTAAAAAATGTCTTTTCACGTTATGTATTTATTTAATGATTTTTAAATGTTTAATAGATGAAAAAAATATTCTTACTCTTGTTTTTATGCATATTTACCTTCGGTTTTTCTCAAAAAAAGAAAAAAGCCAAGTCAAAAGCCATCGTGGAGAAAGAAACCATGATCATATATACCGAGCAGGATGCCGAAATTTCTAAAGAAGCAAGAGTGATTGCCGGTTTTTTAAAGCAAAATCCGGGGCACGCCAGAACAGATTTTTTCAAAAAAAGGCTGATAGAGATCATCATGGCGGATAATTCTCCTGAAGCAAAGCCTACGATTACCCCGCTCAGCAAAAATGAAGTGGCAAAAATGACAAACAATTCTGAACTTAATAATTCTAAAACATTAGCATCAAATACTAAAAGCACGACTTCTACAACACCGGCAAGAACTGTAAACTATGCAAGTGTAGGAAGCACCGGAAGTTCAAGCAAGAAATCATCGGAGTCTAATGAAAAAAATAAAAAAACGGCAGCTTTATTAAGTCATATGCTGAATAACGATCCGTCCGATAAGGAAGCTTATATTAATATTAAGAACAGATCGAAATGTAATTTAATTGTAAAAATAAGTGGAAAAAGGTATTATAACCTAGATGTTCCCGCCAACGGAGAAAATTATCTGATGGTAGATAAAGGGGAGTATGTTTTAACAACAATTGTTTGTGACG